>Ga0256405_10000294_pt1 | contig 166035 bp, 114 predicted proteins | sample RumenRJG_02DNA_FD_189096 | JGI IMG/M metagenome (GOLD analysis project Ga0256405, IMG submission 189096) | Bovine rumen microbial communities from Lethbridge, Alberta, Canada - RJG_02 | ecosystem: Host-associated > Mammals > Digestive system > Stomach > Rumen | place: Canada: Alberta...
CATTAAGCGAGCCCTGCTCACGGCTCATTCCATCATTATAAACGCCTTGCACCATCGCCAAATCTTCCCCATGCGTGATATTTTGCGAATCGATAGCCGTCAATGCACTCTTGGTAAACGACAGCAGATAAATGGCGTCCAGGATATTTGTCTTACCCTGACCATTCAATCCCACCAGGCAGTTGAGCTTGGAACTAAACTCCAATCTCCCCTCCCGTATGTTCCGGTAATTTAATATATTTAATGAAATTAAAATCACTAAGAAGACAAGTAATTTTTAATTTTGAATTACTACTGATGCGTTAACTTAAGTAACTTGCTCTGTATATTGTTTATATTCAGCAACCTATGAATATATTCTGACTTTTTGATTTGAAAAAAAATATGTTTTTTATGTTTATGTCTTTTGAATGATTTAACTCGAAGAGTTGGGGAAATTGGTGGTAAAAACTATCTAAAAATATATTTTTAAGGAGTTTTTAGCAGTAATTGAAACAAAAAACAAAGTTTTTAATCATTCAAAAGTGTTTTGTCTGTTTTTTTCTTAAAGTTATCGCATCAGTACTAATTTTTAATTTTTAATTCTTAATTTTTAATTCCTCCCCCTACGCATACAGCTTAACATCCTCCTCCGTTATCGTCTCTCCGGCTAAAATAATCAGCCTCTCTACTACATTTCTCAACTGACGTATATTTCCCGGCCACGAGCATGCCTGTAGCGCCTTAACAGCTTCTTTGGCAAACGTCTTCTTCCTGCCGCCTTGCTCTGCACATATCTGCTCGGCAAAATAGTCTATCAGTAGCGGTATATCGTCTTTACGCTCATCTAACGGCGGTACATGAATAGGAATAACATTCAATCTATGGAACAAATCCTCACGGAAGCGCCCTGCCGCGATCTCTTCCTCTAAGTTCTTATTCGTAGCCGCTATTACGCGCACATTTACCTTTACCGCCTTATCTGACCCCACGCGCGTAATCTCGTTCTCCTGCAGCGCCCGCAGCACTTTCGTCTGTGCCGCTAACGACATATCGCCTATCTCATCCAAGAAGAGTGTCCCGCCGTCCGCTTGTTCAAACTTACCCGCACGGTCTTTTACCGCACCCGTAAACGAGCCTTTCATATGGCCGAATAACTCACTCTCTATCAACTCCGATGGGATAGCGGCGCAGTTAACCTCTACCAACGGCGCACCTGCACGCGACGATTGCTCATGCAGCAGTCTCGCCACTACTTCCTTACCCGTACCGTTAGGACCCGTAATCAATACCCTCGCTTCCGTAGGCGCTACCTTATCAATAATTGCGCGCACGTGCGTAATGGCTGCCGACTCACCAATCATCTTGTTACGGCTCTCTACCTTGCGCTTGAGCGTGCGTATCTGCTCATTCATCGACTTATGATCCAGCGCATTACGTGTCGTCACCAACAATCGGTTCAGGTCAATAGGCTTCTCCATAAAATCAAACGCACCCTTCTTAATCGCCTCTACCGCTGTCTCTATGTCCCCGTGACCCGAGATCATCACTATAGGACAAGTCCCGGCTAAACGCTCCAATACTTCCAAACCGTCCAACCCGGGCATCTTGATGTCCGTGTAAATCAAATCGTAAGCTGTATTGGTGGCTTTCTCTACGCCCTGCTGACCGTCTTCGGCACAATCGGCCTCATAGCCTTCAAACTCTAAGGTCTCCTTCAGCACGTTGCGGATGGCGCGCTCATCGTCTATAATCAGTATCTTAGCCATAATCTGTAAAAATCTGTGCAAAAGTACAAAAATATTTTGGTATGTGCAAATTTTTTTGTACCTTTGTCGCGAAAATGCAGTACAAGGTATTTTCTCTGTTTGTTTAATTGTTAGTATTCATTTGCTTATGAAAAAACTCTTCTCAGTAATGACGGCAGTCTGCTTGTCTATGGTCATGATGGCGGCTACCACGTTTACGTTCACCGACTCGCCGGATCCCCAGTCCCAAGACGGATTTACAGTTACTTTAGCTAAGGGTACCGGCAGTACCGCTCCCGCTGCCTATGACAATGGTGTGCGCCTCTATGCCAGCAACACCATTACCGTTACCGGCGAAAGTATCACTCGTATCGACATTGTCTGCGTTAAGCAGGGCAAAAAAGATTATGCTACCCTTACGGCTGACGGTGGTGAACTGGTTACCGGTGGTACATCCGCTTCGGCTGACGACCCTAAAGTAGACGTGTGGACAGGTTCCGCTTCGTCTGTAGTCTTCACTTTAGGTGCTTCCGGACAACGTGTCATCAAACAGGTGGTCATCAATGGCGACGGTACAACGCCTACTCCCACTCCCGGCCCGGATCCTACTCCTACGCCCGATCCTCAGCTGGACTCCACCTACGTGTATGCTGAACCCACGACGATCGGCGTTCCTGCTGCTGCCTCTGCTAATCCCTATACATTTGTGGACAACAACATTATGGTTAGCTGCTCCCGTGGCGCAATCTATGAGTCCTATTTTGCTTGCTATGCCGGTGAGTCCATTACCTTCAACGCTACCCAAAATATCAAAGGTATCGCTATCAACGGAATGGTTAAGAAAGGTTTTACCGCTACCGTAGATAACGGTACTATCGGATACCTTGATGCTTCGGAAGCTGATACCGAATCTAATCCCGTACTGTGGATTACGGATGTAGACGCAATGTCGGTTACGATCGCCTGCGTAAAACAACTCCGCTGCTATTCGGTAGACGTCTATTTTGAGGCTAATCCTGATGTGATGGATACCGTATCCTTTGTAGTCAATACCGCTGAGGCTGAGTACTATGAGCAGTACTCTACTGAGGGTGCTTACAATTATATGCTGTACCTCTACGATTCTATTACAGGTGCTCCTGAGATTGGTATCGACCTCTATGCTGCTGCTGAAGGCGTATTGGGCGGCTATTATTCTTTCGCCGATCAGACGATGGACGACTATTCCTATGTCTATGTTTCGGATGAAGAATCGGTTTATGCAGATGATGGCCAGTTGCTAATTTCGCAGGCTGGCGACCAATATAGTATTGCGGGCTCTCTGACTTGTGGTACTAAGGTTTATAACTTTGTATATACCGGCCCTGTCGCTTTCACTGTATATGATCCGTATTCCTACGAAGAAGAGGGCGGTAAGAGCTATTCTATCGCTTGCACATGGCAAGAGGCTACCGACTATACAGCCGAGTATAATGATGTATACCTCTATATGGGCGATAACGACAACCAAATCCTCCTCGATGTGTACGTTTCTGCTCTTGATGCCGAGACCGTGATTCCCGTTGGCACCTATACTATCGACAACTCGGCGGTTGCAAGTACTGTCCTGGCCAGCGACGGTGAAGGTATGTTCGGCACCAATCCCAGCTATATGATGGGCGCATTTGAGTATGACGAAGAGTCTGGCGACTATGTAGCTACTAAAGTGTGGTACATCGTTTCCGGTACCTTGACGGTTACTAAGACCAACAAAGGCGCTCGCCTCGAGTTAGTAGCTCAGACCGGTCACGGCTCTACTATCAATGCCGTATACGAAGGTCCCGTTACCTCGGCCCTCAACAATGTCATCGCTCCGCTTGACAAGAACGCACCGATGTATGACGTGCTGGGTCGCCAAGTAGAAGCTACCTACCAAGGCATCGTTATCCAAAACGGTAAGAGATACCTCAATCGTTAATAACCAACACACAATATTTACTAATCAAACAATCACCAATCATGAAAAAGATTTTATCTATCATCTTGGTTCTGACCGCTACAATGATGGTTCAAGCCAAGGAAGTCGTTTTCGATTTCACCAACCCCGCTGATCTGGGTCTTACTCCTGCTGAAGCAGCCTCAACTGGTGTGCAACTTAAGGATTCCACGATTACGGTAGACGGTGTAAGCATCAGCTTCACTGTTCCTTCGGGTAATGGCGCCAAGCTGTGGACCAAGACCGGCCCCGCTTACGAGTTGCGTCTTTACACTCCGTCGACGATTAAATTCGCTTCGACTGGGGAGAAGATTAAAACCATCCGGTTTACCGCTTCGCAGTTCTCGCTCGAAGGTTTGGATGAGAACAAGAGCATTAGCCTGGACACGATGGCTTATTCCTTCACCGTTCCCGAGAAGGGTAAAGCTAACTACATCACCAGCATTAGCGTGTGGGTAGGTGAGGAAGCTCCCGTACAGACTATCGACACTATCAGCGTGAGCGAAGCTCGTCAACGTATCGACGACCGCAAACGTGGCGCTTGCTACATCAAAGGTGTAGCAGCCGGTATGCCCTTCATCCCCACGGGTACCAAGTACACCGTATGGATGACTGACATCAACAATGCCGCCGACTCGATTGAGGCGTTCAACATTATGAAAGATGCTAAGACCAATTGGGCAAGCCTTGATGAGATGAAAGCTGCTATCACTATTGGTGATACCATCCTCGTCTATGCAGACGGCTTGGATCTGTATAACAATACTATCTATGAAACCACTTCCGGCTATTTCGCTGAGATGATTGGTAAGGCCAGCTTCGTTGACCTCAGCACTGTGCTCACGTATGGTTTTGCTACCAATACCGGTGTTGACACCACAACGTATCACTGGAACCTCACTCTCAAAGAGGCTGCTACTTCTGAATCCGGCCTTGTAGCTGAATTCAACAACGGTAAGGCTGCCGGTATTGCCGGTTATTATCCTCTGTTGACCGGTGTGTATGGTACCGACAGTATTAACGGTTCGCTGAAGCTGACGTATGTTAGCACCAACGTTTCTACCGGTTACAACACCTACGCTGTGGAATTGGTATTCATGGCCGCCGAAAAGCAGTATCGCTTCAACAACGAGATGGAGATTGCCGGCTTTGACGCTGAATACGAAGAGTTGGTTCTCGCTGACGATGTTCCCTTCATCCCCAATGAGGGCGACACCATCACCTGCGCTCAGGCTAAAGAGTATGCTATGACCCTCGCTTCCGGTGCTACGTCTACTATTACTGTTACCGTTATCGGTTACGCTAACAACGTAAGCGCTGCCAGCGGTACAGAGCAGACCTTCTTCATCGATGATGTTAATGGCTCCAATGTTAAGACCGTTCAAGCTTACTATTGCTATCTGCCCGAACTCATGGAGGTAACGGAAGGCTCTAAAGTGGCTATTACCGGTAAGATGATGAACTACAACGGTAAGGTTGCCGAGATGAAGAACGGTCAGGTGAACATCCTCGAAGGTGGTAAGCCCGTTGAGCGCGACATTACCTACGAAGAGATTCCTGATACCGCTATTACCGTAGCTGAGGCTCGCCAAATAGGTGCTGCTCTCCAAGCCGGTGATACGTCTGATGTTGTGACTGTTAAGGGCTTTGTGGCTAAACTCTACAAGAGCTACGATGCTTCTAAGAAACAGCAGTCCTTCTATATGTACGATAATATGACTGATGGTACCGACTTCTTCGATTTCGAGGCCTTCAAGACTTCTATCGAAGTGGGCGCTATCGTTGGCGACTATGTATTTGTTACCGGTCGTATTACCGTCTACACTTCCGAGAAGGGCACTACCTACAACCTCGTAGATGGTACCGCTCATTATGCTTATGCTCCTACCGGCATCCAAGAGGTTCTCAAGAATGCCGATACCGAGAGCGTACAGAAAGTGATGATCGACGGTCGTCTGTACATCCTGCGTGATGGTGTGGCTTATGACATGCAAGGCGCAGTGGTTCGTTAAACTGCTTATCGCAGTAAATGTAGTCATTCTGGCGGGTTGCGCAAGCACCCGTCAGATGACTCTTTTTGCCAATCAGCAAGGTGAATATACTCTGCCCGCCGCTCCCGAGGTAACACTCGCTCCAGGCGATGCTCTCGCTATGCGCTTTGCCGCTACCGACGAGGCCGCTGTGGCGCCCTATCGCGCTGCAGGCGATACACTCGTCATAGCCTCCGACGGCACTATCACCCTGCCCGTATTGGGCACCATAACGGTAGCCGGTCTGTCGGAACAACAATTGCAACAACGCCTCACCGATAGTGTGGCGCTGCAGGTACGCAAACCCGTCGTTAATGTACGCGTCATTGATGCCTACGTATCTGTTATGGGCGAAGTCAACCTGCCTCAACGTGTCGCTTTCCTCAACCCCCTCACGCTCCTTGATGCTATAGCTGCGGCCGGAGGATTGACCGACAATGCACGACGCGACAATATATTGGTGCAACGTCGCACCAACGGACAAGTACAACTCTATCGCGTCAACTTGCTCAACAACGACTTATTCGCATCACCCTGCTATTTCCTGCAAAAAGGCGATGTGGTCTACATAAGTCCTTTACATAGTAAATAAGTATGGATATTCAGATTAAGGAGATTATCGTTTGGTCACTCAAACGCTGGTACTGGTTCGCCATCTCAGTAATCCTCTGCTGCATCTTAGGCGGAGTATATTTCCTCTGCAAAGCACCGGTATATAAGGTGAACGCTTCGCTCATGCTGCGCCAAAACGACCGTAATGGCAATGCCCAGGACGAAATGATGCGTATGATGGGCTTCGGCGGCGATAAGATTACCGGCGACGAAGTGGAAGTGCTGACCTCACGCCGACTCATGCAACAGGTCGTCGACTCGCTCGACTTGACTTCTACTTATACCCTCCGCACTAAACGCTTCTCCGTAATCCAATATCCGCAACACGATATTACCGTCACCCTCGCCGAGCCATTTAGGGCGCGCGTAGTGGTGGACGTGCGTCTTAGCGATGGCGTAGCACGTGTACGCGTCAAATCAGGCTGGACACATCGCTCTAAAGCGGTGCTTACCTTGCCCTGCGATACGATGTCTACCTTTGCCGGCTTGTTGACACTTACGCTCAACAATCCTGAGGCTGAAGGGCACTATAGCGTCACCATCCTGCCTCGCGCTAATGCCGTGGAGCGCAATATACAGCAGTTATCCGTCTCGCGTCTGTCTAAGGAGTCTAACATTATCTGCCTGGCTACTACCTCTACCTGTCCGCAACGCTCCGAGGATATCATCAATACCCTGCTGGACCTATACAATGTAGAGGCTGCGGCTGATAAGATGCGCCTCGCCTTGCAGACCGACCGTTTTCTGCGCGAACGCATTGCCGTAGTGGCGTCCCAACTGGATGAGGCCGAAGTGCAACTGGAGGAATACAAACGCGAACACCGTATCGCTAATATCACGGCTGCGGCTGAGTCCTATCGTTCGACTGAAGACCAATACCAGCGTAAGGCTGCCGAATTGGATGCCCAGGAGAGCGTGCTTAACTTCATAGCTGCTCAACTCAATCGCCCCGAGAATGCCTATAGCGTTGTGCCCGGCAACTTAGGACTGGAAAACCTCCCGCTGCAAAACCTTATCGACGACTATAATCATCTTATCGTCATGCGGGCACAACTGCTCGTTACTGCCGCCGAGACAAATCCTGCTGTCGTACAACTGGGCGAACAGATAGACGCCACACGCAGCGGCGTGATGAAAGGTATTACCGAGGCCCGCGAGGCTATCCGTCTGCGCCGCGAACATGAACAAGCCCAGCAACAACAATACAACACCCGCTTAGGGGCTGTACCGGCGCAAGAACGCCGCTTCCTGGAGTTGCAACGCGACCGCACCGCTAAAGAGAAACAGTACCTCTACCTCATTGCTAAACAGGAAGAGAATACCTTACTCCTGGCCTCAGACGTCGTGCCCGCTAAAGTGGTCGACTATGCCGGTAATGACCCTGCTCCTGTTGCTCCCAAATTGAAAACGACTGTTATCTTCTCTTTCCTGATAGGCCTTTGCTTACCCTTACTGTTGTTCTTTGGCCTTAAGATAAAAGAGGACTGATTCCCCTGCTGATGATTCTGTGCGTAGCTGAAAAACCTTCTGTCGGTCAGTATATCGCTTCTATCTTAGGAGCGACAACGCGTCATGAAGGCTATCTGGAAGGAAACGGCTATTGGGTCAGTTGGACGTTTGGACACCTGTGTCAACTCCTCGACCCCAATGACTATCAAGAGGCGTGGAAACAGTGGAACCTCAGTTCTCTGCCCATGATTCCCGAACGCTTTGGCATTAAAGTGAGCGACGACAAGGGAGTCATCAAACAATTCAATATCCTCAAATCTTTGATAGCCCAATGTACCGAAGTCATCAACTGCGGTGATGCCGGACAAGAGGGCGAACTCATTCAGCGCTGGGTATACCAAAAAGCCGGCTGTAAAGTGCCTGTACGCCGTCTGTGGGTAAACTCCCTGACGGAAGAGGCTATCCGCGAAGGCTTCAAGACTTTGCGTGAGCAATCGGTTTACCAGGGACTCTACGAGGCCGGACTGATGCGCGCGATAGGTGACTGGCTTTTAGGTATGAACGCCACGCGCGCCTATACGATCCGCTATGCCCGTGGCTCCGGACGCGATAGACAAGTGCTGTCTATCGGACGCGTACAGACGCCCACACTCGCTCTGGTCGTTAAACGCCAGAATGAGATAGAGCATTTCGTGCCTCGCACCTACTGGGAACTCAAGACCCGCTACCGCGATACCCTCTTCTCTGCCCAACTGCCGGCTGAAGAGGATGACTATGCTATTAAAACAGCTGAGCAGGGGCAACAACTCCTGCAGGCAGTCACCAACCAGCCCTTGATCATTACCTCGGTGGAGAAAAAGCGTGGGGTAGAGTACGCACCGCGACTCTTTGACCTGACCTCGCTCCAAGTAGAGTGTAATAAGAAATTCTCGTTCTCGGCGGATGATACACTCAAACTCATCCAATCGCTGTACGAGAAACGCATTACTACCTATCCCCGCGTAGATACTACCTTCTTACCTGATGATCTCTATCCTAAAGTGCCCGCTACGCTGCGAGGCATCAAAGACTACTTCCCGCAGGTGACGCCACTGCTGTCCTTACGCGCTGATGCTAAAGCCGCTAAGGCTAAGAAAGTGCCCGAAGGTATACTACCCATGTCCAAGAAGGTGTTCGACAACTCTAAAGTGACCGACCACCACGCTATAATTCCTACCGGTCAGCGTCCTGACAACCTGACGGCAGATGAACGCAAGGTCTTCAATCTGGTGGCGCTGCGCTTCATTGCCGCTTTCTATCCCGAATGCGAAGTCAGTACGACTACCGTCATGGCTGAAGTGCCCTGTCTCACACCCGTCGGCGATTATCCTAATCCGGTGCCCTTCAAGGTCACTGGACGCGAAATACTTAAGCCCGGATGGCGAGCCGTGTTTGAGAAAGAAGAGGCTACCACCTCCAATGACTCCGGCGAAAACAGCGAAGAGGAGTCCTCTAAGTCACTCCCGGCCTTTACCAAAGGTGAACAGGGACCGCATATACCCGAATTGCAGGAGAAGACGACAACGCCGCCTAAATACTATACCGAGGCGACACTGCTCCGAGCTATGGAGACGGCCGGCAAGACAGTCGATGATGAGGAACTGCGCGACGCCATGAAAGAGAACGGTATAGGTCGCCCCTCTACGCGTGCAGCTATTATCGAGAAACTGTTCCAACGCAAATATATCGTCCGTCAGGGCAAATCGCTCCGCGCTACAGAAGTGGGTATCGACCTCATCAAAACGATTATCTCGCCCCTTCTCAAGTCCGCCGAATTGACCGGACTATGGGAGAAGAAACTGCGGCAGATAGAACGCGGCGAATATACGGCTCAACAATTCCTCAACGAACTCAAGCAAATGACCTGCGACGTGGTGCGTGAGGTCAAAACCAACAAAGCGGGCATGCTCTGTCCAGTGTGTCATCAAGGGCACGTCATCCGCGGTAATACACGTTACGGGTGCTCACGCTGGCGCGAAGGCTGCACCTACGCAGAGGAGTTTTAGACGGGTAAAATGGCTATCTTGTGCATTTTACCCGTAATCCGTCAATTTTTACACATACGCGTGCGCGAAATTTTGTACCTTTGCACCCGAATTTGAATTTTATTACTAACCCAATACAATATGAAAAACAAAATCCTTCTTTTCTTGTTGCTTCTCAGCCCGGTGTTGGTGGCAGCACGTACTATCCAGGGTGTTGTAACCGACCAGACCGGTGAGACAATTATCTCAGCCTCTGTAATGGTTAAGGGCACTACGATTGGTACCGTAACCGATTTTGACGGTAATTACACTCTCGAGGTTCCGGATGACGCTACTACACTGGTGTTCTCCTACATTGGATTGATTACCCAAGAGTTGCCGATTACCTCTGATGTCATCAATGTGGTTCTTAAGGAAAATGCCGAGCAATTGGACGAAGTAGTGGTTACCGGATATGGTACTACTAAGAAACGCGACCTCGTGACGGCCGTTGCCTCCGTAGGTGCTGACCAATTGAAAGACAGTCCTGTTTCTTCTGCCGCTGAGGCGCTGCAAGGTAAGTTGGCCGGCGTAAGCGTTACTACTACCGAAGGCTCACCTGATGCAGAGGTGAAGATTCGCGTACGTGGCGGAACGTCCCTCACCCAGTCCAATGACCCGCTCTATATCGTAGACGGCTTCCCCGTAAGCAGTATTGCTGATATTCCGCCTACCGATATCGCTTCGATGGACGTACTGAAAGATGCTGCGGCTACCGCTATCTACGGTGCACAGGGTGCAAACGGTGTAATTATTATCACCCTCAAGGAGTCGGCGGCCGACAACGATAAACCGGAGATGCATGTTGAGTATAACGGTTTCGTAGGTTGGAAGAAGATTGCTAAGATGCTCAATACCCTCAGTAACCGCGATTTCATGCTTCTGCAGTATGAGAATGCATACCTGAAGGGCGGTGTAGAAGGTAACTTTGCTCCGTACTTTATCGAAGGTTATCAAAACGGTGACGGATACGATATCGCAGCTATGTTGGCCGGTGCTAATGATCTGAAGCGCACCAATTGGCAGAAGGAGACCTTCGGTCGTACAGGATTTACCTCCAACCATTCGATCAGCTTGAGCGGCGGTAACCGCGTAGCTAACTTTACGGCTAACTATACCCGCGTGGACGATAAGGCTATCATGGATGGCTCTGACTATCATCGTAATAACCTCAACCTGAAGGCTAAGTTCAAACCCCTCAAATGGTTGACCTTAGGCTTCAATACCCGTTATTCCGATACCGAGGTACACGGCGCAGGTTCGAATACTACTAAGGATGCCGGTACTACCTCTGAATCCCGTATGCGTAATGCTGTAGCCTTTACACCTATCAAACTGTATAAGAAAGATGGTGACTCGCTCGAGGATGAAGATGCTTATGGTGGATTATACGATCCTATTACCACCATCCGCGACAACTATAAACTCAAGAAAGAGATGCGTTTCAATGTGGGCGGCTATTTCAATATTAAGTTCGCTAAGTACTTCACCTGGCGTTCTGAGATTGGTTATGACTACAAGACCGTTCGTACGGAGCGTTTCTATGGTCCGACTACCTATTTTGCCCGTACTAACGCTAAAAACGGTAAGGGTGCCGCAGTGTTGACCAACGAGAAGAATACCAAATTCCGTCAGACCAATACCTTCAAATACGATCAGACCTTTGATAAGGCGCACAACTTAGGTATCCTCTTGGGTGAAGAGATTATCATGAACAAAGGCAGCGAAGATACCCAGACCGCTGTAGGCTTCGATCCTATCATGGGCGGTAAGGATGTATTCAACCACTTCGGTAGCGCAGAGTCGTATACGTCTAAGAACTATATCGATCCTACCGACAACATGCTGTCCTTCTTTGCACGTGCCGACTATAACTATAAGAGTCGCTACTACGCCAGCTTCACCTTCCGTGCTGACGGTTCTACACGCTTCGCTAAAGAGCATCAGTGGGGCTACTTCCCCTCCGGTGCCGTAGCTTGGAATATCGGTGAGGAAGAATTCGTTGACCCGGCTAAAGAGTATATGTCGCAGTTGAAACTCCGTTTCTCGTACGGTACAGCCGGTAACAACAATGTCGATCTCGGTTATCTGCATACCGACTTCTTGTCGGAGGTAGCAGCCCACAGCGGAGGTACCGTTTCCGACTTGAGCGGCTTCACCAACATGCTGACCGCCGGCGGTTCGCAAAAGATTGCCGCTAACCCCAACTTAAAATGGGAGACCACTATCACGCGTAACTTAGGTATCGACTTCGGATTCTTCAACCAACGCTTGAGCGGAAGTTTGGATCTGTACCTCAATACAACTAAGGACCTTATCATTCTCTACAACCTCTCTTCAGGTTACAATGCTCAGTTCCGCAATATCGGTTCTACCGAGAACAGAGGTATAGAAGTTAGTTTGACGGGTGTTATCTTAGATAAGAAATCCTCTTCGCTGCACTACAACTTAAGCGTTTCGGCTAATATCTCCGCTAACCGCAATAAGGTTATCGACCTCGGTGGTATGGATTATATTACCGCTTCTACCGGTGCTTTCTCTACCGCTAACGCTACGCTTAACGAGTTCTACGTGTACAAAGGACAGCCTATGGGTAGTTTCTATGGCTACATCAGCGACGGCTGGTATACCGCTTCCGATTTCAACCGCGTATCGCCTACCGATAACCAAGGTGGTGAGAAACAGCAGAACTGGCGCTTGGATAAGACTAAAGCTCCTACCCAGTTGGAATCTCTCGGTGCTGCTTATCCCGGTATGATTAAACTTAAAGATATCAATAAGGACGGTAAGATTGACGAAGCCGACCGCGTTAAGTTAGGTAACGCTATGCCTAAGTGCTCCGGCGGTTTCTCGCTTAACTTCAATATCGGCGGTGACAAGTGGGGACAAGTAGACCTCAATGCCAACTTCACCTATTCGATTGGCAACAAGGTGCTCAACCTCAATAAGGTCGACTTTACTACTATCACCAATACCTCTACTAAGACCTCCTATCGTAATGCTATTACCGAAGTTGCTTACGGCAATCGCTATTCGATGTTTACTGCCGATGGCGGTTACCTGCCCACGCAGTATCTGGCTAAGTTTAATAACGATTACGAGAAGATGGCTGCCGCTATGGATGCCGATAATGCTAACGCGTCTATCTGGTCGCCCTACATGGCTGCTTATATCGTAACCGACTATGCGGTAGAGGACGGTTCGTTCCTGCGTCTCAACCAACTGACCCTGGGTTATTCCTTGGCCAATGCTTGGATTAAGAAAGCCTACATTACCCGCTGCCGTATCTATGTACAGGCCAGCAACCTGTTCTGTGTAACCAAATATTCGGGCTTCGATCCCGAAGTGGATGTATATAGCTCCAAGAATCCTTTGATGCCCGGTGTTGACTACTCGGCTTATCCGCGTAGCATAGGTGTCAATGTTGGTGTTAACCTTGCTTTCTAACCTTTAGTCAATAATTACCGATATGAAACATTCAGCCTATATATTAGTCCTTGTGGCCCTTTTGGGCGCAACGTCCTGCAAGGATAACGCTTTCTTCAAAACCGAATCTCCTTCGGCTATGGACGTAACGGTATTTACTTCGCCGACTCAGACCGAACAGGTCATTGCCGGTGTGTATGCCCTCTTTGCTGAGCAGAACTCCTATCGTTCGCGTTTAGGCGGACCGTGGGTAGCTATGAATACGGATATCGAGAACTATTCCACCTCATCATCCTCAGCGCTGCCTGACTATGCTACTTATGCTCTCACCAGCGAGGGTGATAGCAACGGTGACCTGATCGCCGTTAAAAAACACCCCTGGGCCTATCTGACCATGGCTATCGAGCGCGTGAACATCTGTATCGACGGCATGGAAGAGTTCTCTGACCTGACCAATAAACATTTCCAATACCTCTATGGCGAGGCCTTAGCTCTGCGTGCCTTCCTCTACCTGGAGATGATTAAACTGTGGGGCGACGTACCTGCTCAATTCCACGCTATGGATGTTAACGATGAGATGTCTATCTATCCTAGCAAGGTTGACCGTAATATTATCTTCGAGCAACTGCGTGGCGATTTGCGCAAGGCTGCCGAGATGATGCCTCCGTCAAACGAGTGCCCGGGCGTAGCTATTCATACTGTTGAACGCATGAATCGTCAGTTTGCGTGGGGATTGCTCGCCCGCATGGACCTGATGTATGCCGGCAAGGCTCTGCGTCCTTATCAGATGGTTCCCGGAAGCGGCTATCACGTGGATTTCAATGTAGATGCCAACAAACGTATCGAATTGCTCAACGAGGTTATCGAAGCCTGCGAGGCAGTTATGGATATTGACGGAGTTAATATCGGCGGCAAACTGAAAGCCAACTACGAAGATGTCTTCCGCGCTATCTGCGGTAGTATACATACTTATGACGCTACCGAGACCCTGTGGGAGATTCCGTTCGCTGATAATATCCGCGGCCAGTGGCTCAATCGTATGGGTGCTTATACCGATAAGACTGCTTTCGGACACCTTATCCATACTACCGGTAGTTCCAAGAGCAACGGTAAGGTGGTTATACCTCCGTTCTTTGCCTATGAGTTTGATGCTAAGGATACCCGTAAATGGGTGACCGTCAATCCCTATAAGTGGACGTATGATGCTAAGAACAATCAAAAGATTGATTCGGCTCTGTCTACTACTGAGTCTATCCTCTATCAGATTCCTCAGGATGCCAATAAGTTCACCTTGGGTAAGTATCGTTTCGAATGGATAACCTTTGATATGCAGGGTGATGACGACGGTATTAATATCCCCATCATGCGTTATTCGGATATCCTGCTTATGTATGCAGAAGCAGCTATCGGTAGCGTATGTGAGGTAACGCCGACGCGTGCCCTCAAGTATGATCCCGCTACTATCTTTAATACGGTACGTGAGCGCGCAGGCCTGCCCGCGATAGCTCTCACTATGGAAAATATCCAGAAAGAACGTGCCTTTGAGTTCTGCGGCGAACAGATTCGTAAGTACGACTTGATGCGCTGGGGTATATTTGCTAAGACGCTGAAGGAGGCTCAGGATAAGTATTATTACTTCACCAAGATGCGTACCGATACCACTATCATCGATTTCTCCGGCACGCCATACGAAGGACGCATCAACGACAAGATGTATGTCAAGTTCGAGCGCAACGATGACTTTGCCAGCGATAATAGTAAGACTTTCCATATTACCGATATCTATGGTCTCGCTTATGACGAGATGGGCACACCCGAGGGATGGGATGATACCAATCATAGCGGTTGGCGTCGTGCCGAGATTTATATCGGAGGTAGTGAAGGTTCTAAGGCTCCTGTTATCGAAGTAGGTGACGGTGCCGGACAGATGTGCGTATATCGTCCGTCGATGGAGGATAAACTGGAAGCTCGTCAATACTGGCCGCTCTTCTCGGTTATCCTATCGTCCAATCATAACCTCTATAACGATTACGATTATTAATGTCGCGTATCCTTCTGCTCATATTACCTTTGTGCCTGTGCCTATCGTGTAAGGGCGGAGCCTCCGACCCGGACCAACCGGCTAAGGGCACTTTGGCCTTCCCGGGTGCGCAGGGTGGCGGCGCTTATACCGAAGGCGGACGTTCGGCTAATGTCTTTGCGGTTACTACCCTCGAAGATGCAGCCCTTAATCCGCCGGTAGGTTCGTTGCGCTACGCACTCCAGCAGGCCGGCAGACGCATCATCGTCTTCCGCGTGGCCGGACGCATTGACCTGAAATCGCAACTCAATATCACCAACGGCAATGTCACCATCATGGGCCAATCCGCTCCCGGCGACGGTATTTGTATATCCGGCTATCCGGTAGTCATCAAGGCTGACAATGTCATCTTGCGATTCTTGCGTTTCCGTATGGGCGACTTGAATGGCAAGGAAGGCGATGCTTTGACGGTGCAGGAGGGACATAAGGACATCATCATCGACCACTGTTCAATGTCGTGGTCTACCGACGAATGCGTCAGCACATACGGTGTGCAGAATTTTACGCTGCAGTATTGTTTCATTACCGAGAGCCTCAATAACTCTGTGCACGCTAAAGGTGCGCACGGCTACGGAGGTATATGGGGCGGTACAAATGCTTCGTATCATCATAACCTCTTGGCGCATCATAACTCGCGTAATCCGCGCTTCGATCACGACTTTGTTGACCGTACCTGCCGCGGACCATTGGACTATGTCAATAATGTAGTCTACAACTGGGCAGGTAACTCGGCCTATGGAGGCGAATCGGCGGATGCGGTGCGTAAGATTAACTTTGTAGCTAACTACTACAAACCCGGTCCAGCCTCGTCTAAGATTCCTTCGCGTCTCTTGGATCCCACTACCTCGTGCTCGTATTGTGCAGCAATAGGAACGGTCAAACCGGCGCAGTTCTATCTGGTGGGTAACTATATGTATGGCTCCGAGATGGTGACGGCAGATAACTGGCAAGGCTCGACGGTTAAGACCGCAGCCGTTAAGGCTAAGGATCGCTGGACAAGTGGGCTGATAGCTCTGACCACTGAGCAGACGGCCTTAGAGGCATATGAGACCGTTCTGCAGAAAGCTGGCTGCTCACTGCAACGCGATGCTGTAGATACGCGTATTGTGGGAGAGGTGCGCAATGGTAATTATACTTATCGTGGAACGACCTCTACCAACGGTCTCATCGATACGCCGAGCGATGTTGGCGGATGGCCGGACTATACAGGTACAGCGGCTGAGGATAAGGACTATGACGACCTGCCTGACGCATGGGAAGTGCAAAACGGCTTAGACCCTACCGACTCCTTCGATGCCGGATTGACGACCTTGCAACCGCCGTACACCAATTTGGAGGTATATATGAATCAAAAAGTTGAACATTTATATTAACAACCCAACTAATTAACATTATTAACCTTTTTAAACAAACAAAAAGTATGAAAAAACTTTTCTTCTTTGCTGCTTTGTTTGCAGCTGTGAGCATTAACGCTCAAGAACCCGTAGAGAAAGTCCTCTCTGAGGTTGCTAACTACGTTGATTTCCAGGCTCTCTATGAGGCTGATGCTACTTTGGTAGACGTTGTTCCTACCAGCACCACTTTTGTTACATTGCCCAACGGTACAATACTCAAGGGCTTCCAGAAAGGTGATGGCTCTGAGACGACAAACTCTTGGAACACGAAGCCTTCTTACAACACCACGATGCCTACTCCCGAATGGAACGGTGTTGACTCGCTGAAGGCCGGTACGATGTTCCGCGCAGGAAGCAGTTCTACCATTGAACTGGGTGCGTTCAATACCACCGCTGATGGTAAACTCTATGTTTACTTCCAACCCAATGGCGATAGCGATCGTGGCGTTAGCTGCTCCATCTTTGAAGGTACTCCCGTTGAGGTAAAGAAGAGTGGCGTTAAGATTGGCGGTATTCGTCCCGCTTATGCTGCTGAATTCGAACTTGAGGCTGGCGCATACGAAGCCGGTGATGTTGTTTTGAAGGTGCTGGCTAACACATGCAATATCTTCGGTATCGGTATCGAGAACCTCGGTGCTTCGGGTCTCAACAATGCTCTTACCAACGCTGAGAAGACGCAAAAGATGATGCTTAACGGCCAATTGGTTATCGTTAAGGACGGTAAATACTTCAACGCTCTGGGTGCTGAGATGAAGTAATCTAGCTTAAGCGTATAAAATGAACAGGTGCACTTGCGGGTGCACCTGTTTTCTTTATGTCGTCGGGCTTTGTTATTCGTTGAGCGATTTGCCGTTCCAGATGATGCGGCTGGATTTCTTGATGCTGTGCTCTTTAGCGGGTGACAAGGAGCAATTCTTAAAGATGATATTGTCGGCTTGTTCTATCTCAAAACCTGCGCCTACACCGATAAACTGTACGCCCTCGAAGCGTATATCATGTATGGGCATGCCCTTGAGGCCGTGCATGAAGAGCGCTTGACGCGGCTGTACGCAGATGATGTCTTTGAATACCACATTGCACCAATCGGGGAAGAACTGGTCTTTCTTGTCCTTATCCGTAGCGCTGACACCTGCACCGCGGTCGGCATAGCCCGACTCAAACAAGATAGCGTGCTCGCGGATACTCTTCATGATGATGTTCACGCACCATATATCCTGGCACCAGCCGCCACGACCGGGAGCGGACTTAAAACGGCAGCCTATATCTGTTCCGTCAAACACACAGTCTTTGACTACCAATCGCTGCATGCCACCCGAGAACTCCGAACCGATAACGAAGCCTCCGTGTGCACGATAGACGGTATCTTGGATGATGAGGAAATCGCGTTGCGGACCGGCTTGTACGCCTTTCTCGCCTACGCCGCCTTTCATACATATACCGTCGTCACCGGCGCTCACTCTGCAGCGGGCTATTAAGGCAACCTGTACGTTACCCGGGTCCATGGCATCGCCGTTCTGTGCCCACCACGGGCAGTCGATAGTCACGTCTTCGATAATCAGGTTCTGAATACGCGTAGGTACTAAGTGGAACTTAGGACTATTGCGCAGCGTCACACCTTGGACGATGACATTGCGGCAGTCGGTAATGTTGACCAGGTGCGGACGCATCTTTTCCTGGATGATAGGATCGTTGGCTATATTGGGGATACCCAATTCGGGATTGAGGTTGAACGGATACCATAGGCGATATGTCTTGTCGTCTTGCACCAGCGTGCCGCCCATCTCCAAAGCCTTATTCCACACCTCGGGTAGGTTGCCATCGCGTACCACTTTCTTCTCTTTGATAGGCCGCCAATAGAATCCCTGACCGTCAATGACGCCCTGACCGGTGATACCTACGTTCTCGCATTTAGAGGCACGAATGAGGGCATTGCATTTCTTGCTGCCGTCACGCGGGTCGTTCTTCTGGACATAAAGTTCTTTATTGGTGGAGAAGTTGATGATGGCTCCTTTGTTGAGGTGCAGGTCGATATTTGATTTCAGTACGATAGGTCCTGTCGTCCATTCTCCGCGGGGTACAATCAGGTGTCCGCCGCCTAACTCTACCAACTCATCTATTGCCATTTGGAAGGCCTCGGTACATAGTTCTCCGCTATTGGGATGCACATTCAGTTGGGCAGCATATTTAGCCAGGTTAACTTTGTGGTCGGGGAAGATAACCGGCTTCACCTGCTCCAAGGCTACGGGCAGATTCTCGTAGTAGTGTTCATACTGTGCCATCAGGCTCATACATACGCCCGTGATAAGGGCCAAACAAAAGAGTCGTTTCATAGTATATCTTGTATTACTAAATTAGCTAATGTCATTCCGAAAACGCCTACTATAGGGGCTATTGTCCCGCTCTCGGCACTTATCTCCGGCGACCATACGCATTGGAACTTACGCTGAGGGGCCAACGAATGTCCGTTCATGACGCTGTCCCTTATTTTCCTGCGCAAAGACCGTGCCAGAGGACAGCCTTCTACCTTGCTGAATTCGCTGATGCGTATCTGCGAGACGTCTGTCTTGCGACCGGCTCCCATGCTGCTCAGTAGGGTAGGACGCTTGCCTGTAGCCTCATCGATGGCCGCAGTAGCGCGATGGATGAGGAGCAGCTTGTCGTCTACCGAATCGATAGCATCGATGACGTAATCGTAGTCGGCTAAGTTCCAATCGTTACAGGTGCCTATATTATATCGTGTGTGCTCGGCTATGCAGTCGAGGTCGGGATTGATAGTCATGAGGCGCTTACGCATCTCCTCGACCTTGCTGCAGCCTATGTTGTCGGATGTAGCTACTATCTGGCGATTGATATTGGAGGGGTTGACTTCGTCAAAGTCCACTAAGGTCAGGTGTCCGAGTCCTGTGCGCACCAACGCCTCGGCGCACCAACCGCCTACGCCGCCTACGCCGAATAGTATGACGCGTGTTGTCTGCAGCCGCTCAAAAGCTGCTTGACCCAATAACTGTATGCTGCGCTCAAAACTCATTGATTCACTATCCTTAATGCTGCCTGTATACCGTCCAATGCAGACGAGGTGATACCTCCGGCGTATCCGGCTCCTTCGCCGCAGGGGTAGAGACCGGGATGACTGATACTCTGCATGGTCTCTGCATCGCGTACGATGCGTATAGGACTGCTGCTGCGGCTCTCTACGCCTACTATTACCGCGTCGTTGGTCAGATAGCCCGGATACTTACGGTCAAAGTCACGAAAGCCTTGCTGCAGGTAAGGACCTATCTGTTCGGGTAACCACCGGTCGAGGCGCGAGGGCACTATGCCGGGCAGGTAGGAACAGGCCGGCAGGTCTTGACTGGCACGTCCTTCTACAAAGTCCTTGAGCCGTTGTGCCGGCGCTTGTGCTGCGTTGCCGCCGGCTATGCGCACCTGTTCCCAAGCTATGTGCTCTAACTGTTCCTGGAAGTCCAATCCTTCCATCGCGGTAGCGAAAGGAGGTATAGTCACTACTATGCCTGAGTTGGCATAGGGTGAGTTGCGTAGCGAGGCGGACATGCCATTCACTACGCACACCTCGTCACCGCTGCCTGCGGGCACTATATGTCCTCCGGGACACATACAGAAACTATATACGCCGCGGTCCTTCACTTGCGTCACCAACGAATACGAGGCGTTGCCGACATATTGAAGTAAATCAGACTGTTCGCCCATATGATACATCCACTTATTGATGAGGCTCTGCGGATGCTCTACACGGACGCCCATAGCACAGCCCTTCGAGGCTAATGCCACGCCTTCGCTTGCCAGCATACGATACGTGTCGTGTGCGGAGTGGCCTATCGCCAAGATGATTGGGGCGTTTGTGATTAGTGGTTGGTGATTTGTGATTTGATTGAGCGAAGTGATCTTCGTCCCAAAGTGTATCTCTCCTCCGTGGGAAAGGATGCACTCGCGCATGCGGCGGATGATGCCCGGCAGTTTATCGCTGCCTATATGGGCGTGTGTCTCGTACAGTATGCTGTCCGGCGCTCCGAAATGGTGAAATATCTCCATAACGCGTTGCATATTGCCGCGTTTCTTGGAGCGGGAGAAGAGTTTGCCGTCGGAGAAGGTACCTGCGCCGCCCTCACCGAAACAATAGTTCGATTCGGGATTGAGTCCTTCGTTTCTGTTGAGCAGCGCTATGTCGCGCTTGCGGGCGCTGACATCCTTGCCGCGTTCGTAGATGATAGGGCGTATACCGTGTTCCAGGAGCGTCAGGGCTGCAAATAGTCCTGCGGGTCCTGCGCCGATGATGGATACGCTGCGGCCGCTGCGGTGGACGTCTTGGTAGACGGGAGGAGTATATAAAGGCACAGGTGCGTCATGTTCAATCTTGTTGCCCTCATCATCGGTGAGCACGGTCAGGATGACTTTCAGTTGTCGTTGCCGCGCATCTACCGACCGGCGGACGATGCGGTAACGCGCTTCGACCGCCTTAGCTTCTTCGGGCGATAAGGTCAGCACCTGTGTCTGCATACTTATTTCTTAACGGCTTCCATGATCTTGGCTTCTATCTCATCTGCCAAGTCCGGATTGTCGCGTAATACGTTTTTGACGGCGTCGCGACCCTGAGCCAGTTTATTGCCTTCGTAACTGTAGAACGAACCGCTCTTAGTCAATATGCCGTATTCGGTACCTAAGTCAACCAATTCGCCTACTTTGGATATGCCTTCGTTGAACATCAGGTCGAACTCAGCCTTGCGGAACGGAGGTGCCACTTTATTCTTGATGACTTTAACGCGTACGCTGTTGCCGAGTATCTTGTCGCCATCTTTGATGGGGCTGACTTTGCGGATATCCAGGCGCACGGAAGCGTAGAACTTAAGGGCATTACCGCCGGTAGTAGTCTCCGGATTGCCAAACATCACACCAATCTTCTCACGCAGTTGGTTGATGAAGATGCAGGTGGTCTGTGTCTTATTGATGGTGCCGGTCAGTTTGCGCAGCGCTTGCGACATCAGTCGGGCTTGCAGACCAACCTTGTTGTCGCCCATATCGCCGTCTATCTCGGCTTTGGGTGTGAGTGCGGCTACGGAGTCGATAACTACTATGTCTACCGCACTCGAACGAATCAGTTCGTCGGCAATCTCCAAGGCCTGTTCACCGCTGTCTGGTTGAGCTATCAGCAGGTTCTCTACATCTACGCCTAATTTCTCGGCATAGAAACGGTCAAAGGCGTGCTCGGCATCGATGATAGCGGCTATACCGCCCTGACGCTGTACTTCTGCCATAGCGTGAATAGCTAATGTCGTCTTACCACTCGACTCGGGACCGTAGATCTCGATGACACGTCCGCGGGGATAACCGCCTACGCCTAAGGCCAGGTTCAGGCCGACACTGCCGGTAGGGATAACGGGGATATTCTCAATCTTGTCATCACCCAAGCGCATGATGGCGCCCTTACCGAAGTCCTTGTCAATCTTAGCCATCGCCAGTTGCAGGGCTTTCAACTTCTCGGCGGATGGTTGTTTTCTCTCTTCCATACAATATGTTGTTTTAATTCTTAATTTTTAATTTTTAATTTCCTCAATAGAAGAACACATATCCCAACACGATAGCGGCGGCTATGCCGGCAAAGTCGGCTATGAGGCTGCACACGACGGCGTAGCGGATATTCTTGATATTGACGCTACCGAAGTATACCGCCAAGATGTAGAAGGTTGTATCCGTACTGCCTTGTACTATGCTGACCAGTCGTCCTACAAACGAGTCGGGTCCGTAGTGTTGCATGGCTTCTACCATCAGTCCGCGTGCTCCGCTGCCGCTCAGCGGCCGCATTAGTGCTGTAGGTAATGCCGGCACCCAGTCGGTATTCATGCCGCACCAGGCTAAGCCTCGAGCTATGCCGTTGACCAACATGTCCATTGCTCCGCTGGCACGAAACATACCTATAGCTATCAGCATAGCTACTAAGTAGGGCACGATGCCTATGGCCGTCTGAAAACCGCCTTTGGCGCCATCGATGAACGCTTCGTATACGTTGATCTTGCGCACCAGTCCCGCGATGATAAACCATACTATCACGCCCAGCAGCAGTGTGGCGGCGCCGAAAGCTGACCATTTATTGACCGTAGCTTGCGGCATCGAAAGGGCGCCCCATAGTATGAGTCCTACAAAAGCCGTTATGCCGCCTAAGGTGCCTAAGATGACTTTGTCCCACAGTTTGATTTTTTGCGCTATCGCTACGGATACTACGCCGGCTATGGCGGCAAAATAGGTAGCTAAGAGGATGGGCAGGAAGACGTCTGCCGGATTGGCGGCTCCCATCTCGGCGCGGTAGGTCATGATGGTTACCGGCACTAAGGTCAGGCCGCTGGTTACCAGAACCATGAACATAATCATCGCGTTGGAGGCGGTATCTTTCTTTTCGTTCGATTCCTGCATCTCGCGCATCGCTTGCAGTCCTAAGGGTGTAGCGGCATTGTCTATGCCCAGCATCGTGGCGCTCAGGTTCATAAGCATGCTACCGAAGGCCGGATGGCCCTTGGGGAGGGTGGGGAAGAGGCGCGTAAAGAATGGACTCACGCCACGCGACAACTGTCCTATGACGCCGCCCTGTTCGCCTATCTTCATGATTCCCATCCAAAGGGCTAATACACCTGTCAGGCCGATAGAGATTTCAAAACCCGTCTTGGCGCTGGTAAAGGTGGAGTTCAGTATCTCGGTCATCACATCCGTATTACCGGTTGCGATGCACTGCACTATGCCGAATACTACGGCCAACAGTATCAACCCTATCCAGAGGTAATTTAGTATCACGGTGCAAAGGTACAACAAAATAATCAAATTTGCAAGATTTTGAGGCAAAAAATAAAATATGCCTGCATAATTTTACTTTTTGAAGCAAAAGATTGTAGTTTGCAGGATCCTGCGAACGTACTTTCGAAGGGGTCCCATGTTGATGGGGGAGGAGGTCGACGGTACAAAATACTTGAATTAAAAATTTAACATCGAAAAATCAAAATCACGGAATATATACATAGTATATATAGGGTATAGTATGATACGATGCTCCCTCGTGGTAGTTCGGGAGCGTGGTGGGGGCTTTGTCATCCAAAAGAACAAATCTGCATAAAAATGGCATACAAATTTGCATATGTCATTTTTTTTGTGTAATTTTGCAAACGCAAAATCTAAAAGTCGTAGTTATGCCGAAAATTTTTGAATATTTTGGATATGTATTTTTCTTCTATTCCAATGAGCACGAGCCCATCCACGTGCATGTTACCCATGAGGGATGCCAGAGTATTTTCGAGCTTATTATGGATAACGGAATACTGACAGAGATCCGTGTCCGCGAAAAAGCAGGAGAAGAACCATTATCATCCAAAGATCAGAAAACCGCAGAAGAATTCATTCGGAAATATAGCAAGAACATTATTACCAAGTGGATTAAGTTCTTCGTGTTGAGGCAGGCGGTCAAAAGTACGACCATTAAAACCAAATTATAACTATGAGCAAATTGTATATTAAAGAAGCGAAAGATGCGGGTAATTTGTCGGTAGACTTATTGTTCAGCGACCAGACGACCCGCAGAGTGGATATAGGTGATTTCATTCGGCGTCATCCGCATCCGCAGTACAATAAATATCTTGACCCTCGTAAATTCCGTTGTTTTGAAATAGAAGACGGTAATATCGTTTGGGGCAAGAATTGGGATCTTATTTTCCCGATAGAGCAGCTACATGCAGGTGTAATTGCCGGCTAACCTCTTGCTGCCACCAACAGCGTAAAAAGGCGGTGAGAAATATTGGAAAATATAAATTAATTATGGCGAAAGTTAAATCGGACACATTACATGTGCAAGGCATTAATGTAGGAATCTACACAGAAGATTATCGGAATGAGTATATCTCATTGACAGATATTGCTCGCTACCGAAATAGTGATGATCCGCGTTTTGCCATACAAAACTGGATGCGAAACCGTAATACCATTGAGTTTCTGGGCTTATGGGAAACATTGCATAACCCGAATTTTAACCGTGTGCAATTCGATACGTTTAAAAATGAAGCCGGATTGAATCGCTTTGTGATGACGCCATCCAAGTGGATAGACTTAACCGGAGCCATAGGTATTATTACAAAAGCAGGGCGGTACGGAAGTGGCACATATGCACACAGCGACATAGCAATGGAATTCGCTTCGTGGATTTCATCGGAGTTTAAACTCTATTTGATGAAGGATTATCGCCGTCTAAAATATGACGAGAATTCGCGTCTTTCGCTGTCATGGAATCTCAATCGGGAAATCTCTAAACTCAATTATAGGGTGCATACTGATGCTATTCAGCAGAATTTATTGCCTTCTGAATTAACAAAGGAACAACAATCTTATGTTTATGCCGATGAGGCAGATGTGCTCAATGTTGCTTTGTTTGGTATGACAGCTGCTCAATGGAGAGCAAAGAACCAAGGCAAAAAGGGAAATATAAGAGATTATGCGTCAATCCAACAATTATTGGTATTAGCAAATTTGGAATCGTATAATGCTCTTTTAATAGAACAACATCAACCACAATCAAGTCGTTTGCAATCATTGCGTGATATGGCAATAAAGCAGCTACAAACCTTGTCTGCTCTTGATATCTCTGGGCTACCTCAATTGCCCAAAGCATAAAATATCGTCACTCTCTGACGTTAAACAGGTGAAGATATGCGATGAAACGCATATCGAGTGCAGTGCCCGAGTAGTCCCCACTACGAGGAATCAGCACAAACATAGAATTGAAATAAAAGGCGTTTATTGACGCTTGTTTTGGCTTAACTGAATCTGGTAAATTTATGTACCCATACTTTCCTGATTTTCAGGAGTAGTGCAGCGATATGTAACAACCGATTAACCAAAATATCAATATTTTAAGTTGCTCCCGACACGAATTTAGGGAAAATGATCATGAAGAAACTCTTTGCTGTATTGCTTGCAATGGTTGCAAGTGCGGGAACGATGTTAGCGCACCCGATGCGTATTTCTCCATTACCCAAAGTGCTAACAGTTCCAACAGAAAAACTAAAATTAAGTGAGCCGACTTTTGTAAGTAATCACCCTATCAAAGCCCCAAAAAATAAATCCGCCTCTTCGGATAAGGTTCAGATAGGAGATTTGTATTATATTCTGGATGAAGAAAAAAAGATGGCAGAAGTAACATACCAAGATTTATCAAATAACGATAACTATAATACGCTTACTTCTGTCGTAATACCATCAATAATCACTTATGGGGGACAACAATACAATGTGGTGAGTATAGGCTATGGTGCTTTTGCTTACTGCCAGAACCTTACTTCCGTAAATCTTCCTCAGAGTATATCCATCCTTGGAGATTATGCTTTTTGTCAATGTCCGAAAATAACATCTATCACTATTCCGGAAAATGTAACTTCTATAGGTAAGTTCCCATTTTCCGGTTGTTCTAATTTATCCTCTGTAGAATGGAGAGCGAAAAATTGTCAGACTTCCAGAGATGAACAATATGTTTACCCTCCTTTTCAAAACTGTGCAAATATTGCGACATTTAGTATAGGAGAGAATGTTGAGTCCTTGCCAACTGCTTTATGCTATGGCCTTCCTATAACTTCTATTTCTATTCCCTATAGCGTGAAAAGCATTGGAGATGCTGCATTTCGAGATTGCACAGGATTGACCTCAATTATCATTCCAGAAAAAGTATCGTATATCGGTAAGTATCCATTTTATGGCTGTTCTTCGTTATTATCTGCTACTTGGAATGCAATCGATTGTAGTTTTCCGACACCAATAAATACAATTGATGAAAACGGAGAACCTGTAACTTATAGATATGCTCCATTCGACGGTTGCGAAAAATCAATAACAACCTTTCTGTTTGGGGATAACGTAGAAAATATTCCTGATTTTCTATGTGCTGGAATGGAGAATGTTTCTTCTATAACCATTCCAAACAGCGTGAAAAATATTGGGGAAGGGGCTTTCGTTAATTGTCATGGCTTGACATCTGCAACGATGGGCAATGGTGTTACAAGCATTGGAATTTTTGCATTTTCTTTTTGCGATGGTTTAACATCTGTGACGATTGGAAGTAGTGTCACCAATATAGGAAGTTATGCTTTTCACACTTGCACTAGTATGACATCTGTAACGATTCCCAATAGTGTCACAACTATTGGAGATTATGCTTTCAATGGTTGCAGTAGTTTGACCTCTGTAAGCATTCCCGGTAGTGTAACCAATATTAAAACAGGTGCATTTATTTATTGCCATAGTTTGAATTCTATAGATGTTTCTTCGGATAACGCGAATTATAGTTCTATAGATGGTGTCTTGTTTAGTAAAGATGCTACTCAGTTAATAATATATCCGGCAGGAAAGCAAGGTGAATATGTAGTTCCTAATGGTACTAAAACCATCATAGCGCAAGCTTTTGCTGACTGTGGAAAGATAACTTCCGTCATAATACCTAATAGCGTCACAAGTATTGAAGAATATGCCTTTGCTGAATGTTCCGCTTTGGAAACTATAACCATTGGAGCCAACGTAAGTAATTTGGGCGAAGGTGCCTTCTGGGCATGTTCGAACATAAAGACTATATATAATTATGTAACAACCCCGCAATCTATCACCAGCGTGATGTTCGATGGATACGAAGATTATCCGGCTGTAGATAAAACGACCTGCAAACTCTATGTTCCGGCGGAGAGTGTGGCGTTATACAAAGCAGCAGATGTGTGGAAAGAGTTTACGAATATACTGCCAATAGAAGGAACCTCTGCTACCCCTTCAGTGATGGATGTGAGGAATGCTGGTTATAATCCAGACAACAATATCGTGTTCTGCGTTCACTTTACGGAGGAAGCAAACGTCTGCAATGATATAGTATGGGCAGGAACATATAATAGCTGGAATACAAATATAGATCAAATGCTCACATTCTCTCACTTAGTAGGATTTGACAATTGGTATGCTGTTGAGTTCCCGTATGCAGAGGAGACTGCCGGTGTTCCTGTTTCATTAAAATTAGATGGCTCTTTTTCCTGGGACTATATCTGCGGTCCTGGGAATGCATGGATGTATAAAGGAGGAAAAGAAGCTTTTATCACTAATGTATTAGATGATAAAATAGATGCTATCCGATTTTATGATGGTGCAGGTGTCTATATGTACGAAATGACATATTGGAACCAACATCGGGATCCATGTGTTCAGTTACCAGTACATACCTATACTGTCAACTTATATGCTCCTAATGCATGTTCGGACATGAAGCCTGCAGTCATAGGAGATTTCAACAATTGGGATATATATTCTGTGTCTGCAATGAGTGAGCTGACAGACACAAACGGGAAAAAATATTATTCCTATTCTTTTAATGATGAAGAATTACATAGTTTCAAGATTGTTGCAGCAGACGAATATGAGGTGGATTGGAACACAGAAATGAAGCACTTCGATGCAACAAAAGGCGGATGGGTTACTGTAGAAAATTACATTCTTAGTGCAGATTCAATAATCACATTAGACTGGAGCGATAATCGTCATTATCGTTATGGTACTTGCGAAACAGGCCTTCCTGATCCCACTACTTACACAATTACTTTCGTAAACGACGACGGCAGTATCATTGATAGTCGGGCATGGGAAGAAGGTACTATGCCAACTTGCGCTGAGCCAAGCAAGCCGGATGACGATTATATGTATTGCTTTGCCGGATGGCAACCTCAAATAGTAGCAGTATCCGAAACGTCTACTTATCAGGCTACTTATGATGTATGCGGAGGTTGGATTTCGGATTCTTTCTATTGGAAACTGCAAGGTGATACCTTAATTGTAGACGGCAGTGGTGTTATTCCCGATTATGCGCAAGGAACTGCTCCTTGGAGCAGCTATGCGGGACGTATAAATGTGGTATATATAGAAGACGGTATATCCCGTATCGGTGAATGGGCGTTTGCCGATATGTCCATGAATGTAGTGCGTATTCCAGGATCCGTGACGGTCATCGGTGCCAATGCATTCAAAGGTAGCAGTTCTGTAGAAAATGTTTATTTTGGAGGCTCCGCATCTCAATGGGCAACCATCAATTTCGTGAACGAGTATTCGAATCCATTATTCTATGGTGCAAACTTGGATTCAGAAGACGCTCCTATAACAACAGTCATAGTCCCGAATACCATTACAGAAATATCTACCAATTCATTTATCGGAATAGGCACAGTTGAAATTACTTCTATTGAAGATTGGTGCAATATTACAATTATAAGTTCAGACTATACACCATCTTACGAATTAACAATCAATGGCGTGCCCGTAACAGAAGTATGTTTGCAAGAAGGTGTGACCCATATTAACGCCAATGCTTTCCGAGGATGTAGAAGTATTCGCTCCGTATGTATTCCTGCATCTATGCAACAAATAGGAACCGATGCCTTCAGTCACACTCCGAACTTGGCTAAAGTGCTGTATGCCGGTACGCTTGCGCAGTGGTGTGACATCACTTTCGCAAATGCTGAAGCTAATCCGGCATGCCATGCGGATTTATATTTCGATGATGAGAAATTAGGAACGCGTATAGATATTCCGGCATCGCTTACTTCTATTCGAGCCTTTGCATTCCCAAATAAAGAGACGCTGAATGTGTATTTCCATAGCACTAACCCTAACGGGTATATGCTCAATTCCTTTGGAGAGCCACAAGAAGTAGGAGACAAGCATTTTTATGTGCCTTGTGGAACGAAGGAGAACTACCAAAAACAGTTGAACTATAGTGAGTCGCTATTTACGGAGAACTATCCGTTTAGTTATCAAGTTCTTTCCGAGCAAGAGGCTATGGGAAAGGTGCAGGTTGTTCATGCGCCAGATTGCGAGGATCAGCAGTTGCAGATAAAGGCAATTCCTAATGCGGAGTACCGTTTTGTGCAATGGAGCGATGGTAGTACAGAGGCAGAACGGGCGCTTACTCTCCATTCGGATACGATTCTGAAAGCCACTTTTGCAATAGACAGTGTTACCATCCGCTTCTTTATGGATGATGGTACTTTGTACGTAGAGAAAAATGTCAAGTATGGAGAGATGCCAGTAGTGGAAGATCCACAGAAAGAGTCGACGGTGCAATACACTTATACGTTTGCGCGTTGGAACCCGGAGTTGAAACCGGCTACCTATGATATGAGTTATAAAGCCGTGTTTGACAGGACGGTTAATACCTATATGGTGTATTTCATCAATTGGGACGGGGTTTTACTTGGAGAGCAGGAAGTAGCCTATGGCAGTGCAGCTCTGCCACCTGCTGTTCCCGAACGAGAACATTATCATTTCGTTGGGTGGAATACCAATATCTATATGATCACCGGAAGAACCTTCGCGGTTGCGCAGTTCAAGAAGAATGGCGGCTACACGATTCATTATCGTAATGGGGTAGATGATAGTGAAATTGATGGAGAAGAGATTGATCTCAATTTCCCGGAACCGCCTGTGATTGAGGGATTTGTATTCGTTGGATGGGAGATCGTTTGCGGTTCGGTAATCACGGAGGGAATAGAAATTCAAGCGGTATATGAGCCCTCTACTGCTGATGCAATAGATAATGAGGTTGTTAATCCGGCTAATCCCGTGCAGAAACTCATCCGCAACGGAAACGTGTATATACTGACCGATGATAATACATATACCATCCAAGGCCAAAAAGTTAAATAACTTAAAATTATTGCATATATGAAAAGAACTATTTTATTTTTAATTTTATTTTTAGCTGCAAATAAAAGTGCTTTTGCTCTCACCCAATCGCAAACCATAGAAGAAGCAAACCTATTTACCGCTGATTTCTCTGCAATCGAATCGATAGCCAAATACGATATTACTAATGCGGCATACAATGTGGAAAGTTCTAACGATTCTATTATTTATTATGATGTCCTAGACGGGGATTCTATGGATCTTTATCTTCATAGTGCTCCCAAAGTCCATCTAACTTATTATAGAAGTATGAGTGGAAGTCCTGATGCAAAAAAAGCAAAATGCTGGCGGATTAACCTTAATACAGGAACTCAAGAAGGATATGTTAGAGCAGAAGGCAAAGATAGAAGTATTACGATTCGGGAAGTAGCTGTTGGAACATTAGTACAATTAGAAATTGCCAATAAAGATGATAAATCATTTACCTTTGATGATGATAGATTGACAGCGCGTGGAGCTGTTAGGATAGGCGAATTTACACAAATAGAAAATAGCAAATGTATTAAAGTCCTCTATAAAACGACAGCTACAACAGCAGAGATCAAAGAGCGTCTGTATGGGTTCATTCTTAAAAAAGTAACGGTTATTGATGATCCGAATTCTTTAATAGAAGTTATTCCTAAGGAAGGAGAAACTACTGAAGCGATTTTCTATTCCCCCGATAGCATGCAATTAATTTTACATACTAATTATGGATTTCATTTTAACACATGGAGTGATATTAAAAATGAAGCAACAACGAAAGATAGCATATTGACATTCTCTGTTTCTCGTCTTATGGGAATAGCTAACTCTAAAGGTTTCGCGTCATATATATTAGCAAAAGCCTTATTTGAAAAAAATACTTATTCTATTTCTTACTCCGTTAATAATGCCCAATATGGCTATATAGAAGGTCCTCATCAAGCTCAATATTTAGAAGAGGTGGAGATGAAGGCTATTCCTTTAAATGGATATAAATTTGATAGTTGGACAGATGGAGTTCTTTCTGCTTCCAGAAAAGAAAAAATCACAAGAGATTCCTCATATGCTGCCAATTTTATACTGATGAAGGATGGTCAATGCGGGAGTAATATATATTGGCGTTTTAAAGACGAAACATTAACCATCTCGGGTAGCGGCGATATGTACGATTATACAGCCCATACGGTTCCATGGGAGCCACTAAGGGATTCGATAAAGCGAATAGAGTTCGCCTCGGAAATGACTTCTATAGGTGCATATGCATTTGCATATATCAATAATAGGAGTTTCAATGCACTTTATCTTCCCCAAGGCATAACACGTATTGGGCAGAATGCTTTTGAAAATGCATCATTCCTTGAAAATATAGAATTTGATGAAAGTCTAGATGCAATAGGTGCAGATGCATTCAAAAATTGTTCGCGTGTCTTAACCATGACCTGTTGGTCAATGGTGGCTCCATCTGTAGAATCTGGCGCTCTAACAAGTATCAGTTCTGAAGCCGAGCTTTATGTCCTTAGCGCAGTATTGCGAAAATACCAGATAGATAACAACTGGAACCGATTCTTGCTCAAAGAGATTGGTGCTACTGAAACAACAATGGATGTGAATGATGTAACCGTAGAGCCATCGAATAATACGGCTCTTTTCACATGGCCAACAAATGTTAATGCGGCAACCTATACCATCACCATAACCAAAGAAGGAGAAGTGTTTTGTACGCTTGTCTTCAATAGTAATGGACAACTGACCGGCATTGCGTTTGCGCCCGGACGTAACGGAGCGGCACATGCACCTGCTGCTACAATGTCTGTTGCAGGCATGTCCTTTACTGTCACAGGTCTCGATGGCGCCAGCAAGTATGCGTATCGATTAGCAGTAACAAATGATGCAAGTGAAGAACTGGTGGCATATAGCGGAGAATTTGCAACAACAGGATATGATGGCGAAGTCAATCCGGGCGGAAATCCTGAAGGTATTGAAGATGTCTTTACTGATGAACACAAAGCATCCAAAATCCTCCGTGACGGTCAAATCTTCATCCTCCGCGGTGATCACACCTACACCCTCACCGGTCAAGAGGTAAGGTGAGGATGAATGAACGAATGAAGGAAAGAAAGAAACAGGGCGGCTCGAAGATGAGTCGCCCTGTGTGTGAGAGATAATCTTATCTGTCTTTCAGTTTCTCGATTTGGCGGTCTAGGGCTTCGAGGGCGGTGTCGATGCCTTCCTCAAAGCTGTCGCAGGTTTTCTCGGCAAACATCTCAGGTCCATTGCCAAGGACGCGGATCTGGGTGTGCTTATTGAGGTTGGTCTCCGGCTTAATAACCGTCATACGAATCTCCATCTCCGCACTGGGGTTGTTGAGCAACTTCTCGTAACGGTTGGTTTTCTTAGTGATGTACTTCTCGAGACGCTCTGCTATCTCGAAGTTAACGGGATTAATAGATAGTTTCATGGTTGTAGTATTTTAGTTTTGTGATTTGGCACGTGGATGAGCGTGGTTATAAGTGTTGCGTATCTGCTCAAAAGTAGTATGCGTATACACTTGCGTAGCCGCCAGTGAGGCGTGACCGAGCAGTTGCTGGATGGTACGTATGTCGGCTCCATTGTCGAGCATGGTAGTAGCAAACGTATGCCGGAGCACGTGGGGACTATGTTTGCGCAGCGTACTGACTTCGCCCATGCGGGAGCATACAATATGATACAGCATCGTCTTATCCAAAGGCGCTATGGTGCCGTCACGTCGCTGCTTGATAAAGAACGCCGGTGCATAGTCGCCCCGCAGGGCCATATAGTTGCGTATCAGTTCTATCAGGCGTTCCCCGATAGGGATGATGCGTTCCTTACGGCGTTTACCGAAGACGCGTATCTGTCCAGTCGTCAGGTCGATGTCGCTATCCTGAAGTCCCAACATCTCGGCACGTCGCATGCCGGTCTGGTACAGCATCTCTATAATCAGGCAGTCGCGTACAGATGTCAAGTCATCCGCTTGTGCCTCGTACTGCAGCGCCTCCTGCATCTCAGAGGGTTTGAAGAAGACCGGCAGCGGTTTATCTACCTTAGGCGCTTCGATGAGTCGTGTGATGTCACGGTCAACCACTTTGACGCGCAGCAAGAACTTGTAGAACGACTTGAGGGCACTCAGACACTGTTTGACGGTACGTTTGGAGTAGTTATCCTTCTCCAGCATGTCGACAATCCAGGTCTTGACATCGCTCTCGTCTATCGCTTTCGGTTCGAAGGCTTCCGGCTTAACTCCCAGGAATCGGCAAAAGCCATATAAATCGTCACGATAGGTGTCCACCGTGCGTGGAGAATATTTCTTCTCCACAGCGATATATTCCAGGAAGCGGTTAATCATCCGTTTATCCGTTGATCTCTCTGCCTACGGCATCGGACTCCTCAAAGGGGAATAGACCGAACAACTCGGCATCGATACGGTCGGTAATCCAGCGGAAGTCCTCCGGGTTGTTGCCGAACTTACAGGTGTCGCCGGGCACGATGAGCAGTTTGCCTTTGTATTCCCGCACCCAGGCTTCATACTTGTCGTTCAATCCCTGCAGGTAGTCGATACGCATGGAAGCCTCGTAATCGCGGCCACGCTTCTGAATCTGTGCAACCAGGTTGGGGATGGACGAACGGACATAGATCATCAGGTCCGGCATCTTAACGAGCGACATCATCAGGTCGAAGAGGTCGCAATAGTTGTCAAAGTCACGGTCGGACATGAAGCCCTGCTCGTGGAGGTTGGGCGCAAAGATGCGGGCATCCTCGTAGATGGTGCGGTCCTGGATGATATACTCGTCGGACTTGGATATCTCGACAATATCCTTAAAACGTTTGTTGAGGAAATAGATTTGCAGGTTGAATGACCAGCGTGCCATATCTTGGTAGAAATCAGCCAGATATGGATTGAAGTCTACCGATTCAAAACGCGGTATCCAACCATAGTGTTTGGCCAACATGTTGGTCAGAGTGGTCTTTCCGCAACCAATGTTTCCTGCAATAGCGATATGCATATGTTAAAATTAAAAATTAAAAATTACTCTTTGGACCAGTTGTATTCGCTGAAGAGGCCGAAGAGTTCGGCATCGATACGATTGACAATATACCGGAAGTCCTCGGGGTTGTTCTCAAAGTTCATGTTGTCCGAGTCGATGACCAACACGCGTCCTTCGTAGTGGTGGTAGATGAACTCCTCATATCGGTCGTTGAGGTCCTTGAGGTAGTCAATCTGCATGCCTTGTTCATACTCACGTCCGCGCTTCTGTATCTGCTCAATAAGAGCAGGTACCGACTTACGCAGATAAATCATCAGGTCCGGCATGCGCATCAAACTCTTCATGTGCCCGAAGAGCTCCATGTAGGTCTCATAATCGCGTTGGGTGAGGTCGCCGCGACGGTAGTTATTGGTCACGAACACATATACACCCTCAAAGATACTGCGGTCTTGCACGATGGTATGATTCGATTGCGCAATAGCCAACATATCCTTGAAACGCTCCTTGAGGAAATAGGTCTCCAAACAAAACGACCAACGAGGTATATCGGAGTAATAATCTTCCAGATAGGGATTAAAACCCACACTCTCAAATCGCGGTTCCCAACCGTAATAACGGGCCAGCATCTTAGTCAATGTGGTCTTACCTGCTCCTATATTTCCGGCTATAGCGATGTACATGGCAAAAGAGTATACTAAACACGACGACAAAATTACAAATTATTTTGCAAATATGCAAGACTTTTCGCACTATTTTTATTTTTTGTGCCGTAAATTTGCAGATATCAAAAAAAAGATGTATCTTTGCAGGCTTTTTCTGTGCAAGTGCGCATATACATGCACGCTACGCACGCAGATAAATGAATGTGATGATTGACTATATCAAAGGACATATCGCCGAGTTGAATCCCACCTACGTGGTCATAGAGGCTGCCGGTGTGGGATATGAGATTAACATCGCCTTGCCGACCTATACGGAACTGATGGATAGGGAGGAGGCCAAACTGTTCATCACGGAGATTATTCGGGAGGATGCCCACGTGCTCTTCGGCTTTGCCAACAAGGGTGAACGCGAAGTGTTTGTGGCGTTGATGACCGTGAGCGGCATAGGCGGAAATATTGCCCGCATGATTATGTCTGCGTATAATGCGAGTGAGTTACGTCAGATTATCGCTACCGGTAATGCCCGCGCTTTAGGGCAGGTCAAAGGCTTAGGCCCCAAGACGGCACAACGCATCATCGTAGACCTGAAGGATAAGATATTGAAGGTAGACTTAGGTCAGCCCGGCGGCGAAGAGGTGGTGCCCGAAGGCATGCTCTTCAATGTAGAAGCCAATCCGGTAAAAGAAGAAGCCGTAAGTGCCCTGATGATGTTAGGCTTTGCCTCTGCACCCAGTGGCAAGGCGGTGGATAAGATATTAAAAGAGAACCCTGCCGCTCCTGTAGAACAAGTGATACGTCAAGCGTTGAAGATGTTGTAAACGCCGCATGAGCAAGAGAATCCCATTCTTCATATTACTCGTAGCGTTGCCCGTCATACTGTTCGGACAACAGGCTGTACAAGCGCCATTGTTGACGCATGCCGACTCAGTAGCAGCTGCGGACACTGTGGGGCAGGTGGTGCCTGCGCAGCGCAAGAAGATGGATCAATCGTCCTACGAGGCCCTGATACGTCAAGGCAGCAATATGGACCTCAAGCAGCCGGATAATGTAACCACCACGGTGGAATATCAGCCTAATACGGGTCTATATGTCATCCATACCAAGGTGGGCGACCTGGATATCTCGACGCCATATATGATGACCGCTGACGAATACAAGGCTTATTCGGAACGCGAGTTTATCCATCAATACTGGCAGCAGAAGATCAGCGAGGTGGAGCACGATAACGAACGCAAGTTCGACATTACGGACATGAAGTTTAATATCGGTCCGGCCGATAAGGTCTTCGGTCCCGGCGGTGTGCAACTCAAGATGCAGGGAAGTGCGGAACTCATGTTCGGCTTCAAACACCAATATGTGGACAACCCGGCGCTGACCAAACGCTCGCGTAACAATAATATCTTCGACTTTGACGAGAAAATACAGGTCAATATCAACGGTAAGGTAGGTACGCGTCTCAATTTCCAGATGAACTACAATACCGAAGCCTCCTTTGCCGCCGACCAACAGAATATCAAAGTATCGTACAAAGGCGAAGAGGACGATATTATCCAATCTATCGAGGCGGGTAATGTGGCGCTGGACCTCAACTCCAGTTTGATTAGAGGTAGTCAGGCGCTGTTTGGTATCAAGACCGAATTGAAGTTTGGTAAACTGAAGGTGCAAGGCTTAATCAGTCAACAGAACAGTGCTACCCAGTCGGCAGGTACCGAAGGCGGTGCACAGATGACGAAGTTTGAGGTGGCAGCTGATAACTACGATGAGAACCGCCACTTCTTCCTCGGTTACTATTTCCGTGACCATTATGAGGAGGCTATGCAAGCTCTGCCGTATGTAGCGAGCGGTGTGACCATCAATCGTATCGAGGTGTGGGTGACCAATAAACGCGGCTCGTATGACCAGGCGCGTAATATCATCGCCTTGACGGACTTAGGTGAGCCGCTCAAAGAACACATCATGCGCCCGGAGAAATGGTACAGCGGTGTGGCGGATGAGAAGCCGTCGAACAACTCGAATACCTTGTACAGCGCTTTGAATGCACAAAGCGGCATACGCGATATCCAGCAGGCTAGTTCGATATTGCAGGGCATGGACTTGTCGGTAGGTGACGACTACGACAAGATAGAGTCGGCCCGACTGCTGACCAGCAGCGAGTACACGCTGAATGCGTCGTTAGGTTACATCTCCCTGCGTACCACGCTGACGCAAGACGAGGTGCTGGCAGTAGCTTATGAGTACACCTACGGCGGCAAGGTATATCAGGTAGGTGAGTTGTCGTCCGACAGAACGGCTTCGGACAGCACGTCCGGTAATAGGGCTCCGAACCTGATATTGAAGATGTTGCGTCCCAGTAACTGCGCTCCGCATGAGCCTAACCCTGCGCGTCAGGCTATAGGCGAGACACACTACGGCACGTGGGATCTGATGATGAAGAACGTCTATTCCTTAGGTGCCAGTTCGATGACCAGCGAGAAATTTGAACTATATGTTCAATACCGCAACGACTCGATAGGTACCAGCGTACAATATTTGCCCGAGGGACGATTGACCAAGGGTAAACAACTGCTCCGCGTTCTCAATGCCGACCGCTTGGACCAGAAGCATAATCCCTATCCGGATGGACGCTTCGACTATGTAGAGGGATATACCGTTCTCAGTTCCAGCGGACGAATCATTTTCCCGGTCTTGGAGCCGTTCGGTAGTTATCTGGCCAAACAGTTGGACAACGACCCGGCGCTGGTAGCTAAATACTGCTTCCAGGAGTTGTACGACTCGACCCTTATTGTCGCTCAGGAGATGAGCGAGAAGAATAAGTTCACCCTGCAAGGTAAGTACAAAGGCACCAACAGCAGCGAGATACGCTTGAATGCTATGAACGTGCCCCGCGGAAGTGTTCGTGTTACCGCCGGAGGTGCAACATTGGTGGAGAATGTGGACTATACGGTCGATTATGCGATGGGCGTAGTCACTATCATCAATCAGGGTATCTTGGATTCCGGCACTCCGGTTAATGTGAGTCTGGAGAACCAGTCGACCTTCGGTATGCAACGCAGGAGTCTGTATGGTATCCATCTGGAATATCAATTCAATAAGGACTTTTCTATCGGCGGTACGTTGATGCACCTGCGCGAGAAACCGCTGACCACTAAAGTCAATACCGGCTCTGAGCCATTGGCCAATACCATCTGGGGACTGAATGTCAACTACAAGACCGAGTTTATGTGGCTGAGCAATGTCATCGACAAGATTCCTTGGATTACGGCTACGGCTCCCAGTACGTTCCAGATAGGTGCCGAGTTTGCGCACCTAATCCCGGGACACACTAAGGATGTGGGCAGCTCCGGTACTTCGTATGTAGATGACTTTGAGTCCACCACCACCGGCATTGATGTGCATTATCCGAGCAACTGGTTCCTATGTGCGACACCTTCCCGCTTTCCCGAGTCGGGGCTGAGCAACAATATCGACTACGGCAAGAACCGCGCTATGTTGGCTTGGTACGCTGTCGATCCTATCTTCGGCCATCCACAGACCAACACGCCGGGACATATCAAAGACGATCCAGATCAGATGTCCGACCACCGTACGCGTATCGTGTACCAACAGGAGTTGTATCCCAATAAAGAGTCGTTGGCCAACGAGGACACACGTCTGAGTGTACTCAACCTGTCGTTCTATCCCCGTGAGCGTGGTCCGTACAATATCGTCGCCGACGGAGGTCAATACGACAGCGATGGTTTCCTGACCAACCCGCGTAGCCGCTGGGGAGGTATGATGCGTCGATTGGACAATACCGACTTTGAGAAAGCCAATATCGAATATATCCAGTTCTGGTTGATGGATCCGCGTTTGACCAACAATGCAATGTTTGACGGCGGTGACTTGTATATCGACTTAGGTGACGTAAGCGAAGATATCTTGCGTGACGGTAAGAAGAGCTTTGAGCACGGTATGCCTATCAATCCGGAGAATACGCTGCTAGTAGATACTACGGTCTGGGGTCGCGTACCGCGTACTACCTCTACTACAGTAGCTTTCTCCAACGAATCGGGTGCCCGCGAGAGTCAGGATATCGGTTTGGACGGATTGACTACTCAGATGGAGTTTGAGTACGGCAAGTACAGAGACTACTTCCAATCGATGCGTCAGTTGGCGCAACAGAATCCCGCCCTGCAACAGCGTTGGGGTAACGACCCGTTCTCGCCGCTCAATGACCCTGCCGGCGATAACTACCATTACTACCGCGGTGATGACTACGACCAGCAGCGCACTACCATCCTCGATCGCTATAAACACTATAACGGTACTGAGGGCAACTCACCCGAGTCGGGTGGCTCGAGTTATGGTACCGCGTCTACGCTGACGCCGGATATAGAGGATATCAACCAGGATAACACCCTTAACGAATACGAGAAATACTTCGAATACCACGTAGCCCTGCATCCCGACTCGATGGAGGTAGGTAAGCAAAACATTGCCGAGAAGATGACCACTACGGTTACCTTGCAGAACGGCGAACGCGCCGAGGTGACGTGGTATCAGTTTAAGATACCCGTCAAAGGTTCTTCTGCCGTTAAGGTAGGTTCGATACGTAATTATAAGTCCATCCGCTTCATGCGTATGTACCTGACGGGCTGTTCGGACTCTACGCACCTGCGTCTGGCTTCGCTCGACTTGGTACGCGGCGAATGGCGTAACTATACCAAAGGCTTGTACAACGACGAGAAGCGTGGTATGTATAATATCACCTCCACCAATCCCAATGCGTCGATGGATGTACAGGCTATCAGTATTGAGGAGAACGGTAACCGTGAGCCCGTCAACTATGTCTTGCCTCCCGGCATCAGTCGTCAGACCGACCCGGGTCAAGCACAGCTGATATCGCAAAACGAGCAGGCCTTGGTATTGCGAGTGCACAACTTGGAATACAACAACGCTGAGGCAGTATATAAGTCCGTCACCTACGACATGCGCAACTATAAGAAGTTGAAGATGTTCGTGCACGCTGAGGCTATTGCTACTGACGATGAGACGGAGAAGATACAGGATGGCGATTTGAGTTGCTTTATCCGTTTGGGAACGGATATGACCAATAACTACTACGAATACGAAGTGCCCTTACAGGTTACTCCTCCCGGACGCTACAATAACGACAACGGCAAAGACCGCGAACGTGTATGGATTCCCGAGAATAATGTCGACTTCCCCTTCACGGTTCTCACGGGCGCAAAGACGGCTCGTAACAAGGCCAAACGTGCTAACACGCCGGGCGTAAGCAATACTATACCATACGTGCTGTATGACGATGTGAACGGTAAGCCGCAGAACCGCGTGACTGTATTGGGTAACCCGACACTGGAAGATGTAGAATATATCGTTATCGGTGTGCGTAACCGCCGTGCTGCTAATCGTCAGGTCAACGGTGAGGTGTGGGTCAACGAGTTGCGATTGAGTGAGTTTGACGAGTCGGGTGGTGTAGCGGCAACAGCTAATGTGGCCTTGGGTATCAGTGATATAGCCCAAGTGAATGTGGCAGGACGCGTAGAGACGGCTGGTTACGGAAGCATAGAGAGCAATGTGCAGAGCCGTAACATGGACAATAACTACCAGATTCAGGTGAGCGCCGCCTTAGAGGCCGGTCGTCTGCTGCCTGAACAGGCTCACCTGCAGATACCGCTGTATGTCAGCTATTCCAAGAGCGTCACCTCGCCTAAGTATGACCCGACAGACACCGATATTAAGTTGTCTGAATCGCTCAATACGTATAATACCAAAGCCGAGAAAGACTCTATTAAGGCTCTGGCGAATACGGTACAGGAGTCTACTTCGTGGAGTTTGACGAATATGAAGGTGGATATCCACTCCAAGAAACGCAACATGTTCTATGACCCGGCTAACTTCACAATTTCCGTAGCCTTCAATAAGCAGAATAGACAAACACCGGAGATCGCTAAGGATATGAGTACCGACCATAAGGGCTCGTTCTCGTATGCTTACTCCTTCAATCCCAAACCTTGGGAGCCGTTTAAGAAAGTGGAGAAAGTGAAGAAGGTGAAGATGCTGAGTGAGTTGAACTTCTACTACCTGCCGCAGTCGTGGTCGTTCTCCACGGATATGCACCGTGCATTTTCGATGATGCGCATGCGCGACTTCAACCAGACGACGGTAGGCAAGGCTCCCGAAGAGCAGGAGTTGAGTTTCTCGAAGGACTTTACGTGGAGCCGTAATTTCGACTTTAAGTTTGACCTGACTAAGAATATGAAGTTCTCCTTCCATACGGCTATGAACTCGACCGTAGACGAAGGCTACTATACGCCGGAGGTGATTCGCGAATACCACTTTACCAACGACTACTACGAGGCTTGGAAAGATACCGTGCAACGCAGTCTGCGCAAGTGGGGAACACCTTATACTTACCAACAGGTCTTCACCGCTTCGTGGAATGTGCCGTTCAACAGGATTCCGTATATGGAGTGGTTGACAGTCAATGCATCGTATAACGGCACCTATAACTGGACCCGCACAGCACGTTCGTCGAATAGAGCTAACTTGGGAAATACAGCCTCCAGTAACCGCTCGTGGCAGATAGACGGACAGGCTAACTTCGAGAATCTGTACGGCAAGTCAAAATACTGGAAGCAGATGAACCAACGTATGTCCGGACGAAGCAGCGGCAGACCGTTCAGGCCTAAGACCTATACCGAGACGGTAGACTTGGAGCCCGGCGTAGCTAAGGAGATTAACCATAAACTCAACTCCGAGGCACTGGTAGTGACCGCCGTTAACGAGAAAGGACGTTCTGTACCACTTAAGTTTGTGACAGACGGTACAGGCAAGATTAAGGTGACCAGTAAGACAGGCGGCAAGAGTATTACTATTACCGTCAATACCAAGAATCCCAACCAACGTACGGCAGCGCAGATGACGATGGACTTTGCGGCATACTTCGGAACGATGATTCGCCGTGTTCAGGTGACCTATCGCAAGACCGACGCCTTGACGGTGCCCGGCTTCTGTCCCGAGATTGGTTTCTTCGGTCAAAAGAAAGACGGCAGTGCGTATGCTCCGGGTTGGGACTTCGCCTTCGGTTTCTTCCCGAGCAACTACTTGGAGCGCGCCAAGAATCACGGATGGCTGTCGCTGAACGACAGTGTGGCTCAACCTGCCACTTTAGCTTCGACGGCCGACTTCGACTATAAGATTACCTTGGAGCCCTTCCCGGGATTGAAGATCCAACTGAATGGTAAACGCTACGAGGCACAGACCAATTCGATGCTCTATGTGCTCGATACCCAAGACCAGTCATCGTATGTATTGCAGAACAACCGTACAGGATCATTTAATATCACTCAAATAGCTATTCTGACTGCGTTTGAGAAGATCGGTAAGGCATCCAATAACTACGAATCGGAGACCTTCAACCGCTTCCTGCAGAACCGCGAGATAATGACACAACGCGTTCAGGAGCGCTATAATAACAGTTATTATCCCACGGCGGCTCAAGACCCGACAGGACGTATCAGCGATGATTTGCATGGAAAGAAATACGACCCGCAGTATGGTGCAGTCAACCATAACTCGGCGGATGTACTTATTCCCGCCTTCCTGGCTACGTACACTAAGCGCGACATCTCCAAGGTCAGCTTCAATCCGTTCCTGAGTATATTGCATACACTACCTAACTGGAGCGTGACGTTTGATGGTATAGGACGTATCCCGGCTGTTAAGCAGCACTTCAAATCGATAACCCTGACGCACGCCTATACTTGTAAGTACGCCATCGGTTCGTATGCTAGTTATTCGACGTGGATAGGGGCTAACAACGGTCGCGACCTGACCTTAGGATTCACACGCGATGTGACTACCGGCAATCCCACACCTTCGAGTGCACACGATATATCGTCCGTCAGTTTGACCGAGTCGTTCTCGCCGCTGATCGGATTGAATATGACCCTCAAGAACTCGTTGTCCTTCAAGGCCGAATACCGCAAGCAGCGTAATGTAACGCTCAATATCAGTTCGGTACAGTTGACCGAAGGACACACCAACGAGATAGTCTTTGGTACCGGCTATACCGTCAAAGACCTGCACTTCACCGCTAAGACCAAGAATGGCGGTCAGCGTAAGGTAAGTAACGATTTGAAGTTGACGGTGGACTTCTCGTACAAAAATGTGGTCACCCTGTTGCGTAAGATTGAAGAGAACCTGACGCAAGCCAGCAGCGGCAATAAGGTGTGGGGATTGAAGATCAGTGCGGACTATGTAGTATCGCAAAAGATCAATATCCAATTCTACTACGACCACCAATCCACTATACCGCTTATCTCGTCCTCGTATCCTATCAAGACGGATAATGCCGGTATTACCATCAAACTGATGTTGACACGATGAGGATAGCTATTCTCGGTCCCGAATCGACAGGTAAGAGTACCTTAGCGCAGGCTTTGGCTTCGCGTTTCGGCTATGCCTTAGTGCCGGAATATGCCCGCACGTATGTGGAGCAGTTACACAGAGCGTACACCATAGACGATGTGCTAACGATAGCGCGGCATCAGGTAGACGAGTTGGCAGATACGCGTCCGGATATTATCTACGATACGGAGATGATTATTACCAAAGTGTGGCTGGAGCATAAGTATGGTACCTGCCCTGCGTGGGTGGACGAGGCCATACAGCGTTATCCCATGGATTTGTATCTGCTCTGCTATCCCGATATTGCGTGGGAAGCAGATCCTACGCGTGAGAATCCTCACCTGCGTGAGGCGTTGTTTGAACGGTATGAACAGGAGATACAACGCACGCACGTACCTTATATCATCGTACGCGGGCGCGTGAGAGAGTTATTGCTTAAAGAGCAGACGAAAAGCATCAGCGACCTTCTTGACAGGGACTACCTCAATGGTTAGTCCTTTTTTATTGTACTGCTGTCCGGCTGGGATAAGGATACGGCGGAAACCCAATTTCTCGGCTTCCTGGATGCGTTGATCTATGCGGTTGACGGGACGTATCTCGCCGGCTAAGCCTACCTCACCTGCGGCACACGTACCGGCATCTAACGACAGGTCCATATTGGACGAAAGAACGGCTGAGAGGACGGCTAAGTCGATAGCCGGGTCATTGACACGTAGACCACCGGCTATATTCAGGAAGACGTCTTTTTGCAGCAGTTTGAAGCCCACGCGTTTCTCCAGTACAGCCAGTAACATATTCAAGCGTCGCGTGTCGAAGCCTGTAGACGAGCGCTGAGGCGTACCATATGCGGCGGAGGATACCAAGGCCTGCACTTCGATGAGTAGTGGTCTGACACCTTCTACGGCTGCGGCTATAGCTATGCCGCTCAAACCATCGTGATTGGTTGAGAGGAGCAACTCGCTGGGATTGGTGACCTCGCGCAGGCCGTCCTGACGCATCTCAAAGATACCCAATTCGGATGTCGAACCGAAGCGGTTCTTCTGGGCACGGAGGATTCGGTACATATAGTGTTGGTCGCCCTCAAACTGCAGGACGGTGTCCACGATGTGTTCCAATACCTTAGGACCGGCTAAGGAGCCTTCTTTATTAATATGGCCGACAATGATAAAGGGTATATTCTCGCGCTTGGCATATTCGAGTATGCGGGCAGCACATTCGCGTACCTGACTGAGTGAACCTACGGTAGCCTCTATCTCCTCGGTTCCGATAGTCTGTATGGAGTCGATGACTACTATGTCGGGACGTAGAGCGGTTACCTGTTCCAGTATACGCTCCAAGACTGTTTCGCTGACGATATACAGGTTGTCTGGCTTGCCGGCCAGACGTTCGGCACGCAGTTTGAGTTGGCGAACACTCTCCTCTCCCGAGGCGTATAGCGTATGGCGATCACCCTGCTGCATCAATACCTGCAGGGCTAAGGTCGACTTACCTATACCCGGTTCGCCGCCTAACAGTACCAGACTGCCTGGCACCAAACCGCCTCCGAGTACGCGATTCAGTTCACCGCAGCGCATATCAATGCGCATCTCTTCGGAAGCTACTACTTCTTGTAACCGCTGAGGCTTGCCGGTAGAGATAGAATGTCTTTCAACTTTCGATTTCTGACTTTCGACTACCTCCTCCTCATACGTTCCCCATTCGCCGCATACGGGACAACGACCTAACATCTGCGGAGCTTTGGCACCGCAGGAGGAGCAGATATATTGGATTTGCGATTTAGCCATCAGATAGTATAGGATTGTCTTTCTACCGCCAGTTCGGTAACGGGAAATACTTCGCTGGCCTGCTGCAGGAAGATATCGTGATTGTCTTCGCGTGACGAGAAATGGCCGATAATCAATCGTCCGGCATGTGCCAGCCGTGCTATATCGGCGGCCTGTCGGGCTGTGGAGTGCATAGTAGCCTTGCAGCGGCTCTCCCATTGGTCGGTAAAAGTGGCTTCGTGGAAGAGCACGTCTACGCCGTCTATCTGTTCGGCAATAGAGGCTTTGTACATCGTATCGGAGCAGTAGGCGTAACGTTTGCGGGGCTCGCTGTCGCGGTGATGCTCCGTGAAGAGGAATCCGCAGCAGGGCACTTTATGGTGCAGGGGAATCGTCTCCACCGTGACCGTGCGGTCCGAAAAGATGACTTCGCGTTTGCGGGGATTGATAGCGTGGAAGATGAGCTCGTAGTGCATCTCGGTGCAGTGGTAGTCTAGCCACGGACGTAGGAGTTTTTCCAAGTCGGCGTGAGCATAGATATGCAGCGGTTGCGTGCGTCCCATCATGTCTAGGGTGGAGATGAGTCCGATAAGACCGAAACAATGGTCTCCGTGCAGGTGCGAGATAAAGATACTATACAGGCGGGCAGTCTTGATACCCATCCGACGCATGGTCAGTTGGATGCCCTCGCCGCAGTCAATCATAAACGACTTGTCGCACAATTCCAATACTTGCCCTGAGGGCGAGTTCTGAAATGTGGGCAGGGCACTACCCGAACCTAATATAGTCAGTTTACCCGGTTGCATTTATTTTTTGATACTCAGATAGACGCGCAGGAAGACGTTTTTGGTGTATTGCGGGAAGTCGCCATTCTGCAGCCATCCGTAATAGCCCAAGTCGCGTTGGAAGACGTCGGCTACGCGCATGCCTTTGTATTTACCGAAGGTGAATATCTCCTTGCCGTCCTGGTCATATGCCACGCGTCCGGCGAAGTCGGCAAAGCGTGTAGCGCCGGCGGTATATTCGTTGAGTCCTTCAACGGTGTCGGGCAGATCATCGTAGCGCTCCATCTGGGCCATGAGCACTTCGTAGGTAGCCATCGTGTCGGCATTGGCCGAGTGGGCATCCTCGAGATTCTTGCCGCAATAGAACTTATACGCAGCAGTGAGATTACGCGGTTCGTGCTTTTGGAAGATGGTGAATACGTCTACACTCTTACATTTCTTAAGGTCGATATTGATGCCTGAACGCAAGAACTCTTCGGCCAGCAGGGGGATGTCGAAGTGGTTGGAGTTATATCCTGCTATATCGGCATCTTCAAAAACCTTAGCCAATTCGGGAGCCAGTTCTTTGAAGGTAGGGCAGTCGGCTACGTCGGCATCATATATGCCATGTACAGCCGAAGCGCCCTCAGGGATAGGCATTTGTACCTCTTGTCCCATGAGCGTCATGGTAGGTTTGATACGCAGGGTCTTCCCTTCGGCGGTGCCGTTAGGGAAGACCTTGTGATAACTGATTTCAACGACGCGGTCAGTGCCTACATTGACACCGGTAGTCTCCAGGTCGAAGAAGACCAGTGGTCTATTCAGTTGAAGTTTCATTAGTCGTTGAGCAGCATGGGCATTAACAACATGAGTACATCTTCGTTCTCGGCATTCTCTGCGGGCAGGATGAGTCCGGCGCGTGCAGGATCGGCCAACTCAAGAACAACCTCGTCGCTATCGATAGCGTTGAGTATCTCGATGAGGAAGGGAGCCTTGAAACCGATAGCCATAGGCGTACCGTTGTACGAGCATGCGATGGTCTCTTCTGCGCTGGTGGAGAAGTCGATATCCTGAGCGGAGATTTTGATTTGGTCGTTACCAAGAGCCAACTTCAGCAGGCTGGTACCGGTATTGGCAAATACGGCTACGCGTTTGCAGGCGTTAATCATCGTCATGCGGTCTACGGTCACCTTGTTCTGGTTGTTTTGCGGGATAACGGCATTGTAGTTGGGGAAACGGCCTTCGATTTGGCGGCAAACGATGAGTGTGCGGCCGAATTCGAATTTGGCGTTGCGGGTACCGAAGTTAACAGTTACATCTTCGCTCTCCTTAGCCAATACGCTCTTGAGCAGTACGGCAGGTTTCTTAGGTAGGATGAAACTCAGCGGCTGAGCGGCCTTAACGGCTGCGTTAGTGTAGCGTACCAGGCGGTGAGCATCGGTAGCAACCATGGTGATGTGATCCTCTTGCAGGTCGAAGTATATACCGTTCATCACGGGACGCAACTCATCGTCAGCGGTGCAGAAGATAGTCTTGTTGATAGCGTTGAGCATGCCCTCAGCGCTGATGACGAAGGAGTTGTTCTGCTCGTCCTCTACAGCCATCTCGGGATACTCAGCTCCGTTAGCGCCTACGAAACTGTAGGTACCGTTGGAAGAGGTAATATTGAGTCCGAAGTTCTGGTCATCAATGCTGAAACTCAGGGGCTGCTCGGGGAACTCTTTGAGGGTCTCCAACAGCAGTTTAGCGCCAAAGGCTACCTTACCTGCGCCCTCTGCGTTCTCTACGTCGATAGCGGTACGAATAGTAGTCTCGCCGTCTGAAGCGGTCAGCGTCAGGGCGTTGCCGTTCAGGTCAAACAATACATCCTCCAGAATAGCCAGGCTGTTCTTGGAAGCGATAACACGACTCACTGCTTGCAGCTGCGCAAACAATTTTGTACTGGATACGTTAAATTTCATAGTGTATATAACTTTTTATTTGATTCTATTCCAATAAGCGCACAAAAGTACAAAATATTTTGCATATATGCAAATATTTTTTTTGTTTTTATTTGTGTAGGATAATTATTTCTTACTTTGTGTACAAAAAAACGGCCCTGATGAGCCGTTTTTTTAATGGATATGTATAATTATTTACTTAGTCAGTACTTTCCACTGCCAGGGACGGAGAGTCATCGTAGTAGCAGATTCGAGTTCTTTCTCCTTGCCGCAGGGGCAGGTGTATGTGCCGCTCCATTCGCCCATATCGAGGGTGACGGTTTGTTCCTTATCAGACATGTTCATAACTGCCAGCACGGTATTGTCACCGTGTTTAGGACAGGTCTTATGACGCACGAAAGCAAAGATAGCATCGTTGTCGGCCGGGATACGTACCATAGGCGCACCCACTTCCGGACTCCACAGAGCAGGATTGCTTTTGCGCAAGGTGTTAAGACGCTGATAGAGTAGATATTTCTGTCCGCTATTGCTCATGAGGGTGTCGATGCAGTCTTTCTCAAAGAAAGCAAGACGATGGTTGTTACCGGATAGTTGGCCGGTGTAGATAAGCGGCATACCGGGCACGAGGTAGGTGAAGGCGGTGAAGAGATCAGCCGCATCGCCCATACGCTCGTATTCGGTGCCGTTCCACGAGTTCTCATCGTGGTTGGAGGTGAAGTTCATGCGGATAGCATTGGCGCGGATAGTGGTGTCGGCTTTAGCAAAATAGTCCCACAGGTCTTCAACACCTTTCTTGCCTTGTGCTACGTCGTTCATAATATGATGCAGTGTCCAACCGTAATACATATCGAAAGCCGACTCGGTGAGTTCTTGTGCTTTGTCCTCGTCTTCGGCTAAGGTGAACATCTTAGGATGGTTGACCCGCAACTCACCCATCGCATCGTTCCAGAAATCGGTAGGTACTTCGCCAGCTACATCGCAGCGGAAACCGTCGATACCTATCGAGTCCATCCACCAATGCATAGCCTGTTTCATGGCGGCGCGCATATCGGCGTTGTCGTAGTTGAGTTTGGATATGTCGGTCCAATCGTATTGTACCATCAGGTTGCCCAGACTATCGCGATAGTGCCATCCTTCATTTTTTGTCCATTCGCTATCGGGAGCGGTGTGATTAGCCACCCAGTCGAGGATGACCTTAAAGCCCTGCTCATGGGCGGCAGCCAGGAAGTGCTCGAAGTCGGCACGCGTACCGAACTCAGGGTTGATGGCGCAGTAGTCTATAATCGAATAATAACTGCCGAGCGAGCCTTTGCGGGTGAGTACGCCGATAGGTTGGCAAGGCATCACCCAGATGATGTCTACACCGTTCTCGCGCAACTGAGGCAGCAAGGCTTCAGCAGCCGCAAAAGTGCCTTCGGGCGTAGCTTGACGGGTGTTGAGTTCGTAGATAGTGGCATTATATGCCCAGCAAGGATGAGAATGATGGCAGCAATGTTTCTTGCCGCAAGCCGTCAGGGCTACTATAGCCGTGAGGAGGATGATGAGTTTTTTCATATGTTCGATTAGTGATTAGTGATTTTCGATTAGGGATTAGAGATTCTCAATGGTTATCTCGCTGACTTGGTCGCGAACGATGCGCACGCGTACTCGTTCATTCATATATACGCGCTCAAACTCGAGGGTGTCCTGATTGGCGATGATAGGGATATATTCGCCGTACATCAAAGCCATCGAATGGCGACGCAGGTCGGTCATACGTTTCACCTTACCCAAGAAGGTCTGTTCTGCATCGCTGAGGGCATCAAAACGCATCATATGGCGGTTATCCGGGTCATTGGCTCCCACTTCGGCAAACTCATCGCCTTGATAGATACAAGGCACACCCGGGATAGTCATATTCAATACCTCCAATTGCATAGCGCGTATGTAAGCCAACTCGGATGCCGGGCGCACGTTGCGTGTCCAACCGGCCTCTTTGGGATCTTCGCTGAAGCTGACAGCTCCGTCGGCCAGTGAAGCATAGCGTACTTGGTCGTGGTTACCGCTGATATTACCCATCGTATGGTGGGCACCGTATGTAGCCAGAGAAGTGAGGATAGCATCGTTGATGCTGCTCATCGAACCGTCACCGGCTAAAGCGTGGGTGGCGGTAAAGTAGATGTTGAAATCAAACTGGGCATTGAGCATACCGGATTTGACATACGAACCGATAAGTTCGGGGCTACCGTATGTCTCGCCTATCATCCAGAAATGACGGTTGGGGAAACGTGTACGCATCTTATGGGTGAGCAAGCGCCAGTAGTCCTCCGGAATATGTTTGCAAGCATCGTGGCGGAAACCGTCAAAAGGATAGGTCGTCATCCAATAGAGGGCGCTGTCGGTCATGGGGTCGCACACCTCCGGGCGTTCCAGGTCGAGGGTGGGGATGTGCGTGTCGAACCAGGTAGTCAGACGGGCATCGTCCCACAACTCGAAGTTGCGGCGTCCATCAGGCAGGATACTGTCGGTATGCCAATCAGGATGCTCCTGCAGGGTAGGTGAAGCAATATGCATGTGGTTGGCCACATAGTCGAGGATGACATTGATGTGGTGCTCATGAGCGGTCTTGAGCAGGGCATTCAGTTCGGCAGGTGTACCGAAGCGTTTTTCCAGGCAGGTAGCAAAGATAGGCCAATAACCATGATAGCCCGAGAAACGGGTGTAGGTCTTCTCAGGGTCATATTTATTGCCGTTCTTGAAGGTATACTTACCCCACGCGTCCCAAGGGTTTTGGGTGATAGGACTAATCCATAGGGTAGTAACTTGCAGACTATCGAAATAGCCCTCTTGTATCTTGCGGGTAATACCGGCAAAGTCGCCTCCCTGATAATCCACTATATCCAATACTTCGGGACTGTTCATCTTCCAGTTGTTGGCCGTATTGCCATCGGCAAAGCGGTCGACCATAAGGGAGTATAGTATCTGAGCCTGGTCGTCTTGACGCGTGAGTTGCTCGGCCGAGAGGATAGGTTTACCGTCCTGCAAAGGGATTAGCAAGTCGTTGTAGCGCGCGTTGGCAGTGCAAGCAAAGACGCGGATGAAGTCGCGTTGCTGCGGCTTGGCGATGGTGTATCCGAAGCGGATAAGGGTGTCAGTAGCTTGACGCTCGCACCATTGGCAGTCGATAAGTTCGTCATTGACATAAACGGCTACGCGGATAGGCTCTGTCGTCCAATGGTCGGTGTCCCACGTACCGAAGGCTATTTCCGTATCGGAGCAGGAAACGGTGCGTAAACCGGCTTTATAGGGCAATGAAGGCAGGATACAGATATCGTAGGCGATAGTGCTGTCAACGATGACGCGCAGGTTGCCTAAGGTGTTGTCTCCCGTCAGGTCTAATTCGCCCGTCGTGTAGTTCTCCACGCGGTAGTTGTCTTCCGTTTCGATAGTCAGTTGCTCCTCAAAGGTGAGTTGCGGCAGGTAATCGGTCAGGAACACGTGCATGGTGGTGCCTTCGACATAATGAATCGGCATGATGGGGTTCGTTACCGAAGTGTCCTGCGTCTGATGCCGGCAGGCTACCAATGTCAGCAGGGATAAGGTTAAAAGCAATGTCTTTTTCATGGTTATCTAATGTGTTGTGTTTAGTACAATATAATGCGGCGAGTGATGCGTTGTCCGTTACTCTTGACATCTACCAGGAAGCATCCTGCTACAGCAGGCATGTTGATGGTATTGACGCCGTCGCTGAGCGTGCCGTGCATGCACGGATGACCCGTCATATCATAGATGGTATACGTGCTGCCTTCCGAAGCTTCTATGTTCAGACGTGCATGCATACGCTGCATAGCCGTAGGATAGACAAGAATCATCTTGCTTAGCTCATCGTATGCTACCGGTTGGAAGATAAGCGGGCAGGACGGTATAGGCTGTGAATAGCCGGCACGTGTGAGGGTAACAATAATGCTGTCACCTGCCTCTAAGTTATCGCTGTAGAGGTAGGGCTGACTCAGGTCAGGCGAGGCAACGCGTCCGGTCTTATCCACACCGTACTTATCCCATACTTGCCATTGGTACGGAGCGGTGAGCAACCATCCGCCGGCATTGGCCGTCTCGTTGACGAGGGCTACTACATTATTCCAGTAAACCTCCATTATCGCACTGGGATAGCGCACCAGCAGGTTGTCTTGCAGGATGGTGTCGCTTACGTGACAGGTCTTAGCCATAAAGCGAACGCGATAGGCGTAATAACCCGGATTGATACACTCGTCCAACGACATCAGTGAGACAGGTATACGGTTGTGATGGTTAACCAGTCCGGACTGCTTGCGCTGACTGATATTCAGATTAGGATCCAGGAATTCTATCTCGTAACTATGAGGCAGGGTGCCGTTGCAATCGAAGGTCAGGTAGATGAGTGCATTCTTCTCGGCGCACACTTCCTTATCGGCATGCACACTGGTGATAGTGAAGGGCTGCTCAACATATACTACCGCTACATGTACAGCCGACAACTCAGCTGCCGGTTGCCATACAATCTGTTTGATGATGGTGTCCTTAGTGGGCATATAGGTCTGACCGAAGATGAGCAATCCGTGACCATCCGTCGTGCAATAGTCATAGAAGAGCGTGTCGTAGGTCGTGGGTACTACTTTGAGGTTGAGGTGCTCGATGGCATCGCAACCGTGAATGGTCTTGCCATAATAGGTATAATGACCGCTAAAGGCGTAGCGTTTGTTATGGAACAGGTAGGTTTCGTAGTCAGGAATCGTCTCGTTGAGGATGAGTTCAGGTTCGGACTTATAGATAGTCATCTTGACATACTCAATACTGTCGCAGCCGTGACTCTGGGTACGGTAGTAAAGGGTATCAATAAAGCTCTCCTCATCGCGGGCATAATAGGTGATGCCGCGATAGATAGCGCTGTCGCAATACGAGCCGCGCAAGGTAACGGTATTGTAGTAGGCCGGAGCGATCTCCGCAGTCCAACGATATACGCTGTCCAGTCCTGTGCGCGAAGTGCGGTAACAACGGTAGTTGCCGGCTTCGGTAACGAGGGTGCCTTCTACGATCACGGGCAACTCGTCATTGCAATAGATGCGCGTATCGTAATTGGAGCATTTCTTAGTTACCAAATAGTGCACGCGTCGTATATCGTGACATCCGCGTTCATTGATGAGAGTATCGATGAACAGTGAGTCGTAGTAATAATTATGTCCGTTGTAGGTGTAAGGCAACTCATCTTGGCAGACGATGATCGTCGTGTCAAGTTGGTCGATACCTTTCTGCGTTAAGTGCAGACGATAGATAGAGTCGCAACCGTTGACGGTAGTGAGGCTGTCAAAATAGATACCCGGACGGCAGATTGGTGTCGTGCGGTGGCCGCGCCAGAAGTAGCAGTTGTCCTCGCAGAACGAGTCGTAGGTGTCGATCATATACGACTGACCTAAGTTGACTACATAATGGAGTATCGAGTCGCATCCGCAGACAGTGGACTTAAGGGTGTCATACAGCAAGTTATCCGACTTGTTGGTTGAGAACATCTTGCCGTCGTAGCGTTTGCCGCGAATAGTGACGGAGTCGTTCTCGCATACAAACAGGTTGATGATGGTCTCGTTAATCTTCGGACGGATAATAACGTGCGTCACTACTATACTGTCCGTGCCCAATGCACTGCGCAAGGTGTCGGTCAGGTCTACCGATGCACGATATTCACGATGGTTGTGAACGTAAGGCAGATCCTCATAGCATATAGTGGTGTCCCGTTCTACGTAGTAGACATCGCGTACCTTGAGGTTGAGGCAGACGGTGGAGTCGCAGCCGTACTGAGTAAGGTTGTAGTGGTAATACTTACCCGGCTGGTGAACGCGTTGACCGTCGAAGTTGTAGTACTGATCTGCCATTATCGTAGCCGTGCGCTCGATGTAGTAATGCGGATGGAAGGTAATCATATACGATACCACACTGTCGCTGCCGTTGCTGCCTAACAGTGTATCGACGATAACTACATCCTTGGTATAGCGAACGCCGTTTATCTCAATGATCTCACCTTCGCAAGCGTGGAAGCGTTGCGTATTAGTGTGGGTGAGGTGCAGACTGTATATGGAGTCACAACCGTTGACGGTGCGCAGACTGTCGTAATAAATGCCGCTATGCGTGAAGGTGCGGTTGCGCCATACATAACTGCCGCCTTCGGTGATGAACGCCGTGTCGCGGAAGAAGAAGGTGGGCGCGCGGTTGACTACATATTCCAATATACTGTCGCAACCGTTCAGGCTGATGAGTGTATCGCGATAGATACCGGGTTGTGTAACCTCCTTACCGCGGTAGTAGAACGAACCGTCCTGACAGATAGTGATGCCTATCGTGCGGCGCGGAGCCTCGCGTACGGCGAGACGCAGACGGTAGATAGAATCGCAACCTTCTACCGACTTATAGGCTACCTCGTATGTGCTGTCCTTGTAGAACAATTGGTCGTGGTAAGCATACGGCAAGTCATTGCTGCATATGCTGACCAAGTCTTCTTTTAAGAACGTCTTAGCCGGATAGATGATGACGCGGTAGATGGAGTCCGGATAGTTGTTGAGCATGTTAGTATTGTACTGGAACGAATACTGACCGGGCTCGGTATAGAACTTATCACGGATGTAGACCGAGTCACCCGGACAGAGCGGAATAGAATCCGGTTCGGGACACTTGTCGGTGATGATAAGCGTGAAGGTGTACGTGCTATCGCAACCTTCGGCAGTGCGGTACATATATTCCACTACCGTATCACGCCAGAACGTGTGCTCCGACGAATCGGCCGGATAGGTCCAGATATACGGCAATGAGTCGGGACAGATAACGACGGTCTCTTCCTCCTCGATAGTAGGATGGAAGGTGACGTAAATCTCGTATATACTGTCGCATCCGTGCACTGTCTTGCACGAATCGAAGTACAGACCCTCAACGGTAATAATCTTGTTATGCCATTCGTATTCCGATTTCTGGCATACATTCTTACGTTGACGGATGTGGTACGACGGCCAGAAGTGATAGAGTACCTTGCTGATGATGGGGCATCCGAACTCGTTCGTCATGGTATCGCAGAAGAGCGATGTGCCGGAAATAATCGAGTCTTGGAAGAATGCCGTATCGCCTTCGCATAGATGAATGGTATCGTAGTTGAAGATAACCGGCTGTACCATCAAGCGCAACTCATATATCGAGTCGCAGCCGCTGGTGGAACGTAGGCTGTCGAAGTAGGTACCCGACTCAAAGATATACTGTCCGTGCCATAGGAACGGCGTCTCGTCCGTGCAGATAGTATCTTGTGTCAAATCGTAGTACGTGTCGAACATGGTCAACTCCAGGCGGTAGATACTGTCGCAAGCTACGCCCGTAGTGGTCAGCAGCGAGTCGTAGAATACGCCCGGCTTATCCAGTATGCGCTCGTGCCACAAGTAGTTGTCGCCGCGGCAGAACGAGGCGCGCTCTTCGAGCATATACGATGGAGCGTAGTCGATGATAATCTTGAAGATGGAATCGCAACCGTGTATCGTCCGTACTGTGTCGTAGAGGACGGCAGGACCGGTGACGGTAGTATCCTTATAATGATACGGGAAGTTATCCTTACACATCTCAATACGCTTCTCGGTCAGGTAGGTCGGCAATATTGTCAGGTTGAGTTGGTGTATACTGTCGTAGCCATTGACGGTCAGGTGACGGTCATAATAGATGCCTTCCGTTTCGTAATTCATGCCGTGCCATTGGTAAGGCAACTCATTCTTGCACACCTCCACGCTGTCGATGATGTGGAAGGTAGGATAGACGGTCAGTACCAGTCGATACGTACTGTCGCAACCCTGTTGGGTAGCAAAGCCGTCGTCATAGATACCCGGTTCGGTGAGTAACTGCTCACGCCATAGATAACGCTCCTGGTCGGAGATGCTGACGCTGTCTACGTACCAGTAACTCGACATCCAGTTGAAGGTCAATACCTCTACGCTGTCGCATCCGTGCGACGAGACAAGGGTGTCGGTATAGATGCCCGGACGCGTAATCGTTTGTCCGTGCCATTCGAATGTGCCGCCTTGGCAGAGGCTGTCTTGGTAGTAATGTACCGAACTCTCGTACACCGTCAGGTCTAATTTAAATACCGAGTCGGCGCCGGCTACTGTACTCAGCGAGTCGTAGTAGATACCGGTGCGGTAGTACGATTTGTTGTTCCATACATACGGCAGGTCTTGCGAGCAAACGGATACTTGCTCTTCGCTGTAGTAAACAGGATTCTCGTGCAGGGTGAGTTTATATACCGAGTCGCAACCGCTGATGGTCTTGAAGCGGTCGTAGTAGACACCGCCCTTGGTGTACACTGTTCCGCGCCATAGGTATCCGGCCTGAATGTCTACCGTCGGTCCGGCTGCGACCACTCCTGAATCCGGCAGCAGGACGCTGTTGACATTTTGGACGTTGAACGAAGCATCGGTCTCAAATAGGTAGGTCGGGTTGGGCGTGTAGACGTATTGGATGATACTGTCGCAGCCGCTGACGGTCGACAAGGTGTCGCGGATAGTGCGGGCCTCGTAGAAACGCTCACCGTTACGGAAGGTAGCGCCCTCTTCTTGGCAGAAGTCGATATGTACCTCTTTGTAATAGGTCGGCATCACCTGCAGGTGGAAGGTGTAGGTGCTGTCATAGCCATCTGCGGTCTTGTGCACTTCGTTATACGTGCCGCCGTTGCTGTAGGTCTTGCCGTGCCAGGTGATAGGCAGTTCGCTCTCGCACACTACTTGTGTCTCCTCGAAGTTGTACACTACATGTACACGGGCTGTGAGTTCGTAAATCGAGTCGCAACCGTTGACAGTCACGTGGCGGTCAAAATAGGTGCCGCTTTGTTTTATTGTTTGTCCGTGCCATTCATACGACTCGTTGTTATTCAAATCCACGGTGTCGCGGAAATAGTACGACGGTACGCTATTGACGATAACCCTGTACACACTGTCGCATCCGTGCGACGAGATAAGTGAGTCGGTATACACACCGGATTCCGACAAGTCTTGGCCGCGGAAGGTAAAGGTAGCACCGGGACACAAGTTCACCGTCTGGCTCATCAGATAACCCGGGGCGGTGTTGAGTACCAATCGGAATACGCTGTCGCAACCGCTGACGGTCGTCAGGGTGTCGTAATAAATACCCGGTTCGGTAACCGTCCGACCGCGGAAGTCGTAGGCATCGCCTTCGCAAATCTCGGCATACAAAGGAATAAGGTAGTTATTGGCCTTATTGAGAATCAGTCGTACAATGCTGTCGCAGCCATGGGCACCTACCAACGTGTCGGTATAGATGCCGGTATGGGTAAGCGTCTTGCCGTGCCATGTGTAACTGTCGCCTTCGCATACCTCAGCATATTGCGAGGAAGTAGGTTGCGGATAGACGGTCAGGCGCAAAGTATATATGGAGTCGCCGCCGATGAGGGTATTCAGACTGTCGTAGTAAACGCCTGTGTGATAGAGCGGACGGCTGTGCCAATAGTAAGGAGCATCCTGCTCACAGATAGCCGTGTCCTGCTCAAAATAATAACTCATCTGGCGAGTGAGCGTCAGGCGATAGATGGAGTCGCAGCCGCTCTGCGATTGCAGACTGTCGTAGTATACTCCTTCGTGGTCATAGCTTTTTCCGTGCCATTGGTATTGGCCGTTGGGCGATAACTGACCATAGTCTTCGTAGAAGAATGAGGGCGTGAAGTTAACTACATACGTTACTATCTTGTCGCATCCGTTGTCGGCTCTCAGCGTGTCGGTATAGACGCCCGAACGGGTAATGGTCTGTCCTTTTAGGACGAGTGTCTCGCCGGCACAGCGGGTGATAGTGTGACTCTCGTTCTCAATAGGCAGTACGGTTACATCCAAGCGAATGATACTGTCGTAGCCGTGAATAGTCTGCAGGTTGTTGTAGTACGAACCCTCGTGGTCTACTCGCTGGCCTTCCCATTCAAAGGGCAGTTCACTGGCGCACACGGTTTTAGGCTCGGCTATCAGGTAGGTAGGATAGACGGTCAAATCCAAACGGAAGGTATCCACACACCCGCCGGCGTTGATCTCGTTATCGTAGTACGTACCGGACTTGGTAATCTGCAGGTTGCGCCAGGTATACGGTAACTCCTGATCCGATATCTCACGCGTGGTGATGATGGTGTGCTGAGGAGCCAGGTTGACTACCAGGCAGAAGATACTGTCTTCGCCTGTCGAACTGTACAACGTGTCGGTGTACACACCCGGCTCGGTAATCGCCTTACCGCGGAAATAGTACGTCTGGTCGGGACAGATATTCACTTGTTCATACGTAATAACCGGATCTTGAGCATACAACGAAGCCGTCATCAAGGTTATCCAAGCTGCTGTCAGCAGCGAACGATATAGCGTATTTGTCTTCATAATCATGGTAATCAATTAGTTGCCGTAACATTGACATCCTGTATGCCAGGTGCCCGAATGGGTGGTGCGACTGCCGCCGATCATATAGGTCACTTTTAAGCCTACGTAATAAGGTGCTACGCGGTCTTTACTGCCCATTGTAGAGTAGAAATAGGGATTGATGACGGCTTGGGTGACGTCATTGGTGTTGATAGTCAACGGAGCGGCATCCTTAGGAGCTTGCGCTACCGTGTTAAGCACACCGTATTCGAAATAGAAACCTATCTTCAGTACATGGCATATATGGTCCTGCGTGCGGATAGTAGACAATACATCATAGCCTAACTCACCGATGATGGCACATTGTGTCTTCAACTTTATGGCCTGGTCACCCGAATAGGTGTAGTCTTTGAATCCGTGGTCGTTCATCATGCGGAAAGTGCCCACAGCCGTAGGATAGTCGCCGGCCAGGTTATACGTGCCGGAGGTCTTGGAACGCGAGTTAAACGAGAAGCCCACCTTAGCACCGGCACCTACATAGAAGCCGCTGTAGTAATAACCCAACAGCAATGGGATATCCACCGTGTTCCAGTTTTGCTGGTCTTTCTGGGTTTTGACGGTATAGAACGGGTCAAACTGTCTGCCCTGTTGGTCCATACCGACAGCCTTCTCACCTTGGCCATTGACGGGCCAACCGGCGTGCTCTTTGTTGAACGTATACTCGCCCATCAGCGTCGTCGAACTGCGGTGCATTTGAACCTGTACACCCAAGCTGGTCCAGAAACTGTTCCTGCGGAACTCGTATCCGGCCCCTATCAGGCCGCTGAAATCACCGGACGTACTGACCTTATCGATATTCTCACTCAGACCCGAATAACCGCCGCTGACGGATATCCAACCAAAATGATAGTTGTCTACTTTGATTCTCCTGTACTGCGCCGACACCCATAATGGCAGGCTCGCTAACAACAGCACCCAAAACGTTTTATTCATGTTCATAGATTCTATTATCTTCGTTCTTTCTAATTGCGCGCCGCACGCCTCCATACGCGCACAAGCACACCAATCGAACGGCAAAGATACAAAGAAATATCCAAACCACCAAATTTTTAATCTAAAAAATGCAAAAATACCCCGCGAAGAGCGCGAATAAAATCAACCCTGCCCATTCGCATCCTGCCAAATCAGCATTTCACAGTGACGGCAGTCGAATTCCAGCCGTAATATCGTGCCGTTGGCCAAACGCAGATAACGAGGCTCCGGATGCATAGGCGACACCCGGCGGCAATGCCCCATTTCATGGAGCAAGCAGTAGCGACACCGCATCAGCGGAGTAGGTTCTGTATTACTTCTCGTCTCCATTGATTTAAGATGCTGATAGGGATAAAATAGGGTGCGGTGTTTACTTCTACACTGCCGGCCACAAAGGGGGTGTCACCCAATTTGCTTATCTGCTCGCGGATAGTCTGCAGCGCGCGTTCGCTGTTCTTAGCCGCCTCGTGGGCATAGGACCATTCGCCTTGCGCCGAGTAGCGGTCGGTAGCTACCTCTAATCGGAAGCCCTCCGGCGTCTCGCTGAAGCGGATAGTAACCGGTAGGTGTCGTTTGGCACGCAGGCTCTGCAGAAAGGCGGTATCGGCATTGCGGAAGAGGGGGGTGCCGGGTTGTAAGTCGTCCGGCAAACGATTGGGAGTAAGCAGGTTGCCCTCTATGCCATTGACGGCAAAGCCTTGGTCGGCGTAGGTCAGTCCGTCGCCGTTGTGCAGCGTCACACCCTCTTCCAATCTTACTACGATGCGCTTGCCCCTGACGCCGGTGACTATGCCGATATATTCGCCCGTCGACTTGGGCGTATTCCAATTGGCCATCGGGCGTGTGCGGCCATGCAGAAAGTAGTCCGTCCCGCCGCGGTGAAAAGTCTTCTGGGGATCGGGAGTGAACGAGTAGGTACATACGCCTTGTGAGGCTGCGGCTCCCGGAAAGAGAGCGTCTATATGTTGCCTATACCAGGCTACGATATTCGTCACATAGTCGCGGTCCTTCAATCGCCCTTCTATCTTAAAGGTCGTCACGCCGGCGTCGACTAACTCTTTCAGGTACATCGTGCGGTCTAAGTCCTGCAGCGACAGCAGGTAACGCTGATGAATAGGTTCGCCCTGCTCATCGCGTATCTCCTGCATATTCTCGTCCAGCAGGTCGTACCGCATGCGGCACATCTGGGCACAGCAACCGCGATTGGCGGAGCGGTTAAGCAGTACTTCACTCATGTAGCACCGTCCCGAGTAACTCACGCATAGGGCACCGTGCACAAAAGCTTCTAACTCGACATTCGTGCCTTCACGGATAGCGCGTATCTCGTCTAAACTGAGTTCGCGCGCCAGCACCACACGACTGCAGCCCAAGCGCTCTAAGGCTTGTACTTGTTCGACGGTGCGGTTGTCGCATTGGGTGGAAGCGTGAATACGGATAGGCGGCAGGTCTTCGTCCAAAAGACGCAAGTCCTGGACGATGATGGCGTGCACGCCTACCTGGTATAACTGATGGATTAGGGCTGCGGCTTCTTGGCGCTCGGCCTCGCTGAGTAGGGTGTTGACGGTAGCTAATACCTGTACGCCGAACGGCTTGCCGTAGGCTACTAAGGCTGCTATGTCGTCTATGCTGTTACCTGCCGCCTGCCGTGCTCCGAACTTAGGGGCACCGATATATACGGCATCCGCACCCGCGTCGATGGCGGCTTTGCCGGTCTCTAAGTCGCGGGCAGGAGCTAACAGGGTGAGCGGGTAGAGAGTCATCGTAAGGCTTGCGCTAATGCATACATAACGATACCGGCGGTGACGCTGACGTTGAGCGAGTGTTTGGTGCCGTACTGCGGTATCTCGATACACGCGTCGGCGGCATCTACTACCTCCTGACTCACGCCAAACACCTCATGCCCCAGGATGATAGCTGTCGGCACAGGCGCAGCGGTCAGCTGGGCACGGGCATCTTCTAAGGTGATACTGTCGTGAGCCTGCTCCACGGCGCAGATACGAAAGCCTTGTTCGCGCAGCGCCTTGACGGCTTCTAAGGTATCGGAGAAATAGGTCCAGTCGACGGTCTCCTCTGCCCCTAAGGCAGTCTTGTGTATCTCGTCGTTGGGCGGACAGCAACAGATGCCGCAGAGCACCAAGCGCTCCAGACGGAAAGCGTCGGCGGTACGAAAGACGGCACCTATGTTATGCTGACTGCGGACATTGTCCAGCACCACTACCAGCGGCACTTTCCGGGCGGCATGAAAAGCTTCTGCCGTCAGGCGACCCATCTCCTCGATACGCAATTTTTTAGGCATGCTCCTTGCGCAACAGGTCGTTGACGGTCTTTACGGGATTGAACGTGCTGACCGGCACTTGTACAAAGATGGTGTTCCAACCGCTCATCGCACCGTTCCATAGACCCGGTAACTCCAATGCTTTCAGCGCCTTACCGTCTTTCGACTTGTCGGAGATAAAGGCTGTCTTGGGGTCTACAAAATGATGCAGGTCGTAGGCTTTGCCGTTCTCGTCCTTGAGGGCACATACCAGGTCTACCGGATTGAAGTGCGTCGACTTAGCCATCAGTTGCGGATCGCTTATCTGACTCGACTCCAATATCTGACGACTGATGCGACCGTCTTCTTCGCGTACCAGGAACGGACCGCCACCGGGTTCGCCGGTGTTCTTCACTACGCCGCATACGCGGATGGGACGACGCCATAGGGCTTTCTCTTCCTCACTCACATTCGGGTCGGCCAACAATTGTTGTACGCGGGCTTGCTCCTTAACCAATACGCCGGCGATGATTTGTTTCCAACGTACTGTCGAGGCTTTGATGCGGTCGGGAACGACATTGTCGATATTCTTGATGAAGACGATATCTGCCTCGCGGTCGTTGAGGTTCTCTATCAACGCTCCGTGTCCGCCGGGACGGAAGAGCAGACTGCCGTCGGCATTCCTGAACGGTGTACCGTCCGGATTGGCGGCTATGGTGTCTGTCGAGGGTTTCTGTTCGGAGAAGGTAATCTCGTATCGCACACCGTATTTGCGCTCCATCTTTTGCATGTTCTCCGCTATATGTTGGCGGAAGAGCGGCAGGTGTTCGTGACTGACGGTGAAGTGTACTCGGGCTACGGGAGTGCCTTGTTTCTCAGCAGGAACAGCATACAGTGCTGCCTCTACTAAGTGTTCTATCGCGGGCGTACGTGCGCCGTCGCGGTATTTATGGAAGAGCAACAGACCTTTGGGCAGGTTGCCGTAATGCATGTCCTCCAATAGGTAACGCACAGCCTCCTGACCTTCTTTGCCTGCCAGTTGAGGACCAAAGGCAAAGTCGTCTTTATGACTCAAAAACTCACGGATAAAGTCGGTCTCTTCGCCTGTATTCAGATATTCGTACAGGTTCTTGAACATACGACTGGCAGCGCCGCTGGCGGGCACGAACTTCTCTACGCTGTGTCCTTCGGCTAAATAGTCCTGCCATAGACGGATATATTCCTCCTCTTCCTCTTTGCTCGGCACTAAGATGCCGTCCTTACGCGAGGCGGGAGCTACGATGTCTAACGGGGGAAAACCATCGGTGATGCTCTGCAACTGCGCTTCGGCTTGTGCAATACTGATGCCGCGACTCTGCAGTTGGGCTAAGTCTTGTTGTGTCCAGTTCATGGTATGGTGTGTTAGATTATTTACCTTTGCCGCCTATCTTAACGCCTATCTTGGCGTAAAGGATATTCTGGGTCTCTTCTTTCTTCACGGCTGTCAACTCGTAGCCGATACCTAATATCACCTTCATGATTTCCACACCGGCACCGATACGCATATAATATCCGCTACGCAAGGCCTCCGAAGCATGTACATCGACGCCGCTCTGATAGCCGCGGATGATGGAGTTCTGACGCAGACCCACATAGCCGCCTATGGCTGTCTCCAGGAACGGATTGACCTGGATAGGTGTCGAGAGCAGGAAACGCACATCCGCATAGATGGGCACGTACCATTTCATGCCTAACATCTTCTCGCGCGAGGTGTTGCCCAGGTCGTCCGTAGCGGTCAACTTAGTAGCGGCAAACATACCGTGCACACCGGCACCGCCACCTACGAACAGCCAATTGCGATAGCGCACACCTATGGTCATATCGATAGCCGGACCGCCCCAGTCGGTCGTCTTACTCTCCAACTGATTGGTAGCTCCGTTGATGGGATAATTACCGAAATAGCGACACTCGGCTTTGCCGTACATACCGCTGGCTTCGATGTTCATCTGGAAACTGAAAGCTTTGCCGTCCGAGGCGCTGCTCTTATCTTGGCTCTTACTGTTCTTCGTGTCCTGCGACGGTATCGAATCGCCCGGCATAGCCCAAGCATTTACCGTCCACATACCTGCCATAACGGCAATCATTACTGCAAATATTCTCTTCATAATGTGTAGTTAGTTAACTTTCGGCTACAAAATTACACTTTTTTTTTCATATATGCAAATATTTTTGTACTTTTGCATCAAAATTGAGTATGTCTAAACTGATTAACATAACCGAATCCGAAGAGAGTGCTCTGGCGCTCGAGTTTGCCGAGTCTATACATGCCGGCTTCCCTTCGCCGGCTGCTGACCATGCCGGAGAACGTATCAACCTGGCTCGTGAGATGACGCCGCATCCGGAGACCACTTTCTATGCCCATGTCGAAGGCGACTCGATGCGCGATGCCGGCATATTAGACGGCGACATAGTGGTGGTGGACCGCAGTCTTGAACCGAAAAACGGCGACTTCATCGTGGCCTATATAGATGGCGAATATACTCTCAAGGAGTTCCGCATGGATGCCGACGAGCAATGCGCTTGGCTTATACCGCACAACCCTGATTATCAGCCTATCCGCGTAGATAAGGAAAGCAATTTCCGCGTCTGGGGAGTAGTCACTTATGCCATCCACAAGACCCGTTAATCTCTAATCGAAAATCGCTAATCGAACATCCATGTACGCCCTCGCGGATTGCAATAATTTCTTCGTCTCCTGCGAACGCGTCTTTCGACCCGATTTGGAAAGACGCCCCGTCATCGTCCTCTCCGGCAATGACGGCTGTGTTGTCTCGCGTTCCAATGAGGCTAAAGCACTCGGCATTAAGATGGGCGTGCCTCTCTATCAAATACGGACGATTGTCGAGCAGGCGGGCGTCACTTGTTTCTCGTCCAACTTCGCTTTATATGGCGACCTCAGTGACCGCGTGATGTCTATTATCCGGCAGCATACGTACCATTTTGAGCAGTACTCGATAGACGAGTGTTTCTTCCATATCGACCATATCCCTTCCGACCGGCAGAAAGCCTATTGCGAACAGTTGGTGCGCGATATACGGCGTGGAGTAGGTATACCTGTCTCCATTGGCATCGCCTCGTCCAAGACGCTCGCTAAGGTAGCCTCCAAGTATGCCAAGAAATACTCGGGCTATCACGGCGTATGCGAGATACGCACCGACGAACAACGTGTCAAGGCGTTGCACGATTTCGAGATAGGGGATGTCTGGGGAATAGGACGCCGTGCCAAAGCTAAACTGACTGCTGCCGGCATCACCACCGCCCTACAGTTTGCCGAACGCTCCGATGCTTTCGCACGCAATATGCTGCATAAACCCGGACTGCTGACATGGCAGGAGTTGCGCGGACAGGACGTCATCGACATTACCGACCTGCCTATGAAGCAGTCGATTACTACCTCCCGCACCTTTGCTTCCGCTATCAGCGACCGCACCCTCCTCGAGGAACAGATAGCCGACTTCTGTGCCCGCTGTGCCCGTCAGCTGCGCATGCAACACTCTGTATGCCAACAACTCTTCGTCTATGCCCACACCTCGGCTTTTCGCGCCGATATGGAGCAACACTACCTGAGTGAGATAGTCACCCTGCCGGTAGCTACGGCCAATAGTCAGGAACTTATCACTTACGCTCTGGCGGCTTTGCGACGTGCCTACCGCGCCGGGGTGCAGTATAAGAAAGCCGGTGTCGTACTCATGAAGATTATCCCGGAGAATGCTGTCGTGCCCGACCTGTTCGACACCAAGGACCGCACTAAAGACAACCGTCTCCAACGCGTCCTCGACCATATCGATGACCGGCATGGCAAACGCACTATCCTCTTTGGCTCCCAACTGCCGTCTTCTGACTCTGCCGTGGTGTATAAGAACGACCACAAATCCCCTCTCTACACCACCGACATCCGTGATGTTATCACCGTCAAAGCCGGATAATAATGGAACGCAACCCACGCTCATAGGAGGAACAACGACTCAATCACGTATCATACTTATACCTATAATATATTATATATATTATCCCGTGATTTTGATTTTTACTCATAAAATATAGAGAACATGAACTGCAATATACACCCCGTTTTATATAATTACTTTCTTACACTCAAGGCTACTCTTGGGGCGGAGATAGTTCATCGCCGAAAGCGCACCTCTAAAACGGCCATCGAAGTCATTTTTCACAATGATGGTCTTGGTGTGCCTGAAGGACGCTTAAACACACTTCCCGAAGCGGAAAAATGGGGCTTTTGGATAATTTGTCGTCCTCAGAACAAATCCGGTCATACTGTATATAAGGGACATCGTGTATATCAACTCTATCTTTCGCCTGTTCATCCGAAAAAACGCCGCGCTATGGAGAAAACCATCATTCTACTCCGCCGGCAGGAAGACATAGCAATGACTGCATAATTCTTACTTTTTCCCTCAAATATTTGCGTATGTGCAATTTTTGTTGTACCTTTGCACACTGAAAGAAACATAATGTTTCGAACGCTTGTTATAAATTGATAATCCATCTATATGAGAAATACACTTAATAATCTATGGTATGATTATAAGTCCGAATTCTTTTTCGGTCTTGTGCTGTTGGTCTTGCTCTTCGCCAGCACTTTCCTCTCTCGGCTTATCCCGGAGGATTTCTTTGATAACTTCCTCAACCCTGCGCTCAGTCTTGCTTTTGCAGTGCTTTGTTTCTTCGGCGCAGCGCTGTGCTTGAGGCATTTGGAGAACAACCGCATCCGTAAGGTGTGGGCAATCATCCTGCTCCTTTGGGGGTTCTGGGAATTGGTGATGGTGGCGTTATTTAAAACGGCGTATAATCCTTTTCGGGTCAGCAATGAACTCATGGAGAGCACCCCGATGCTGTTAGCCTGTGTGTTCGCATGGTTGCTGTTTATCTACCCCAGTATCTCCATGCGTCCGGGGAAGTTTAACTGGGGACGCGGTGCGCTGTTCTTATTGCCGGTGGTAGTGCTTGGAGTCATCAATTATGTGCTGTCCGTTGACTTACGCCTCCTTATTGCTCTGTATCCGATCTGGCTCATGTATGTCGGATTTAGGAAAGTACACAGGTACCGTCAATGGTGTGAGGAGAACTTCTCCACCTTTGACAATATTGACGCGCAGTGGATTGTACGATATATCATGATGATCATGTTGGCAGCCTTGGTGTTCTATTACCTGTGTGTGAGCGATGACCCGGCGCGTGCCTTCACCCAACAATGGTACCTCATGTTCGTGCTCGGTTACACCACCGACCAGGTGCTTCACCGTCCCGACCCGTGGGAGCGGTTACGCAGTACGGCGGTGGAGGAAGAGAAGGACGAACCGGATCCTGCCAATGCCGCCTATCGTGCTACTTTGGATGCTTGGATCGAAAAGGAGAAGCCGTACCTCAATCCGGATTTCCAGTTGAGCGACTTGCGTCAGGTCTTGCCCATCAACCGCACTTATCTGAGTCGGTTCATCAATAGCGCATATGGCTGTTCGTTCTATCAATGGGTCAACGACCTGCGTATTGAGGAGGCCAAGCGGTTGATGCGTGAGCAGCCGGAACACAAAGTACAAGATGTCGCAGAGCGGTGCGGCTTCTCGTCCCGCCGCGTCTTCTATCAGATCTTCACCCGCGAAACCGGACAAACGCCAAGCGAGTGGCTTTCTGCTAAGAGCAACCCCCTCTTAAGGTAGTTTGCGTAAAAAAATGGCCTAAAAAAGGTATTTTGCGTAAAAAAATGCGCGTGCGTATTGCGTATGTGCATATTTTTTTATAATTTTGCGCCGAATTTTGTACAAAATATGCAAACTCGAAATGTAAAGTTCAATTTTACCCCCCCCATACGAATGGCGGCTTAATGGGTATAAGACATAATTCGCAACGCATAAGCGGTGCTCACTTATCGTGAGTGCTGCTTATTTTATTATGGAATTAATCAAACTAACCATATTGTTTAACAAAAAATTTAAATGTATGAGAAAAAAATTATTTACATTTCTTCTCGCCCTCGCAGCAAGCGTGGGGATGAGTTGGGCAGCACCAGCGGTAGCCGTTAATGGTAAATTGCCGGGTGCGTTTACTGTTAATGCGGGCGGTGACCAAGTGTATTTCTCGCAAGGTAACTTGCAGTACCAAGCCAGCACTAACACGTGGCGTTTTGCGGAGAACCAGTATGAGGCTGTCGGCGGCAGCAACGGCTCCGGCAATGTCGCTCCGTACAACACCTCTTCCGCCAACGAATCGCCTTCCGATTCCCAGACCGGCTGGATTGACCTCTTCGGTTGGGCAGCCAGCGGTATCAGCCGTGACGGTGTGAATGCTTATCAGCCGTATTCCACTTCTACCACCAGTGCGGATTACGGTACTACGACCACCAAAAGCGCCAGCGAGACGCTCGGCAATTATGACTGGAGTAAGAACATGGGTGACGACTGGCGTACGCTGACCGCAGAAGAGTGGGGATACCTGATTGGTCCGGGTAACATCGGTACTACTCCTTCGGATCAGCGCGCCAATTACCAGTCCCTCCGCGGTTTGTGCAAGATCACCGTCAGCGGCACTGAATATCCGGGTATGATTATCCTGCCGGATGATTTGTATAATAATCTTCCTACGGAGGGTGACATAGCTTCCAAGTGGGCTGCTTGTGCGGTAGCGGCAGGTAGTCTGAACTACACGAAGGCCACTTTCACGGAGGCAGAGTGGACTGCTTTGCAGGCAGCCGGAGCGGTCTTCCTTCCTGCTGCGGGCTTCCGCAATGTTACGTCTGTGCGCGACGCTGGCGCCCGCGGGGGCTATTGGTCTTCTTCGGCTTCGTCGGAGACAAGCGCCTTCTACTTGGTCTTCCTCGAAGGCTACCTGGGCTCGGAGAACAGCAGCTATCGGTACGGCGGCCTCTCGGTGCGCCTCGTGAGCGAGACCGCTCCGACTCCGACTCCTTCGGTGACGGCAGCAAGATTTGTTTATAACTACGATTGTCAGCGTAATCCGTCTTTCCCTAAAGTAAATAATGCATGCACTCTTTCCGGATTCAAAGATCCATACGAAGGATATAAAGGATACAGAAATGGAAATATTGCTGTCGGTCCTTGGAAATTAGAGTTCGTAGCATACTATACTCCTTCCAATAACTATGATTGCGCTTCACAGGTCAATTCTGCAGTCTATCAGTACTACTCGAATTTGAGTAGCCAAGAAAGGGAGGCGAAAAAATTGGAGATGCCTATTTTCCGTCTCTGGCAATATAATTTGACAGCACAAGAGTTCCAACCCGCAGCGTATGGTCTCGTTTGTGCATATGCAGGAGAAGCCAATGCACAGGATCATGCAGCTTTGTTTGTCTCTTCCAATGGTATGGGTTGCTTCCTTTCGGGACATCAACACTCGACCAGTTTCAACCTTACTTGCGAAAATGACCTGACTACAGGTTTGGCAGCCTTGGTTGATGCTGCTTCTGCTCCTAGCGATCCGTATTATGATGTTGTATGGCCGGTTATCGTATCCATTGATGCGATCGGTACCGTAGAACTATCGGACTACTGCAAATATTTTATAGAAGGTTCGCGCGCTGCGTATAATGCTTTGAGCGATGAGCAGAAAGCGCAAGTCACCAATTATAGTACGTTGACCGATGCAGAAGAACAATGGGTTGATTTGGTCGCTGCTGCACAACCTTATGCAGACGCAGTGATTGCTTTGATTAACGCGATCCCGAATCCGGTTGTTTATACACAGGATTGCCAGGATAAGATTGATGCGGCACAAGCTGCATATAATGCATTGACCGATGGTCAGAAAATATTGGTGTCCAATTATGAGACGCTGAAGAATGCTCCGTCCGATCTTATCAATGCCGCTCCGTATGTGCATATTCTCTTTAAAGCAAATGGCAATGAAAAGAAGGTTGAGAATGTTACACTCCCGCGTGAGTTCACAGAAGCAGAGATGAAAACAATGCTTAAAGAACTATACGGTGTTGAAGGAGATTACGATATGTATGCTTATTCTAATTCTAATGCCGATGCTGTGAATATTATTCCCTACGAAAAGTGGACAATTTCTCCTTTTATGGGAAAGGTTAATGTTAATGGTAATATGGATAAGTATGACCCAGAAACAGGTTACCAATGGATTGATTTCAGCCTCGAAATCACTTTAGAGCTACCGCCATTTGGTTCGGCTCCAGCTTCGGCGGATGAGCAAGTACCGACGAATGCAGATCCGGTGAACCCGAGTTATCACTACTCGACCTTCTTCCACAGCACGCAGAACTACAAGCTCACCAACGATGGTACGCAAGCCTTCATCGCTGACCTGAGCGGCAGCGACCTCGTGCTGACGAAGATCGCTGAGGGTGCGCAAGTCATTCCGGCTAACACCGCTGTCATCCTCCGTAAGACCGGTTCGGCAGATCCTGTTGTCCTCACCCCGACGGAAGAGAACGGCGTAAGCTTCAGCGCTACCAACGACCTCCGTGGTGTGGATGCTATTACTGCCGTTACATCGATCGACGGCCTGACAACCACTAACTGCTATGTACTGAGCGGTACGAACGAGTACGGTGTCGGTTTCTATCGCATCAACTCGGAGAACCTCAAGGCGCACAAGGCTTATGTGAAGTACGCAGGTTTGCAGAACAACGCTCCGAAACGCATGCGCTTCATCTTCAACAACGGACAGGTGGCTACCGATATCGAACGCGTACAGTCTGAGGAAGGTGTACAGAAACGCATCGAAAACGGACGACTAATCATTATCCGCGATGGTGTATACTACAATGCACAAGGACAGATGGTCAAATGGATTTGACATTTGAAATTTGATATTTTAAAATTGAGATTTTATGAAAAACGAAGTTAATCGTGCCTTTATGGCTAAGAAACGTAATTATAATCAACCCTCGGTGCAAGTAGCACAATTCGTATCGATGTCCCTTATGCAGGCTGCCAGCCCTGCTAACACCATAGGCTTCGTGCCCGTACCCGGTGAACAGTGGTAAATAACGGTTACCGGTTATCGGTTACCGGTTATAGAAAAAAACGCATCTTCGGGTGCGTTTTTTTATGCAAATCCTTGTATATAAAGCCTGGTTTTCTCCCAAAAACTCCGAATCGGCTCAAAAATATAAGATTTTTTGCATTTTTTTGCTCTATTTGAGCCGATTATTCAAATATTTTTTGTAATTTTGCACCGATTTTTAAAATTAGCTTATGGAAACAGCTCGTGAAATATTGCAGTTTTTGCACTATCACCCTCTCTCATCGCGAGAGGAAATTCGCGCAGGTATCGGTTTTAAAGAAAGTGACGCCACACTAAAAAGGTTTATAGCGTCGGGAGTTGAGATTGGCGATATCATCGTAGAGGGAAAAGCGCGCGCAACGAGGTATTCCTTATCCAATCGCGCTCATTTATTAATGCCTTTAGATTTGGACACCTACTTTGCACAAGAAGCAGATGACCGGCAAGTCCAAACAAGTTTTAACTTCGCGCTTATTAATGAGCAGTTGCCGCAAGTTGCTTTGTTTACGGAGGATGAGTTGAAACATCTAAATACTTTGCAAGCGGATTTTCGTGCCCACTTATCAGATATGAGTGAGAATGAGTATCGTAAAGAGATGGAGCGGTTGGGTATTGATTTAAGTTGGAAATCATCACAGATAGAGGGTAACACGTATTCGCTTCTTGAGACAGAGCGATTGTTGCGTGAAAGTAAGACAGCAGAAGGCAAGACCAAGGAAGAGGCTGTAATGCTGCTGAATCACAAAGACGCGTTACGGTTTATATTGGACAATCCTGACTATTTACAAGAGTTGAGCATCAGCCATATCGAGGACATCCATCAATTGCTTACCAAGGAATTGTCGGTTGATACGGGTCTGCGTCATCGACGTGTGGGTATAACGGGGACTCAATACAGGCCGTTAGATAATGAATTCCAGATTCGCGAGGCCATGCGTGATACTTGTGCGTTGATCAACAGTCACACGAATGTGTTTGAAAAGGCATTGTTGGTACTTTTGCTATTAAGTTATATTCAGCCATTTAAGGATGGAAACAAACGAACAGCACGTATCACAAGCAATGCAATGTTAATAGCAAATGGCTACTGCCCATTATCATTCCGCACGGTTGATTCTATTGATTATAAGAAAGCGATGCTGATTTTCTATGAACAGAATAATCTGCACGCTTTCAAAAAAATTTTCATTGATCAATATGAATTTGCTGTAAGAGAATACTTCTAAATTTGTGCAAATCCTTGTATATTCTTAGCCCAGGGGCACGATTATTTCCAAATATTTGTAGTAATTTTGCGCAATGATTCATTTATTAGACAACTATACTTTCTCTCCGGCTCTCCGCTATGACGCGCATAGGTTGGTGTATACCTATTCGGAGAAGGAAGAACCGATCCGGATCGAAGGCTTTCTGGGGGCCGCGCTGTTATGCGTGCGCTTGATCAATTCCGATGAGGGCGAGCGGCGCGAGATACCGCTCGATATCGAGCGTAAGCAGGACTTTCTCTTCTCCCGCTATGAACAGGAAGTGATTGCGGACGGGTGGGGATATCTCGAGGCAGAACTCCGCCAACTCAACGATGCCTATATCCAACTCACGGTCAGCCAGGTTACCTTCATGGACTTATGCGCTAATGTCCGCCAATTCAGTATAGCGATGTCCTTGCTCTCCGCTTACATGCAGCGGCTGGTGACCGAAGAGTTCGGAGAGCATATATGGGAGAAAGAGACGTGGCACATGCCCTTTTCACAATGGCTCTTCGATGCCGGATATACCGAGACCGTTCGAAAACGGTTTTTGCACATCGACTGGACCGATCCCGTGGCCGTCAATGCACTCGTTGAGATGCCGGAACAACGATCCGAAGAACTCTCTTTTATCTTTGAGGGCGAGGAGGCGGAAGAGATCATCCGCCGGTACTGGGAGTGGCTGTCGAATACCGCACAGAAAGAGGCCGCTCTCTTTCCCGATAAAAACGTGATGATGGCGGAATTTAAGGAGAATATCCTTGCGCACGAGACCAATTACGAGAACCTCAAGCCGGAGATGAAGGATTTCACGCCGGACCAACTCAACCTCTTCCGTAAATGGATGAACCAATGGATTGATTTCGTGAAAACAAAAATCGAACCGCCTGTTCCCCAAAAAAAGAAAAACGAAGAGCAGTTGTTCTTTCCCGATAACGTACTCACTTGCCCGACCGAAGACACGGAAGATAGATATGCCGCTACACGCGAATATATCAAGGAACGCAAGAGATACGATAAAGAATTTGCAAAATTTGTGAAAAATTCATCTCACGCTAAATTATGTCGCCAACTGAGCCTTCTTTTTGAATGGTACGTAGAACCTAGTACGCTGAGAAAGAGTCTGTTACGATCACCTAAACGAAAAACAAAAAAATATACATAATTCTCATTTTTAGGACGTCCCCGGACGTCCTTTTTTTGTAAACGTCCTTGAAAAAGGGCGATCTTCATCGTATCTTTGCAGTGGATTAAAAAAAATTCCGCTGTTTTTTATTGTTTAATTTAATTCATTTTTAACTATGATCCAAAACTTAAACTCTACGGAGGAGCAGGCGAACCTCCACATCGTGGAAAACATGGATGTAAACAACCTGCCTGAACTAATGAAATCCGTCCTCTCGCTCGCTCACACACCTGCCGAGAAGGACATGTTATTAATGTCCGCACTTACCGCGTGCTCGGGCGTGCTCCTGAACCTTTATTTCAAGTACGGCATGGCGGCGAAGAAGTACTACCCGAACCTGCAACTCTTCATCGTCGGTTCGGCGGCTTGCGGAAAGGGGATCGCCAACCTTGCCCTCGAACTCGTCAAACCTATTCACGAGGCGAATCCTCTCATCATCCCGGGCGATGCTACGTACCCGGCTTTCTATCAGACGCTCGCCAAGCAGAAGGGCCGCGGCTATATCCACAAGTCCGAAGGTTCGGTCATCACCGACATCTGGCGTTCGTCCACCGCGAACTACAACACCGCCCTTCGTAAAGCGGCTGAGCACGAGACTATCTCCCGTGCCCGTTGCAAAGAAGCGTCCGTCATAGAGAACCCGCAACTCTCCATGGTCCTCACCGGTACCTTCAGCCAGTACAAGGCGCTCGTGCCCTCTATCGAAAACGGTTACTTCTCGCGCTTGCTCACCCTCATCGTAGAGGAACACCAGGCCTTCAACAGCCGCTATGTGCAACCCTCCGAGAACTCCGGCGATGTCATCAAAGCAGCAGCCGAACAACTCTACCACCTGTACGAGTCCTTATTATTCAATCGCGCGCGTGAGTTCCGCCTCACGCCTGACCAGCGTACCCGTCTCGGCAACCATCTCGAGACCGCATACCCGACACTCATCCGAATGCTCGGTGAAGACTTCCACTCCGTCGTCCTCCGCATGGCCGTCCATATTGAGAGGATAGCGATGATACTGAGCGCGTTAAGGATGAACTCGGAGCTGTCACTCCGAGAAGCAAACAAAGAAGCCTTTCTTTGCAGCGATGAAGACTATCAGACAGCAGAGATGATAGGGAATAAGCTCATATTGCATATGGCACAGGCATATCAGTTGGTAAAAGGGACAGAGAAGATAGAGGCACCGAAAGTGAAGCCGCTGGATCAGAAACAGATATTGCTGAGTTTGTTGCCGGAGGAGTTTGAGAGTAAGATGCTATTGGCAGAAGCTCAAACACAGGGAATACCGGCAAGAACGGTCGCACGATGGAATGAAACCTGGGTTCAGGCGGGTTACGTGCAAAAGATTCGGCAAGGTCACTATCGCAAATTACCTGCTGTTGCATAGGCTCAGGGTAGGTAGTTGTCATGGCAACCACCAACGTATATCCAACTTATGATTAACTTATCTCTAACGATTTTAACGTTCTTTAAACGTTATAGTTAGTCAAAAAAGACTCAAAATGATCTTCAAAAGAAACACATCAATCTAAAAAATGCACTGGCAGAAATGGCAGAAATGGCAAAAACTATCCTAAAAATGTTGACGGCAGAAATTGCCACTTTTGCCACTTTTGCCAGAGCAAATTTTTATTAACCACAAAAAATTAGAATTATTATGGCAAGATTTGAAACAAGCGTCGGCATCGATGATTTAGTCGGCAAGTTTGACAAACATTCACGAATAACCATGCGTCGTAAGGCATGGAAGTATCCCGACGGACGTATCTTCGGGTATGGTCCGAAAGAGATGTACGGACAGGAGAAGCGGGATTACAAGAAGAATCCGCGAACGCCTGCCGAGCAGGTGCAATACGAGAAATGGGTTGCGGTATGTCAAGAGGCATCGAAGATAGCGAAAGATCCGAATCATCCGCGGTATCAGGAGATGGTGGAACGTCATGCTGCCCAACTCCGCGGCAAACCCGATCCCGTCCTCGGCAAGAAACGTATCTGTCAGTTCGGCAACTTCGTCCGCGCTGTACTGATACACGAGTAAGAAAAAACGCATCTTCGGGTGCGTTTTTTTACATTTATGCGTAAAAATTGACACCCTGAGGGTAGTTTGCGTAAAAATTTTGCCCGAAAAGGGTAGTTTGCGTAAAAAGATGCGCGTGCGCATTGCGTATGTGCATTTATTTTCATAATTTTGCGCCGCGTTCGGTATTATGCAAACAAAAAACAACAATATTAACTAAATTTATTAACATTATGAGAAAGTTAAAACTCTTTACTCTATTCTTTGCCCTCGCGGCAAGCGTAGGGATGAGCTATGCTACTGTGGATGGTAAACTGCCGGGGGCATTTACTATCAATGCGGATGGAGACAAAATCGTCTTCTCCAGAGGTAACTTACAAGCAACAACCACCGACCTCGGTGCTAACTGGACGTGGGATTTTGCTCCTAACCAATGGAGTCTTATCGGCAATGCTGTTGCTAACAATGCCATCAATGGAAACAAAAAAGTTTCTGCAAATGGTACGGTAGATCTCTTTGGTTGGAGTACTGCGGCTACCTACTATGGTATCAATGAGAGCTGGAAGAACGACGATTATGCCGGAGACTTCGTTGACTGGGGCGCACTTATGGGCACAGAATGGCGTACGCTGAGTAGAGCCGAGTTTTATTACATTGTTTATAGCCGCGCGCAAGCGGCCTATAAACGCGGTCAGGCTACGGTGAACGGCGTGCCGGGTTATGTACTCTTGCCGGACGCATGGACTCTCCCCGACGGTTTGAGTTTTACACCCAATGCCGGTAATTATACCACAAACCAATACGACGGAGCCTATTGGATCGCTATGGAGAATGCCGGTGCGGTCTTCTTACCTGCAGCCGGAGTTCGTGAGGGAACGGATATATATCAAGTAAATCTCTACGGCTGGTATTGGGCTTCTACTCCGAATGAGACAGATGGAGGAAAAGCGTACTACTTATGGTTCGATAAGTCAAGTCAAGGCGTTACCGAATACAATCGTTGGAAATCGAAATCTGTACGTTTGGTAACAGAAGCTCCGATTCCTCCTTATGAGGCTGCAATAAAGCTGATTAACGCTATCGGTACAGTAGAACTCACCGCGGAGTGCAAGGCGAAGATTGACGAAGCCCGCACGGCATACGATGCGCTGAGCGACGGTGACAAAGCACAAGTAACCAATAGCGCTACGTTGACGACTGCTGAGGCAGCATTTGACAACGTAATGAATATCTGGCTCAGCGGTGACTGCGATGTGATCCTGTGGAGCGATACGACCCTGACTGTTCGTAAACATGCAGGCGAAGGGTACGGAGCGATGGCGGATTACAACTACGCTTCTCGCGCACCGTGGTACAGTTCTCACTGGTACAATCCTCAACCGAACGACATCGTAATCAAGTCAGTTACGATTGAAGAAGGTGTTACCCACCTTGGAGATTATGCATTCGCTTGGATGAGCGAGATGAAGACGGTTACTATTCCGTCAAGCGTAACCACTATTCCGGAAGATGCTTTCTATTGGAGCAAGGCGGTCGATGATATTTATCTCAATACTACCGACCCGTCGAACCTGATGTGGGTGCTGCCGACAAGTGCAGATAACCAGTTCAAACCGAATAAAGGTACTAACTGCCACGTACCGATTGACCTCTTACCGTATTATCAGGAATGGTTAAATACTCTCAACGTGACTTACGTTGGTGACCAGACACCTACTGTTCCGACCATCGAAGTAGGCAAGGTCTTCAATGACAGTGATGAGGTGTATATCGGTCCGGATACCACCTATATCCAATATAATTGCTTCAGCGCGGAAAAATATATGTTTGCTAAAGGTACTTTCAAAATCTTAGGGTTTGTACAGGATGAAGTCTTTGGTATAAAATTTGAACCGAAGTCGATGACTTATTGCTTCATGCAGTTCTATTCAAACGGCAAGACCTTTGTATCCTATGGAACCAGCTGTTGTGCAACCGCTAAACCGACTAAGATGACAGTCGTTTCCGGTGACGGTACGAAAGCCAATCCGTTCATCATCGAGCCGGATACCAAGGGCGAGTGTGTACAGGCTGAGTGGACCACCTTGCCGCAAGCAGTTAGCGAAATCACCTATGACGGCGAACCGCACACGCTGATTACCGCCGGTGTCAGCACCGCGGGTATCGTACAGTACTCGTTGGACAACGGCGCAAGCTGGAGTGCTGACCTGCCGCAGGGTACCGACCCCGTTACCTATACCGTTCACTACCGCGTGATTGGCGGTAACTCATGTATTCTGGGTATCGACTATGATCCGAATAATAAAGTGACAGCTTCTATCGTTGCGCCCGCAGTGGAGAACGTAGAAGCTAAGATCGCAGCTGTTCCTTCGCCGGTTGTTTATACCCCGGCATGTGAGGAAGCTATCGCTGATGCACGTTCTGCTTACGACGCATTGGACGATGGGTTGAAGCCGTTTGTAGAGAATTACGCTGTACTGACCGCAGCCGAGGCTACTTATGATAACATGAAGTATGTATCGGCAGCAGAGGCTAAGATCAATGAGATCCCGAGCCCGATGACCGCAGAGAATACCAAACTCTCTGTATATCAAAAGGTACAGGACGCGCGCGCGGCATATGACGCACTGACCGCAGACCAGCAAGCGCTGGTAAGCAACTATAGTCGCCTGACTGCCGCAGAAGCAGCCTTCGCAGCTATCGGTGGTGGCGGTGGTTCTGCTCCTGACGGAGCACTGAACGGCGCGTTCACGATCAATGCAGGCGGCGACCAAATAGTCTTCTCGAAAGGTAACCTGCAGTACCAGGCATCAACCACCACTTTGCGGTTTGCTACGAACCAGTACGATATGATTGGCGCAGATAATGCTAATATCTCTGACACATACACCGGTTGGATTGACCTCTTTGGTTGGGGAACGGGTAATCATCCTGCCTATTCAAGCACAGTCGATGAGGATTACTCCACGTTTACCGATTGGGGTACAAATGCGATCAGCAACGGCGGCAACGAAGCCAACCTGTGGCGTACGATGACCGTACAAGAGTGGAATCACCTTATAAAAAATCGTACAAATGCTGCTCATCTCAAAGGCCAAGCCACTGTAGCTGATGTACATGGCTATGTGTTATTGCCGGATAGTTGGACGCTGCCTGCAGGACTGAGTTTTACTGCAAATCCTAATAACTGGACGACCAATGTCTATACCGCAGAACAATGGGCACAGATGGAAGCAGCGGGTGCTGTCTTTTTGCCGGCAGCGGGCTACCGCGAACCGGAAATCGAAGGTGTTGGCGAGAAAGGCTGGTATTGGGCGTCTAATGTTGTCTCCGATGCCGCGGCCTACTGTTTCGAATTCGATGAGACCACTTCAAGAGTGTTCGGAAGCCGCATTTACTTCGGTCAGCCTGTCCGTCTGGTAGCCGTAGCTGCAGGTGCCTCTCCTCTTGCCGATGCACAGGCAGCGAAAGACCTGATTGATGCTATCGGCGAAGTAAGTTATCCGGGCAGCAAAGAGGCTATCAAGGCAGCCCGTGAGGCAGTGGATGCCCTTGGCGCAAACGCCAGCCTGCTTGACGAGGCTGACCAGCAGAAACTGACCGATGCCGAGACAGCTTATGCACAACTCTTGGAACAGGCTGTGGCAGCCGTTAAGAATCAGATTGATGCCCTGCCGGATACACCGCTGACCGACGCAACCAAGAAACTCTCTGAATACAATAAGGTGTTAGCCGCGCGCGAGGCATACGACGCCCTCTCCGACGACGAGAAAGCCGCTGTAGATAACTACGGCAAACTCACTGCCGCAGAAGCAGCCTTCGCGGCTATCGATAAGGGTGGCATTACGATTTACGACAGCGGTTCGGTTGCCCTGACCGACCTCAAGATTGGAGACGTCCTCAAGGGAGGCGTTACCCTCATAGGCGAGGCATCGGATAAGATTGGTACACGGCGTGTGGCTATGAACGGAGAAACGAAAGAAGGGGTATTTTATAATCTTCCGTTCCAGTATATGAATCCTCTACTGGGCGAGAATGCTGCCATTTCTCATGGCCCCAATGTCTTCTCCCCGATCGCTGAGGACGGCAATGCCGGTGACGCATGGATAGTAACCGACAAAAACGCTCAGGCAACCGTTTGGCTTAGGGGTATCAATAGCGCAGCACTTCCAAGCATTTTTGCTGATGCACAGGCTGCATTGGATAAGATCAACGCTATCCCGCAACCGGTAGTGCTGAGTGACGAGTGCAATGCCGCTATCCAGGCTGCTCGCGATGCCGTAACCGCGCTGGGCGAGAACGCAAGCCTGCTCGACGATGCCGACATCGACAAACTGGCAAAAGCTGAAGCCGATTTCGCACTGCTCATCAAGGACGCTACCGCAGTAGCGGACAAGATTGACGCTATCGGCGAGGTGACTTTCTCGGCAGAAAGCAAGGGAAAGATCGTAGATGCACGCGAGGCTTACGAGGCGCTCCCTGACGAACTCAAGCCGTACGTCAGCAACCTCGATAAGCTCACCGCAGCCGAGGCAGCCTACGAAGCAGCACGTCCGTTCGCACCGGTGACCACCGTTCCGGCAGCTGTGGAGGCGCTGCAGTACACCGGAGCAGCACAGACGCTTATCACTGCCGGCGCAGCCGAGCACGGTACCGTCCTCTATTCGCTCGACGGAGAGAACTACAGCACGGAGCTCCCGACAGCTCTCCTCCCGGGCGCGTACACGATATATTATAAGGTACAGGCTACCGACGACTACAAGGATGTAGCTCCGGTTACCGTCATCGCTACCATCGCCTACAACTATCCTGCCACCTACGGCCTCTTCGGTATCCCCGAGGGATGGAGCGTCAAGGTGAACGACGAAGAGGTAGCCGTAGTTAACGGTGCGGTCAAGAACATCGCAGCCAACGACCGGTTCGACATCATGCCTGTCAAACCCGAGGATGTGAAGCGGGTTGAGATAGTACCGTATCTCCTCGACCTCGCTACCGTAACCGACAGCGTGATTTACGTCCTGGACGGCGACAGCATCACCGGTACCGCGAACGGCCATATTACGGTGGTCATCGTGCCGGATGCGAAAGTCTATTTCAAGGACGTGAACCTGACGAACACGGGTAGCCACCCGGCAGTCCTCTGCGGCGGCAATGCCGAGATAGTTGTCGTAGGTGAGAACACGATCACCTGTACTAAGGAAGGCGAATACGGCATCCGGGCAGCCGGAGCGGGTACGACACTGACCGTCAGCGGCGACAAGACGCTGCTCAAGGCCACCATCGACCCCAACGGCGGAACTGTTAACCAATAAGCATAACGAATAAATATATACAGCTATGAGAAATAGATTAATAAAACAATTGATGCTTGTTGCGTTAATAGTCTTTAGCGCAACAGCATGGGCACAAGTGACCCAAGGCCCATGGACGTACATGGACTACCGGACCGGTTGCTGTGACAGAGACCAAAACATGGCGATAGCTTTCAATGGCTTGAACAACAGCCACTGGGCAACCGTGGAAGGTCCTTGGTGCGATAATGACGGTGTCGGTTTTACCGTCAAGAGCGGAAAAGCCGAAAAGAACCAAAAGAACGGTGTCTTCTCCACCTATTACATCGACCAGACTTTGGAGTCCTACTCGCGTAAGGTGCTGACATGGACATTCGTCTTAGGCAGCAAATCCAAAAAGCACTACTCCAACACCTGTCTCTACGGACTGCAAGGTACGTGGCAGGATATCAATGCACTGACGGTGGATTTCACGGAGGAATACTCCAACAGGTCAGGCGCCGACAAACTGTTAGCGCAGTTCCGGAACACCGCCCTGAAGGATGAAGGAATCTTTACGAGTAATTACGTGAAGACCTTTGCTTTCGACAACCGCAGCAACGCCAACTCCGCCACCAAGTCATGGTGCCTGCTGCTGACCCACGTGGTCAGCGCCGCAGACCCCGTGGACGGTATGCACGAGTGGGGCTCCTTCAAGCATGTCAGTGCGACATGGACAACGTATTACTACAAGTATGTGACCTTCAATGCGAACCAAGGTTCCGGCACGATGAGTCAGCAGACGATAGAGAACAGTGGCAAGCTGAAAGCTAACGCCTTCAGCCGCACGGGTTATACCTTCGACGGCTGGGCTACTTCGACCTCCGGCTCCAAAGCCTATGACAACCAAGGGGATATATCCGCTACATCGGGTAGCAAGGGTAATGTGACGCTCTATGCCCGCTGGAAAGCGAACACCTACACCGTGACGCTTGACCGGCAGAGCGGTACAGGCGGTACTGGTTCCACTACGGCTACCTATGCTGCGGCAATGCCGAAAATCACTGTTCCGACCCGCACGGGTTATACCTTCCAGGGCTATTATACCGAGGCAAACGGCAAAGGTACGAAATACTACAACGCCGACGGTACCTCTGCCAAGAACTGGGACAAGGCCGCTAACACGACGCTCTATGCTTACTGGAAAGCGAACACCTACACCGTGACGCTTGACCGGCAGAGCGGTACAGGCGGTTCGGGTTCCGTAACGGCTACCTATGCTGCGGCGATGCCGTCCATGACCGTTCCTACCCGTGCAAGTTATACCTTCCAGGGCTACTTCACCGAGGCAAAGGGTAAAGGTACGAAATACTACAACGCCGACGGCTCTTCTGCCAAGAACTGGGACAAGACCGCTGCCACGACGCTCTATGCGTCCTGGACACCGGTACCATACGCCATCACCTATAACCTCGAAGGCGGTACGGATACCGGCAACCCGGCAAGTTATACGATCGAGACCGAGACCTTTACGCTCAAGGCTCCCGTGCGCGAGGATTATACCTTCCTCGGCTGGACCGGCTCCAACGGCGAGGAGGTGCAACTGACAGTCACGATTGCCAAGGGCTCTACGGAGAAAAAGAGCTATACAGCCCACTGGGAAGCCAACGACGCTATCCTTCAGGAACTCCATACCGCCCTCGGCGAGAAGGCTTGGACGGGTTACGGCGTCAACACCGGCGTCATCAGCTACGGCCGCGGTGACGAACCCAAAGAGTTCCGCGCTACCATCATGGGTGGTACCTATACCTTCGATATCCCCTTCCGCGATGTCAACTCTATCACCAAAGCCCTCAACACCGACGGCTCTGCTACCTATACGCTGAATGTTTCCCTGCCTGCCCAGACCGGCATGGCGTCCGAGACGCTGCGCGTCACCCTCAAAGACGGTGAGATAACCGGCATGGAGAGCGAGAACGCAGGACTGGAGATGAGCAAAGAGGGAGCCGAGATAACCGACTGGGCGGCGCTCCAGACGGCTATGAACAACGGCGGTGTCATCAAGCTGACAGCCGACATCACGGCTGCTCCCGCAGATGCGGCACTGACCGTACCCGCCGGCAAGACCGTCGTGCTCGACCTCAACGGATTTACTATCAATCGCGCCATGACAGCTCCCGCTGCCAACGGTAGCGTCATCATCAACAACGGTACACTCGCTATCCAGACCACCAACGGCGGCAAGATCACCGGCGGTAAGACCACCGGCAACGGCGGCGGTATCCTCAACAACGGCGTGCTGACCCTCTACGGAGGTGAGATAACCGGCAACAAGGCTTCCGGCATGGGCGGCGGCGTATATAACGCTGCGGCAGCACCGGCAGGCTTCTGGATGACCGGCGGACTGATTGACGGCAACACCGCCGGCAGCTTCGCAGCCATCGGAGGCGATGTGACCTTCAGCAACATGGCTGTCGTACAGGTGAACGCTGCCGGTAGCACCGTCAGCAACACAACGGCTACGACAGGTATGGTCAAATACGACTATATCCAACCCGTCATGCCGGATTTGGAGAAGTTCGGTATCCTCTCCGAGCTCTATGCCGCCCTCGGCAACGAGACATGGACGGGCTACGGCGTCAATACCGGCGTCATCAGCTACAGCCGCGGCGACGAAATGAACGAGTTCCGCGCTACCTTCATGGGTGGTAACTACACCTTGGATGTGCCCTTCGGCGACTTCACCGCAGCCTCCAAGGCAGAGAATACGGACGGCAGTTTCACCTATACGCTCGAACTGCCCCTGCCGGCATACACCGGACTGAGCTCCGAGACGGTCAAGATCACCATCAAAGACGGTGAGATAACCGGTCTCCAGAGCGAGAACGCAGGGCTGGATATGAACAAAGAGGCGGGTGAGATCACCGGCTGGGCAGCCCTGCAGGCGGCTGTCAACAACGGCGGCGTCATCAAACTGTCCACCGACGTGACGGCGGCACCCGCAGATGCGGCGCTGACCGTACCCGCCGGCAAGACCGTGGTGATCGACCTCAACGGACACACGCTCAACCGCGCCCTGACAGCTCCCGCTGCCAACGGTAGCGTGATCATCAATAACGGTACGCTCGCTATCATGGACAACGCCGGCAACGGTAAGATCACCGGCGGTAACACCAGCACCATCGGAGGCGGTGTGCTCAACAACGGTGCCTTCACCCTCTACGGAGGCGAGATCACCGGCAACACCGCAACCAACGCGGGCGGCGGCGTATATAACACAGCGGATGCACTGCCCGGAGGCTTCTGGATGACCGGCGGTCTGATTGACGGCAACACCGCTGCCGACTACGCAGCCATCGGAGGCAAGGTGACCTTCAACAAACAGGCAGCCGTTCAGGTAGATGCGGACGGTACGGTCGTGGATATCAACACGGCGGCAGCCCATATGATGTCCTATTCCTACATCCGTCCGGCGCTGCCGAGTGTGGACCAGATGATGACTACGCCCGCGCAGCAGGCTAACGGCGCATGGCAAGCTTACATGCCTGCCGGCAACCGTATGCTCCGCGTGACCTACAAGGACGAGCCTCAACTGGCTTGGGTGGACCAAGACAAACAGCCTGTCACCGCTATCTCCGGCTACCACGGCTTCCAGCCGTTGGTGGCTATCCCGAACATCAAAGCATCGGATAAATTCTTTGCGGCACTTGATGCAGGCACTTCCGTACTGGAGGCTTTCTCCTCGAATCCGGATGTAGTGGGCGTAGTCGGTGTCGGCAGCTTCCTTCTCAACGGCGTAGGTGAAGCCGATCTGGCGGTTATCCACCGCAACGATGCGGACTTCAAGTACGACTCCGCTGCCTTCCATGTAACGGTGCTGGCGCCGGATACGATGAACCTGCAGACCAACAACGCCGAGTGGGGTACCGTAGCTGCGGTAACACCGCTGAGCGACAGTGTCCGCGCCGGTGAAGGCAACAAGTTCTTCGCTGTGCCGGGAGCAATAACGACCGTACAGGCTACTCCGGCGGAAGGCTTCCACCTCCGCTACTGGAGCAACGGCGCTGCCGTAGATGCTTCGCTCCGCGCTAAAGCGCAGGTACAGGGCAACACCGACCTCCTGGCGTTCTTCGCGCCGGATACCGTACCCGCTATCGTAACCAAAGAGCCGGTTGTCTTCGACACCCTCGTTTACACCGGCTATGCACAGACTATTCTGGCGAACGGTACGGCTATCGGAGGTCAGTTCAAGTACTCGCTGGACAGCGCTACCTGGTCCATCGAGCTGCCGCAGATCAAGGACGCGGGCACGCATACGTTCTATAGTTACGTGGATTCGACCGACGTACTGCACCGCTGTCTGCCGGTTGAGACGCATACCGTGACGATCGCCAAAGCGCCGCTGACCATCACCGCGGAGAACAAAGATACTATCTACGGCGACCCCGCACCTGCCTTCACCGCTGCCTATACCGGCCTGCTCGGTGAAGATACGATAGGCGTAGTGAGCGGTCTGACACTCACGAGCGACTACCTCGTTACCTCTAACGTAGGCGAGTACGACATCGTACCGGCTGACGCACAGGCGGCTAACTACACCATCTCTTACACCAACGGTACGCTCACCATCAACAAGGCGCCGCTGATGATTACCGCCGATGACAAAGAGGTTATCTACGGCGACGAGCATCCTGAGTTCACCGCTTCCTATAGCGGCTGGAAGAACAACGATGACAAGTCGGTAGTAAGCGGTCTGACGTACAGCACCGATTATTTCGTTACCTCCAACGTAGGCGAGTACAGCATCGTACCGGCCAACGCCACGGCGCAGAACTACGAGATCTCTTATACCAAGGGTACGCTGACGGTTAACAAGGCCACGCTGACCATCACTGCCGAGGACAAGACGATGATCTACGGCGACGAGCATCCCGAGTTCACCGCTTCGTACAGCGGCTGGAAGAACGAGGACGATGAGTCTGTTGTCAGCGATCTCGATTACACCTGCGAGTATGCACCGGGAAGCTATATCGGTACCTACACCATCACCCCGCACAGCGCTACGGCGCAGAACTACGAGTTCGAGTACAAGGATGGTACGCTGACGGTCAACAAGGCTATCGTCTATATCAAGGGTGCTGACATTCAGGAGGCCAAGTTCGAGGACGGCAACACTACGGCCGTCGTGCTCAATGCCGGTCAGGTGATGGATGTCAAACTGAATGACGCAGTAGGCGTCTCGACTACCGCTACCTTCTCCGACGCAACGGTAGGCGAGGGCAAGACCATCACCATGTTCTACGAACTGACGGGCGATGCCGCACTGCTGGCTAACTACGACCTCATTCCGACATCCGAGATCTTCGCTAAGAAGGGCGTCATCATCGAGAAATTCATCCCAGACAACAACCCCGAAGAGCAAGAAAATGACGAAGCCGAAGTGAAAGAAGGTATCGAGGTCTATGCGTACGGTTATTGCGACGATAGCGGCTACAGCCTGCGTTACCACCTCAACAGCGGTAACCCTGACCAGTACAAGATTGAGTTCGACAAAAGCAAGTGCGATTCTATCTGCTTCACCGATGTGAACTACGGTGACTACACCATCTCCGGTCCTGACGGTACGATTGAAATCAACATCCCTGCGGATATGCCGACGGGTGACTATACGATGACCGTCACCTTCCGCGACAGCCGCTTCCCGTGGCTGGAGAGCGATCCGTTTAGCGTGACCTTCCATGTTAACCTGCCGGAGACCTACGTGCGTCCGCTGTTCGACAACGTGATTGCACTGGTAGATACCTGCGAGTGCCTGACCGATATCCAATGGTACTGGCGTGCGAACAGCACCGAGCTGTGGCAACCGATCGAGGGCGCTAACGGTTATTACTACCATGTGGACGGTAAACTGACCGGTGAGTACTTCGTTTCGGCGAAGATGAACGGTGAGCCTACCTACACCTGCGGTCAAGCTGATATGGAAACACTCTATGGCGAAGTTGAGAAAGCACAGGCTCCTGTCGTACGTGCATACCCGAACCCGGTTGTTACTACTACTACCGTCACCATCGAGAACTCGAACGAATGGAACCATAACATCCGTATCGTCAACCTCATGGGTATGGAAGTACTCCAGACTACCTTCGAGGGCAACGAGACAAGCGTAGAGATGACCGGTTATCCGCAAGGTAACTACATGATATCCGTCGATGGTATCGTGGTTAAGGTAATGAAACAATAATGTTGAATGTTGAAAGTTTAAAGTTTAGAGACATGAAAACTAAACGTATATTTTCCATCATCGCCGCTGCGGCACTGGCTATTACGGCCAGTGCTCAGCAGAGCGCACATGATAATTATTTAGGCGTATCGTTCGGCGGTGGCCTTAACACGATGCTTTACAATCCGGCTAACGGCTCCCAAAACGTAGGCGCAGGCTTGGACGCAAGTCTATTCTATGGCCGATTCTTTAATAAGACTATCGGTCTCGGAGTAGGACTGAACTATTCCTGGGCTAATGCCTATGCTACCTATAACTGGAACGAGGTGACCACAGGTCTGACGCATGCCAGCAACCCCAATGTCCCGTACGACCTGACTACCGGATTCAACGATTTCAAAGAACGTCAGAACGTAGGTGTCCTCTCCATTCCGGTGGAGGTGCTCTTCCGTAAGGCCTTCAACGATAGCTGGACCCTCATCGGAGGTATAGGTCTGTCTATCGACTTTCCTATCCACGGCAAGTATTACGCTAAAAAAGGTGACTACAGCACAACGGGCGTATTCCCGGCGCTGGGTAACTACACTATCAGCAACATGCCGGAGCACGGCTTCAGTACCTACACCACAACGCAAGGTGCTAAAATCAACAACCTGGCTAAAGTGGGTGGTTCCCTCATCGGCGACCTCGGCGCACGCGTAGCACTCAATGATAACTGGGGTATGTACCTCGGCGTCTATGTCGGCTACGGTTTTACCAACCTCATAGCTAAGGAAAAGACCGCCGAGATGGTTATGGTTAACCCGACTAACCCGGCTCAGATTGACTACCGCGGTACGTTCGACTCGAACGAGACCTCTAAGGTGAACCTCCTCCGTTGTGGCGTGAAGATTGCCTTCGACTTCGGTTGGCCTGCTGTGAATAAGAAGAAAGCCGAAGCAGAACGTCTGGCACGTGAGCAGTTTGTTCTTGACTCGATTGCTGCGGCTGAGCAAGCACGTATGGCACGCGAGAAAGCTATCGCTGACTCCATCGCCGCTGCTGAGGCTGCACGCCTCGCTGCTGCGGAACAAGCACGCCTGGCACGCGAGAAAGCTATTGCTGACTCTATCGCTGCCGCTGAAGCAGAGCATGCACGCCAAGTGCAGGAGGCGATTGAACGCTTCAATGCACTCAAAACCAAAGGAGAATCTCTCACCGTGCACTTCGATCTCGGTGCTGATCAACTCAAGTTCAAGGAAGGCGAGCAGCAAATGATGGACGAGGTTTGTATGGTACTCAGTGAACGGCATGACATACGTATCGTGGTGATTGGTCACACCGATAATACCGGCGATGCCGAGCAGAACCTCCGCTATTTCGGTTTGAAACGTGCCGAGGCACTCAAAGCCTACATGGTAGCCCAAGGTGTTAACGCCGACCAGATCGAATGCGAGTCCAAAGGACAAAACGAACCTGTCGCAGACAATAACACTCGCGAAGGCCGCGCACAAAACCGCCGCGCTATCATCAAGTTCTTGTAAAAACTCATTAGTTTTAGAATAGATTTTTCGTATTTCGGACTCCCATGGCAGTGATGCCGTGGGAGTTTTTTTGCGCAAAAATTTGCATATGTGCAATTTTTGTTGTAATTTTGCAGCCGCAATGTAGCTGAATGCAGCCGAAATGAAAACCTTCCTTACTATATCATCTATATTATTCGCCTGCCTGTGCACAATGCGCGTATGTGCGCAGAACGAAGTGCAAGTGACTAACCTGCCTACGGTATATATCTCCACCGTCAACGGCGTTCAACCATACGATAAAGAACATGAACTGCGATGCCGCGTGTGCATAGTAGACGGTCAGACACGTCTCATCGACTCCGCCACGGTGCGGCTGCGAGGCAATGCGTCAATGAACTTCCCCAAGAAACCCTACCATATACGCTTCGACACCAAACACTCGGTATGCGGTTCGCCGGCGTCCGCCAGACGATGGACACTCATCAATAACTACGGCGACAAGACGCTCATGCGTAACTTGCTGGCTTTTGACCTCAGTAGACGCCTCGAGATGCCGTATACACCTTTCGGTTGCGCCGTGGATGTAGTGGTGAACGGCGACTTCAAAGGCTGCTACCAACTGTGCGACCAGATACATGTGCATAAGAACCGCGTAGAGGTAGACGAAGGCGGTTTCCTCATCGAAGCCGATGCCTATGCCTCGGATGAAGATGTATGGTTCACCTCCGCCAAAGGGACCAAGGTGTCGATTCATTATCCCGATGCCGACGTCATCACGGACGCACAAAAGAATACCATCAAGGCGCAGTATAACGAGTTTGAACGCTCCGCACATCCCAACATGGACCTGGAGACCTTCTTGCGCCATTTCCTGGTGGGCGAGATAAGCGGCAATACGGATACCTACTGGTCGACCTATTTCTACAAACGCTCCACCAGTGACACTATCTTTACCGGTCCGGTGTGGGACTTCGACCTGGCCTTTGAGAACGACCAACGCACCTTCCGTATATGCGACCACGGCGACTATGTCTACCGCTTCGGCAGTACGACGGGTGATATGCGTAACTTTGTCAATAATGTGGTGCGTAAGTCCCCCGGTCAGCAACGCCTCGCCGCTATCTATGCTTACTACCGCGACCGCGATGCTATCTCCGCACCTGTCCTGGTTGCAGTCATCGACTCGTTGGAGAACCTGCTGGCGCAGTCGGCAGAGTTCAACTTCGCCTGCTGGCCTATACTCAATACCCGCGTCCATCAGAATCCCCGTGCCGGCGGCAGTTTTGCGCAGGAAGTAGAGTGGGTGAGAGAATATATCGTCGACCGCATAGCCTGGATGGACCGCAAACTGAATTATACGCCTACGGGCATGAATGACGTTATGTCGACCTCCACACCGGTAGTCAGCAAACAGCTCCGCGACGGCCGCGTAGTCATCCTCCGTGCAGGGGCAGTTTATACCGTTGATGGCATCCGATTGGAGTGATTGGAGACGGAAAATGAGGGTAAAGTGCATTTTTTTTTGATTTTTTTGGGGAAATATTTGCACAGTTCGAAAAAAAGCAGTACCTTTGCACGCTTTTTCGTCGGAAGTGTCTCGACACGGTGAGGTAAGAAGCGAATAAAATGCCTCTATAGCTCAGTTGGTAGAGCACTAGATTTGTAATCCAGCGGTCGTTGGTTCGAGTCCGACTAGAGGCTCTTCGCGTGAGCGACGGCTCAATACGATTCGCGACGACGTCGCTCATAAGAATCTTCGTCGTGCTCCCGCTCTCCGAAAAGCAAACGCTACGTTAGTTTACTTTTCGGGATAAGAAAGAAAGTGATCATTGATAAAAATGAATAAACCAAATCATCGAGAAAGCTTGCTTTCGAAGATGAAGAGGAGCAACCGCGGCGACCCAAATGCGAGCATCGCATTTCTTTGTCGCAAGCGAGTTGCGACGAAGGGTGTGTTCCAGAGTGGCCAAATGGGGCAGACTGTAAATCTGCTGTCTCTCGACTTCGGTGGTTCGAATCCATCCGCACCCACACAAACCCCAATGCGGAAATAGCTCAGTCGATAGAGCACTAGCCTTCCAAGCTGGGGGTCGCGGGTTTGAGTCCCGTTTTCCGCTCTTAATGCTAATGTAGCTCAGTGGTAGAGCGCATCCTTGGTAAGGATGAGGTCGCGGGTTCAACTCCCGCCATCAGCTCCACGACCGCAAGGTTAGACATGATGTAAATATATTAAGGTTCGCGCGAGGATAACTATGTCCTTTTGTGGCGAACTTGTAACTACGGAAATTAACCATTTTTATTAACGTTAATAAACAAATTCTAGAATTATGGCAAAAGAGAAATTTGACCGCTCGAAACCGCACGTTAACATCGGTACTATTGGTCACGTTGACCACGGTAAAACTACCCTGACCGCTGCTATCACTACCGTGTTGGCTAAGAAAGGTCTTTCTGAGGTTCGTTCATTCGATTCTATCGATAACGCACCTGAAGAGAAAGAGCGTGGTATCACTATCAACACCGCGCACGTTGAGTATCAAACAGCTAAGCGCCACTACGCTCACGTAGACTGCCCGGGTCACGCTGACTATGTAAAGAACATGGTAACCGGTGCTGCCCAGATGGACGGTGCTATCATCGTAGTTGCTGCAACTGATGGTCCTATGCCTCAGACTCGTGAGCACATCCTGCTCGCCCGCCAAGTGAACGTTCCACGTCTCGTTGTTTTCATGAACAAGTGCGATATGGTGGACGATCCTGAAATGCTTGACCTCGTTGAAATGGAAATGCGTGAGCTCCTTTCATTCTATGAGTTCGATGGCGACAATACCCCTGTTATCCGTGGCTCTGCACTCGGTGCTCTGAACGGTGTTCCTGAATGGGAAGAAAAGATTATGGAACTCATGGACGCTGTTGATAACTGGATCCAACTGCCTCCACGTGCCGTTGATAAACCTTTCTTGATGCCTGTTGAGGACGTATTCTCAATTACAGGTCGTGGTACCGTTGCTACCGGTCGTATCGAAACCGGTGTCATCAAAGTTGGTGACGAGGTACAAATCGAAGGACTTGGTGCAGATGGTAAGAAATCCGTTGTAACCGGCGTGGAAATGTTCCGCAAACTCCTTGACCAAGGTGAAGCTGGTGATAACGTAGGTCTGCTCCTCCGCGGTATCGACAAAGACGAAGTTAAACGTGGTATGGTTATTACCCACCCGGGTTGCGTTAAACCTCACGAAGAGTTCAAGGCTTCTGTTTATATCTTGAAGAAAGAAGAAGGTGGCCGTCACACTCCGTTCCACAACCACTATCGTCCTCAGTTCTACATCCGTACCATGGACGTTACCGGCGAAATCACTCTGCCGGAAGGAACTGAAATGGTTATGCCTGGCGATAACCTCGAAATCCAAGTTAAGCTCATCTATCCGGTAGCTTGCTCTGAGGGTCTTCGCTTCGCTATCCGTGAAGGTGGCCGTACCGTTGGTTCGGGTCAAATCACGAAGATCCTTGACTAATTATTTGTCAAGATACGGAAATCTTGTGCTAGGCGAGTGAATGCTTGCATTCGCAACTCGCCGAAGCCAAGATTCTCGGAAGAATTGCTCGGAGCATCGAGCTCCGGCATTTTTACGGAAGTCTTCCAATGGTAGGAAAGCGGTCTCCAAAACCGTCAATGTGGGTTCGATTCCTGCCTTCCGTGCAAAAAAATGTTACATTACATAGCTTCCAATTGACGTCGGCGACGCCTGCTTTACTATGTCGGGCGGAAGTCGAGGCCAAGTTGGTAACGCGAGTAACTTAATGAATGAAGAAATAAAAAAATCTACTTATATGAAACTCGTAGAAGATATTAAAGAATCGTACAACGAATTGGTCTACAAAGTCAGTTGGCCCTCCCGCAAGGAGTTGAGCCAAAGTTCAGTGGTAGTTTTAGTAGCTTCCCTCGTACTGGCACTGATCGTATGGCTGATGGACTGGTGCTTCGAAAGTCTCATGACCGCTGTGTATGGTTTATTCTAATTTATGATTTCAAATTTCACATTTCAAATTTTAGATTAGAATGACTGAAAACAATTTTAAATGGTACGTGCTCCGCGCGATAAGCGGCAAGGAGAACAAGGTAAAAGAGTACATCGAGAGTGCACTTGTTACCTCGTCATTGTTCAAGGAGTACGTCTCGCAGGTGTTGGTACCTACCGAGAAAGTAGTCGCCCTGCGTAACGGTAAGCGCACTATCAAAGAGCGCAACCTGTTGCCTGGCTATGTATTGGTAGAGTGCAACCTGACCGATGAATGCTATCCCTTGCTCCGCAACATCCCCAACGTATTGGGTTTCCTGAGCGACGGTAAGTCTTCCACCAAACCTGCTCCCGTACCACAGTCTGAAGTAAATAAGATTGTGGGAAACGTAGAGGAGACCGACGTGGAACTGCTGCTCGACGAAACCTACCTGGTGGGCGAGAAGGTCAAGGTAACCGATGGTCCGTTCAGCGGATTCAACGGTGTGGTCAGCGAGCTTTTGCAAGACAAACACAAACTCAAGGTGGTAGTGACTATCTTCGATCGCCAGACGCCGCTTGAGTTAGGTTTCAATCAGGTAGAGAAAGAGTAGAAGGCATTGTTACGGGCCGTTTGACTACTCGATAGTTATTAACCCGCGAGAGTTACTTCGTAACGTTAACATCGCAAAACTATTACAAATTTAACAAAACTATGGCTAAAGAAATTGCTGGTTTTATTAAACTCCAAATCAAGGGTGGCGCTGCCAATCCTGCACCTCCGGTAGGACCTGCTCTGGGTTCGAAGGGTGTGAACATCATGGAGTTTTGTAAACAATTCAATGCCAGAACGCAAGACAAAGCAGGTAAGGTATTGCCTGTTGTTATTACCGTTTATGCCGATAAGTCGTTCGACTTCATCGTTAAAACTCCTCCCGTAGCTGTTCAGCTCATCGAGGCTGCTAAGGTAAAAGGTGGTTCATCCGAACCTAACCGTAAGAAAGTAGCTTCCATTACCGAAGAACAGTGCCGTGCTATCGCCACCGATAAGATGGTAGATATGAACTGCTTTACCGTAGAATCCGCTATGGAGATGGTAAAGGGTACCGCACGTAGTATGGGTATTACCGTTAAATAATTAAAACTTCAATCACTATTATGGCAAAATTGACAAAAAATCAAAAGCTTGCTGCTGAGAAGATTGAAGCAGGTAAGCTCTACACTGTAGCCGAGGCTGCAGCTCTCGTAAAGGAGATTACAACTACTAAGTTCGACGCAAGCGTAGATATCGACGTACGCCTGGGTGTCGACCCTCGTAAGGCCAACCAAATGGTTCGTGGTGTCGTTTCGCTGCCGAACGGAACCGGTAAGGTAACTCGCGTTCTTGCTCTCGTTGGTACCGACCAAGAGGCTGCTGCTAAAGAGGCAGGTGCCGATTTCGTTGGTTTGGACGAGTATGTAGAGAAAATCAAAGGAGGTTGGACCGACTTTGACGTGATGATCACCCAACCCCAATACATGGGTAAGATTGGTGCTCTCGGTCGCGTATTAGGTCCCCGTGGCTTGATGCCTAACCCCAAATCCGGTACAGTAACGCCCGACGTGGCTAAGGCTGTTAAGGAAGTGAAGCAAGGTAAGATTGACTTCAAGGTGGACAAATTCGGTATCGTACACACCTCTATTGGTAAAGTAAGTTTCACTCCCGAGGCTATCACCGAGAACGCCAACGAGTTCATCCAGACGCTCATCAAACTCAAACCCGCTGTTTCCAAAGGTACCTATATTAAGAGTATCTATCTGAGCAGCACCATGAGTCAGGGCATCAAGATTGACACTAAATCTATTGAGTAAGAAAGGAGATTAGTATGAGAAAAGAAGATAAGACCGCTCTTATTAGTGAGTTGCAGGAACAAATCGGTTCCTATTCCCACTTCTATCTGACCAATATCGAGGGACTCGATGCTGAGAAGACCAGCGAACTTCGTCGCGCATGCTTCAAGGCTGACGTTAAACTCGTTATGGCTAAGAATACCCTTCTCCAGAAAGCTCTCGAGGCTAAAGGCGTTGACGCCGGTATCTTTGCAGCACTGAAAGGCAATACCGCCCTCATGCTCTCCAACACCGGTAACGCTCCCGCTAAGCTGATCAAGGAGTTCACCAAGGCTGAGAAGAATAAAGCCGAGGCTAAGCCCCAACTCAAAGCCGCTTATGTAGAAGAAACCGTTTACTTAGGCGCACAGAACTTGGAGGTTCTCAGCAATATCAAGTCGAAGAACGAACTTATCGCAGATGTTATTGCTCTGTTGCAATCGCCTGCTAAGAACGTCATCTCCGCTCTTCAGTCCTCCGGTACTACCATCCACGGAGTTCTCAAGACTCTGGGTGAAAAAGCTGAGTAATTCAGCACAACAAAAACAACCAAACTTAAAACAAAAATCTATTAAATTATACAATTATGGCAGACGTAAAAGCTATTGCTGAACAATTGGTAAACCTTACTGTTAAGGAAGTTAACGAACTCGCTCAAGTCCTCAAAGAGGAGTATGGTATTGAACCCGCTGCTGCTGCTGTTGCAGTTGCTGCTCCTGCTGCTGCCGGTGAGGCTGCTGCCGCTGAGGAGAAGACTTCGTTCGACGTAGTTCTCAAAGAGGTTGGTGCTAACAAACTCCAGGTCGTTAAGGCCGTTAAAGAGCAAACCGGTCTCGGCCTGAAAGAGGCTAAGGACATCGTTGACGCTGCTCCCGCAACCGTTAAGGAAGGTCTGGACAAGGCTGCTGCCGAGGCCCTCAAGAAGGCCCTCGAAGAGGTTGGCGCCACTGTCGAGCTTAAGTAATCTAACCTACCGGATAACCCTGGTAGCAGGTTTAGATCCCGTGCAACAACGGGGTCTAAACCTTTTTCTCTGAAATACGACCTATTCTTAACTGTGTTAAATATATAGTAAAAATATTGCTATTTTTGTTAAAATAATATAAAATAAAATGGCTACAAACCAACAAAACCAACGAGTCAACTTCTCGGCTATGCAGAAGCAGTTCCCGTATCCGGACTTCCTGGACATCCAGCTTAAGTCCTTCCGCGAGTTCGTGCAAATGGAATCTACACCCGAGCAGAGAAGAAAAGAAGGCCTCTTCCGCGTATTCAAGGAGAACTTCCCCATTGCCGATACACGGAACAACTTCATCCTCGAGTTCCTCGACTATTACGTGGATCATCCCCGTTACTCCATTGAGGAGTGCCTGCAACGCGGACTGACCTACGCAGTGCCTTTGAAGGCTAAATTGAAACTCTATTGTACCGATCCCGATCATGAGGATTTCGATACCGTCATCCAAGACGTGTTCTTAGGTACAATACCGTACATGACCCCCAAGGGAACATTCGTTATCAATGGTGCTGAGCGCGTCATCGTAAGTCAGTTGCACCGTTCACCCGGTGTGTTCTTTGGCACCTCGATGCACTCCAATGGTACCAAACTCTATTCGGCACGTATTATCCCCTTCCGCGGATCGTGGATTGAGTTCGCTACCGATATCAACAAGGTCATGTATGCTTACATCGACCGTAAGAAGAAACTGCCCGTTACCACTCTTCTCCGCGCCATCGGCTTCGAGTCCGATAAGGACATCCTCGACTGCTTCGACCTGGCAGAGGAAATCAAGGTAACCAAAGAGAATCTGGAAGGACAAGCCGGACGTACTCTCGCCGGTAATGTACTTAAATCGTGGGCAGAAGACTTCGTAGACGAAGATACCGGTGAGGTCGTTTCTATCGAACGTAACGAGGTCATCATCGAACGTGAGACCAAACTCACCGAGGAGATGATTCAAACCATCCTCGAGGCCGGCGTTAAGACTATCCTCCTCCACAAGGACGAGGCACGCGAAGCCGACTATTCGATTATCTTCAACACCCTGCAGAAAGACCCGTCGCACTCTGAGAAAGAAGCTGTGCTTTACATTTACCGCCAACTGCGTAATGCAGAACCTGCCGATGATGCTACCGCACGTGAGGTTATCCAAAACCTCTTCTTCTCCGAGAAACGCTACGACTTAGGTGAGGTTGGACGTTATCGTATCAATAGCAAACTCAACATGAATATTCCCTACGACACTCGCGTGTTGACCAAAGAGGATATCATTGAGATTATCAAATACCTTGTCCAACTCATCAACTCCAACGCCGAAGTGGACGATATCGACCACTTGAGCAACCGTCGTGTACGTACCGTAGGCGAGCAACTGTTCAACCAATTCGGTATTGGTCTGGCCCGTATGAGTCGTACCATCCGTGAGCGTATGAACGTGCGCGACAACGAGGTATTCACTCCTACCGACCTGATTAACGCCAAGGCTATCTCCAGCGTCATCAACTCGTACTTTGGTACCAATGCTCTGTCGCAGTTCATGGACCAGCAGAACCCCTTGGCCGAGATTACCCACAAGCGTCGTATGTCTGCCCTGGGTCCCGGCGGTCTGAGTCGTGATCGTGCAGGTTTCGAGGTTCGTGACGTACACTATACTCACTACGGACGTCTGTGCCCGATTGAGACACCTGAAGGACCGAACATCGGTCTTATCTCCAGTCTCTGTATCTATGCTAAGATCAACAATCTGGGCTTCATCGAGACGCCTTACCGTAAGGCTGAGAATGGTGTGGTAGACCTGGATAATGATCACGTAATGTATCTCACCGCTGAGGATGAGGAGAACATGACCGTGGCACAGGGTAACGCTCCGCTCGATGCAAACGGTAAGTTTATCCGCAACAAGGTTAAAGCCCGTTATGAGGCTGACTTCCCGGTAGTAGCACCTGACAAGATTGACGCTATGGACGTAGCTCCGTCGCAGATCGCTTCTATTGCTGCTGCACTTATCCCCTTCTTGGAGCACGACGATGCTAACCGTGCCTTGATGGGTTCGAACATGATGCGTCAGGCAGTACCTCTGCTGCGCAATGAAGCTCCTATTGTTGGTACCGGTATCGAAGGACAGTTGATACAAGACTCCCGCACCCAGATTGTAGCCGAGGGCGCCGGTGAGGTTACTTTTGTAGACGCGGACACTATCCGCGTACACTACGATCGCGATGAAGAGCAGGATTTCATCTCCTTCGACAGCGCAGAGAAAGAATATAAACTGCCTAAGTTCCAGAAGACCAACCAAAATACGACTATCGACCTCCGTCCTATCGTTCGCAAAGGCGACCGCGTAGAGGAGGGACAGATAATGACCGAAGGTTATGCTACCGAGAACGGTGAGTTGGCCTTGGGTAAGAACCTCAAAGTAGCCTATATTCCTTGGAAGGGTTACAACTATGAGGATGCTATCGTGCTTAGCGAGCGCATCGTTCGCGAGGATATGTTCACCTCGGTACACGTAGTAGAGAACCTGCTCGAGGTACGCGAGACCAAGCGCGGTATGGAGGAGTTTACAGCGGATATCCCCAATGTAAGCGAAGAAGCCACCAAAGACTTGGACGAGAACGGTATCGTTCGTATCGGTGCTCGCATCACTCCGGGTGACATCATGATTGGTAAGATCACTCCTAAGGGAGAGACCGATCCCAGTCCGGAAGAGAAACTGCTCAAAGCTATCTTCGGCGACAAGGCCGGCGATGTCAAGGATGCTTCGTTGAAGGCTACTCCGTCGCTCGATGGTGTGGTTATTGACCGCAAGCTCTATACGCGCGCTAATAAGGATCGCGAGCAGAAGAAAGCCGATAAACTCGTTATCATGGAGATGGACGAGAAGCATAAGCAGGCCAGCGAAGAGTTGCGTAATCTGCTTATCGACAAACTCTCTATCCTCCTCAAGGGACGCAAGGCTAAAGGTGTATACGACCTCATCGGCACGGAGGTAATCGCTAAAGACGCTACCTTTACTAAGGAGCGCCTCAACCAAGTGGATTATCAGACCGTACTGCTGGAGAGTTGGACCACCGATGCACATAAGAATGAATTGGTTAAACAGTGCATTCTTAACTATCAGTGCAAACAAAAAGACCTGGATGCCGATCTCAAACGCGCTAAGTTTAACCTCACCATCGGTGATGAACTGCCCAACGGTATCATCCAAATGGCTAAGGTTTATCTGGCTAAGCGTCGTAAGATTCGCGTCGGCGATAAGATGGCCGGTCGTCACGGTAACAAGGGTATCGTATCCAAGATCGTTCGCGTAGAAGATATGCCGTTCTTGGCCGATGGTACTCCTGTCGATATCGTGCTTAACCCGCTGGGTGTGCCTTCTCGTATGAATATCGGTCAGATATTTGAGGCCGTACTCGGTTGGGCAGGTAAGGAGCTGGGCGTTAAGTTTGCTACGCCTATCTTCGACGGCTGCACACTCGACAACCTCAACGAATGGACCGACAAGGCCGGTCTGCCGCGTGCCGGTAAGACCCAACTCTATGATGGCGGTACCGGTGAGCCCTTCGATCAGATGGCCACTGTCGGTGTTACCTACTTCATGAAACTCGGTCACATGGTCGATGACAAGATGCACGCTCGTTCGATTGGCCCGTACAGCCTCATCACCCAACAGCCGCTTGGCGGTAAAGCCCAATTCGGTGGACAACGTTTCGGTGAGATGGAGGTTTGGGCACTCGAAGCCCATGGCGCTGCTCATGTACTCCAAGAGATACTTACTGTGAAATCCGATGACGTAACAGGTCGTGCTCGCACCTATGAGGCTATCGTCAAAGGCGAACCGATGCCGACACCCGGATTGCCCGAATCGTTCAACGTATTGATCCACGAACTGCAAGGTTTGGCTCTGTCAATAACGATGGAATAAGGGATCATAAGAGTAAATAAATAGTAAATCCTTCAGTTATGGCTATTAAACAAGATAATAATACCAAACGTACCGGTTTCTCCAAAGTAACTATCGGACTGGCTTCTCCCGACGAGATATTGGCTATCTCCAGCGGCGAAGTGCTCAAACCGGAAACGATTAACTACCGCTCCTACAAACCTGAACGTGACGGACTGTTCTGCGAACGCATCTTCGGTCCTACCAAGGACTACGAGTGCCATTGCGGTAAATATAAACGTATCCGCTACAAAGGAATCGTCTGCGAACGCTGCGGTGTAGAGGTTACCGAAAAGAAAGTGCGCCGTGAACGTATGGGTCACATCAAACTTGTCGTTCCTGTTGCCCACATCTGGTACCTCCGCTCGCTGCCTTCCAAGATGGCTGCACTGCTCGGTGTTCCTACCAAGAAACTCGATGCCGTCATCTATTACGAGAAATACATCGTCCTGCAAGCCGGTGCGCTGGCCGGACAAATGATTGGTGATCAGGTAGTAGAAGATAAGATGCTCCTCGAAGAGGAAGAGTATCAGGAACTCATCGCTCGTCTTCCCGAGAATAACCAATATCTCGAGGATTCCGATCCCGAGAAGTTCATCGCTAAGATGGGAGCTGAAGCTATCCAACAAATGTTGGCCGCTATCGACTTGGATACACTCAGTTATGAACTGCGTGCACAAGCCGATCAGGACGGTTCGACGCAGCGTAAGCAGGAGGCTCTCAAACGCCTCCAGATCGTGGAAGCTTTCCGCGCCTCCAAGGGACGTAATAAACCCGAATGGATGGTGCTGGACGTTATCCCCGTTACACCTCCCGAACTGCGTCCTCTCGTACCTCTGGATGGCGGACGTTTCGCTACCTCTGACCTCAACGACCTCTACAGACGCGTTATCATTCGTAATAACCGTCTCAAACGACTTGTCGAGATCAAGGCTCCGGATGTCATCCTCCGTAACGAGAAACGTATGCTTCAAGAAGCTGTTGACAGCCTCTTTGATAACAGTCGTAAGACCACCGCTATCAAGTCGGAAGCCAATCGCCCGCTTAAATCCCTCAGTGACTCACTCAAAGGTAAGCAGGGACGTTTCCGTCAAAACTTGCTCGGTAAACGTGTTGACTACTCCGCACGTTCGGTTATCGTTGTAGGACCGGAACTTAAGATGCATGAGTGCGGTCTGCCTAAGGATATGGCTGCCGAACTCTATAAGCCCTTTATCATCCGCAAACTTATCGAGCGCGGACTGGTGAAGACCGTTAAGTCGGCTAAGAAGATTATTGACCGCAAAGAACCCGTTATTTGGGAGATTCTGGAACACGTGATGGAAGGACACCCCGTTCTCCTCAACCGTGCTCCGACGCTGCACCGTCATGGTATCTTGGCTTTCCAACCTAAGATGATCGAAGGTAAGGCTATCCAACTGCATCCTCTGGCTTGTGCCGGTTTCAATGCCGACTTCGACGGTGACCAGATGGCTGTGCACTTGCCCTTGTCTAACGAGGCAGTACTGGAGGCTCAGCTCCTGATGCTCGGCTCGCACAATATCCTTGACCCGGCTAATGGTAATCCTATTACCGTTCCTTCTCAGGATATGATTTTGGGTCTGTACTATATTACCAAACCCCGCACGGGTGTCAAGGGCGAAGGACTCGTCTTCTATAGCCCCGAAGAGTGCTTTATCGCACTGAACGAAGGCATCGTAGATATCCACGCCAACATCAAAGTGCGTATTGATAACCAACTCATTGAAACTACTCCCGGCCGCGTAATGGTGAACCAATTCGTGCCCGAAGAGGTAGGATTCCAAAATGTGACCCTCAAGAAGGGTGCCGTTAAATCTATCATCTCGAAGGTTATCAAGACCTGTGGTGTGGCCCGTACGGCTAAGTTCTTGGACGATATCAAAAACCTCGGTTACAAGATGGCCTTCCAAGGCGGTTTGTCTTTCAACCTCAACGATATTCTTATCCCGGAAGAAAAAGCAGAACTGATTGCTAAAGGTAATGCAGAAGTAGAGAATATTACCGAGTTGTACAACTTCGGTGAAATGGGTGATGACGAGCGTTACAACAACGTCGTTGGTGCCTGGAACAAGGTCGACGCTGCTGTTACCGATGTCCTGATGAAACATATGCAGGAAGCCGATCAGGGCTTTAACTCTGTATACATGATGATGGACTCCGGTGCTCGTGGATCCAAACAGCAGATTAAACAGTTGGCCGGTATGCGTGGCTTGATGGCTAAACCTCAGAAAGCCGGTGCTGCAGAAGGACGTCAGACTATCGAGAACCCGATTCTGTCGAACTTTAAGGAAGGTCTGTCTGTGTTGGAGTACTTTATCTCCACTCACGGTGCTCGTAAGGGTCTTGCCGATACTGCTCTTAAGACGGCCGATGCCGGTTATCTGACTCGTCGTCTCGTGGACGTATCGCACGATGTTATCATTACCGAAGAAGACTGCGGTACGTTGCGTGGTTTGACGGCTCGCGCTATCAAACAGAACGATAATGTAGTTGCAACCCTCTCACAACGCATCCTCGGACGTGTATCGGTTCACGATATTCACGACTTGGATGGTAACCTTATCGTAGCTGCCGGTGAAGAGATTCGCGAACAACACTGCGAAGCTATCGAAGCTGCAGGTATTGAAGAAGTTGAGATTCGTTCGGTACTCACTTGCGAAGCTAAGCATGGTGTCTGCGCTAAGTGCTACGGACGTAACCTGGCAACCCGTCAGATGGTTCAGAAAGGTGAGGCTGTCGGCGTTATCGCTGCACAAGCCATCGGTGAGCCCGGTACACAGCTTACTTTGCGTACCTTCCACTCCGGTGGTGTGGCTGGTAATGCTGCTACGCAGAATACCTATGCTCTGCCGCGTGACGGACGTGTCGAGATTGACGAACTGCGTACTGTCGTTACCGAGGCCGGTGAGACAATCGTGGTTAGCCGTTTGAACGAGATGCACCTCGTCGAGCCGGCTACCGGCGTTGTCCTCACTACCTTCAATATCCCCTACGCTTCTAAACTCTTTGTCATCCCCGGCCAAGAATATGCTAAGGGACAACAGGTTTGCGAATGGGATCCGTATAAGGCTGCCCTCGTTATTGAGACGGCAGGTACATTGCGCTACGATGACGTCATCGAAGGTGTTACCGCTAAGACCGAGACCGACGAACAGACCGGTAAGAAAGAGGTATATATTACCGATACTAAGGACAAAACCAAGATGCCTATGGCGCACATCGTGGCTGCTGACGGCACTATCTTGCGTTCCTACAACCTGCCCGTCAAGGCTATGCTCGTACATAACGATGGCGACCTGGTGAAAGTAGGTGATAACCTCTTTACCCAGACTCGTTCCTTCGGTACGGCCGGTGATATTACCGGTGGTCTGCCTCGTGTTACCGAGCTCTTTGAGGCACGTAACCCGTCCAATCCTGCTATCGTGGCCGAGATTGACGGTGAAGTATCGTATGGTAAGATTAAACGTGGTAATCGTGAGATTAGTGTTACCTCGCGTCAGGGCGAAGTTAAGTCCTACCTCATTCCGCTCACCAAGCAGATCCTGGTTCAGGAAGGTGACTATGTTCGCGCCGGTGTGGCCCTCTCTGATGGTGCTATCACGCCTGACGACATCCTCGCTATTCAAGGACCTACCGCCGTACAAGACTATATCGTCAACGAGGCTCAGTCGGTTTACCGTCTGCAGGGTGTGGAAATCAACGATAAGCACTTCGAGATTATCGTTCGTCAGATGATGCGTAAGGTAGAGATCCTCGAGGCCGGTGATACGCGTTACCTTGAGAATCAGATAGTTGATAAACTTGACTTCTTGGAGGAGAACGACCGTATTTGGGGCAAGAAAGTAGTTACCGATGCCGGTGACTCTGAGGTCCTCCACGCCGGTCAGATTGTTACCGCACGTCGTCTGCATGATGAAAACTCATCGCTCCGTCGTCGTGATAAGAAACTCGTTAAGGCTCGTGATGCCGAATGTGCAACAGCTCGTCAGATACTGCAAGGTATCACTCGTGCTGCCCTTGGTACTAAGTCCTTCATGTCTGCTGCATCCTTCCAGGAAACCACTAAGGTGCTTAACGAGGCTGCTATCCAAGGACGTGTTGACTATCTCGAAGGTATGAAGGAGAACGTTATCTGCGGTAACCTGATTCCTGCCGGTACCGGACTCCGTGAGTTCCAACGTATCAGTGTGCATAATGCTGAAGAGTATGCCGCAATCCAGGCCGCTCGTGCAGCCGCTGATGCCTTCCGTGACGAAGAGTAAGCAGATAGATAGCTCTTGTGACTGAAGCTAAGAGCAAAATGAAAAATCGCATGTTCATATTGAATGTGCGATTTTTTTATACTTTTCTTCGAAAAAAATTGCACATGTGACGAAAAAAGTGTAACTTTGCGCCCGATTTTGAAATATTGTGTTGATATATCAAATTAAACATCAATGAAACATACATTTACTAAACTGTTTTCCTTCTTGGCTCTGCTGACAACTGTGAGCTTGTATGCCGAAGAAGTTGTGACGGTGCAGCTCTGTGAGCCCGGTACGGTTCTCTTTGGCTGTGAACAGTTCTCTGTTGCAGGAGTGTACCAGGGAGTGGATGTAGGAGGGCAAACAAAAACGCTCAACTTACTGATTGGTGCGCCCTCGCCCGCCTCTACGGTGAATGCGTCTATTGAGCAAGGTAATATCTTCCTCTTTGGATGCGACCAATTGACGGCTGCGGGTGATTACACTACTACATTTACCAATGCCTCGGGATGCGACTCTATCGTAACTCTTCATTTGGCATTAACCCAACCGTGTGTGGCTTCTTCGTACGCGTACGCGGATAGCGTGATGCTGGGGCAATCGTACTTACTGGGCTGCCAAACGATTACTCCGACCCAAGTGGGAACTGCAGACTATGTGGAGACAATCCCCAATGCTTGTGGTTCGGATAGCGTTATCACGCTGACGTTGAAAGTTCTTCCTGCTTGCGCTCCGACCGCTTATGCTTATACGGACAGCATCGTTCTGGGTGAGACCTACTTACTGGGCTGCCAGACGATTACTCCGACACAGGTAGGAACTGCAGACTATGTGGAGACAATCCCCAATGCTTGCGGTATGGATAGCGTCATCACGCTGACCTTGAAAGTCCTTCCTGCTTGCGCTCCGACTGCTTATGCTTACACGGACAGCATCGTTCTGGGTGAGACCTACTTACTGGGCTGCCAGACGATTACTCCGACACAGGTAGGAACTGCAGACTATGTGGAGACAATACCCAATGCTTGCGGTATGGATAGCGTTATCACGCTGACGTTGAAAGTTCTTCCTGCTTGCGCTCCGACTGCTTATGCTTACACGGACAGCATCGTTCTGGGTGAGACCTACTTACTTGGTTGCCAGACGATTATTCCGACACAGGTAGGAACTGCAGACTATGTGGAGACAATACCCAATGCTTGCGGTATGGATAGCGTTATCACGCTGACCTTGAAAGTTCTTCCTGCTTGCGCTCCGACCGCTTATGCTTACACGGACAGCATCGTTCTGGGTGAGACCTACTTACTGGGCTGCCAGACGATTACTCCGACACAGGTAGGAACTGCAGACTATGTGGAGACAATACCCAATGCTTGCGGTATGGATAGCGTTATCACGCTGACGTTGAAAGTTCTTCCTGCTTGCGCTCCGACTGCTTATGCTTACACGGACAGCATCGTTCTGGGTGAGACCTACTTACTTGGTTGCCAGACGATTATTCCGACACAGGTAGGAACTGCAGACTATGTGGAGACAATACCCAATGCTTGCGGTATGGATAGCGTTATCACGCTGACCTTGAAAGTTCTTCCTGCTTGCGCTCCGACCGCTTATGCTTACACGGACAGCATCGTTCTGGGTGAGACCTACTTACTGGGCTGCCAGACGATTACTCCGACACAGGTAGGAACTGCAGACTATGTGGAGACAATACCCAATGCTTGCGGTATGGATAGCGTTATCACGCTGACGTTGAAAGTCCTGCCTGCTTGTCCGGATCCGATTACTGTTCCGTTGTTGGATACTGTAATCTGCGCTGCCGACACGGCTACCTTTATGTGGCAAGGACGTCACTTCAATGTGGATGGTGAGTACTATGATACCGTTCGTTATGTAGGTAAGGACTGCGATAGCGCTTACTTCTCATTGCGTCTGAAGATTAATATGACTACGGTTGCTCCGATAGAGTCGGATACTATCTGTGGCGGCGACAGTTACGACTGGGTAGGCCACACTGGTTACAATGACCTGACAGAGACTGGTGTATATAAAGATACCTTGCGTTATCCGAATGGTTGTGACAGTATTTACTTCACTCTGCACTTAACGGTATTGACGGCTATTGATGCTCCGATGGATACGAACACTATCTGCGCAGGTGATTCGTACGATTGGCCTGAGCACCCGAACTTCACCAACCTGACGGTTGATAGTACTTATCGTGATACCCTTAAATATAAAGGTACTGTTTGTGACAGCATCCGCTACACCTTGCGCTTGAAAGTGCAGACAGCCGTAGCAGCCGATGCTGAGACAGCCACTTTCTGTGCCGGTGATTCTTATAACTGGGTAGGTCACGCAGCGTATGCTAACTTGACCGAGGAGGGTGTATATAAAGACACCGCTCGCTATACTACCGGTTGCGATAGCGTTTACTATCAATTGACGCTGACTGTTCAGAGTGCTGTAACGGCTGATGCTGAAGAGGCTACTATCTGCGCCGGTGATAGTTACGAATGGGTAGGCCACGCAGCGTATGCTAATCTGACCGAGGAAGGTGTATATAAAGACACCGTTCGTTATACTACCGGTTGCGATAGCGTATACTACATGTTGAAGTTGACCGTTCAGAGTCCTGTAACGGCTGATGTTGAGACGGTGACTATCTGCGCAGGCGATAGCTACGACTGGGTAGGCCATACAGGTTACAACGACTTGACCAATGAGGGTACCTATAAAGATACTGCTCGTTATACTACCGGTTGCGACAGCGTATATTACATGTTGAAGTTGACCGTTCAGAGTCCTGTAACGGCTGATGCCGAGACGGCTAATATCTGTGCCGGTGACTCGTACAACTGGGTAGGCCACGCAGCGTTTGCTAACCTGACCGAGGCAGGTGTATATAAAGATACCGCTCGCTACACTACCGGTTGCGATAGCGTTTACTATCAGTTGACGCTCACCAAGAAGAGTCCTGTAACGGCTGATGCTGAAGAGGCTACTATCTGTGCGGGTGAAGCTTACAACTGGGTAGGTCACGCAGCGTATGCTAACTTGACCGAGGCAGGTGTATATAAAGATACTGCTCGCTACATTACCGGTTGCGATAGCGTTTACTATCAATTGACGCTGACCGTTCAGAGTGCTGTAACGGCTGATGCTGAAGAGGCTACTATCTGTTCCGGTGATGCTTATAACTGGGTAGGTCACGCAGCGTTTGCTAACCTGACTGAGGCGGGTGTATATAAAGATACTGCTCGTTACACTACCGGTTGCGATAGTGTATACTATCAATTGACGCTGACTGTTAATCCGTCTTATTCGGATATCACGGATGCTCGTACCGTTTGCGGTAGTGAGTTGCCGTACACTTGGAATGGTGTTCAGTTCGATGCTCCAGGCACGAAGTCGGCAACCTTACCTACTATTTTAGGTTGTGATAGTATTATTACGATGACCTTGGATACGTTTATCTTCGATTTGCCTGCTAACATCAGTGTCGACGATGTAGTAGCTATCTGCGGTAAGGCTATTGACGTAACGGAAGCTCAGCAGCAAGTTGAGGCTCATATCCAATCGACCGCCGGTTATGCACCGAATGCTACGGTTGCGTGGTATCAGTTGCAAGGTGGCTTATGGGTTGCGATGTCAACTACTGCTATTGAGCCGGGTAAGGACGAGATAATCTTGCGTTACGCGATAATAAGCGACTGCGGCACTATCTACTCGGCTAACCTGATTATCCCTGTTCAGACTCCGTCTGCTGACAACATTCCGGAAATGGATAACCTTCCGGCGTTGGAGAAGTATGGTGATCGACTCCTTATGATACATCGCAGACGTATACGTGAGACCTATGGCTTCGATCCTACGCCCGAACAGGTAACCTGGTACAAGGTGACCGGTGCTGTCGATACCTTGGATAAAATTACCGATGATACAGAGATAGGTCATGGTTATTATTATACCGCCGATGCCGTACTGCGTGGTGAGTTCTATGCGGTCATCGAAGAGACGCCTGCTCCGACCTCTTGTGGCGCTATCTATCGTACGGAACGTATTATTTGTGAGCCTGAAGATGCTCCGGCACGCGTACGTAAGGTTTGTCAGGATGAGCGCTTGTATATCATCGTAACCGATGAGAACGGCCGTGAGACGATTTACGATGCTACAGGACGTTTGGTAGAAAGTTCGAACGCTAAATAATAGGAGGAAACAAGTATGAAAAAGACTTTATTAGTATTGATTTCTATTCTGTCTGCCGCCTATTGTTTGGCTCAGACAACGCAAGTAGGTTATCGCGCTCAGCGTGAAGAAGACTTGCAGCAACACAAGGGGGCTACGGTGCCGGAATATACTTTCCAAGCCGGTGATACCATTATTATTGCTAAGGATTGCGCTACATACCTGACCGGTGAGAATATGTCCGAATGGGTGTACTTCGTACGTCATATTGTAGGTCAAACTGGTGGAAAGCGTTTCCCCAACGGACTGCTGATACGTGGTATCTATTCGTGGGTAGATCCTCATTGCGTCCATTTAGCCGGTCCTATCGTCCCCTCTGCGGCCGCTTTGGCTCGCGTTGAGGAAGATAAGCCTGCTGTGGAAGAACGTCAACAGGAGGTGCAAAACATGCCTCAGGAGAATCGTGATGCTCTGCGTGAGAAAGCCAGTGAGCATGATGCTATCCCCTTTGAGGAGCCTGATACCACGGCCGTTGTGGCTGTGGTAGAAGAGCCGGCACCTGTTGAGGAAGAGCCTGTGGTAGAAGAGCCGGTAGAGGTCGTTGAAGAGACTGCCGCTGTGGATACAGTACCCGCTAAGGAGCCGACACCTCAGTATGACCGCTTTACTATTGGTGCTCGTGGCGGCGTAGCTTCGTTGCTGCAAGATGCCGGTAAGATGAATTGGAAGCCCGGTTTTGATGTACTGCTCGACCTGCAATATGCTCACTATTGGAAACCTGAGGCTAAGCCGGCTATGGGTATCATCGTGGGTGCCAGTGTCGGTTATTCGCGCAGCCCGTTGAAGGGTGATATTAACGACCGCTATACAACGGCTACCGATAACGGCGATATCGATTATACGATTACGGCTAAGAACCTGAATGAAAAGGGTGGACAACTGCAATTAGAGGTGCCAGTGCTCTTCTCGTTGATTACTGACAAGGGCTTCTTCTTCAATGTTGGTCCGCGTATTATGATTCCTGTATGGATGCGTTATAACCAGAAGATTGACGATGCTCATATTGTGGCATATTTCCAAGAAGAGGATGTTACTGTACCCGATGAGTTGGTAACGGGTAAGGTTACAGATAATACGACTAAGGGATCGTTCAAGTCGGCTAAGGTGAATATCATGCTCACTTGCGAATTGGGTTATGAGTGGCAGTTAAAGTCCGGCAATTCACTCGGATTGGGTGTCTATGCTGACTATAGCGTATGGTCACTCTATTCCAATAAGGCGGACAATAAGAGCCTCTTCGGTGTGACCAATCCCTCCAATGCGGGTAATGCAAAGGTAGACATTTTCTCTGCTAATGATACGTACAATAAGCATTTAGGCTATTTCGATGTTGGTATTAAATTAGCTTATCATTTCAACTTCTGGAAGAAATAAGTAAATCTACGAACGACCTCTCTTGCGGGAGAGGTTGTTCTTGTTTTTATACGTGTAATCACATCGCTAAAAATGCAAAGGCTTACCATCTTAATTACCGGAGGCGCTAGTGGTATAGGCGCAGCTACAGTTAGTAAGTTTTGCGACGAGGGCTGGAATGTCGTCTATACTGATATCCAAGAACCTAAGCAAACGCTTACGGAAGATTGCGTTCTCTTTGTTCATGCCGATTCGTCAGACAAAGCCCAGATGGAGAACGCTGCCCGTCTGGCGGAAGAGCGCTTCGGCGGTATTGATGCTGTTTTTTGTAACTCAGGTATTCACCAACGCAACACTATTCTGGATATATCGCCTCAGGAACTGGATGCCATTATTCATACCAATATCTACGGAACAGTCTATACCCTGCAGGCAGTGCTTCCATATATGATTCGTAGGGGTGGCGGTGCTGTGGTACTTAATTCGTCCGACCAATTCTTTGTGGGCAAGGCGCATAGTTTTGCTTATGGTATGACCAAGGGCGCTATTGGCCAAATAGCTCGTAGTCTGGCTATCGACTTAGGTTCGTATAACATCCGTGTGAATGCTGTCTGCCCGGGTACGATCCATACGCCCTTAGTGGATAAGTTGTTCACCAAATTCTCCGAACAGGACCATAAGACTATCGCACAGTATTGGGACGAGGAGAATGCGCTCTTTGCCCGCAAACAGGCAGGTAAGCCCGAAGAAGTAGCTGAGATGGTCTATTTCCTTATCTCCGATAAGGCCTCTTTCTGTACTGGTGGACATTATCTGATAGATGGAGGCTTAGTATGCCAATAATACAGAAACATTAACATCCAATTTATGGTACAAGATTTATATATCTTAATGATTACAGCAGGCGTTGTAAGTCTGCTTTTTAAACTATTGAAGCAACCGGTTGTATTGGGATATATCGTGGCTGGTGTGTTAGTTGGTCCGAACCTCTTAGGCGAGAATATTGTTAATCCGGAACATGTAAAGGATTGGGGCGAGATAGGTGTGCTATTTGTGCTCTTTTGTATCGGTCTTGAGTTTCGTCTTAAGAATCTGTTCGCCAGTGGTAAGACAGCGTTTGTTGGTGCGGCTACGATTATCTTGGGTATGATGGTATTGGGCTATGGTGTCGGTTGTCTGGCTGGGTTGAACAATATGAATTCGCTCTTTCTGGCAGCGATGCTGTGTATGTCCAGTACAACTATAGTAATGAAGGCTGTTGACGAGGCTGGATTGAGTAAGGCTCGTTTTGTGAAGGGTGCGACCAGTATACTTATCTTGGAAGATATTGTAGCCGTTGTACTGATGGTGTTGCTGTCCAATATCGCTATCAATAAGAGTTTCGATGGCGTCGTGATGCTGAAGACTATAGGCGTGCTGGCTGCCACGCTGGTAGTATGGTTTGTAGTAGGAATACTAATTATCCCGACGATTATTCGCAAGGTACGTCCATATCTCAATGACGAGACACTCATCATCATCTCGTTAGGTTTGTGTATGGGTATGGTGTTAACGGCAGAACAAGCAGGCTTTAGCAGTGCTCTTGGTGCCTTTGTGATGGGTATGGTATTGGCGGAGACATTAGAGTCGCACCGTATTGAGAAACTTATGGCGCCGCTGAAGAATGTTTTTGCTGCTATCTTCTTCGTCTCCGTAGGTATGATGATTGATCCTGTGTCTTTAGGTACCTATTGGTCCTCCATACTGGTTGTGGCCGTCGTCGTTATCTTGGGTATGATTCTATTTGGAACTCTCGGCTGCTGGTGGGGTGGAGAAACCCTAAAAGACTCTATGCAGACCGGTTTTTCGTTCGTGCAAATAGGTGAGTTCTCGTTCATTATCGCTACCCTGGGTAATCAATTAGGTGTCATCGATCCGGCCATCTATCCTATCATTGTAGCCGCCAGCGTACTTACAACTTTCCTTACGCCGTATATCATGAAGGCTTCTATGCCCTGTTACAACTTCTTCTATAAACATGTTTCGCCGCGTTGGCGCGATAATATTGACCATCGTGAACAACAAGTGGAGCTGGCAGAACAAACTATTGCGTCCGCTAAGGCAGCTCATACACCTTCTGTGGCCGATAAAGTGCAGCATGCCTTGCGTAAGACAATTATCACCAAACGTCTCGTCCACCTATTTGTTACCAACATGACAGAGAACGATAAACCTCATGCTACCAATGTATAAAAGATTCGGAATAATAGCCGCACTCTTGTTGGGTGCTGCTATCGCGGTGGCGCAGGACGACCACGTGGTCGACGGACTATCTTCTGTGGTCGCTATAGCTGGAGAGACTCATATAGTGGAAGATAGTATAGTGGCTGTTCCTCCGGTTTCGCAGGTGCCTATGTGGAAGAAAAAACTCTACTACGGCTATAACTTCGACGTCTATTACCACCATGACTCACGCTCGGACCGTAAGGAGAACGGGTGGTCCATTGCCCTGGAACCGGAGTTAGGTTGGCGATTGACCGAACGTATCTATCTGGGATTGCGTTTTGGTGGAAGTTATGCCAATAGTGTTACCACCTACAATATCTCCCTTATCGACACCACCTATTCAACCGATCTGCGGGTGCAGCATGGCTCATGGAATGTGACTCCCTATGTGCGTTATCGCCTTAAGACTCTCTTTAATGGAAAGGTGGGTATATGGTTGGAGACGCACTTGTACGCGGGGATGGAGTTCCCGCGCGTGAAGGATGGAGTGGTTCGTGGAACCGACTACGACGGACTGAGACATAGTATCACCTACGGCGTGCAAATGGCTCCCGTGATCACCTATCAATTCAACCGCAAGAGTACTTTTCAGATATTTTTCTCTATCCTCAGCATAGGGTATAGTGGTTCTACATATTTTTATTCTACTCCTGAGCGAGGCCGGTATAACGAATATACTAACGATGTCATCATCTTCTCGGGCAAACTGCGTAACATGATTGCCAATCAGTTTACCCCCGGCTTATATGGATTGAAATTTGGTGTTCAGAAAAGTTTTTAGATGAGCAGACGGAGGCTGTGGTGGAAAATCCCAACCGCCTTAATAGGTGTGCTTATGGGGATAGTCTTGCTGCTGCTGGTGGCCGCGGCTGTTGTCCTCTATGTGCCTTCTGTTCGTTCCGCTGTTCTGGAGCACGGCGTCGCTATCGCTAATGAGCAAACCGACTACGATATCGACATCGGACATATCTACCTCTCTCCGTTTCACCATTCTCCTTTACTCTTTTATCGTGCTTACCAAGGGCAAACAGACTTGCCCGTGGAGGTGCGTTTAGACAGCGTCTTCGTCGGGCACCGCGGACAGGATACCTTAATATATGTACATGCTCTTCGCCTGCGCACAACAGCGCTCACCCAATCGAAAACCGAAAATCGAAAATCGGGAATCTTAAATGTCCCTATCGTACTGAACCACCTGCGACTGGAATCTGCAGCCTTTCATTCTGATAGCCTCATCCGCACTGTAGGAGTAGATGTGGAGGTGGATAGTTTGGAAGTGGCGAGTCCACAGATCCTGATTGCTAAGGGCGAGTATCCTTTGCACGGACTTCGTCTCTCGGGCGCTGATGTGGCTATTGACCTACGCAAGAGCGCAGCCGATACGGTACGAGATTCGGTTCCTCTACGCTTGTCTTTCGAGGTTCCGGATGGCGAATTACGCGATGTGCATTTTCGACTTACTCCCATTGGATTGGATATCCGAACCGATTACCTGTCTACTAATGCCTCCATCGATGTGGGGGCGAATAGGTATGAAACGCAACGGCTGAATGTTGGCGGTTTTGCCCTCTCTATAGGTCAACTCTATCTGCCTGTTGATACTATCTATGGCACAGCTTGTGCTGATATAGCTAACAACTTGGTTGCTACTCCCGGTCTGCATGCCCGTTCGGATGCTTTTGGAGCACGAGCCGATGTCGAGACAGCTGTTATGGATTTGAATACAATGCTTATTGATGTCGTTACCGATGCCGAGTTTCAGGGGAGCAAGGCACAAGTGCGCGGCTATTACGATATCGATGATGAGGCATACAATGTCTTGGTGAATGTGGAGCAGGTTAATCTTAGTCCTTTCTTACACGATAGCACTCGTATCATTGTCGCCGGTGATATAGCGGCCGAGGGTAGGGGAATAAATCCGCATTCGCGTGCCATGAGAAGCAACGTACGCATGCACTTGACCGATGCTGTATACGATAATATTGTGCTCTCCGGCTTTTCCCTTGATGCCCGACTGTCTGACCAAACCGTTACAGGTACAATGTCTCTGCCTGTCACTATCACGGATAGTGCTATGGCCATACAGGCGCAAACCAGACATCAGTTCCGTGTATCCGACTTTATGAGGCCTAAGCGCATGGGGATAGACTATCATACGCAGTTGAAAGATCTGCAGGCCCATGTGGCTGACTTAACCTTCATGACTGATAGCCTGCGTCTGGATTTTGTTACCGATACGGCTACATCCTTATCTTTATCCTCTCCGGGGATGCAACTGACGATGAATAGTCCGAGGCATGTATTGCAATGGGTAGATAGCATACTGCCCTTGTTCCGTGCTGTCAGCGATTCGGTTGTTATCCGACCTGTCCTCTCGCTTACTGACCTAACGATTATAGATACGCTTCGCCATCTTGTCCCTGACATGAATATGGCGTTAGCCTTGTCGCATGGCAGTCCGGTGCAACCTGTCTTCGACAGCCTTGGTTTAGATATACGGCAGTTCGACCTTTCCTTTGCTTCCGATTCGCTCCAGACGGGGCTATCCCTATTAGCTTCTACGCCGGATATAGAACATCCGAATGATTCTGCCGCGCTTCGTCTCCCGCCGGCTAATGCATCGCTGAACATACTTATTACTGAAGGACATACCGCCGCCTCTCTCTTGGCGGACACGCGCCTCACCGATGGCGTGATGAATGTCTACGACCTTTGTGCCGATGCGGCGTTCCGCATGGAGATAGAGCGGGTAGGAAACTCCCTGCATGGCGACGGGCGACTTACCTTCGACAGCCTCGCTTATGGCAATATGGAGTTGGGTAACCATGCGGTAGATATCCTTCTCTCGCCTTCTCTTACCTACGAGCATGCTTTGCGCGCCGATGTACAGTTGGACGACATACCGCTGGATATTGTTGAGAGCTTCGTCTCGCTCCCGGAGATGGCTATCCGTGGCGCTGTACGTGCCTCGGCATCGGTAGACGGGCTGCCCCGCAAGAAGGATATCTCCGCTGAGGTGCAACCGCTCGGTGTGTCTGCAGAATATAAACCCTACCAAATAGCCTTTAGCTTGGGCAAGACGCCGATCATCATGTCCCACAATCATGTAGACCTGAATGGTTTGCCCATCTATGCAGTCGATAGCACTTATTTGGCGCTCTATGGCGGTCTCAATCTGGATAGTATGCGGCTGGATATTACGTTATCGGCAGATAGTTTTGCACCGGTCAAACTCACTAAGGACGGTCCGATTCCCGTCTATGGCGACTTGGCTACCGATATACAAGGTAGTATCACCGGTCCCCTGGATAGTATAGTGGCCGATGTGACCCTCACGCTCTTGTCTGTCACCGACATTACATACCCCATCGATAAGAAAAACCTTGCACAGGTCAAACCGCACGGTACCGTCACTCTCCACCTTCCTGCATCTGCTATCGACTCTCTCTCCTTGGTGGGAAAGATCAATGTCGATGACGGTTTTGTACGCTATTCTCCTAAGGTCTATCCTATTATGCCTTTCCGTGTCGATTCGGGCAGTCACATCCTTTTCCAGGGACCGATTGGGCAAACACGTCTCGATGTGTCGGCTTCGCAGCGCTTGAAAGCCGATGTTGAATCCAATGGCGAGGAGACACGCCGTGTCGACTTTACTACGGGTGTAAGGGTGCATGGCGAGATTGACTCGATAGGATTGCATAGTATAGACTTCTTCCTGGAGGCACCCAATGATGAGACTATCACGCGCGAATTGGCTTCTGTTGATGATGATACACGCGAAGGACTGGCGGCTACTCTTCTGGCTACCGGTATGTATGTAGGCGAGAGTAATGTGGCGGCACAGCGCGATGGATATGCTCTATCCTCTATTGTCAATAGCCGTATCAATGCTGCTATGGCTAACTCCAAAATGGGCAAAAAGATTGATGTCGACTTCAGTAGCGGGCAGAGTACACACGCATCAGGAAAGACCAACGACATGAATATATCTATAAGCAAGTCTTTCCTAAAAGATAAGTTGCGTATAACCTTAGGCTCTACGCTTACCGACAATCCCGAGATAAATAAGACCAATGGCTTCTTCACCAATTTCTCGGCCGATTATAAACTCACCAAAGACGGCAATGTCCTGCTGCGACTCTTCTCGCAACGCGACTATAATAATATCCTCGAGGGCGAACTCTATAAGTCCGGTCTTGCCGTCCGTGCTTTTAAGGAGTGGAAAAAGAAATCTGAAATCTACAGTGATTCTATCACTCGCACCTATGGTCTTACAGCCGATGCCGGCGTAGCCTATCGCTCCAATAATAGTATCGGACCGGACCTGACACTCAAATCTACTATCAAGAATCTCTTGGGGCACGGTGAACAGTTTACCCTCAAGGCAAACGGCGCTTATTTCTGGGCTCTACGCAACCGTCATCCGGGGGACCCCAAGAAAACCGACACCTATAAACTCGGTGCCAACGCCTCTCTTATCTTCCCTTACCTCCATTGGGGCGCTCAAAAATCGACCATCCCGGAAGGGGATACCCGTTACATGCTCGGATATCAGTACGAGAATATAGCAGGTGGCTATGGTGTACATAAACTCTCCGGATCGTTCACCTATTTCATTCGTTCGCCCTTCAATCCTTATATCACGCATGCTTTTACGCCTCTCTCGCTGTCGGTAGTGTTGATGAAGGCGGAAACAGACAGCCTTTTGGACAAGGCGGCGGAGTATCCACAACTTATCAAAGTCCTAGCCGGTGATGAATTCGTGCCTTCTATCGGCTACAACTTTATCTATGATGACTATCGTTTCCGCCGTGCCGTTAACACCTTTCTCAACCTCGGCGTTAAGGAGTCCGGCAACCTCATCAATGCACTCTATTGCGTCTTTGGTCATCAATGGGACACCAAGGAGAAATCGCTCGGCAGGATTACCTTCAATCAGTTTGTTAAACTCACTGCCGAGCTGCGCAATAAGTTTAATATTACGGATCAGGTATGTATTGCTACGCGTTTGTTTGCCGGCGCAAATATTCCTTTGGGGAACTCCCATTTTAGCCCTCTCTCCGAGGCTTTCTATACTGGAGGCCCTAATAGTCTCCGTGCTGCTTCGCCTTATGCCTATGGGCCCGGTAACTTCTATTCCGCTAAGTATAACCAAAACTTCTTCCACTCTGGCGATTTCAAACTGGAAGCTAATTTCGAACTTCGTTTCCCTATCGTTTGGAAACTCTACGGAGCAGCTTTTGTTGATGCCGGCAATGTGTGGAACTGGTATTCTACTATCGACTTGTTCAAGGCCGCCGGATTTGCAGATTATCTGGAGCGTCTGGAGATTCCTGAAGATCTCCACGATGGCGTGTATAACAATCCAGATTTCGCGCGACAGATAGCGCTGGGTACAGGTGCCGGACTACGTCTCGATCTTGATGGACTCGTCATTCGCCTTGATATCGGTGTGGCTATCCATTCTCCCTACCAAACCTTCCGTTACGACAAGTCCGGCAAACCCGACCTCACCCGACCTATACATTCCTACTATAATATTCCCTCTGTCCTCGATGCTATACGTATCAACTTTGGCATAGGATATCCCTTCTAACGAATACTAAATTGTTTGGATATGAATCGATTTGTCTCTTATTTATTCATTGTGGTCACGTTAGTGGCTTGTACACCGAACGGTTACATCCGGTTCGCAGAAGATATAGCGCATAGCGAGATGCTGCATCATCCTCAGCTCTGGACCTGTGATGGGGCAGAGAAACCCAAATGGGAATATACGCCGACACTGATGGCACGGGCATTTATCGAGCTATATGACGCAACGCACGATACTATATATCTACGCCATGCGCAGCAGTTCGCCAAGCAGTTCATTGCGGAGGACGGAACTATCCTTACGTATAAACAAAGCTTGTATAACATGGATCGTATACAGGGTGGTAATTTTCTCATCATGCTCAATGCTATCGATCCGCAGCCGCAATATATAACGGCCATAGAGACCTTGTACGACCAACTACGCCAGCAACCACGTACGACAGAAGGTGGCTTCTGGCATAAACAGGTCTATCCCCATCAGATGTGGCTTGACGGGTTGTTTACCGGCACAACGTTCTATGCTCGCTATGCCTCATGGAAACCGGAGCCGCAAGACTGGGACGATGTGGCGCAGCAGTTTATGATTGTCGATCGGCATACGCGTAAAGCCAACGGACTCAACTACCACGGATGGGACGAGAGCCACCTCATGGCTTGGAGCGATTCGCTTACAGGATGCAGTCCCGAGACGTGGGGACGTGCACAAGGGTGGTTTGTTATGGCGCTCGTCGATGTCCTCGAACTCATGCCGGAGAACCATCCTCAGCGAGGACAACTGATGGCTATCCTCCAGCGCGTTATTGATGCTTTATTGCAAGTGCAAGATATGGATACGCATCTTTGGTATCAAGTACCCGATAAAGCCAACCAAGAGGGCAACTACTTGGAGTCTACTTGCTCTGCTATGTATTGTTATGCTATGGCTAAAGGAGTGCGTATCGGCGTGTTAGACCGTCAGTACTCGAGGTCTGCGCAACAGGTGTGGAGAGGACTACGGAAATATAAGATTGTCACCAATGACGATGGTACTTTGTCTCTTATTGACTGCTGTGCCGTGGCCGGGTTAGGAGGCAACCCTTATCGTGATGGCACGTATGAATATTATATACACGAACGCATCCGACACGATGACCCTAAAGGTATTGCTCCCCTAATCCTTGCTTCTATAGAATTATCGAAACTGAACAAGATGCCGTAAAAAGAAAAAGACCAGCAAGGTCTCTTCTTTGTTGCTCAACCAGGACTCGAACCCAGACAGACAGAACCAGAATCTGTAGTGCTACCATTACACCATTGAGCAGGGCTTCCTCAAAAGCGGGTGCAAAGGTACTGCTTTTTTAGGAAACTACCAAATATTTTAGCAAAAAAAATTACTTTTCTTGCATTTTCTTCTGCAATTCAGGCAAAAAGACCTCACGCACAAAGCGAAAATCAGGATTTTGCAGTAGTACTCGATCGGCTAAAACTTTAGCAGCGGCATATTGCTTTGTCTTGCTCAGGCACAGCATTAGTTGCAGTTGGGCAGAGGCATAGTTCCAGTTGTTGACGGTATCTCCGGCTTGGCAGAAAAGGTCCACGGCTTTGTTGAACGCTACGAGCGCTCTTGTCTTGCTGCCACCGAAGAGTGAAGGTGCATAGAAGTCAACACACCCAACCAACGTGACAGCTATAGGGTTGTCAGGGTCTTGCTGTACTGCCTCTTCGGCTATGTTCTTTGCCCTTAGACCAAACTTAGCGTATGCCCAATCGTTTAGTTTGGCGCGATACGCCCAATAGCTGGATATATACGTCAGGCGCGTGCCAATAGGCAATAGAGACTCCTGTTCCTCGATATGCACGAGGAATGCATCTACATATTCGCGGATATTCTTGGGCTTAGTGTCAATAACAGCCCCTATCCAACCGTATTCGTAATTGAGGTAACGCAGTTGGTCTTCGTCGCTCAAACTATTCCAGTCGGTTTGGTCTAAGTACTGTTGCCAATAAGGCATATCCTCCGTCAGGTAGGCGTGGTACATCTGCTCCCGTGTGAACTGACCATACGTCAGCCCACAGCAGGAGAGCAGTATGAATAATAATAGTTTACGCATTATGTTCGAGTTGCAACGTGCGAGTAGGTTGGTCGCACACTTCTGTTGGGCCATAATATTGGATAGGTCCGGGATAGATATAATCGATATTGGCGTCACCCCAGTCGGCACGATGAGCCTCCAAGTATTTGAACGGTTTGCCATTCAGGTCTACCAGAGCTTTTTGGATAACAGGTTTCATCTTACCATTACGTTTCTCCATATTCATCATCATCGTGATGGGTACACCACCGGCAATCCATTCAGCCGCAGGCTTAGTGAGATTACGTACTACGGCCATATAACCGGTCTTGCCGTTGGCAATCAACTGCACGGCTGTCTGGCCAAGACTGTAGCAATAATCGGCATCAAAATTGGACGGAATAGCGCAGCGGCCTTCGTACCCAAAGAAGTGATGCTGAGCCGCAAACTTACCTTTGTATGTGCCTTGTGCTTTCAGCTGAGCTAACTTCTTACCTACCATTTCAATAAGCAGTTTCTCTGTCTCGATAAGGCTGACTTGTACATTACCGTGAGGATCGCGGTCCATTGACAACTGTTTGGCAATAGCCTTAGGCAGCGAACGGAACAACTCGCACGAAGCGGGTGTGAGAGCCGATTTGATATACTCGCGTTGTGCGTCATCACCCTCCAGGCCTTGGAACTCTTCGTTATCGGCTAACAGGTCGTTAAGCTCGCGGATGAGGATACGCATAGCGGGAATAAACTCGATGAGTCCTTCGGGGATAAGAATAGTACCGAAGTTTTGACCGGCATCGGCACGGGCTACAATGACTTGGGCTATCTGGTCCACGATATCTTGCAGGGTCATATTCTTGGCCTCTACTTCCTCGCTGATGATGCAGATATTCGGTTGGCTTTGCAAAGCGCATTCCAGAGCAATATGACTGGCCGAACGACCCATCAGACGGATGAAGTGCCAATATTTCTTGGCCGAATTGGCGTCGCGTTGGATATTACCAATCAGCTCGCTATATACTTTGCAGGCAGTGTCGAAACCGAACGAGGTTTCAATCATTTCATTTTTCAGGTCGCCATCAATAGTCTTGGGACAACCGATAACGCGGATGCCGCATTGTTTCTGCAGGTAGTATTCCGCTAATACGCAGGCGTTGGTATTGCTGTCATCACCGCCGATAATAACCACGGCCGTGATATTCAAAGTTTTGCAAACCTCGATGCCTTTGTCGAATTGCCAGGGCTCTTCTAACTTAGTACGACCCGAACCGATAATATCGAAACCACCGGTATTGCGGTATTCATCGATAATGTCAGCTGTCAACTCCTGATACTTACCCTCTATCAACCCGCTGGGGCCGCCTAAGAATCCGTACAGGCGGTTGTTGGGATTAAGACGTTTGAGTCCGTCAAACAAGCCGCTGATAACATTATGACCACCGGGAGCTTGACCTCCACTCAGGATAACGCCTACATTAATCGGTTCTATCGATGCTGTCGCAGCTGCGGCTGCTTGCAGGTCGATAACGGGCAGACCATACGTATTGGGGAACAGGGCCTTAATGGCTTCCTGGTCAGCAACGGATTGCGTAGCTTTTCCTTCTTTAAGGCTTACTGCTCCTAATAATGCCTTCGGCACCTTAGGTTGATAACTCTGACGAGCAATTTGTAAAGGACTTTTTTTCATAGTAATATAATGTCTTAGTTGTTTTCTAATAATTCCAACAGACGCGTTACAGCCTCTTCTTGTGGAATATTCTTCAATACGCACTCTTTGCCTCGGTAAAGACTAACGCGGTCGCGTCCGGCACCCACATACCCGTAATCAGCATCCGACATTTCTCCGGGACCATTGACGATACAACCCATTATGGCTATTTTGAGTTGTTGCAATCGCGGCGAGGGATGTTCGGCTACGGCTTGTCGGATGCGAGCAACTGTACCCTGTAAATCAAACATTGTGCGTCCGCATCCCGGACAGGAGACAAACTCTGTACGGTAACGGCATATACCTGCTGCCTGTAGGATATCGCGTTCGAGGGTGTCGCTGTCGACATCGGCATGCGGAGCATGAATAACCAATCGCTTGCAATCATAATCCCACAGCAGGCGTCCGCATTCGGCTGCGGCGTGCAGACGCAAAAGTGCTGCATCGCTCTCTATACCTGTATAGGTCAGTGTGCCATCTGTGATATCGGCTGTGTTGCCGTGGTATCGCGGACTGTCCAGCTCAACGAAATAATCTACCAGCGCTTTAGCAACAGGCAACTCGGCCTCCGGCTCTTCACTCAGACTCACCCGCACGGTGTCGCCTATGCCGTCAGCCAATAAGGCTCCTATGCCTACGGCCGATTTGATACGTCCGTCTTCTCCTTCCCCTGCCTCGGTAACACCTAAATGCAGCGGAAAAGACATCTTCTCAGCCTCCATCGTCTGTACCAATAATCGTACAGTTTGTACCATGATGTGGGTGTCAGAGGCTTTGATGCTGAGCACTATATCGCTAAAGTCGGCTTCTACGGCAATGCGCAAGAACTCCATGCATGAGGCAACCATACCTTCTGGAGTATCGCCGTATTGCTCCATGATACGCTGACTCAGACTGCCGTGATTGACGCCTATCCGTATGGCTGTTCCGTGTTCCCGACAGATAGCTATAAGGTGTAAGAAGCGTTCACGGATGAGAGCCGGGTCATTGGCATAGTTGCCCGGATTGATGCGCACTTTCTCTACTGCCTGCGCTGCTACGTCCGCTACATCCGAACGAAAATGTACGTCAGCCACTAAAGGAATAGCTCCCTGCAAACGCTCTCTAATCAGACGCAGATTCTCGACCTCGCGCGTACCCTGTGTGGTGAATCGCAACAACTCGGCACCGGCTTTTATACACCGCTGAGCTTGCGCCACAGAAGCCTCTACATCATCGGTAGATGTATTGGCCATAGTCTGGATGCGGATAGGGAATTCAGAGCCGATGGTGAGCTTGCCTACGTGCGTGGCGGAGGTAGTACGACGATGATATTTGAACGGAATAAGCATACGTTACAAATCGGCTGCAAAGTTATAAAATAAATCTGATATATGCAATTTTTTTAGGAAAATGACAAAAAAATGCGGAAAAATTTGCGTATATCAAAAAAAAGCAGTACTTTTGCACCCGCTTTTCGGGAATCAGTAGCTCAGCAGGTAGAGCACATCCCTTTTAAGGATGGGGTCCTGGGTTCGAGCCCCAGCTGGTTCACAGAAAGAGAGTTTCGGCTCTCTTTTTTGTTTTCTGTTCTCCTTTCTCAATCTTTCAAATAGCGCGTTACAATTTTGCTTGCAAAATTACTACAAAAAATCCGAATGTGCAAATAAAATTCATTTTATTTTGCCATTTGCAGGATTTTGCGAACGTAATTTCGGGGGAAACATAGTGGCGGAGTCCGAAATTACTGCTTTTTTTTTTACATGTGCAAGCAACTGCGCAAAAAAGTATTCTTAAAGTGCTATTTTTTTCTTTGGCACGAAGTTTGTAATACTCTTTCTGCACATTTAAATTTACGGAACTATGAAAAAGATATTTAGATTTTTAGGCATCGTGCTGCTCGTCGCAGCCGTCAGCGCCGGAACAACACTCGCTGTATTGAAATACAGCAATCCGCAATTTCAAATCACCAATTACAAATCACAAATCACAAATGATTCCACGGGAATCCCTGCCGCCTACAGCCGTTTTGCTTCGTTGCCGCAGGCAGGAGAGACGGATTTTACACAGGCTGCAGAGCTGTCTGTCAATGCGGTAGTCCATGTCAAGACGACCTACCGCAACCAGGTCTCCTCGCAGCAGATGGACCTCTTTGAGTTCTTCTTCGGCCGTCCGGGACAGCAACGCGAGATGCCGGCACAACAGGCGTCCGGTTCGGGTGTCATCATCTCTGAAGACGGTTACATCGTCACCAACAACCATGTCATCGACCGCGCGGACCAGATTCAGGTTGTCCTCAACGACAAACGCGAATACACGGCAACGCTGGTGGGCACTGACCCGAACACCGACATTGCGCTTCTGAAGATTGACGAGACGGGTCTGCCGGTGATCCTCATGGGCAACTCGGACGACCTGCGTGTCGGCGAATGGGTGTTGGCGGTCGGCAATCCGTTCAACCTCACTTCGACGGTCACAGCGGGTATCGTGTCCGCCAAGGCGCGTAACATCAATATCCTCAACGCCGAGATGAAGATTGAGTCGTTCATCCAGACCGACGCAGCCGTCAACCCCGGTAACTCCGGCGGTGCGCTGGTCAACACGCGCGGCGAGTTGGTAGGTATCAACACTGCCATCGCATCGCAGACAGGTTCGTATTCGGGCTATAGTTTTGCGGTGCCGACCAGTATCGTACAGAAAGTGGTGAGCGACATCCGCCAGTACGGCGTCGTGCAACGCGCTATCCTCGGCGTGCAGATGCGCGAGATCACGTCCGAGTTGCAGAAAGAGAAGAAACTCAGCACGTTACAAGGTGCATACGTGGAACGTGTTGTGCCGGAAGGCGCGGCAGAGAAAGCAGGCATCAAGAGCGGCGATGTGATCACGCGTGTTGACGATGCGGCTGTCAAGACCGGCACCGACCTGCAGGAACATATCGGTCGTCACCGTCCGGGCGATGTAGTGAGTGTGACGCTGCTCCGTGACGGCAAGAAGCTGACCGTCCAAGCCACGCTCACCAACCGCGAAGGCGGTACGGGTGTTATCTCTGCCGAAGACAAAGCGTCCGTTCTGGGTGCTACATTCTCCGAACTGACCGATGCGCAGAAAGAGCGCCTGGGTATCAACTACGGCTTGCAGATCAAGTCGCTCAAGGCGGGCAAACTGAAGAGTGCCGGTGTTCCCTCGGACTTCATCATCCTCAAGGTCAATAACCGCTCCGTGCGCACCGAAGAAGACCTTGACGACATCGTCCGTCGTGCCAACTCCGCCTCCGAGCGTGACCGCGTCCTCTTCATCACCGGTTGCACCCCGCAAGGCCGAGTACGGTATTATGCTGTCAATCTCGCAGAGTAAGGATGTGTACGAGTATTAAGATTCCGAATGATAAATGGGGCAATTTCGCCCCATTTATCGTCTCGTATGTTTCTCGTAGGTGAGTCGTGCGCGGCAGGTCGGTGCCAAAAGTGACGATTATTAAGAATTAAATCTAGTAAACACAGTATTTGGGAAGAAGGAGAAATACAGGGTATATAAAAATAACTCCATAATTGATGATTGTAATATAAAACAGGCGAAAAGACATGGGTACATTAACGCTAATATATACGCCTAATCCATCTTTTTTCGTCTCCTATTCCCCATTGTACATGCCACATTCTACCATCAGTTTTATCTATCAAAATGAATTGGTACATATTATTTGTAGAATATAACTCAAATGAATTAGACCCATACCCCCAACCATAAGAAAGGTCTGTGTCGTTAATAGTCCAAGTTCCTTCTTTATTCATATCATCCAAATGCCATTGAACCTGCCATATTTTTCCTGTTTTTGTATCTAATTTGAGTAAATTGTATAGATTTTCTGTTTTATACATTTTGAAACGATTCTTTAGAGACAAATCAATATCAAGTATCTCAAGTCTCTGCTCTATACTTTCTAATCGTTCATCAATGGTTGGCTGTTTTATGGTATCAACTTTTGCGCTAATCGAATCTGTTTGCGCGAAGCAGAATGATGCAAAAAACACCAAAAATAAAGTCAGTTTTGTTCTCATATTGTGTTTTATAAATTAGTTTCTCTTTCTTTTAATATCGGTATCGAAAGCATTGCTGGTAATCCTCCGCATAATGAGGAAAACATCCGTGCTTCCTCTATTCTATCATTATATTCATCATTCAACGACTTACGGTAATCAGACATATCTTCGTGATTGATAAAGGTCTTGTAAGTCGTGTGTCCTTCAGGGGTACTTTGACCAAAAATAGCACCATCATAACACAAATCCATCACATCGCAATCATCTCCATCTTTACGTTGGAAATCTCCATTTCTATGCTCCGTTACATTGCGTGTAAAAAATTCCTTGATAACATCGATCCCATCTAAGTTCAGTCTCAGTCTCTCTTTATATCGCTTAAATAGATGAGGAGAATATAAACTAACAACCTTTTTAATTCCGAATGCCATTGATATTTGTAGAGCAAATGCTCCACGTGAGCTATTGATTAACGCAAAGAATGTAGGACCTCCTAAAAAATTGTCCTTACTCCTGAATTCATAGTGGATGATATATGTATTGTTTCGCTCTGTCGTTCGTTTGGCAAAAATGTGGCAGGGATATTGGGCCTTCCCTCTGCGAGCATTTTTGCATAGTTTACCCTCAAACATTGTTTTTGACAATGAATGTAAATCTAATTCATCCTTGCTGTATTCTTTGAGAATTTCATCATATGTCATTGTAAGGGTGTACATATTGCTCCGCGCGTTTCTCCTGTTTAACGTCTGGAGAGGGACGAGATATTATATTGGTTTTTATCTGCTGTTTAGTAATCTCATATTTGAGGTTATTTGTTCGATAACTGATTTAACAGCATCATTCCTTTCACCGTCAGCAGGTATTTCTGGCGAGGGTGACGAGGACTGTCGGGATAAAGCAGACGCACAAAGCCGTTTTCTATGGCAGGATTGAGATAGTTCTCCATAAAAGTCGGGCGGTGCTTCAATTCTATTTTACCCATTATTTCTTTAATAGATAGTTTTTCAAGCCCCATAGTCTGAACCAAACGAATGGTGTTCTCGTCGTCTGTATATATCTGATTTCCAGTGCTTATTAGACTGCTTGTCTCGAACTTGTCCTGCACTTGTTCTGAACTTGTTCGGTGCTTGTCCTGAACTTGTTCGGTACTTGTACGGTGCTTGTTCGGTACTTGTTCGGTCTTAGTGCTTTGAACGTCAACAGCTGCGATATGCAAATCTCTGTTATGCAGCGGCATTTGTTCGCCCAGCAGCAGGTTACGGAAGAAACGCTCCAAGTATTGCGGTGAGTTATTGACACCAAGTCGCGCGTTCTTATAATTAGCGCGCACGAGCGCGTTTCTAAAGAACCATGAGTGTTGCTCAAAGAGTGTATTATCTATATTCTGGAATCCTATCGAACGCAGGTATTTGATAGTAAAAACAGCGGTGGTACGTGTGTTGCCCTCACGGAAGGGATGGATTTGCCAGATATTCGCCACAAAAGCAGCAATATGACGAATAGCATCGGGAAGCGCGAGGTTGGAGTAGTCATACTGCTTCTCTTGCTCCAAATCATACTCCAGCGTTTCTTGCAATTGTGTGCAACTGGCATAAAGCACCGTGTCACCGTCCAAAACCCATTCTTTCTTGGTAATGTCGTAGTCTCGGAACTGCCCTGCGTGCTTGAAGACACCTTTGAATATCTGCCGATGGATGGACGCAAAACCTGCTACGCTGAACGTAAACGATTGCTCACTAAGTAACTTGGTGATATTCATTGCTACTTTATCCGCTTCCTCTTTCTCATCATCATCGGGCAAACGGATTTCTTTCGCTTGGTAGTATGCTTTAATCCTTTGTTCCGCCTCGTCAGCACTAATCTGCCCCTCTATATGCTCTTGGGCGGTTTGCTTGAGGAAATCAGAAACGGTCAGTTGATCAACGGCTTGCAGACCGATAGCCGTACGCCAATAATCTGCACGCTCGCGCACAGATGGCTCCGGAGTTCGAAGATACTTTTCAAACTCCGGAATGTACGGGTTTTCTATGTCCGCCCTCTTTGCCATTAATGCCTGTTTTTACATCACAATGTTGACAATCCTGCCGGGGACGACGATGATCTTCTTAGGCGTGTTGCCGGCGAGATATTTGGATGTGTCTTCGTGCGCGAGGACAAGTTTCTCCACTTCCTCTTTCTGGGTGTCCTTCGGGCACTCGAACGTGAAACGCACTTTGCCGTTGAACTGCACAGGATATTTCTGCGTGTCCTCTACCAGATACGCTTCGTTGCACTCCGGCCATTCGGCATTGACCACGAACTTGGTACTTGGTACTTGGTCACCTTGTGCCTTATGCCACATTTCTTCTGCGATATGCGGGGCGTACGGCGCAAGAAGAACGGCTATCGGCTCCAAGATTGCGCGCTTGTTGCACTTGAGCGCGGAGAGTTCGTTCTGCGCAATCATGAAGGCAGGGATAGAGGTGTTGAACGAGAAGTTCTCGATGTCCCACGTGATCTTCTTAATGAGCTTATGCAGGCTACGCAGTTCTTCTTTCGTCGGCTCCTCATCGGTAATCGTCTCGTACATATTCCACAGACGTTTGAGGAAACGATGCACACCGTCGATACCGTTGGTGTCCCAAGGTTTGGACATCTCCAGCGGACCAAGGAACATCTCATACAGACGCAAGGTATCCGCTCCGTAGTTAGCAACTACATCATCCGGATTGACGACATTAAACATCGACTTCGACATTTTCTCTATCGCCCATCCGCAGATATATTGTTTGGGAGCCATCGGACTGCCGATATAGGGATTGTCCTCCACCGATGTGCCGTCGGCAAAGACGAACTGCGCATTCTTATATTCCGGCATCCAATTGCGGAAAGCATTGATATCCAATACATCGTTATGCACAATATTCACATCTACGTGGATGGGTTGTACTTTGTCCTTGTATTCCGGATTGTCGATGAGGTTGTACGAAATATACAGGTTGCCTGTAGCGCCCTCACCGATATAGCGATACACAAAGTTCGAGCGGCCCTGAATCATACCTTGGTTGATGAGTTTCTTGAACGGTTCGTCCTCGCATATATAGCCGAGGTCATAGAGGAACTTGTTCCAGAAACGGCTGTAAATCAGGTGTCCTGTAGCGTGCTCGGAACCGCCGAGATAGAGATCCACCTGACGCCAGTAAGCGTTCACATCCTTATCGACAAGCGCTTGGTCGTTGTGCGGGTCCATGTAACGCAGGTAGTACGCCGACGAGCCGGCAAAACCGGGCATTGTGCACAACTCGAGCGGATAGATACCCTTGGCATCCGATATCTGACTCTTGTTGACGACTTTCTTATTTTTTTCGTCCCACGCCCACAGGTCAGCATTACCTAACGGCGGTCTCCCGTCCGAAGTGGGTTTGAAATCGTTCACCTCAGGTAACTGCAAGGGCAGACATTCTTCGGGTAGGGGGTAGGGCATGCCGTCCTTGTAATAGATGGGGAAAGGCTCGCCCCAATACCGCTGACGCGAGAAGATCGCGTCGCGCAGACGGTAATTCACTTTTACGCGACCTATACCGGTGTTGGTGATATATTCCTTCATCTTTTGGATAGCGTCTTTCACTTCCAATCCATTCAGGAAGCTCGAGTTCATCACTATACCTTCTTTGGCATCAAAAGACTGTTCGCTGACGTCAGCCCCTTCTATCAGCGGGATAATAGGCAGATTGAAGTGCTTGGCAAACGCATAGTCGCGACTATCGTGAGCCGGTACAGCCATGATGGCACCTGTTCCGTAACCGGCTAATACATAGTCGGAAATATAGATGGGTATCTCACCTTGCGTGAGGGGATTGATAGCAAAACTTCCCGTGAAGACACCTGTCACGCGGCGATCGGCTATACGCTCACGCTCCGTACGGTGCTTTACCCAGGCGAGGTATTCTTCTACCTCCTCTTTGTGTTCGTCCGTCACTACACGCTGTACATACTCGCTCTCCGGCGCCAGCACCATGAAGGTTACACCAAAGATAGTATCCGCGCGAGTCGTAAAGATAGTGAAGGGTTCGTCTTGACCCTTGATAGCGAATTGCATCTCCGCTCCTTCGCTGCGGCCTATCCAGTTGCGTTGAGTCTCTTTGAGACTGTCGGTCCAGTCGATGCGGTCCAAGCCTTCCAATAGTCGTCCGGCATAAGCACTCACACGCAGACTCCACTGACGCATAACGCGTTGCTCGACAGGGTATCCGCCGCGTACACTTAGGCCTTCCGATACCTCATCGTTAGCCAAGACGGTACCCAACTGCGGACACCAATTGACTTTCGTATCACTCAGATAAGCAATACGATAGTTCATTAGCCGTTCTTGCTGCTCGCGTTCGGAGAGGGTAGCCCAAGTGGGATCTTCTGCCTCCCAACGAGCTATCAATTCCGAGATAGGACGAGCCTTTTGCAGCGTCGTGTCGTAGTAGGAGTTGAACATCTGAATGAATGCCCACTGCGTCCACTTGTAGTAGGCCGGGTCGCAGGTGCGAACCTGACGATTCCAATCGTAACAGAAACCTATCTTACGCAACTGCTCGATATAGCGGGCGATATTTTTGTTGGTCGTTACCTCCGGATGCTGCCCGGTCTGGATCGCATATTGTTCTGCCGGCAGACCGTAAGCGTCAAAACCCATAGGGTGCAGGACATTAAAACCCTGTAAACGTTTGTAACGACTATAGATATCACTTGCGATATATCCTAACGGGTGCCCCACATGCAGACCTGCTCCCGATGGGTAGGGGAACATATCAAGGACATAAAATGGTTGTTTGTTACTCTTATTACTAACCGAATAAGCGTTCTCTTTCTCCCATTCGGCTTGCCACTTTTGCTCTATCTCCGAAAAATTGTATTCCATCAATGAATGTTTATTGTTTACTATTTAGAGAAGTTTTTTAACTTGCTCATATACGTTCTGTGCGGTAAATCCGAGTTTCTCGTCCAGCACTTTGTACGGAGCGCTGAAACCGAAACTCTCGAGGCCCCAGATAGTGCCATTCTCGCCGACGAGGCCTTCGAGCGTGCAGGGCAGACCGGCGGTCATTCCGAAACGTTTGATACCCTTCGGGAGCACTTCGTCTTGGTAGGCTTGGGGTTGCTGACGGAAGAGGCCTTCGGACGGCACACTGACGATCTGCAGACGGATACCTTCTGCGCGGAGCAGTTCGGCGCCGGCGAGTAGGGTAGATACCTCTGAACCGGAAGCGAGCAGTACCACTTGCGGGTTCTCGTCTTTGGATACGATATACGCACCTTTGCGGAAACCTTCGAGGTTGACGTTGGGAACGGGAGCTATGTCCTGACGGCTGAGGATGAGGGCGGTCGGCGTATCGGTGTTCTCGAGAGCGGCACGCCAAGCGAGCGTTGTCTCTTCAGCATCGGCCGGACGCACGACGAGCATCGAGTTCTTGCCGCTATGGTTCTTCAGTTTCTCCATCAGTCGTATCTGAGCTTCTTGTTCTACCGGCTCGTGCGTCGGTCCGTCTTCGCCTACGCGGAAAGCATCGTGACTCCAGATAAACTTAACCGGCAACTCCATCAATGCTGCCATACGAACGGCAGGTTTCATATAATCGCTGAAGACGAAGAACGTGCCGCAGGCGGGAATGATACCGCCGTGCATACTCATACCCATCATCACGCAGGCCATGGTGAGTTCGCTTACGCCGGCTTGCAAGAACTGACCGGTAAAGTCGCCTTTCTTCAGCGCGTGTGTTTTCTTGAGGAAGCCGTCGGTCTTGTCCGAGTTAGAGAGGTCAGCCGACGAAACGATCATATTTCCAACATGCTCAGCCAGGTATGACAGAACGGTAGCAGACGCTCCGCGGGTCGAGTTACCGGCTTTTTGCTCAATCATACTCCAGTCAATACAAGGTGTCTCGCCCGACATGAAGGTCTCATATTCATTGGCCGCTTGCGGGTTAGCCTGTTTCCATGCGTAGTAGGCTGTATAGCGTTGGTTGACTATCTCGCGCAGTTGTGCAGCGCGGTCGGCATATAATTGCTTTACCTCGGGGAAGATAACGAACGGGTCATCGGGATTGCCACCTAGGTGTTCTATCGTCTTAGCAAACGAGGCTCCGGCTTTGCTGATAGGCTGACCATGCGTGGAACATTTATTTTCCCAGGATGCTCCGTCTTCTGTCAGACAGCCTTTACCCATCGTGGTGTGGCCAATGATGAGCGAGGGACGTCCTTTCTCCTCTTTAGCCTTACGCAACGCCTCGCGGATGAAGTCCGGATGGTTGCCGGGTATCTCTTGTACATACCAGCCCCAGGCTTTGTATTTAGCGGCAACATCTTCCGAGGTCACCTCTTCACAACCTGTCGAGAGTTGGATATTGTTGCTGTCGTAGAACATGATGAGGTTGTCCAATCCCAAGTGTCCGGCCAGACGTCCTGCGCCTTGCGATATTTCTTCCTGCACACCGCCGTCCGAGATAAAAGCGTAGATAGTCGGATTATGCACAGCGCCATAACGGGCGTTGAACCATTTAGCCGCTATTGCCGCACCAACGGCATAGGTGTGACCCTGACCCAGAGGACCCGAAGTGTTCTCAATGCTGCGAGTGATGTTACGCTCCGGATGACCGGGCGTTGGACTGCCCCACTGACGCAACTGTTGCAACTCGTCCATGGTGTAGAAACCGGCCAGGCATAACTGACTATAGAGCATAGGTGCCATATGTCCGGGATCCAGGAAGAAGCGGTCGCGAGCCTCCCAAGCGGGATTCTCAGGATCGTATTCCAAAAACTCGGAGTAGAGGACATTGATAAAGTCTGCACCACCCATCGCTCCGCCCGGGTGACCACTCTTAGCTTTCTCAACCATGGCTGCAGCCAGTATGCGGATATTGTCGGCTGCGCGGTTTAACAGTGTTGTCTCGTTCATAGTATATAAGGAATAATTCTTAATTTCTCAGAATTTCCACCCCACATAGTAGTTAAATCCCCATTCTACATTGTCTCTATATCCAAATCCAGGGATATAGTAGGGCTGTACATGTCCGTCGGTGGCCTTGCGGGTGAAGAGCACTTTGAAGCGTAAGTACCAACCCATTGTGAATCCGCTGGCTACTACCACCTGGCAGCCGCCTAATACCTCGCCCCATACGTCTGTCTGGGTCTGGTGCAGGAAATCGCGGTAGGTCTCTGCCTGCCAATACGTATCATTCATCTTGACGTGCGAGAGACTATACTCCTGATATGCTGTTCCCAAACGCACACCTACCAATAAGGCGTGCGGACTCTCCGGATGGCGTTTCAGTCCGTTGATATCTATACCCACACGCATAAATCCGCCCTGTCCGTCATGGATGGTACCCGTAGCGCTAGTCTTACCAAAGGCGTATCCGAGTTCTAGGGTGGGGTAGTAACGGTTCTTCAGACGGGCGTTAAGGGCTACCTCGTAGGTCTGTAACTTACCCTTGGAACGCAAGCCTTCCAACAACGGATTGAACAGGTCTATCTTCAGGTGCATACCTTGCCATATAGCCGTGTCGGCATATACACGGTAACCGTTGACGTATAAATGTCCATGACGCCAAACAGAGTCTCGCTGATGCGACATCGGTTCTGCAGCTGCGGCTATGGTGACGAGCAGCAAGAAGCACACAAGAGGCAGGCGGAGTATGTTATTCATCGTTTTCAGCATGGTGATGATGGATAAGACGTAAATTCTCCTGACTGCCCACGCGCACTTCGTCGTGGATGACAAGGATAGTATCTATCCAGTTGGTCGTATAGGCCAGACTGTCGATATCGTGGTAATAGACGCATCCGCATTCTACACTAACGAAGATGCGGCGGTTGCCGTAATAGGCACGCAGCGTGTCGGTCTGCTCGTGATAGGTAAGCAGGAATGTGGTGGTATCTGTATTGTCGCGAAGGGGCAAGAGCAGCCTCTCTATGTTCTTGGCATTGTCGTGCACGAGGCTATCGCTACCTACAGCACGAACGGTGATGCTGTCCCAGGTAGTATAATAAATAGTCTGCCCGGCCGCTGTGATGCTGTCGGCACGCAACTTACAAGCCATCCGCACGTCCAGGTTGGTCTGGCGGCATACGGTGTCCGGCTGACAGGAGCAGATAAGGATGCCCAGGATCAGAAGACTATAACAGAGAACGTGCTTCATCTTTTAATGCATTTAGTGCCAACTCATGCGGTGTATCGCCGTTGGTATGATAGGCTGTGATAAGCGTTTTGGTATACTGCATCGCATCGCTGCCCTGAGGTAGACGCATAGCCATCTGGGTAATAAAAGCTCCCATCTCATCACGGGCTAACATAATACGCTGCCACAACTCGTCGCTCACGTATATCTGCTGCGACATATTGTGGTCAAACTCGGCGCGCACTTCTTGTAACAGGTATTGCTGCAACTGACTGACCGACCACGTGGTCAGGGCTTGACTGTCTTTGTTCTTCAACTCCATGAGTAGCGCTTCCGGCTCTGTGCGCTCGAGTAGCAGACTCAGTCGCTCATAGGCGCGCATGCGAATAGGCGAGATAGCCTTTTGCGACTCGCGTTTGAGCTCGTATTGTTCTTTCTTGGCCTCATTGCGGTACATGGTGTATTGTATGAGCCACACGCCCAAGACCAAGATGATGACCGGAATAGTATATAACAGTATTTGTTGCATTTTACGGCATAATTACCAAAATCGCCGCAAAGGTACAAAAATTTTCGCACATGCGCAAATTTTTGTACCTAAAAATTCTTAATTTTTAATTTTTGATTCTTAACTCAAGTACCGCCTGCGTAGTACTTGTATATCCTCGTGCGTGAGGCACAGTATATCGTGCAGGTAGGCGTTGATGCCGCTGAACTCGCGGTCGATAAGGTCCAGTGTAGAGATAAAATTCGGAGTCGATACCCCCATAAAGGCTTGAATGACAGCCATTTCTTTCTCTCCGCCTCCGTGGGCGATAACATCAACATTCAGTCGGTCGACGATAGGACGATAGGCCTCGTTGCTTTGTTCAAAATCGGCGATAATTGTCTCTCTGTCTACGCCCAAGGCGAACATCAGATAAGCCGCTCCCCAACCGGTGCGGTCTTTGCCTTGCGCACAGTGCCATAGTATACCGCCGTCTTCGGGTGCCTCAACGATGAGGCGCAGGAAGGCTGCATACTGCAGTTGCGAGAACTCACTGCGTATCAATGACGGGTACATATTGGCGGCCATCTTCTGTACCTCGGGATAGAAGGAGTAATTGACTATATGTCGGTCCAGCTCCAGGAATGCCTCATCGGGGATCGGCTTACCGGTTTCCTGTTCGGCACGCATGTCGATAGTGGGCAATAGATGATGCTGTACACCTTCTATCTCGCGGTCAGGCACGGCCTCAAACTCACCTAACGAGCGGAAATCGAAGATGCGGCACAGGTTATACTCGCTTTTCAGACGTGCCACGTCGGCATCGGAAGCATCGTGCAAGTGGGCTGTGCGTATCAGCCTATGCGGACGTATTGCCCGTCCTCCTGCACCCGGTATACCACCTAAATCCCGTGCATTATCAATATGGTCAAAAAGAATTTTAATTTTTAATTCTTAATATTTAATTTCCAAAAACCTCCTCTATGAGCCGTGTAAACTCTTTATACGCAAACGTTTCGTTTAGTTCATTCAGCGCTGCCGCCAAGCCGCGGTAATGCCATTCGTGCGAGGCTTTGTCTTTGATATGAAAGATATCCCACAGTTTATCGCCTTGGGTCTGATAGTCGCGCCAGATCGCCCGCATATTACTCAACTTATCTCCCATCGCTACTATCTTAGCCTCGCGTGGTGCTGCTGCCAGACGGTCAATAGCAGCTTGTTTGCGGGCGTGCCACGTCTCTTCTTCATTCTTGCCGTCAAAGAGCACACCATTCAGCTGATCACTCTCGGCATGTACGATATCCGCTATCCGGTCACCAAAGGTCTCACGAATCTGTTCTATCGTCACCTCTGTATCTTCCACGGTGTCGTGCAGAGCGGCTGCGGCCAATAACTCCTGGTCGGAGGTCATCGTGGCAACAATCTCTACGGCCTCCATAGGGTGCACGATATACGGAAAACCCTTACCGCGCCGCTCCGTATTGTGATGCGCCTGCACAGCAAACACTATCGCCCTATCCAATAGTTCTGTGTCTATATATTTATTCGCCATAATCTCTAAACACTAAACTCTCAACTCTAAACTTTCAGTATCGTCTTCTTCAGCACTTCCCTAAACTCGGGCATCGGCCGGTGGGTGTCGCGTTCGATCATCAGGGTCTTCAGCCCGGCGTAAGGTAATACGGCCTGTTCAACGGCCACTAAGTCGGCATCGGGACCGAAGTACTCTAATGCAAACGCATCCCAGAAACGTGCGGCAACAGCGTTGGACATATGGTATTGCGTTTGTGTCCACGACTCATCGTTCAACTTGCAGCACAGATACACCATGCCGATATCGAACATCGGATAACCGTAACAGAAGTCGCCCATGTCGATAAAATAAGGTGTGCGCACGCCATTCTGCTCCACGAATATACCGTTACTGAATTGCAAATCGCCATGAATAGCCGTGTCGGTATCGGGAGCGTCAGCGATGAAGGTGTGCAGTTGCTCTTTCTCCCTGTCCGTAAAGAATGGATTGGCGGCCAACATGGCATACAGACGGTCTTTGACATTCTCAAACTGCGTCGTGTCGACATGCGTGGCGTGCAGTTTTTTGCATAGCTGTGCAAACTCACGGGCATACTCCTCGGTATGTTCCGGGTCATCGCCGCAGGCACGAGAATACGATTTCTTACCCTCGATGCGCTTAAAACGTATACCCATACACTCGCCGTCGGTCACCAGGTCTCCGGGTTGAGGAGTTGGGATGCCGGCCGCGTAAGCTTTTTGGGCTACCTCCAATTCCCTCTTGGCTGACTCAAAATTGCGGAAGTAGAGTTTCATCATGATACTCTTGTCCGTCTTGTGGTTGTAACTGGCACCATTGGCTCCTTCGCCTGTGCGCTCGTAGTCGTTCAGGTTAATGTGTATAGGGGTCATAATTGTATACTTTTAGCTAAGTTATACGTCACCTCGGCTATCTCTTCGTTCTGCGTGTTATGGCCGTTGATGGCGTCAAAGAGGTGTACCAGACCTATCTTACCGCCTCCGTTGGCGATGACATAGACGATGCATAAGTTCTGCACGCCGACTGCCGAAGAGATAATGTCCAGATCGGTATTGCCCAACTGGTGACGCGCCAGACGATAGGCGGCATCTTCGTATTGGTGTTTGAGGCGCTGGACATCACCTAATGTCTTGCATCCGAAGGCTTTGAATACCCGCAGATACCGCGTGAGTGGCACATCTTCTATCTCTGCCTGATTGATGGCGGCAATGCGTTTGTTGAGCGTGTCGAACGGACGTGCCTGCAGATAACTGCCGAACGTGTCGCCGTCTAACAATACATCATCCAACTTACCGTTCTGCACCAACTGATGCACGCGACGGCGGTAATCGGTTATCTCGGCTCGGATACGACTGAACTCATCGTCTGCCAACTCCAATATGCCGGCCAAACGGTTGATGCGACGCAGGTACTCGCGGGGAATCTCTACACCCGACTTATAACCTATGTCGTGGTTGATGGATGCCCAAGCGTGCTGCAACGTCGTGCGCAACTGCAGTTCAAACGGATAGACATAGCCAGGCAAACGACAGATATAATGCAACGAGTTGTAACCGAAGCGGTCTAACTGATGCAGCATGCGTTTGTCTACTGAGTTTTGCCAATCGATGTCGAACTCCTGCTCCACCATCGAGGCTATGCGGTCGACATCGTCGGTGTAGAAAGTGACGATACGTGCACCGAGGATGTCGGTTATATCGCTTAATGAATGGTATTTAGAACCTTTGAGCGCCAACTTACCGCAGAGACTATCTTCTTTCTTAATACGCGACTCCAGCGTCGTCACATGCAACCCGCGTCGGGCTACCGCCTCTTGTAAGATGCGCATCACCTCTGCCTGCATCTTCTCAAACACCGGCAACTGCGAACGATACTCTTCCAGTATGATTTCCGAATGCAAATCCATAGAATTATTGTATCTCAAACAATGACACAAACCCCGTCATAATAAATACCTGACGGATGTCGGCATTGATATTGCGCACGATAACTTTGCTGCCGTGCAGCGCGGCTTCTTTGCGGATGCCCAAGAAGATACGCAGACCCGACGACGAGATATACTCCAGAGCTGTGCAGTCTAAGATAATCTCTTTGTTGGCAGCCTCCATCAACGGCTTAACATCTTCGGCGGTCTGCACAGCGGCGGCTGTATCCAAACGACCGGAAAACTTGGCAATAACCTGATTGCCCGATGCAACAATTTCTGTTTTCATATTATTTACAAATTACAAATGACAAATTACAAATTCTTGACGATAGTCAAGACATTCCTCTCCTCCTCACGCCGATAGTATATCTCGTCCATCACTTGCCGTACCAGGTGTATGCCCAGTCCGCCTATCTCGCGTTCTTCGGCTGAGAGCGTAATATCGGCGTCCTCTTTCTTCGTCGGGTCAAAAGGTATTCCGCTGTCCGTGATGGTGAAGATCAGTTTCTCTCCTCCTTCCACTTTCCTTCTTCCACTTTCCACCAATACCTGTCCGCTCTTGCCAGGATAGGCGTAAAGCATCACGTTGCTTACTAACTCTTCTAATGCTAAGTTGATAGGCATATTCAGTTCTTCCGGTATGTCCAGTCCTTCTACCCATTCGGCTAAGGTGGGTATCTGTTGTATGTCGTTACGCATGATGAGTGCCGGCCGCTGGTAACGGATGGCTAACATCGTCAGGTCGTCACTCTGTTCCGCCTCCCCGCGGAACGCCTCTACTGCCTCTTTCATCCCTTGTACTATCTCCCGCGGACTCCCTAATCGAGAATCCCTCATCATCCTCTCTTCCCCAAACTGCTCATGCTTACTGTTCTCTGCCTCGGTCAGACCGTCGGTGTATAGGAAGAGTATATCGTCGTATTGAAGTTGTGTCGTCTGCGCCGTAAACTCATATTCCGGCTCTATACCCAACGGCAAGTTCGCCACTACCTCTAACCTATAGGCGCTTGCGACGTCCTGTAGCGCAGAGTCCTTGCTCTTAGCTCTTAGCTCTTCACTCTTCACTATCACAGGCGCATTATGCCCCGCATTGCAGTAATCCAATTGCCCTGTCTCGCAGTCCAACACACCCAAGAACAGCGTGAGGAACATGTTTTGTGCATTCTGGTCCACTAACGCCCTGTTCATCTTACGCATGATGACGGCCGGCTGGTCTTCATGTACCGTGATGTTGCGGAATAGCGAACGCGTCATCGCCATTACTAAGGCTGCCGGTACACCCTTTCCGCTGACGTCGCCTATGCAGAAGTACAGCTTCTCTTGCCGTACGTAGAAATCGTATAGGTCGCCGCCCACCTCTTTAGCCGGAGCTACTAAACCGTATATGTTCAGGTCCGAACGGTCTTTGAACGGCGGGAAGACCTTGGGCAGCATAGCTGTCTGTATCATACTGGCGATACGCAACTCGCCTTCCATGCGCTGGTTCTTGGCCGTCGACTCCATCAGCCGCTGATTGCTGCGACTCGTATACCATACGATGACGATGAGTAATGCCATACCCAACAGCATCAGTATACCGATCAACAGACTCGTGCGGTTGAGGTCCGCAAATAATACATCCTCCGGTATGATAATCTCTATATGCCATCCTGTGGCATCTATCTCTTCGTGGAACGTGTTGTATTTGCGTCCGGCAATCGTGTCCGGTGCCGGCACTATTTCTACGCCTTTGCTCGATAGGATGGAGTAGTAACTGTTCGGGTACACTTGCAGGTATTCGGATATGTCCTGCAAGTAGTCTAACGACAGGTCCACACATACTACGGCTACTACCTCACCTCGTTTGTTATGTACCGGGCACGAACAACTCACTACCATCATCTGCGAACCGGAGTCGTCTAAGTATGGCTCGCTCCACCAGCAGCTGTCTATCGTCAATCCGTTCTCGAACCACTCCATCTGGGTGTAGTCATGTTCCGCACTGCCTATGTTACGCGTGTATATACTGTCCTCACCCAGTCGGCTGCTGCATATTTCGTAGTAGCGGCCGCGCTTGGGAAAATAGTCCGGTATATACGCTACTGCCAGACTCGTATTACTGCGCAGCGTGCTTACTGCCAGACGTGTCGCCGTGTATATCGAGTCCGGATGGTCGACATATTTCTCTGCCAATAAGGCCAACCCTTTGGCGGCTGTCTCCATCTCTATGGTGTGCAACTCTATCTCCAACTCTGCCTTGCGCAACTCTGTCTTAGCACGCTGCTCCGCCTCATGACGGATAGCACGACGACTCGTCAGATATTGTATGCACGATATAGCCTGCAATACGATAGCGGCTATCAGTATCACCCATACTCCCGAACGGGAACGATGTATCGTAGTCTTCTCTGTACTCATTGTCTCTTAACTCTTATCTCTTAACTTTTAGCTCTCAGCCTGCAAAATTACAAAATATATTGTATATATGCAAATATTTTAATTAAAAATTAAAAATTATGAGTACAGAATACAGACCGCTGCGCTGACAGAATACAGACTGCTTCTTTTTTTCTATGGCTTTGGAAGAAAATGAATATAATACTATGTATTATATAGTATAGTTAATAAAAATGCGCTTTTATGGCTTTTATCTTATGGTTATCCTATGGGTATTTATGGATATCCTATGGAAGAGTGTTGTGTTTGAGTCGTATATGGGCATTGTCTTCTGGGTGCGAAGGTACGAGAAGATTGTGTGCGAGAGTGTGCAAAAAAAGTGAGCGGCACGTGAATGTCGCCCACTTTACAAATGTCGCCTATTAGCGTTATCTCACTTCTTGGCCGGTAATCGTGTATACTTTCACGTCTCGGTCACCGACCGCGCGGCGGAGATATATCTGACCATTGTGGAAGAATTTTGATACTTTTTTGTCATCTACCAAGATATCTTCAATGGCGGTGGAACTGCCGGTATGGAAGGAAAGACTCTTCTTGTCTATTTCGTTGCCGCCGGCATTCTTAGCGGTAATCGTCAAGTCATAGTCAGTGCCTTCTTCAAGACCGGTAACGGTAAATGAGAAACCTGCGGATTGTGCACGAGACGGTGCGCCGAATACAATTTGCGTCAACTGTCCGTTTGCATTAAAGATAAGGGTGCAGATGACATTGCCGTTCTTATCTTTGATAACGAGTTCGTAGGTTGCTGCGTCATTCACGGCCGGCCAGACAATAGTTGCCGTATTGTCCGTCGGGGTGACTTTTACTTCTGTCGTTTCCGTTGTTTCTGCGCCTAATGGACGAACGTCGTACAATCCCCATGCATCATGCATTTTGTAGGTATTAAGGTAATCCGCAGGGACATACACAATCGTACTGTAGTCCAAGCCATAAAGGGCGTAATTGTTTACAGTAGGCGGACGCTGGCTGTAACAAGTAATTGTCTTGATAGACGAACAACGAGAGAACGCAGCCAGTTCTAATACCTTGACAGAAGAACCAAGAATAACATTCTCAAGCTTTTCAAAACGATAAAAAGCTTCTTCTCCTATTTGAGTAATCTCATTTCCTATGGTCAGCGATTTAATAAATGAGCCATAAGTGTAGTTCTCGGAGAGTGCGCCTTGTCCCATGATGTCCAAAGCCATTGTTGATGGGTCGAATTTCCACGTAAGTACGCTATCTTTACCACATTTGCCGGTAAGTAGGTAATCAAAGATGGCCTCCATCGTGGTATCTTGCGTGAGTTCGATGGTACGCGGATTGTCTGTATTGCCATCTGCCCAGCGAACGAAATAACAACCTTTATCTGGAGTTGCAGTAATTTGAACGTTCTCATCACATATAGTAAGTTCCTCAGGCATAGCAATATGTCCACCTTCTGTTTTGACAGCCGTAATTGTATATAAAGATGGCTTGTATTTTATCTTTGATTGGTAAACTGACCAATCAGACTTATATGCCTCCAAAGAACCACATGGCACATAAAAAGATTGTACGTAGTAGTCGAAAACCTGGTTAGAATAATCTGTTCTTAACGTTGGTGGTGTTGTCGCCTCAATGGTTACCTCTGTTAGATTTCTACAACTAAAGAAGGCCTCTCTGCCTATATACGTTACACCACTTCCGATTTTCGCAGAAGTCAGACCACTACAACCGCTGAAGGTCTTAGTTCCAATTCTTGTAACACTATTTGGGATTTCGACAGAGGTCAAGCTCCTGCATTCGGAGAAAGCATCACTATCAATGCTTGTGATGCTATTTGGGATTTCGATAGCGATCAAACTGGTACAACTTTGGAAAGCACTACCTCCAATGCTTGTTACGCTATTAGGGATCGTCACAGAGGTTAAACTGGTACAACTTTGGAAAGCACTACCTCCAATGCTTGTAACAGTGTACGTTTTACCATTGATCGTAATAGATGCCGGAATATTGGCTGTTGATATATTCCAATCTTTGTTGTATATGAGGGCTGACTCACTCTTATATGTCACTTTTGCCGTTTTATTCGTAGCATCAAGATCGTAATACAAATCGCCAATTTGTACTTTTTCAGCAAACATTGTTCCTACGCTTGCTGCAAGCGCGAGGAAAAGAGTAAATAGTTTTGTTTTCATAATGTTTTTTGTTTTTATTTGGTTAAAAATTACTAATATACGGTTTCTCAAGGAAATATATAACTGCTGATTCCGGGACAAAACAACAATGCCTCCACATGACCAGCTGTGGGTAAAGACAGCAGATTGCTTAATTCTTCCATTTTTGTACAATAATCCATATACTCATTAACGTAGCCTTGTGGAAGTTTAAAGCCTATTTTGTTTTGGAACTCGTTATAGACACCATGCATAACACTGTCATAGATTAACGGTTTCGGATTCAAGTCACAAATACTTCCGCCTGCAAAATAAAGTAGTTTTGTAAAGAAAGACTCTCCTATTCCATCAATTTTATTGGCACCTCCGTTTAGTAAAGAGAGATACGCTTGAGCAACATCTTTGTTTTGCAACAAACCAATAATATTGGTAAGACGTTGTTCTATTTCGGCTTTGTTACCTTCACAGAAAATAGAAGTAAAACATTTTTGACCACTAAGATTTGCTCCTATATTTCCCCAAATCATTGCACATAAGAAGCCATCATAATAGTTGCCATTCTTAAACAAATCCATAATCATTTGTCTATTCAAAGGCAAATTTGAATATTTGTCTTTTAGATTAGGAAAAGATGTACCATTAGACCAATTACTATATTTCTTTTCTTTCCATTGGTGGTTATAAGGCATACTATAAGCGCAAAGTGCAAACTCCTTATAATTAGGAAGTTTCGTTTGAATCAAATTTGCAATTCGTTCCATAGTTTTAAATCGTTTACTATTTTCGCTGCAAAATTACTGCTTTTTGATCATATATGCAAAGTCCTTTTTAGTCCTTATTCGTTCAGACACAAGAAAAGCGTGAAGTTCACTTGTTCCTCACGCTCTTCAAGGGCTTCGCAATCCCCGCAATAAGTAGAAAAACAACCGAAATCCACGCCCGATATGCTAAACCCGCCTCACCCAATTGCGAGGCGTGGATATATAACATACCCACATGGACATTCATTGTGGTTGTTACGACTTATTGCTGAATTTTGCGAAGATTCTGAAGAGTCGCAAACAACGTTTCAATAAACGCCTTATCATATGTCCTTCTGTTTAACGTCGGTGAGCGACGACCGCTGATTACGCCCGCGGTGAGGCGATAGATATTAACCTTTAATCAGTCTTGTATTCATAAACCCATCTAAGGTAACAAGGTTGAGTTGAGGGAAAGCAATCTTTTCAAGAACCTTGAAATGCGAGTCCTCCGAAACCAAATAATCCGCTCCGGCTGCAAATGCACAATCTACAAACTTGTTATCATCCGGATCTGCTGCAATCAATTCCATGTGAAAATGCGGATCAACCAAAATAACATTAGGTTTGTTCAAGATTAACAATGCCACATTTTCTGCGACAGAAGGAGTTATTTGTTGACCTAAAATCTCCTGATATTCATCCAAGATGTCGTTGGAGACGCATAGTTGATATTTGCCCGCGAGAAAAGCATCCCATATTGGTCGATACGGGCTCTTGCGTGCAATAATCTGCAGCAGACAGTTGGTGTCAATAACTACAGGTCGCATGGCCTACACATGATAAGGGGTACGAAAATGAGAGCCACGAAGGGATTCAAGCTTTTGCTCGTTCCACTTCCCGCTTTCCCAAAGTCGATCCATCTCGTCATCTACCTTTTGAGCATAAAAAGCGGCCAATTGTTCGCGCAGTTGTTCCAATCCGGTCTCCGACTTAATATGCGACACCAAATTGAATATATGCACCTGGGCGGGACTAAAAGTAATTGCTTCCATAAAACACTCATCTTTTCTTTTTCCGCCTGCAAAGATACAAATTAAATGTGATATATCAAAAAAAATCTGCACTTTTTATGCAGATTCGTAGTTTTTGACACATTCGCCCCACCATGCTCCCCAACTACCACGAGGGAATACCGTATCATACCATACCCTATATATACTATGTATATATCCCGTGATTTTGATTCTTAATTGTCATTTTTTAATTCAAATATTTGCATGCATGCAAAATATTTTGTACTTTTGCACCATTAATTGGTTGACTATGCAATTATTGGCTAAAACATTTAAGGGGCTCGAACCGGTACTCGCCGACGAACTAGCGGCATTGGGAGCCGAAAATATCCGTACCGAGCGACGTGCCGTATCTTTTGAGGGCGACAAGGCGATGCTTTACAAAGCTAACCTGTGCCTGCGTACCGCCTCACGTATTCTCATGCCTATCGCCTCCTTCACGGCGCACGATGCCGATGCTGTCTATGAGCAGGCTAAAAATATCGACTGGGCGCACTACATGAACGTCACTACTACCTTCGCCATCGATGCTACCGTCTATAGCGAGGACTTCCGACATTCACGATACGTCACCTACCGAGTCAAAGATGCTATCGCCGACTTCTGGAACGAACGAGAAGGCAAAAGACCTAATGTCAAAGTCACCAATCCCGACCTCTATATCAACGTGCATATAGCCGCTACACAGGTTACTATATCCCTCGACAGCAGCGGCGAGAGTCTGCATAAACGCGGCTACCGCGTAGCTACTACCGAAGCACCCGTCAATGAAGCCTTAGCGGCCGGCATGCTCCTCATGGCAGGCTGGCACGGACAATGCGACTTCTACGACCCTATGTGCGGCTCCGGTACAATCCTCATCGAAGCGGCTCTCATAGCCCAAAATATAGCACCCGGCATCTTCCGCTCTTCCTTTGCCTTTGAACGATGGAACGATTTCGATGCCGACCTATGGAGCGATATCTACAACGACGACTCGCGCGAGCGCGCATTCACGCATCATATATATGGTAGTGACGCCTCTTTCTATGCCGTGCAGGCTGCTCTCAAAAACGTACGAGCGGCAGGACAAGCTAAATGTATCGACGTGCGACAGGTGCGCATCCAGGAACTCCATGACCTGCAGGCCGAAGGCGCCCTGGTCATGATGAATCCCCCCTACGGCGAACGACTGGCGCAAGATAAGGACGTCCTGCGCCTATATGCCGACATAGGCTCCGCCCTCAAACATCACTTTACCGGAGCTACGGCTTGGATTATCTCCTCCAACGACGAAGCCCTCAAATGTATAGGCCTCAAACCCGAAAAAAAAGTTCACCTCTTGAATGGTGAACTGGATTGCCTCTTTAACTGCTACCGCCTCTTCGCGGGCGAACGCAAGGCTTTTGTGACTAACGAGGTTAGAAAATCGGCTCATCGTCCTCCATCGCAGCCGACTCGGGCTGGACGGGCAACGGCTCAGCGTCCTCACGGCCGAGGTTACGATACTCCTCGGGACGGTAAAGGATCTGCACGTTCTCGGCGATAACTTCCGTCTTGCGACGTAACTGACCTTCTTTCTCCCATGTGCGCGTCTGAAGCTTGCCTTCGACATATATCTTCATGCCCTTGCGAATAAACTTCTCCGCCCACTCGGCTAAGTTGCGCCATAAGACGATGGCGTGCCAGTCGGTCTTGTCCGGTACCTGAGTACCGTTTTGCATCGTGTAACCGCGCTCCGTTGTAGCTAAATTGAAATTGGCAATAGCTACTCCGCGGTCCAAGTAACGCACTTCAGGATCAGCGCCTACGTTACCTATTAAAATAACTTTGTTTACAGAACTCATAACGTTGGGTTTTAATTTTCGACTGCAAAGGTACAAAAATATTCGCAAACGCGCAAATATTTGAATTAAAAATTAAAAATTAAGAATTAAATTTGCGTATTCGGTAAAAAATATGTACTTTTGCACAAAATTTGAAAAATTCATATCCGTTACCTATGAAACACATCTTTTCTTTCGGCTTCCTGACCGCCGTCATGATGATCGCTCTTATGCCTTGCACCAAGAGCGTGGCGCAGGACGATGAGCCCATCGGACAAAACCTCCACGTACGTTGTATCGCTTTCTACAACCTCGAAAACCTCTTCGATACTATCCATGACGAGGGTAAGAACGACTACGAATACCTCCCGGACGGAGGCATGAAGTGGACACCGCTCAAATACGAGAGTAAGATTAAGAAGATGGCCTACGCCGTCTCGCAATTAGGACTGGATGTCGACCCCCGCGGTGCCGCTTGTGTGGGCGTAGCCGAGGTCGAGAATATAGGCTGTCTCGAAGACCTGTGTGCCGAGACCAACAGCCAATACGGTCGCCGCTATAAACCCATCCTCCTTGAGGGCCCCGACCGCCGCGGCGTCGATGTGGGATTCCTCTACGATACCGTCCTCTTCAAACCTACTAAAGTCAGCGGATACGAACTCAAAGCACACTATGCTGACGGAGGCGAGATAAAGACACGTCTGCAACTGTGCGTCTCCGGTTACCTCCGCCAAGACGGCAGCCCCGAGAAGATTCACATGATCGTCAACCACTGGCCCAGCCGATACGGAGGCGAGTTGTCCAGCCGTCCCGGACGTGATACAGCCGCTATGCTGACCCTTAAGATCTGCGACAGTATATACTTCCGCGAACCTAAGGCTAAGATTATCATCATGGGTGACCTCAACGATGACCCCTTCAACCATAGCTGCGCCTCCGTCCTCGGTGCCCGCAAGACACGCGACGAGGTGGGTGCACAGGGATTCTTCAATACGATGTGGCTCAAACTTGAACGAGGCATCGGCTCTCTCGCCTATCAGGGACAATGGAACCTCTTCGACCAAATCATTATCTCCGAACCCCTCATGAACGAACAATTGGAGAGCGGCAAGTGGTGTTATTGGAAATCGCAGATATTTAATAAACCCTTCCTCACCGTTCAGGAAGGAAAAGATAAAGGCACGCCCCTGCGTACCCATAAAGCCGGCGTTTGGCAGGATGGATACGGAGACCACTATCCTACAATGATTTATCTCTATCGTAAATAAACTACTCGCTATATGATTTCTCGTAACGTAGAACCCATCAAGATGCGCAACTATGGTCGCATCATCCAGGATATGATTCGTGTGGCTCAGACCGAGCCTGACCGCGCTGCACGTGAACGCCTCACCGTCTATATAGCACAGTGTATGCGGCAACGCAACATGGTGTGGAACAAAGACCAGGAGATTGGTGCACAGCGTATCAAAGACGATATACGCACCCTCAGCAACGGAGGCCTGTCAACCGACTTCCCCGGCTTCGATGAGGCTATACAGCAGCGCAAAGCTGACTTCAACGTCCGCCCCGACCGCAAGAATCATGAGGCTAAGCCCGTTCAAAAGCCTGCTCAGCAACAGCCCTCACAGCAACAGCCTGTAGCTAAACCTGCACAGCCGGAAAAACCTGCCGCACAACAACCTGCACAAGAAAAGCCTGCTGCGGAAAAACCTGCTGTTGCCCCTGCGCCTAAAAAACGCGGACGCCCGTCAGGTCGTAAAAACGCCCGTCACGAATAATGACGATGCGCCCCTGGTGTAGCATCTTGCTTACACCCGGTGTCTCTGTAGAAAACTCTTGGATATTGGTAGGCACAGCCTGATAGGCTGCCCAAGCATTCGGTATGCCGTAGCCGTAATGGTCATTGGGATGCGCATAACGGTCGGCCGAACGGATGATACGCTCGCGTATCTGCATAGCATTCTCGTCGGGAAGAGCCGACCATACACAGGCCGCCATGCCTGCTATCAGCGGACAAGCAAAACTGGTGCCATTGGAGCGATAGGCTACGTTATTGGCATTATATACCGTCGTCCGTACACCTACGGCACACACCTCCGGTTTGATGCGATCGTCCCAACTAGGTCCGTAAGAAGAGAACGAGCCGATGAGACTGTCTGTATCCACTGCCCCTACCGTCAATATACTGTCTGCATCAGCCGGAGCCGACAGATAACGCCAATCGTCAGTGCCTTCATTACCTATCGCTACACATAGCAGCATACCCTTACGAGCAGCAATCGTGGCAGCACGCGAGGCACGCGTACGGCGACCGTCCATATCCTGATACGTATAACTCCAACTGCTGTTGTCGAACTTTGCATAGCCCAGACTAATAGACACGATATTGACTCCCAGACTGTCGCACAACTCCAATGCCGTCACTAAATTGTCCGGCTCTTTGGGCGACTCGTACGGGTCTTCTTCGCTCTGGATGACTACATACTCCGCCTCAGTAGCTGCACCGTGGTAGTTGCTTGTCTTAGCGGCTATCGTACTCAGACACGCTACGCCGTGGTCGCTGCCTGTGTCATACACGCCTTGCGTGTCGTCATCGACAAACGAATAAGCTCCGATGATGCGCTGACGCACATAATCGAAACATCCTAAAGTCGGCAACTTGGCAAACGACCCGTCGATAACGGCGATACGTATGCCTTGTCCTTCGTAGCCCTGCTCATGCAGCGGCAGGAGGTTGTATGTACTCAACTGTTTGCCGCTATAGGCATAGTCGCTGCCTATATTGTCGGTACGCAGTTTACGCCGTTGGGGAGCGCCATAGAGTAGGGGACTGTGGTCGCGCGTCATCGTCACCTCTGTGACAAAAGGCAGGCTGCGCAGCGATGCGGCAGTAGCCTCTGAGGCCTCCACCGTCGCGCTGTTCATCCATCGCGACACGTGACACACGCGCGCTCCTCGTGCCCGCAGACTATCTACATAAGCCGGCACAACGGCGTAGTCCAATGAATCAGTAGCTATATGCCACTGCTCACGCTGCTCTACAGCCCGAGCGGACAAGGCTACGGGATGTGACCCGGCCTTGTCCGCAAACTGTACGTACCAAAAGAAGGCAAACGCAAGAAGCATGTTTAATCTTCTTCTGCCTGCTGAGCAGCGTATTCCTTGATGAGCTTATCCTGTACATCGGCAGGCACGAGCTCGTAGGATTTGAACTTCATGGTGAAGGTCGCACGACCGCCGGTAATACTCGACAGCGTGGTGCTGTAGCTCGACATCTCCTTCAGCGGAACGAGAGCTTTGAGGCGTTGGAAGTTCTTCTCGGCTTCCATACCCAATACCATACCGCGACGACCGTTGATATCGCTCATTACGTCACCCATCATTTCACCGGGAACCAATACCTCTACTTCGTAGATAGGCTCCAGTACTTTCGGGTTGGCGTTACGGAAGGCCTCGGCGAAGGCGTTACGACCTGCCAGACGGAACGATATTTCGTTACTGTCTACCGGGTGCATCTTACCGTCGTAGATGATGACGCGTACGTCACGAGCATACGAACCGGTCAACGGACCTTGCTCGATACGGTCCATGATACCCTTCAGGATAGCCGGGATAAAGCGTGCATCGATAGCACCACCTACGATAGAGTTGATCAATACCAACTTACCGCCCCACTCCAGAGGTATCTCTTGGGTATCCTTAACGGAAATCTTATATTCCTGGTTACCGAACTTATAGGTCTCCTTAACGGGCTCACCTTCTACATACGGCTCTACGATCAGGTGTACTTCACCGAACTGACCGCTACCACCGGACTGTTTCTTATGACGATAGTCGGCACGAGCGGACTTGGTAATCGTCTCACGATACGGAATCTTAGGCTCTACGAACTCTACCATCATCTTATCGTTGTTCTCCAGACGCCATTTGAGGGTGCGCAAGTGGAACTCACCCTGACCGCTTACGATGGTCTGCTTCAACTCTTTCGATTGCTCGATAAGCCAAGTGGGATCCTCTTCGTGCATGCGGGTCAGCAGAGCACTCAACTTCTCGGCATCAGCCTCATTGACGGGCTTGATAGCGCGACGATATTTGGGTTCGGGATATTGAATAGCAGGATAGGTGTTGTCGCAATCCTTGGCGTTGAGGGTGTTACCCGTGCGGGTATCTTTCAACTTAACGGTAGCAGCGATATCACCTGCAGCAACTTCGTCTACCGGCACGCGGATACTGCCGGCTACGGTATACAACTGCGAGATACGCTCCTTAGAGCCGCGGTCCATATTCTGAAGGTCATCGGCACCATGAATAGTACCTTGCATTACCTTGAAGTAGTTAACCTCACCGATATGCGGTTCTACGCTGGTCTTGAAGATGAACATCGAAGCGGGAGCTTTAGCATCGGGAATTACTTCCTTACCGTCAGCCGTCTTGGGCTTAACAGCGTCAGCTACAGCCGGAGCCATTTCGCCAAGGAACTCCATCAGACGACGAGCACCCATATCCTTAACGCCGCAAGCGCACATCACGGGATATACACCTGCCTCAGCGAAGACTACTTTCAGACCACGCATGGTCTCCTCCTCGCTCAGCGTTCCTTCTTCAAAGAATTTCTCCATCAGAGCCTCATCTGCCTCGGCGGCCATCTCATGAAGAGCACCTAAGAGTTCTTCTACCTTACCTTGCTCCGAAGCGGGGATATCTTTCATCTCAGGAGCTCCGCCTTCGGGCTTCCAGACTAACATCTTGCCTTTCAGCACATCGATAACCGAGTTGAAACCGGCACCGGCGTTAACGGGATATTGTACCAAAACGACTTTATTGCCGAAGTTGTCCTTCAGCGCCTCAAAAGTGCGCTCGAAGTTGGCATTCTCGTGGTCACATTTGTTGACAACAAATACCACGGGCTTCTTGGCGTTCTCTGCCAAGCGGAAGTTGTTCTGCGTACCTACTTCTACGCCGCCGTTAGCGGTCAATACGATAACTGCTGTGTCTACTACGTGCAGGGCGGTTACTGTACCTCCGCAGAAGTCGTCCGAACCGGCGCAGTCAATCATGTTGAGTTTCTTGCCGCCGAACTCGACGTTACATACTGTGGAGAAAACGGAATAACCGTACTCTTTTTCTACAGGGAAGTAGTCGCAAACCGTCGACTGTGCTTCAATAGTACCGCGACGTTTGATAACACCAGCCTCGAAGAGCATCGACTCCATCAAGGTGGTCTTACCCGATCCGCTACCGCCCATTAAGGCAATGTTTTTGATTTCGTTAGCCTGATAAACTTTAGCCATAAGATAAGTTGTGTTTTTATGTTATTATTCTGAATTTTTATTCGCTTAGGGATTCATTCACGCACATTGGCCTACAAAGGTACAACTTTTTTTGCATATACACAAATTTTCCTGCATTTTTTTGCATTTTAGCGAATCATATCATCGCCAAAGAAGGGTTGCAAGGCTTTCGGTATGCGAATTCCTTCTTCGCACTGGTTATTCTCCAGCAGGGCTGCGACGATGCGCGGCAGGGCCAAAGCCGAACCGTTGAGGGTGTGCGCAATCTGCACTTTCTTGTCCTCAGCACGACGATAACGGCATTTGAGACGGTTGGCCTGATAGGTGTCGAAATTAGAAGTCGACGATACCTCGAGCCAACGATGCTGTGCCTCGCTGTATACCTCAAAGTCATAACAAATAGCAGCGGTGAAACTCATATCGCCACCACTCAGACGCAGGATACGGTAGGGCAGTTCCAATTTCTTGAGCAATCCTTCTACGTGTGCCAGCATTTCCTTATGCGAAGCATCCGAATGTTCGGGCGTGTCGATGCGCACGATCTCTACTTTCGAGAACTCATGCAGACGGTTCAGTCCGCGTACATCCTTACCGTAACTGCCGGCCTCGCGACGGAAACACTCGGTATAAGCGCAGTTCTTGATAGGCAACTGAGCCTCGTCAATAATCTCATCGCGATAGAGGTTAGTTACAGGAACCTCAGCTGTCGGGATAAGATAGAGGTCATCCACCTCGCAGTGATACATCTGTCCCTCTTTGTCGGGCAGTTGTCCTGTTCCGTAACCGGATGCCTGATTGACTACTGCCGGCGGCATAATCTCTGTATATCCTGCCTTACCAGCCTCGGTGAGGAAGAAATTGATAAGGGCGCGTTGCAGACGAGCTCCTTGCGCCGTATATACGGGGAAACCGGCACCTGTAATCTTAACACCCAGGTCGAAGTCGATAAGGTTGTATTTCTTAGCCAACTCCCAGTGGGGCAGTTTGGCGTATGCGGGTTGCGGGTCTTCGGCTGCAGGCCAGTCTTTGAGGGCGATAGCAGCACCCTCGGCACTGAAAGCTTTCTCGTTGGGTTGATCCAAAGCGGCTAAAGCGGCTCCGAATTTCCATCCGCCTACTTTGACTGCCAGGTTATCCTCTGCGCTCGCACCTTGGGGAACGAGGTCATAAGGTACATTGGGGATAGTGAGCAGCAACTTAGTCTGTGCCTCTTCGGCAGCAGCCATCTGTGTGTCGTATTGCGCAATCTGAGCCTTCAGGTCGCCTGTCTGAGTTTTGGCGGCCTCGGCCTCTTCGCGTTTGCCTTGGGCCATCAGAGCTCCAATCGACTTGCTGAGACGGTTCATCTCGGCTGCGGCGGCATCTTTCTGCTGCTGAGCAGCTTTGCGCTCGGTGTCCAGACGCAATACTTCTTCTATCGCCTCGGTAGCACCGGCAAAGTGCTTCTTCTCCAGACCCGCGATGACGCGAGCCTTATCGTCATAAATCTGTTTTAATGTTAACATTGTATTGTGGTTTATCTAAAATCAAACAAAAATCTCCCACCGGAAGCCAAAGCCTCGGTAGGAGATTAGAGATACTTTCTCCGCCGATTATGCTTCAGCAGCTACCGGCTGGATGGAGACGTACGACTTGTTGTCGCGTTTTTTAGTGAAAGTTACAATACCGTCGGTGAGGGCGAAGAGAGTATGATCGCTACCCATGCCCATGTTTGCTCCGGGGTTGTGTTGCGTACCGCGTTGGCGAACGATAATATTACCGGCCTTAGCGAATTGACCGCCCCAAATTTTTACACCAAGTCGTTTGCTTTCTGATTCACGGCCGTTCTTAGAACTACCGACACCTTTCTTGTGTGCCATAATCTAAATCCTTTCTTTTTTAAGCAACAACAATTTCTTTAACGATGATGTTGGTCAAGTCCTGACGGTGACCGTTCAGTTTCTTGTAACCTTTGCGGCGTTTCTTGTGGAAGACGAGAATCTTCTCTCCGCGGCACTCGTTGTCGAGTACTTCGCAAACCACTTTAGCGCCCTTAACGTAGGGAGTACCTACTTTTACTTTACCCTCGTTGTCCAGGAGCAAAACGTTCTCAAATTCAACGGTTGCGCCCTTTTCGAGTTCGTTCATACGATTGATGAACAATTTCTTGCCAGCCTCTACCTTAAACTGCTGGCCTTTCATTTCTACAATTGCGTACATGAGTACTGTTGTATTTAATGTTATGCGGTGCGGCGATAACCCTTTTCCTGTGCGCTGCTGCTATAAGCTCATACGCGGCGGCGGTTATACTTATTCAGCCTTTCCGTAAAAAAGCGTGCAAAATTACTACAAATTTTTGGAATACGCAAATATTTTTGTCTTTTTTCTAAAAAAAACTTATTTTTTCCTGTTTACGGTACTCTCACACAGGCGTGCAGCATCCGTATCAGGCAGGCATTCCAGTTCGTGCAACGGGATGAGTTGTATCATCTCCGCAATAGTGGTATATAGGGCATCCATCATTGCCGGCACTATCTTTAGTCCGCTGGCCGACGAAAGCATATAGGCGTACGCTTCGGGCAAACGCAACTGACGAATCTTGTTATGCGGTGCCTGGCACAGTTTGACGATACCTCCTACCGGCACATCTCGATTGATGTAACAGGGCGTCTTACCGCTCCAGGGCGATCCGTATACGCGCACCTGACGCTGACCTTCGTGGTCCAATACGCGCAGGATAGGGTTGTCGTCATTAAGCAGACGAGCATCGTCAAAAGCCTCTTGCCATAGACGCGAATGGGTCGACTTACCGGTTCCGGAATGACCTAAGAACAAGAAGCCATGCCCATCTTTGACTGTCACTGACGCGTGCATCTCCAATACCCCTTTGTCGGCAGTAGTGAAAGCATACATCAGCATGGCCGTATTGTCGATGGCGAAGCGCGTATCGGCTGATTCAATCTGCAGAGTCACCTGGCTGAAGTCATAACTTGCGCGGATGCGAGTGCAAATCTCACCCGCTTTATTCTTAGCTACCTGCAGCAGCCAATCGTCTTCCTTATTATTTTCGCGTGCGGGTAGGCGATAAACCTCAATGCGGGGCATATCCTCGTCCGACGTGTCGGTGTAGACAGTCTTCTTATCCGATGTGTCGCCTACGTTGCCCGGAGTGATGTCGAACAGACGTTCCGGCGCTTGAGATGCGGGGATAACGAAAGGCTCGTAGTTGGTCAGTACGGCCAACTGCTCCGGCTCGGCGGCGATAGAGAAGGCCAGTCCTGCTACTCGATAATACCTGCGTTCAACCATGTGTCTATTGTCTTTTGTGCGTCTGCTAGAGCTTGTGCGTCACTTACTTCGTACTCTTTGGTCAGCAGGTTGGCCAGACGCTGTGCGTCAAACTCCGAACCGTCGGCAACCTTGTCCCATAAGTATGCTGCCGACTCGTTCATGGTGATCATCTTGTTGAAGTTGATCTGCTCCAATCCTTCGCCAACTAAAATAAACTCATCACCCAGCGGGCGCAGTTTGAATCCTTTCTGTATATGCATATTGGTAATTCTTAATTCTTAATTCTTAATTCGTAATTTTTAATTTTTAATTTTTAATTCCTCCCAGCCACTTGAGCTTTTTGCGGTACGCTTTCAGTAGCCATTTCCGAACGGGCAGCAGTCTATACCACCATCGTCCTCGTCCGGGCTTATGGGAGCGCCCGTTGGGACGGGTGACAGATATAACGCGTCCGATAACATCGGCCTTGCTGCACCCTTCTGTCCCCATAAGGTTCCCGTCGCCCATGAGCATCAACGTATCGCCGTCAATAGCTATCAGGCGGTGCAGCACAAAGCGATCCGGTGCCACGCGGCAGAGCAGTATATCGCCTACTTTTACCTCTTGTGGACGTTCCAGAGTCACACTGTCGCGTCCACCCTCAATGAACGGCCGCATACTCACTCCGCTGGGCGTAAAGTGCACTTCCCGTCCTTCCCGCAGCATGCGATCCATCTCAGGGATCAATATGGCATTTGCTACCAAATGTGGCATTTCTATTCTTTTTAAAAAAAAGAGAGCGACAAACTCTCTTTTCTCGGCGGAAAGTGAGGGATTCGAACCCCCGGTACGACGTAATGCGTACACCACATTTCGAGTGTGGCTCTTTCGACCACTCAGACAACTTTCCGGATACTTCTTGTCGAAAGCGGGTGCAAAAGTACAGCTTTTTTCTGATATACGCAAATTTTTTCGGTACTTTTTTTTGAAATGTCAAAAATATTTTGTACTTTTGCAGCCAAATACCAACACCTAACGCCAAAGAATATGAAAAAACTCTCCTTCTTTTTAGCTTTTCTTGCTATCAGTACGTTCTGTCTTGCGGACGTAGAATTGACATCCGGTAGCCTCAGTGCGCTTAAGAAATCCGGCGAGTATGCCTACGTAGAAATCGATTGGTCGCAGGCCAAAGTGGTTGAACTGGGTCGTAATGATCGGGTAGAAAAGAACTTCGGTTCTATCGATGCCTACAACAAACGCCAAGGCTCCGACTGGGTACGCGACTGGCCGAGTGTGAAACTTTCTATTGTCAATGCTACGGCTTGGGAGAAATACCCGGCACGCAAGTGTTTCAATAAGAAGAATAGGGACGGCGTCCTCATCACCGTCAATCCGCAGGTGTGGAAGGCTTATCAGTCTACCAGCGACGAGGATGAGCGTGAGGGAATGAAAGACCATTGTATCTGGGTCAATCCGTCTAAAGCCAAGTATAAATTTGTGCTGACCGTTACGCAAATCGATATGGGTAACGGTGTCGCCTCGGGCTTTGGTGTGAAAATGTCTACCGGCGGTGCTATTATGTCCGGCACAATTAAGCTCGTGGATATTAAATCCGGCAAGACCCTGGCTACGATAGCCGTTAAGAATTGCAAGGGTATCGGCAACTATTCCCAGCGTACGCGTCTGATGGATGTTGTTGTCGGCGAGATCTTCGGTTCTATCCCGTCGCTGATGTAATCGCTCTGCGGCCGGCATAGCGTATGCTGTATACGTTGATTATATCGTTACCGATGTTGGTGTGCCTGTTTTGGTGCATCTTTTTCGCCGCACGCGCCTTCCGTGAGGACGATGAACCGCGTGTCAAGTATACCATACTCCTTTTCTACGTTGCTTCTACCGTATTGTACATCAACCATTGGTTGTTCTTTTCGGATTGCGAGACTACGATAGGAGCGTATATTTACCTGCTGGCCAACCTCAGCGTCTATCCTTTGTATTATATGTACCTGCGTGCTCTTACGCGTACACGACTCATGTGGGACAACTTCGTCCTCTTTGTGCCTACTGCCCTGATGGCGGTCATCTTCCCGTTGAACCGCTATTGGGGCGGAGTAGAGCAAGTTCACCTGCTCATAGCGTCACGTACCTGCTTTGCTGTACAAGTCGTCTGGGTTTGGATATGCGGTTTCCGATTGCTTCGTGCTACGCAACGGCGTATGGATAATACTTATGCCGATGACCGCAGTTATATACTTCAACCTACCCACACCTTGCTTATCCTCCTTGGGCTCACGGCGGTCTTTTCTATGCTGCTAAATGCCCTCGGCCGCGAACTGTTTGACGATAGTTGGTTGGTCTATATCCCGGCGGTGTTGATGTCTATCCTGCTTTTCAGTCTGGGGTATGTAGCAGCGCATACTACCTTGCCTGTCGAGACCGTTGCTCCGGAAGAGACTCTCGAGGAGGACCAAGCTACGATGCAGGAGACGGACGAATTGATACAAAAGATTACTACTGTCTTGCGCGAAGAACACCTCTTTGCCGATTCTCATTTTACTATCCAAGACCTGGCTTCGGCTATTGGCAGCAACCGCACCTATGTCTCCAATAGTATCAATCGTCGCACGGGTCTTAGCTTCTCTCAATTTATTGCGCGTTACCGTGTCGAGTATGCGCAGACCATCCTCAGCGACCGGCATTATGCTTCTGACCATGATGCTATTGTTGCGGCCATCGCCCTCAGCGGCTTTGCTTCGCCTCAGGCTTTCTATCGTATCTTTAAGGACGTCACCGGTCTGACTCCTCTCCAATATCGTCAAAAAAACGCCTAATTCTGCATTTTTGTACGATTTGTGAATAGAATTGTACGATTTGTGAACGATATATCCTAAAAAAGTCGTAACTTTGCGGCCGATTTTGATATATACGCGCACATGTTACGTCGCATACATAGCATTCTTCTTCTGATCGCGCTCCTTATCGGGAGTGTGGGGATGAACTATGTGCAGGCGGCTAAGGTGGTCTTGACGGTGAGGGCCAATAATGGTGCCTATGGCAAGGTGCGCATTGGTAATAATGCATGGTCGGGCACCAACGGACAAGTGTCGGTGGCAACAACGAGTGGAACGTCTTTTCAGATATCTGCTCAAGCGAATACCGGCTATCGGTTCTCCAAATGGAACGACAATATCACCAGTGCGACTCGTACGATCAAGGTTCCTACGTCCAATACGACCTACACGGCGACGTTTGTGGTAGCGACATATACCATCACCGCCGCTTCCAATAACACCAACTACGGTACGGTAACCGGAGGCGGAACGTATAACCATGGTGCATCGGCTACGTTGACGGCTACGCCTATGACGGGCTACCATTTTGTGCAATGGAATGACGGTGTCACCACTGCGACACGTACCCTTACTAATATTACCGCAAATGCTACCTATACCGCTACTTTTGCCATCAATACCTATACGATCACGTTTAAGAATGATGATGGTACAACGCTCAAAACGCAGACGGTTAATCATGGCGTCACGCCAACGGCTCCGTCAACACCTACCAAAGCCTCTACGGCGCAATATACCTATACCTTCAAAGCCTGGTCGCCGGCTATCGCGGCTGCTACCAAAAATCAGACCTACACGGCGACCTTTACCGCTACCACACGTTCCTATACTATTCGCTTCTTGAACGGCACAACGGTCTTGCAAACCGGTAGCGTCAAATACGGTACAACGCCCAGTTATACCGGTACAACTCCAACAAAGGCCTCTACGGCGCAATATGCTTACACCTTTAGCGGCTGGAGCCCGGCTCTTTATGCCGTCAATAAGGCGCAGGACTACGCGGCGCAGTTCACGAGTACCGTCCGGAGTTATAAGATTACTGTCGCTTCCAATAATACCAACTATGGTACCGTCAGCGGAGGTGGAACGTATAACTATGGTACGTCGGTTACTCTGACCGCTACGCCCAAGACAGGTTACCATTTTGTGCAATGGAATGACGGTACTACCACCAATCCGCGTACCGTGTCCGTATCGGGCGCAAAGACCTACACCGCCACCTTTGCCATCAACACTTATACCATTACCTTTAAGAACGGCAGTACCACCTTGCAGACCTCGACGGTCAATCATGGTGTCACGCCTTCGTATACGGGTACAACACCTGCCAAATCGGCTACGGTGCAGTACATCTATACTTTCAGCGGCTGGAGTCCAACGGTTGCTGCGGCAACCAAAGACCAGACCTATACGGCGCAGTTCACCAGTACCGTCCGGTCGTATAAAATCACCGGCGCGTCATCCAATACCGCTAAGGGAACGGTCAGCGGTACGGCGACAAAGCAATACGGCCAGACAGTCACCCTGACGGCTACGCCGAAGGAGTGTTTCAAGTTTGTGCAGTGGACCGATGGCAACACAGACAACCCGCGTACGGTGACCGTAGCCGGTACCAAGACCTATACCGCTACCTTTGAGGAAGCCCTCAGCGGTACGTGCGGCACGGATGTGAGGTGGTATCTGAATGAATGTACCGGCGTGCTGCGTATCGAAGGTACGGGCGCAATGACGAATTATTCTTCCTATTCTGCTGTCCCCTGGTATAGTAAGCGAACGGCCATCACCTCTGTCACTATTGCCAGCGGCGTGACGAGTATAGGAACTATTCCTTCTATGGTTGCTCCATGACTTCGGCGACCATCCCTGCGTCGGTTACCACTATCGGTACGTATGCGTTTTATAACTGTTGGGCGATGGAGTCGGTCTATATTACCGATCTGGCGGCGTGGTGTAACATCAGTATGGGCGACCAATCCTGCTCACCCTTCTATCGCAATGTGAATTCCAACTATATAGGCGGTGGTAACCTGTATGTGAATAATACCAAAGTTACCACCCTGACCATCCCTAACGGCGTGACGGCAATTGCCAGCTATGTTTTTGTGGGGTTTGGTTTCACTTCTATCCAGTTTAATAAGGCAACCTCTATTGGTAATTATACCTTCGCCGGTTGTCATGGCCTGACCTCTGTTACCATCCCTACCGGGGTGACTACTATTGGCTACAACTCGTTCGCCTATTGTACCCATCTGCAATCGATGTCTATACCGGCATCGGTCACTTCTTTGGGGTCAGCGATGATGTATAACTGCCAGGCGCTGACGGATATCTATGTCTCTTGGACGGGAACGGTACCTGCTTGGCAAAATAGTTTCACCTCCAAATCCCCGCAATCGAGTATCACCCTGCATGTACCTTGTGGAGCGGGCGAGGCCTATTATGCGGCAAGCGGATGGAAGAGTTATACCATCACCGGTAGCGGCTCTTCGTCTTACACGCTGACCGTTCAGTCGGAAAACAGTACCTTGGGCACGGTGCAGATTGATACCGACGATGCCGGAACGACCGTCTCCAAGTCCGTGCATTGTGAAGATACACATACCATAACGGCTATCCCGTCCTATTCCTCTAACTGCTCCTATTTCTCCCAATGGAGCGACGGCAATACGGACAATCCGCGCAGGGTAGGTATTAGTGCTAATAAGACTTTTGTCGCCCAGTTCGAAGAAGGTGTCGGAGAGGGAACGTGTGGCACCAATCTCACATGGTATCTCAGTTGCGACGGCGTACTGACCATCAGCGGAACGGGCGTAATGATCAATTACTCCAGCGCAAACTCTGTGCCCTGGTCTGCTTTACGGGCATCGATAACATCGGTAGTCATACAGAGCGGTGTAACGAGGATAGGAGCCTATGCCTTCTATGGCTGTGAGGCGTTGAAGAACATCACTATTCCCAATACCGTGACCAACATCGGAAACTATGCTTTCTATGGCTGTTTATCGTTGAAGAATATCTCTATTCCCAACACCGTGACCACTATTGGATACGATGCTTTCTACAACTGTACCGCCTTGACATCCGTCACTATTCCCAACGGAGTGACAACTATCCAAACATACACCTTCTATAACTGCGTCTCATTGACATCCGTCACTATTCCCGATGGAGTGACAACTATCAGCAACTATGCTTTCTACAACTGTTCTGCATTGCCGTCCGTCACTATCCCCAACACCGTGACCACTATCGGTAGCTATGCTTTCAGTTCTTGTTCCTCCTTGCAGGCCGTGACTATTCCGAATAGTGTTACTGCTATTAACAATCAAGCCTTTACCAACGCATTTTCGTTGAGGGATATATCTGTCTCTTGGTCGACAGATGAGACGATTCCTGTGTGGAATAATATAACGAATAGTACGCCGCAGTGCAATATCACCCTGCATATCCCCTGCGGCACGACCGATATCTACCGTGCTAAAAGCGGCTGGCAAGACTATGCGATACAAACCGACTGCGCAGCCACCTATACGCTGACGGTTGCATCCAACAACAGCGAATTAGGATTAGTTCAGTTTGACGGCAATACGCCGTCAAGCAATGTGTCCCAAACGCTCCATGCGGGCGATGTACATTATATCCGGGCGATACCTTCATCTTTCTGCTATACGTTCCTGCAATGGAACGACGGCAATACGGACAACCCGCGACAAGTATCCATCAGTTCGAACACCTCTTATACCGCGCAGTTCAGTGCCGTGAAAGGGGGCACCTGTGGCACTAATGTTACATGGAGTCTCAGTTGTGACGGCGTACTGGTCATCAGCGGAACGGGGGCAATGTCCGATTATGACGGCACGGATATGCCTTGGTATTCGGAGAAAGAGTATATTCAGTCTGTCCGGATAGAAAACGGTGTGACCCGAATAGGCAACTGTGCGTTCTATCAGTGTCCCGCTTTAAGCTCCGTAACTATCAGTAGCAGCGTCACCGAAATCGGTGCTTACGCCTTTGCCTACTGCGCTCAAATACCGTCCATCGTCATCGGCGACCATGTGACAACCGTAGGCGACCATGCGTTCTATGGATGCCGGATGAAAACCATTACCATTCCTGCCTCCGTCACGACTATCGGTTTGCAAGCCTTTTACACCTACTATTCGGAGGCACCTCATCTGATAACCGATATCTATGTATCGTGGACGACAGCGGATGCCATTCCTGTATGGAACTCTATGACCTCTACCTCCTCGTATCCGCAGTATGCCACCACACTGCATATCCCTTGCGGCACGGGAGATATCTATCGCGCCACGACCGGATGGGCCGGCTATGTCATGAAAACCAACTGCAGCCAGTCATACACCCTCACCGTACAGATAGCAGACCCCACTATGGGAATGGTACAGATAGACAATGGTACACCCGGCACCTCGGTCACGCAGAAAGTGTATGCCGACGAGACCCATCATTTACGCGCCATACCCGTAGACGGATGCCACTCTTTCTCCCAATGGAATGACGCTGTAACAACCGCCGGACGCAACGTAGCCATCACAGCCAATGCTACCTATACCGCTACATTGACCCAGACTAAAGAACAACTGGCCAGCGGGTCGTGCGGACCCAGTGCTACCTATGTCATCAGTTGCGACAGTGTACTCACCATCAGCGGTACAGGAGCTATCAACAACACTGCCTTCTCCAGCCGCACGAACATAAAGACCGTAGTCATCAATGAGGGTATCACCAAGATAGGAACGCGAGCTTTTGCCAGTTGCACCAATATGGAACACATCACCTTCCCGAGTACCTTGACCAATCTTGGTTACGGAGGAACCCCCGGTAGTACATCCGACGGCCACGTGTTCTATATGTGCTATAAACTCAAATCTATCTATATCCCGGCAAGCGTAAAGGAAATCGGTATATGGCCCTTGTTGCGGTGCAATGATCTGGAGACCATCGTAGTAGATCCAGATAATAAATATTACGACAGCCGGCAGAACTGCAATGCCATCATCGAGACCAAAACCAACAAGATGATTGCCGGCTGTATGCACACTACCATGCCGCATACTACGGAGATCATCGACCGGTGGTGTTTCGAGTATCTGCATAAACTCAAATCCATGCTCGTGGCTTCCAGTGTACATACCTTCGCAGGAAGTACGTTCAAGGAATGCGAGAACCTCAAGGATATCTACGTCGAGTGGACGGGTGCTATTCCTGCGTGGAATAGTCTGACTACATGGGCCGAACACCAATACGATAACCTCGATGCCGGCATCACCGTCCATGTGCCTTGCGGTCACAAAGCACGCTATCAGGCTACATATGGTTGGAATAATTACAATATCGTCGATGACCACCTCAAAGGCGGTATGTGCGGTATGTATGGCTCTAACCAGACCTGGATGCTCTCTTGCGACAGTATACTCACCATCCGAGGCAACGGTAAGATGGAGGATTTCGTGCTTACCGCCGGAGGTACGAATGCCGAATGGAGTGATTACAGGGAGGCGGTCAAGACCATCGTCATCACGGATGGGATCGCCTCGATAGGCGAGAATGCCTTCCGCGGATTCATAAACCTCATAGATATATACGTCTACGCGGCGGAGAATATCCCGGCCTTGCCCGCCAGCAACAACCCTTCCGCTTCTGTCACCCTCCATGTGCCCTGTGGTGCCCTGAAGGACTACCAAGAAGCAGACGGATGGAAGGACTATACCATCGTTACAGAATATACCGCTTCCGGCACCTGCGGAGCGAACGGCGATAACCTCACCTGGACCCTCTGCGACGGCCTCCTGACTATCAGCGGTACGGGAGCAATGGCTAACTGGACCTCTACAGACCTCGTCCCGTGGGCAGATTATAGGGAGTCGATATTGTCCGTCGTATTAGAGGACGGCATTACTACTATCGGCAATACGGCGTTTATGAATTGTACCTCGCTGACCTCCGTAGACATCCCCAATAGCGTCACAACTATCGGTGTCAGTGCCTTTTCCGGCTGTTCTTCCATGCACGATATTACCTTGCCCAATACGATTAATCATATTGATTGGGGAGCTTTTCTAAATTGTGCCTCCTTAACCGACTTCTATGTTTCCTGGACAGAGACGGTACCAGGCTGGAGCGCGATGACCAATAAGACTCCCCAATCAGATATCACGCTCCATATACCCTGTGGTACAGAGACGCTATACCAAGCCGCATCTGGCTGGAAAAACTATACCTTCGACTCCGAAGGTGGACCCTTTACCGTCACCGTCCATGCCGAAGACCCCACTATGGGAGACGTAAGTATTACGGTGAACCCGTAAATTTGATATTTGAAATTTGATATTTGAAATTTTTTAAAATATTAACTAATTAACACACCAAATTGTTATGAAAAATTTTATTAAAATTAATCGCGCCCTTGCGGCAGAGAAAAAATTATTCGTAGTGCTTTGCGCAAGCCTCGTATGCGCAATCAATGTAATGGCAGAAGCCACTGACACCAAGCCCGTTAATTGCGACGGAAGTGTAACCATCACCGCTACGCCGAAAGACGGCTTCCACTTCGTACAATGGAACGACGGTAGTACCGACGCTACACGTACTATCGACAACATCAAGGAAGCAAAGACCTTCACCGCTACCTTCGCTGCTGACGAAACGGTTATCGACCCCACTATCGACCCGGGCGTAACGCTTCCCGTAGCTCACGGTACTGTACTCCACCTCAATCCTACTACCGATGACGACTGCTTGGAGTTCGAACACTGGAGCGACATCACCGACCCCACCGATCCGAACTATGCTATCGTGCCGCGTGACTTCGAGTACAATGGTGTATTGCCCACCTTCACCGCAGTCTTCAAGACCAAGATTTATGACGTAACCGTTAACGCCGACGACGCTACCCACGGTGACGTAACTGTAACGGTATTACCGTAAACCCATAAACTTGTTAAACCCATAAACTTATTCAACCACGCATAAACTGATAAACCGATAAACCCATAAACAATAATTTGTGAGGCGCAAGCTTCTGCTATACATATTATTTGTAGCGCTTAGTGTGCCGATATGGGCCATTAAGGTGCCGTGTGGTACGTGGATCGAACTGCGGGCCAAGCCTGCTAAGGACTGGCATTTCGACCATTGGAACGATGGCGATACATCTGCCGTCCGCCAGGTCGAGGTGCTCTCTAACGCGCATTACATAGCTTTCTTCGCGTCCGAATGCGAAGACTATGCTAACCTGCCCGTCGTCTCCCTCTACGACTGGCTCCTCATGCTCGATGTGCGGTCCGTACAGGCTATGGGCTATTGGTTCGGCGAGAAAGATGTCTCGTGGTACCGCGTCCGAGGTGAGCCTGACCGTATAGACGGCTCCAATGGCTATGACGATGCCTTCGTATGCCGTGGGTATTATCTGACTCTGGATAAGAACCTCAACGGCACAGGCGACTACTATGCCGTCGTTGATGTCAGCGCCAGTCCGTCAGGTGTACTGTGTACGGGCTATATGCGCAGCGTCCTTGTCCACCTGGCTTCGCCCGCGCCGTCACGCTCGGCACCTTTCCTGACGCCTATCCACGTCCCGCGACGGGGACAACTATTCCTGGCCGGTCTGCCGCCCGACCTGCTCACTACGGTCACTATGTACGACATAGGCGGCCGACCGATAGGTACATTTACTACCTCTGGCAGCGAACGCTTTGTCCTCACTGCCCCGGGAGTCTCCGGATGTTATATGATGATTGTCCAAAACGATGAAGGAACCTATATACTCAGATATGTTGTACACTAATCGAAAATCGAAAATCGCTAATCGAACATCGCTAATCGTTCTTCTGGCTCTCGGCTCTTGGCTCTCGGCTTTCGGCTCGCAGTTCGAACTCTCCCTCGCCCTGCGTCCGGGCGTCCAGACTTGTCTTACCGGTTCCGAGGCAAAAGGTAAGATAGGTATTGGCGGCACTCTTGATGCGCGCTTCGGTTGGTACGCTCCTGCCGGATATTCTTCTGTTCTCGTAGGCCTGCAGACTGGTGTGGCTGTAGGCTACGGGACCTTCCGCGTCGAAGGCACTACGACTGACCGCTTCACTCGCGTCGACTACCTGGGGAATAACATCGACTATACCGTCACCGGCATGTATACCCGTACGTCCCAACAACTCACCTTCGAGGTGCCTCTCCTCTTTGCGCTACGCACGTTGGGCGGATGGTATATGAATATAGGTCCCAAACTCCTCCTGCCCCTCACGGGTAAGAACACAACGAATGTCAAGGACCTCACTATCGACGCTTATTATAGCCAATACGATGTGCACGTCATCAATCGTCTCGTCACGGGTAAAGGTCCTGTAGCACCCTTTACCCTGAGTGAGAATAAGTCTTTGCTCCCGCAGTTCACTCTCCTCGTCTCCTTGGAGACCGGCTACGAATGGGAACTCTCCGCCGGACGTCTCGGCATTGGTGTGTATGCCGATGTCGCCCCCTGGAGTTCGTATAAACGCTCTGAGAAACCTTTCGTCGCTGTCGGCGCTATCTCTGACCCGTCCTATCCCGTCGCCGATGTACAAGTCAACACCCCCGACGGCCAGATGAGCCAATGCCTCTTCCTTAACTGCGGCTTCCGCATCCACTACGTCTTTAATCTCCACTAATCGAAAATCCCTAATCCCTAATCGAAAATCTCTAATCGAAACTTTGCGAGGATGCGGGATGGGGCTTGTTCCTTTTTGTGCGCGAAAAGGAACAAGCTGAACCCAGGGAAGAAGGGTAAAAATATAGAGGAAGTGCAAATAAATTTGCAAATATGCGAAAAAAATTGTACCTTTGCGCCCGACTTTGGGTGCAGTACTAAAATATATGAATCAAGAGAACCAAAATATCGAGTACAAAGAGTCTTGGAGAGATGAGTATGTAAAATGGCTATGCGGCTTTGCAAATGCGCAAGGCGGTAAGCTATACATAGGCATTAACGATAAAGGCGATGTGTGTCCGGTTGAGGACATCCACAAACTATCCGAAGATATCCCAAATAAAATCGTCTCTTTCCTTGGTATCGTGGCTGACGTGAACACCCTCAAAAAAGATGGTGTCGAATATCTGGAGATTGCCGTTGCTCCGAGTAATGTACCTATTAGTTATAAGGGCAAATACTATGTGCGGTCGGGTAGTACCTTACAGGAACTGAACGGTACTGCTTTGCAGCAATTTGTACTGAAGAAGATGGGGCGCTCATGGGACGATATGGTTCATGAACGTGCAGCCGTAGATGATTTGGATCGGGAAGCTATAGATTATTTCCTGCAAAAAGGTATCAAAGCCGGTCGTATAGACCCTGCGGAGGCAAATGCACCTACCATGACTGTATTGCAGAACTTGAATCTGGTGGATGACGAAGGCCGTTTGAAGAATGCCGCTTTGTTGTTGTTCTGCAAAAGACCAGGGCGATTCTTTACCGGTACAGAGTTCAAGATCGGTCGCTTCCATACCGATATGGCAGACCTTACCTCGCAGGAGATGATCGAAAGCAGTATCATCCAAATGGCAGACCGTGTGGTATGGATGCTCAAAGATAAGTTCCTGACTATGCCTATTCATTACGAAGGCCTGCAACGGGTTGAGCAGTTGGAAGTGCCGGAAGATGCGTTGCGTGAGATACTATATAACGCCATTTGTCATAAGGATTATTTTGGTCCGCAGATACAAATGCGCGTATGGGATCATTACGTTGTCTTTTCCTAAATTTAGTAGACAGTTTTTTTGTTAGTTTTCTAAGTCAGTAGACATTTGTCCTAATTTCATAGACATGTTACTGTCATTTCTGACATATTCCTAATATCTTAGTCGCTTTCCTAT
>Ga0256405_10000295_pt1 | contig 165745 bp, 133 predicted proteins | sample RumenRJG_02DNA_FD_189096 | JGI IMG/M metagenome (GOLD analysis project Ga0256405, IMG submission 189096) | Bovine rumen microbial communities from Lethbridge, Alberta, Canada - RJG_02 | ecosystem: Host-associated > Mammals > Digestive system > Stomach > Rumen | place: Canada: Alberta...
TCTCGCTGGTGAGCGACTTTTTCATCAAGCTCTTGAAGCTTCCGATGTCGTTCTTCGACACCAAGCTCATGGGTGATCTCATGCAGCGCATGAACGACCACAGCCGGGTGAACAACTTCCTCACCAAGACCACCAGCGCCTTCTTTGAACCTGCCCTCGACTATGTCGTCTGTAAGATTCCGCGTTGGGACCTCTCGAAGTTCCATGGCGTGAACCACGAACTGGGTTCAAGCATGAAGAGCGTAGGTGAGGTGATGGCCATCGGCCGCACATTCGAGGAGGCCATCCAAAAGGGCTTGCGCATGATTGGACAGGGCATGCATGGCTTTGTCGATAACCATGAGATTAAGATTCCGAACGTCATCGAAGCTCTCAGGCATGCCACGGACATCCGTGTTTTTGCAGTCGCTAAGGCCATGGCGATGGGCTATTCCGTAAAACAGATTCATGAACAAACGAAGATAGACTGTTGGTTTCTTGAGAAGCTCAGGCACATCATGCTGGTCAATGAGAGGCTGAAAGAGTTCTCTTGGTTAGCGGAATACTATTCTGGCTCAGAGTATTCTGAATTTCTTGAAGCCATCGAAGCCCCGGAGTTCTCCACGTTGTTGCTTGAAGCAAAGACTTACGGCTTCTCCGACTTCCAGATTGCTCGTGCTCTTGGCCTCGAAGCAGACATGAAGATGGAGCAGGCTGGACTTACTGTTCGCAAATGGCGCCAAGAGTTAGGCATCATGCCAACAGTCAATCAGATTGATACCCTTGCTGCCGAGTATCCTGCCCAAACGAACTATCTCTATTTATCATACTTATAGAGATACCGTACATCTAATAATATGTGAACCAAATACCTTTTATGCTATGACTATTCCGTCCCGACACTTCCAAATGACACAATATGTTCGATGGGGTCAGACACCTTCTGCCTTCCTCACAATATCCGAAAACTACTAATTAAACTTAGACGATGAGACTACTTTTTTGAATTTTGGATTTAGATGCCCCAGCCAGTCTTTTTCTTCGTACCGTCCCAGTTGGTAAGTTCACCGTTGGAACCACCCCCACCTGTACTAATGCCACTCCTACCGCCAGCAGAGAGGAGTAGATTCGCCATCAAATCTTTGGTAACCGTCATCGCGTCACAGAGTTGTCTGGTTCGGGCAGCGGTAAGATCTCTTTTGAAATCTGATGAGATACCAGTCCATGACACTTTCTCTAACAGATAGGCGGTAGCCATCTTGCGTTGCTTTTCGACGGTTGGGTCAAGGCCAGACTTGAATGCTTCAGCAATGATGCCCCATGCAACAGCGTTGCCAGCTTCTGGTTGGAAGTCATTGTCTTTGCCATCTGCATAACCCCTGATGGCTGCAACTCCATCTTCAATCCATTTGTCAATCTGCTTCAAGAAGGCTTTCTTGTTCTGCTGAATGCTCTCCCAGATCTCCTTGATTTCAGGGATGTCCAGCATTTCTCGGACTTGGTTCTCGGTGTTTTCGGCTCTCTGATGCTCACTATACGCCTTGTTACTTGAACGGACGGCCTCGGACTCTGCTTTGCCAAGTAGCTCCTGTAGTTCCTTGATTTCTGCATCCTTCTTGTCCCGAAGCCGGGTGATGGCATTCTCATCCATTGACGCTATCCGTTTTTTGAGACCATCGTTTTCTTTAGTCAATCGAGCATTTTCCTTTTGCAGCTGCTTGTTCTGTTCTATGATTGCTCTTACATTTTGCATAGCTTTGTTGTAGAGTGCCTTCCCTAGTTTCAGTATATCACCCTTTTGGGCTTCCTTGGCTTGCATGAGTGCAGTCTGCATGTTTGTGAGGATGGCTTTAATCGCCTTCCGTCGTTCCTCGCGCCAATCTTTCTGCCCGAAGGCAGGGATGGGCTTGCTCAGTTCTTCTTTTATATCGTTCCAAGCGTGCTTTACGAGTGGATTAGTATTCAAGGCTGGCACAATGAGGTCTTCTTCCTTGATGTCCAATGCCGCAGCATAATCTTCCAGTTGAGAGATGTTGCCTTCCAACTTTTCCTTATGTTGCACCTTGTATTGTATCTCACCCTCTAACTTGTCCTTCTGCTCTTCCAAGTGCTCCTTCTGCTTTCTCATGTCCTGCACCTCACCCGCCATCTTCTCCTTCTGACCTTCCAGACGTTCATTTTCTATCTGGTTCCGGGCAATGGCATCCTTGGCCTGACGTTCTGCCTCCAACACAGTCTTGTTTTTGTGGACTCGCTCACGCCGTTCCTCACTTGGCAGCATGGCAATGTCATCACCACGCTCCAGACCATACTTATGTCCAACCTCATTGTAGTAGTCGGTGTGCATCTGGTAGTACGTCTTTCCTACAGCATATTTGTCTTCACCCCATACACGGGCGTATGATACACATTCCTTTTCCCTCCGTTCGACTTCTGTTCTTACGAAGTTCGAGCGGATTTCTTCAGGCAGCTTCTTCCATTCCTTATGGGAAAGTACCTTCGACTTGTCATCCTTATGTACATACTTGGCAGATGCACGTCCTCTGGCTTTTGTCTTGGCAACAGGGATGGTCTGAATCTGGATGTGTGGTGTGGTCTCGTCAAGATGTACGTCGAAGCCGATGATGTTCTCTGCTCCCCAACGGTCACATGCCCAATGGTAGGTGTCCAATGCCCAGTCTTTGATGCCTTGTTTCAGCACGACATGGGCGTTGCTCTTTTGAAGGGTAAAGTCCACATCTTGGTCACCAAAGGCAAGTCGGGTCAGCACATCATGGTCACCACTGACGATGATGCCGACAGTGCAGTTCGGACTGTTATCGGAGATGCTCTGGGGATTGTTCTTGTCCATATAGGGTTTGAATTCAAGTTCATCTAAGCGTTTCTGCAAACGCTCATGAAGTGGCACGGGATTGGAACCAAGGGGAACGATTTCGCCCTTGTCGTTAATCTCAAAGTTGAGATGCTTGCGCGAGAAGTCGTAATGGTTGTTGGCGTCCTGGTTCTTCAGGCGATAGGTGTTCTCGTCCCATCCGCGACGCTCAGGCTCGTAGCCTTCCGCTGCGGAAAAGGACTTTGCCGGTGAGCCAACATGGATGGCAGCACGGGGAATGTTGTTTCTGGATTTACTCATTTTATTCAATTGTTTTGATGTTAATGTATAAAAGTTTATCGGGTCTCAGGTGAAATCTGAGTGGAGGGTTGAGGGAGAGAGTCACTCCCTCACAGATGCAACTTTGCTTCTGGGCCTTGCCATGTGAGATGACTCTGCCTTACAGAGGCGGTCTAACCCTCGAAGAGCATAATGGGACTTTTTAAGGGAGTACACCTTGGGGTGACGAATCTAAAAGTCCATATTATGTTATGGGATTATTCGGTAATCCCTCTCGGCGCAGCATTTACTCAGGAGCTGGAGGTTCCTCGGCTTCTATGCCGCAGTCACCCTTTCCGTACTCGACATAGCGGTGAAGCTTGCCACAATAGGTGCCGTTGATACCCTCATGTGAGAACTTGCACTTGTGGCATTCTGGGTTCCTGCCATGCCATCGTTTTTCCTGAGCCAATAGGATTGATTGCATGACAGCATCCTCTTTCGGCTCTTTCGAAACAGGCTCCGTTTTTGGCGTTCCATTCTTGGAAATGTCGCTGGTGGGTGAAATGCCCACCACCTCCAAACCAAGTGCCTTGACGAGCAATGCAATGTTAGGATTGGCATCCTCCATCCGCATCAGAGCAGCTTCCGCCTCGGTCGGTCGTAAGGGTTGCTGGCTGAGAACCATCTGGGCAATGGTGTGGCAATCGCTTTGTGCTTTCTTCATCACATCAGAGATATGAAACTGGAGATTTGGAACCGCTTGTAGCGTTTCTTGCCATTTGCTGCAGTCACCCTTATCTGGAAACACGACCACAGGTTTTCCTACGAGTGGAAGCAAATCGGTGGGAGTCGCTTGCTCTTTTCCAGTAGCCAGCCAAACGTAGGGGGTTGGAAAGCCACTCATAATGGCAGCTGTCATTTCATCCGTCACCAATGCAACCGTCCGGGTGGGGAAGCTATCGAGCAAGTACTCACCAAACAAGCAAGTCGGTCGCTTGTCTTGGTAATACCAGCTGGCATCATAGACCTTGCCTGTTTCTCTGTCCATTGTCAAGATGCGACCATTAGTAATCTTATGCTCCGAATTGATATGCCAGAATATCGGTTCGCCTTGCTCGGTTGCCCCGATAGGATATCGCTTCATTAGGGCCTCCAGTCGTTCTTGGTCAAACCAGACGAAGCCACAGAGGTATTCAAAGAATGAACTGTTGAAGTTCGTTATCTCCGCTTTCATAGGCAACCCTCCTTCCAGTTGATTCCATGCAGCGAACAGATATGGAAGAATGTACCGATGTTGATACCGCTGACATTGCGCAGAAGGTTGTCGAACTTCTTGTCTGTCTCAGCTGCTTTGTACTTCGCATTTTGCGAGCTGACCTGATGGAACAGGCTACGTCCACGTTCGCCAAGTGATGCCAGGGCTGCACCTACATGGAACCAGTCATCATAGGTAGCCGTGATGTCGATGCCTCGGTCTGCAATGATACGGCAGCATCGCTCTACCTGCTCCATGTCGCCACCACTATATGTACAGGAACTGTGGTGTGCTGGCTTCGGCTCCACCCATACCTTAGTATATAATGTAGCCTCCTCATTCACATACGGCTCTGGGTCGTAGGAGATGAAGCGCATCCTGTTCACATTCTTGCATGCTTTGTCAATGATTAGTCCGCTGTTGGCGAAGTCACGTTTCAGCGCTTCGAACTGAGCCTCATGCTTATCAGGATAGGCAATGCGGAAGATGGCAAACCAGCCCTTGCCACGGATGCTACGGCCCGCATATAGTATCTGGGGGATGTTATGCCACTCATACTTCATGTCATCGAACCAGTCAACATCCAAGTTATCTTTCTTGTCGATGTCGATACAGAGAAGGTTCGAGTGGGCCACTAGGTTTTCCGCTTTACATGTAGGAGCAAATGTGCCTGAGATGGTTGCCACAGGCAGTTGCAACTTCAGGCGCTTTTGCACATCTTCATCTGATATGGAACGGATATACTCTATCTGTTCCTTGTACTTGTCGCAGAAGAGGAAGTTGCGCAGGGATATTTCCGTGCCGACATTATCTTCTACGTTTCTATAATAGCTAATCTTTGTATCAAATAGACTTTTCATTGTTACTCTATTTTTAAGTTCGTTGTTGTAGTTGTAATTGGGGCGAAAGCCTTGACTTATAAGGCATTGACGTTACAACTTGGGTACAACCATGAGGATGTGAGTCCATGATGGAGAGGTGTGTACCTTGGTTGTAGGGTGGTTGTATGCTTATGCCCTTTATCCACAGGCTATTACTGACATCTACAACTACAACCATCATTGTTCCTTTAGTATTTTATTGACATACTGCTGAGAAACACCGAGAGCCTCGGCAAGGGCATTCTGCGACTTGATTGTGAACTGTCGATTGACGGCACGGAGCAGGTCACCATTGGTCATCGGACGCTGTGTGGCTACCGATCCTCGCAACAAAGGATAAATGCGCTCGATATGGATGCGCGTAAAGTAATCGGCCATACGGATGGCATGTACCATCCCCTCTTTAGTGATAACAGGCTCGTTCCAATGGTCGGACAGCAGGTGCGTCATGATAGCCAGGCGCAGCGTATGGATGTTCATCTTCTGGATCATGCCTCCGATATAGCAATCCTCCTCCGCATCGGCCCTCATGTCGTTGATGTCGGCATAGTCGGAGTAAAGGCGGTTTGCCTCATGAGACAGCTGGAGGGTTAACGGCTGCATGTCGAACAGTCTGCCGATGATGCCAGTCCAGCTCGTGCGCATCTCCGGTGTCATGAACTTACGGTCACATCGTTTTATGAATGGGCCTTTGTCGGGATAGACAAAGAGGAATCGCTGCGTGAAGCCAGAATCCATCAAGGCATCAGTGCCGAAGGTCTTGCCGAGCAGTTCTGGCTGTATGCCGCCATTGATGCACATGGCAGGATCGTCAATCAGTTTGGTCTCCTCGGACTTTCGGTTAATGGCAAAGCCGACGTTTGACCAAATGGAAAGCAATTGTGATAACTCAGCACCAACCCCATTTCCGCCTTTGGAATAACGGCCCAAGGAATCAATGAACGATTTCAGTTCGTCGGCCACTACTCCAATCATATCACCCTGTGCAAGCAGGGCATTACGGGATTCTGGCGAACTGTCACCGACTATTCGTTGATGGAATACAGGTTGCTCACCGCCGTAGTTTTTGTCTTCGTGCTTGCATTGGTCATAAACCGCTTTTTCTTCCAGGTACTTGGCAAAGTTGGCTTTGTCGTGCTCGCGCAACGGACGGGTGACTTCTTTGAGAGGCCCAGTCTTGTTCCGGCTGGGCTTACCAACCATGCAGAAAAAGTCGCATGGGTAATTCGTATAAGGGTTGGTGACGAGTTGTGCCTTTTTCCCTGCCGCGATACCAGCGGTAAAGAGACTGTTCACCACCACATACTCCTGTGGACATCCGTAGGATTCTGAAACAGTACGGATATACTCTTGCACCGGTTCGGAAAACCAATCAATAGGCAGCACCGGCTCTGCGAAGGTCGATGCTTTCAGGTGCGACGTTTCCTTGGGTGGAACGGGATGAGTCGGCAAAGACTCAGAAAGTTCAAGAGCTGATGCTTGCACGGCAGAGAGATTGGGTGGAACCTTGTTAACAGGCTCCACCTTCTCTGCCTCAGAGTTGATGATGGAAAGGAAGTCTGGCTGTCCGTTTCCATCAAATGGCATAATGTGTTCTGACATTACTTACCTCCTTTCTTGTTGCACATACTTTTGTCTTGAGCCAGTTGCAGCGCATGGTCAGCATCTACAATGATTTTACGGCCAACCTGAGTGATGGCAGCATTAATCTTCCCGCTTTTCTTGATGCGGTTGGCTGTAGGTATTGAGCATCCAAAAATCTTAGCGATACCTCGGATGCCATACTCGTACCTCTTTTTAGATGTCTCAGCGACTGGGGCAGGTACATAGTTCGCCCCTTGAAGAGATGAATTCTGTAGAAACAGGAACTCCTCACCAGTCATCTGCCATAACGGCTTTTTTAATAATTCATCTAATTGCATAATCTTCTATTTTTTGCAATTTAGGCTTCCAAGATGAGGTACGAGACTCATCTTTTCTTTGCCATTCATGGCGCAGCTCGTACTCTTGCGTCACGTTTTCAAGTGCAAAGTTAGCATGAATACACAAAAGAAAAATCACTAAATATCGATTGATACTCAGTGATTTATGCGATTATTTGGATGCTCGTTTGGATAGTTTGGAACTCCCTTTGGATAAAGATTTGGTTTGGATTGTAATTTAGAGTAGTTATTAGGTACATAGGTCGGTATAGAGACAAAAAACGGTGTGTCTTGACAATATAGATACACCGTTTATGGGAAGAATACGACTGGGAGAATGATGACTATATGCCCGACGTCGCTATTCTTATCTGAGTTTTTACTTCCTGTAGAATTGCTTCTTTCTGATCGCCCCATTGCTCATCTGGGTTATGAACTGTCTTGGAACCTTTATTACTATAGGATCTAAGCACTCGATAAACTGAAGCCGAAAACTTATCAATGTTATCATTAGGGAAATAATCATTTCTAAAAGCCGTTGTCAGAATCTTATCAGATGTTTCGTCTTTAACAAGTCCTCTTATGGCAATCATACAATAACCAACAATGGTTCTCTCAGATTTCTTGCCTTTGTGCCGCGCTAATATATCTTCAATAGCATGAATGACACGTTGATTCGAAGATGCAGGTTTCAGATTCTGGATCAGTGTCAATCCAGTTGAGTTGTACATGAGGACTTTTTCTTCCATCGCATTTTCAACTTGCGGCTGAGAAGGGGGTGTGCTATTTTCGCTATTGCCAGAAAGCCCTTGTTGCTCTTCAAGGTAAAATCGAACCCCTTCTATTCGTCCAATATTGATGATGTAGTTCTGGTTGAGTTCATTATTTGAAGATGATTGCATTTCATTTGTTTGTTCAAGATTATCAGCATAAAGGGCAAAATCCACCTTGGCTGATGGATGTTCCTTCTCATATTGCTCGCAAAAGTTGTATGCAGAGATAAATCCATTAGCGTACCATCGGCCTGTATGCGACAATTCCATCAATGGCACATTACTTTTCTGTTTGGTCATTGAATCATAGTAAACCTGCAATTTATCTTTGGTTGACGTTGTAATTAACACAACGAGTTTTTTGTCCTGGTAGGCTGAAATGAAATATTGATAGCCATCTATAGCTTGATGGCTAAAGTCCCTAATTTTACCATTCCATAGAGTGTGCAACTTGGGAATAGTGTATTGAAAATACTTTTCTGGCTCTATAATCATATCAGTAGTTTACATTAAGTCAAACTTCGACATGGCACTGGCCTTGGTTTCGTCGGCGACATCAATATAAGGTTTCATGGCCTTATAATCGCTGTGTCCAGTCCATTTCATGATAACAGTTGCAGGTATGCCCAGAAGGATGGCGTTACATATAAAGGTTCGACGGGCCGCATGAGTGCCCATCACTTCATATTTCGGACGGATTTCGTCTATGCGCTCTTGTCCGCAATAATATGTAATATGTACTGGGGCATCTATGCCAGCCAGTTCGCATAACTCTTTCAGATAATCATTCATCTTCTGATTGCTGATAACAGGCAGAACCTTGTCGTCCTTAAACGGCACATCCTTGTATTTGTCAAGAATAGAACGACTGTGCTTGTTGAGCTCAATCTTCAAATGGTCGGTAGTCTTGATTGTAGTTATTTCAATGTGGTCGTCCTTAATATCACTTCGGCGGAGATTGTATACATCCGAATATCTCAGACCTGTAAAGCAGCAAAATGCAAACACATCACGTACTCGTTCAAGGTATTGCTTGCTGTCTGGAATCTGATAGTCACGCAATTGCTCTTGCTCTTTCCGAGTCAAAAAGATAATAGGCTTGTCTGGCTTCTTCAACTTTGGTTTGAATGTTTCGTATGCAGCATTTTGATGGAAACCTTTTTTCATGCTCCATCTCAAAAACCATTTCAGGAAGCCAATTTGTTTTAAAACTGTACTATTCCTCATTTCTAACTTGTTGCCAAGAAAATCCATATAGTCGTTCAGACCTTCCTCTGTGAAATCATCAAAGGATATGTTGGGGTTGAAATCGTGAAGATGGTTCCTTTGAGCCGCGAATTTCTCGAAAGTGGCTTTTGTCCAATTGCTAAGTTTGCCATTCTCCTCGGTAAATTCATCGTATATTTCCCAGAAGGTCTTTTGGTGAATGAGTTCTTCACTTTTTGGATCTTCCACTTTTGTTCTTGATGTATATACATCCTTCAGTTGCTCTGTGGTCGGCATCAACTCCTGCAGTTCGAATTCCTTGAAAATATCTTGAATCAGAGTGTAACTTCGTGTCAATTCAGCATTTATTTCCGATGCAGAAACTTTCAACTTATTGGTGCAACCATTTTTTACTCTTTGTTTAGTGGCATCCCACTTAGCTGCATCAATACGATAGGGCATCGTAAACTCAATACGTTGTCCAGAATAATTCACCCTCATGCGGATAGGTACATTCTCAGTAATTGCCACACCGTTCTTCTTTCTCGCTTCAAGGGCAAAGATGATATTTCTCTTGATATTCATATTGTTATGCTATATTGAAATCACTTTTGATATCCCAACTGTCTTATATGGTCATTCAAAACCCTGAGTTGCTCAATTAAGTCATTAAACGGAATGCTTTCTCCATAAATCATGTGTAATCGCATCTGTTCGTAGTCTGAGCGCCATGCGTCTTTTACAGACTCAGGTGGCAGTATCGATATACTGGATGGGAAAAGCGTATCGTAATCAAATCCACGGAGTCCGATAAAAGTTTTGCGATGCTCTATTACTTGACGATACAGTTGTTCATCATTCAATGCACGTTCGGCAATCGGTGTTTGAAGAATCTGTCCGATGTCATACATGTGCCTTGACATTCTTTCAACTCTGATATTATCAGCAGATTTGCTGAATTCTTCATGTAGAAGGAATATCTTCTCCAAGAATGTTCGTTCAGGGAGTACGGCTCTTACATTGAAGGTGTTCCTTTCCCAGCGTGAATCGGGGAACACCTCATCAATGATAGGATTAAGCGTGACAACCTGTACAGGCTCACTCATAGATCTGCCACTAACCTCGATACGAACCATGTTGCGGATATAGGGATTGGTCTCGAAGAGTGAAGGGTACTCGACTTCGATTATCTCAGGATCTGTGGTGGTTACGGAGGTGATGTTAACATGTATTTTGAACATACCTTCCGTAATTCCTTCTTCGATAAGCGCATCGTGAAGTTCATACTGCAACTTGTTTCTAACGAAGCTGCAGGCAGCGCGTCTCAGTTTGTCGCTAATCTGAGTCTTTGACAGAGTTCCGCCAAAGCCCAAATATTCGCGATCGATGCCAATATCAATGTCTTCTGAGATTCTGTCTATCAGTTTCCAGCATTTACTCAGTGATGTGCCACCCTTGAAACTTGTGTGTTCAGCACTCGGGAGTTTGTATAGTGCAGCAAGAACCTGGCATATCCACCAATCTTTCTCAGCCAGGTTGACGTTGATACCCGTCTGAGCTGAAGCCTGTGTAAAAACAATCCTTTGCTGCTCCTGCGATAATTCTATAAATTTCATAGTGCTATAAGCTCCTTTCTCACCCATGCTGGTGCAAGTTTAATATCTTCGTTATAATCTTCTTCTGCCACATTTTTAATATGCTCTTTCAGAATCCGTTTCTGCTCATCGGTTATCTTACCTTCTCCAATCGCTCTCATAGCAGCAACAATACGCATCATTAAGTCAGAGCGGAAACTGAGGGCTTTCAATTCCGAGGTGTGCTTGAACATGATGCCATGTCCTTTGCCGACACTTATTCTTCGAGGCGAGCCATCAGTAAGATAAACGGCGTTTGCTGGTACTTGTGTACTCAGTCCAAGACTATTGAGAGCGTAGTCTCCTGTTGGAACAATACGTGAATGATCACGCTTTGCTATAGCCTGGGCAATATTGTCCAAGCTTGGCAACAGCATTCCAAGGCCAAGTTCTTTGTCGTACTTAGGCTTGTAATATATCCCGTGGGCCAGTCTTACGATAACATTACGTTCACATAGTCTGATTAGTGACTTCTTGATGGCCTCTGGCGTACCAAGCTCGGCATAGTCTGTGGAAAAAACTATTTTCCCTTCCGGTTCCGAACCGATGGCAGTCTCAATTCTTTTTGCTGTACTATCAACCATACTAATTTGTATTTTGGCACAAAATTATAATAAATTTGGGACAAAACAATGCTTTTGCACCAAAAAGTTACTTATTTTAATGCTTATTTAACGTATAGGAGGCTAAAAGTCCTGTTTTCTGCGCAAAAAACAAGACTAATATACATGAATCAATGCAGAACAGTCGTTTGAACACCAAAATCTGAGAATACTAAGATTTCATTCTTCTGGGTGTAAGTTCAAAATCTACACCCAATTTTACACCCAAAAATTGCGATACGGAAAGATATTTTGTGATATCCTGATTTTTGGAGAATTTTATAAACGGCTGACATACAGCCATTTGCGCATTTTATGATATTCTAAGAAACCATAAGTTTGAGAGCCTCTCTCTCCGCAAAAGGTGAACGCTGTTCACCTTTTTTTTATTCAACAAAACGCTGACTTTTAACAAGTTAGCGTTTTTTGTTTTGTTAAAACAGCGAACAGTTCGCGCTTTTTAGAGGAGAAGAAGCGTTCGCGTTTTGGCGAAAGCGTTCGCACTTTTAGGGTTTAGCACACAATAATAATACAAAAAAGAACTGACGCGATGCCAGTTCTTTTCAGCTTTCTTTTTGAGCCTCTTGTCGGATTCGAACCAACGACCCCGAGATTACAAATCACGTGCTCTGGCCAACTGAGCTAAAGAGGCGGGTGGGCAAGCTACCCGTATCGCGCCGCTACAACCAACTACCTTTGCTACGTTCCCGTCCTGGAGGATTCGAAGGGAGCTGGCCGTACGGGACTTACCCGTGTTTTGCGGCTGCAAAGTTAATACTTTAAATTGAGAATTGAGAATTGAGTGTTGAGAATTTGCCGTTTTTAACACATTTTTACAGCCGAAGATGACATATGTGAAGTATTTTCAGTACTTTTGCATCGTGAATCCAACAGAATACATACAACTGAGGGCATTTGCCCGCAACGACGGTGGCTATTTGGCCGTATTATGGATCATCAGCTTTGCCTGTATTATCCTCGGGATGAAGGTTCCTTTTCTGGGAACCTTGGGCACCACGTTTGCCTTTCTCTCGCCGTTTTTCGTCTACCGCCGTATACAGTCATTTCGTGATCACGTGCGCGAGGGCGTACTGAAATATTGGGACGGTTACGTCTATTCCATGTCGATGTTCTTCTATGCAGCTCTGCTGCTGGCAGTCGTTCAGTATGCCTATTTCGCCTTTATGGACAAGGGAGCCTTCTTCAGCACCTCGCTCGAACAGGCGCGTCAGATACTCATTGCCGGCAATTACCCCGAGAAAGAGATCAACGCTGCCATTGAGGAGTATCGCTCGATGCGCCCCATCGACTGGGCTCTCTACTTCATGTCGATGAATATAATAATAGGTGGCATTGTGAGCATCTTCATTGCCATTTTCACCCGAAAGAAAAATAAGAAAAAAACGATATAAAAGAATAGTATGGATATATCTGTAGTAGTGCCTCTGTTTAACGAGGACGAGTCGCTGCCCGAGCTTTACAGCTGGATAGAGCGAGTGATGAACGAGAACCACTTCACCTTCGAGGTGATTTTTGTCAACGACGGTTCAACCGACCGCTCTTGGGAGGTGATTGAAGAACTCAAAGCCAAGTCAGCCAATGTGAAAGGCATTAAGTTTCGCCGCAACTACGGAAAGAGCCCGGCTCTCTTCTGCGGATTCAAGGAGGCTCAGGGCGATGTGGTGATTACAATGGACGCCGATTTGCAAGACTCGCCCGACGAGATTCCTGAGCTCTACCGCATGATCACGAAGGACGGCTACGATCTGGTATCGGGTTACAAACAAAAACGCTACGACCCGCTCTCGAAAACCATCCCCACCAAGTTGTTCAATGCCACGGCCCGAAAAGTAAGCGGCATCAAGAATCTGCACGACTTCAACTGCGGTCTGAAAGCCTACCGTAAAGAGGTGGTGAAGAATATAGAGGTGTTTGGCGAGATGCACCGCTTCATTCCCTATCTGGCCAAGAATGCCGGTTTTGACAAGATTGGCGAGAAGGTGGTTCATCATCAGGCACGCAAATATGGCTCGTCTAAATTCATGGGCTTAAACCGCTTCGTGAACGGCTATCTCGACCTCATCACATTGTGGTTCCTGGGTACTTTTGGCAAGAAGCCCATGCACGTGTTTGGTTTCCTGGGCACCATCATGTTCTTCATCGGTTTCCTGGCCGTTATCATCATCGGAGCCGATAAGCTGTATTGCTTGGCCAATGGCATTCCTCAGCGTCTCATCACCAGCTCGCCTTGGTTCTATATCTCGCTCACCACCATGCTCATAGGCACCCAGTTGTTCCTGGCAGGATTCATTGGCGACCTGATTAGCCGCTCGGCAGGCAACCGCAACGACTACCAGATAGAGAAAGTGATTTAATGGCAAGAACAGATAGTAGAATCATCATCCCCATGAGAAAAACAAAACAGACTGACAGGCTGACCAGGGCAAGAAGGCGGCTGCATCTCTTCCTTCTGGCCGCTTTGCCCATCTATTGTTTTCTCTCATCTTGTTCGCAGATTGACTGTCCGCTCAACAACCGGGTGTATGTCGTCTTCAGGTTCATGAACTCTGTGGGCGACTCGGTCAAGGTGAGCGAAGTGATTAATGTCTCCACTGACCGGCACGAGATGGAAGACTCGGTCGTGCTGAATCAGTTTACGGGGAGAGCCACCTTCAGCATCCCCATGAGTTACACCCAGGACGAAGACGTCTACTACTTCGAGATTACGGGCAGCAACTACCACTACATCGACACCGTCAGAATCAAGAAAGAAAGCCGGCCGCATTTCGAGTCTGTCGACTGCAACCCCTCTTTCTTCCACACCATCACCGGAGTCAACACCACCCACCATACCATCGACTCTGTCACTATCAGAAATAAAAATGTAACCTATGACTCTTATCAGGCGAATCTACACATACACCTTCGTTCTAGCAATTAGTTGTTTGCTGCCAATGGCAGCCAATGCTCAGAAACCTGTCAAGGTGGTTCCGGAAATGCCCGACTCTACGGCTTTCCTGAAAGGATTTGCCGTATCAGCCGACTTGATTGGCCCGCTCATGCTGGGCATTAGTGATAATGGGCATTTTGAGGCGGCTTTGCGCATCAATCTGAAAGACAAATACTTCCCCGTCGTTGAGCTGGGGTATGGCAAGGCCGATCATAGCGACGATGTCACACGCATTACCTACAAGACGAGTGCTCCGTATGGCCGCATCGGACTCGACCTGAACCTCATGAAGAACAAGCACGACAGCTATCGCCTCTACGGAGGGGTACGCTATGCTTACACCAACTTCAAATACGAGTTTTCCCACCCTGGCTTGGATGACCCCATCTGGGGCCAGCATGCCGACTTTCAGGCCAAGGATGTCAGCTGCTATTATCATTGGGCTGAAATTGTGTTTGGTGTCGACGCTACCATATGGGGACCCGTCCATCTGGGCTGGAGCGGACGTTACAAGAAGCGTCTGGCATACGGCAAAAGCGAATATGGTAACTGCTGGTATGTTCCCGGCTTTGGTAAGACGGGCAGTACACGGCTGGGAGGCACCTTCAACATCATTATCGACATTTAACAACCACGAAAGAATAGGCCATGAAAAAACGATACCTGCAACTCATCTTCCTGTTGTTCCTCATTGTGGGCACCGTGCTCATCATCCGTCAACAACAGAACACTCCCTATCAGAAAGACAACGGGTTTGTCTTCGGCACCGTTTATAACATCACCTACCAGAACGACAAGAACCTGAAGCAGGAGATTGAGACGGAGCTCAAGAAGGTGGACATGGCTCTCTCGATGTTCAACGCACAGTCGGTCATCTCAAAAGTCAACCAAGGCTCTACCAGCATTCCTCAGACTGAGGAGGGGCGCATGTTTGAAGAAGTGGTCAGCCTCGCACTCAACATCTCGAAAGAGACCGAAGGAGCGTTCGACATCACCGTGGCTCCGCTGGTCAACGCATGGGGGTTCGGCTTCAAGCAAGGCTTCACTCCCACTCCACAACAGATTGACAGTCTGCGCCTTCTGATTGGCTATAAGAAGATTTACCTCGACAAGAAGAAACACTACATCGCCACCAACTTAGGCAAGACGATGACCATGGCCCAACTTGATTGTTCGGCCATTGCAAAAGGTTATGGCAGCGATGTGGTGGCCAGGCTCCTACGCGCTAAAGGCATTAAGAATTTCATGGTTGAGATTGGCGGCGAGGTGGTGACAAGCGGTATTAGCGAGAAACGCGTACCCTGGCGCATTGGCGTCACTAAACCTACCGACGACACACTCAGCGTGAGCAACGAGTTGCAAACTGTGCTCAACGTTACCGACCGGGCTATGGCCACCAGCGGCAACTACCGTAATTTTTATTATAAGGGTGGCAAGAAATATGCTCATACCATCGACCCCAAGACGGGATATCCCGTTCAACACAACATTCTGTCTGCCACCGTCTTAGCCAACAACTGCGCCACAGCCGATGCCTATGCCACCTCGTTCATGGTGCTCGGCCTTGACGGGGCAAGAGCTATTCTCGACAAGCATCCTGAGTTGATGGCATATCTCATTTATACTGACAAAAAGGGCAACTATGCCGTCTGGTCATCACCCAACTTGAAACTCAACAAGTGACCTTTGCTCTTGAAAGATGCCTGACATTCACCTCCATACAACCCTCTTGGCGCTCCCTCTATTTCTAGGAATGAGCCTTAACGACATAGCTGAGGTCGTGGCTCACACGAGGTTTGGTTTTGTAAAAGTGGGACGCAACAAAACCGTAGTTGGCGAGGGAGATGTCTGCGATAGTATCTACATTCTCACCAGCGGCCAAATCAACATCATGAGTCATGCCGACGACTACAGTTATAGTTTCTCTGAGGTCATCGACTCCCCAACGGTCATCCAGCCCGAGCGCATTTTCGGCCTCACACAGCGCTATAGCATCACGGTCACAGCAGCGACCGCATGCCACCTCATCAAACTCAGCAAAAGCGAAATTCTGAGGCTATCTGAGCAATACGAGATTTTTCGCCTGAACCTCCTGAACATCATCAGCACACAGGGACAGCGCATCTCGCGCCTTCCCTGGCATCCCATTCCCAAAACCATTCATGCGAAAATCATCCGGTTCTTCCAATCGCATTGCCTGCATCCCGTTGGCAGCAAGACTCTGAACATCAAGATGGAAACGTTGGCTCGCGAAATTGGCGAAAGCCGCCTGAACGTCTCGCGAGAGCTGAACCGGATGCATAAGGAAGGCCTTATTCAAATCACCCGAGGCATCATACGCATACCTGCAATGGAGAAACTCCAATAAACCTCACACTACTCGATAATTGAAAGGGAAAACCGCACAATCTACGCAAATAACGAGTAGCACATGAAAAATACAGACTTCGTAGAATAAATTTCGTTAAAAATAATGGGACAACGAAAGCGGATTACATTATTTAATGTATCTTTGTGCGTTAAAAATTTGACATTACAGACATGAATGAGAAGATAGCGGAGAAAGCACAGAGAAAGAATCCGTTTTTTGAGCCCTACAACACGCCGCACGACACGGCGCCATTCGACCGTATCAGCATGGAAGACTTCGAGGAGGCTTTCATGGAGGGTATTCGCCGAGACAACGAGCAGATAGAGAAAACCATCAACAACCCTGCAAAGCCGACTTTCGATAACACCATCATCAACAAAGATGACGACCGAGAGGGCTATTACGACCTGCTGGACCGGGTATCGACAGTATTTTTCAACCTGCTAAGTGCTGAGACTAACGATGAGATGGACGCGTTGGCACAGAAGATGCAGCCCATCCTGACCCAGCACGCCAACGATGTGAGGCTGAACAAACGGCTGTTTGAGCGAATCAAGGCCGTTCACCTGCACCATCGCCGTCTGACGCCTGAGGAGAAAATGCTGCTGGACAACTGCTACGATGGTTTTGTACGTAGCGGTGCTTTGCTCGACGAGGCGGGTAAGGAAAAACTGCGCCAACTGACTGAAGAAGCTTCGATGCTCTCGCTACAATTCTCCCAGAACCTGCTAAAAGAAAACAAGGCATTCATCCTGCACATTACCGATGAAAAACAACTCGACGGACTGCCAGAAACCGCCCGGGAGGCTGCTGCCCAGAACGCCAAGGAACGCGAAATGGAAGGATGGGTATTCACGCTCGACCAACCCAGCTACGGACCATTCATGACTTATAGCACCCAGCGTGAGTTGCGCAGGCAGATGTATATGGAGAAGAACCAGGTGTGCATTCACGACAACGCTGAGAACAACCTCAAGATATGTAAAAGGCTCATTAACCTGCGCCGTGAGATAGCACAGTTGCTAGGATTCAGAACCTATGCCGACTACGTGCTCAAGCATCGCATGGCCACCAATGTCCGTAATGTATACAGGCTGCTCGACCAACTGATTGACGCCTATAAACCTACTGCCGAGAAAGAGGTGGAGGCACTAGAGAAGATGTTTGAGAAAGCGGAAGGAAAGCATCGGTACGGCAAAAATGTGGAAGGTAAACATCAGGACTGCGAGAGTACGGAAGGCATGCAGCCGTGGGATTTTGCCTACTATTCGCATAAGTTGCAACTGAAGAAATACAACATCGACTCTGAGATGCTCCGTCCCTACTTCGAACTGAGCCGTGTCATCAACGGTGTGTTCGGACTTGCCCATCGCCTCTATGGCATTACCTTCAAGGAGAACAAGGAGATTCCTGTGTATCATCCCGACGTGAAAGCTTATGAGGTGTTCGACAAAGATGGAACTTACCTGGCTGTCTTCTATGCCGACTTCCATCCTCGCAAAGGCAAGCAAGGTGGTGCCTGGATGACTGAGTATCAAGGCCAGTACATCAGCCGAAAGGGTGAGAATGTGCGCCCACATGTGAGTGTCGTCATGAATCTCACCAAGCCCACCGCCGATAAGCCTGCGCTGCTGACCTTGGGAGAGGTGGAGACTTTCTTGCATGAATTCGGCCACTCGTTGCATGGCATGTTTGCCAACACACGCTTTGAGAGTCTGAGCGGGACGAATGTGTGGTGGGATTTCGTGGAGTTGCCTTCGCAGTTCATGGAGAATTACTCTATCGAAAAAGAGTTCCTTCGCACATTTGCGTTCCACTATCAGACAGGTGAGCCTCTGCCCGACGAGCTGATCGACCGCATCAGGAAAAGTCGCAACTTCATGGCCGCCTATGGCTGCCTCCGACAAGTCAGTTTTGGACTGCTGGATATGGCCTACTACACCAAGAAAGACGAGTTCAACGATGATATTATACCCTTCGAGAAGAATGCTTGGAGAAAAGCAATGGTCACACGCCAACTGCCCGATACATGCATGACGGTACAGTTCTCTCATATCATGGCTGGAGGCTATGCCGCCGGCTACTACAGCTACAAATGGGCAGAGGTGCTCGATGCCGACGCCTTCTCTGTATTCAAGAAGGAGGGCATCTTCAACCAACAGACCGCCCAGCGCTTCCGCGATTGCATCTTGAGCAAGGGCGGCACAGAACACCCGATGGCGCTCTACAAGCGTTTCCGTGGCGGCGAACCAACTATTGACGCATTACTGAAGAGAAATGGAATTAAACGACAAACAAAGAAAGCTTGACCAGCGCTACTTGCGCATGGCGCAAATATGGGCAGAAAACAGCTACTGCCAGAGACGGCAGGTGGGCGCCCTCGTGGTGAAAGACAAAATGATCATTAGCGACGGCTATAACGGTACTCCTAGCGGATTTGAGAATGTATGTGAGGACGAGAACAACGTTACCAAGCCCTATGTACTTCACGCCGAAGCCAATGCCATCACCAAACTCGCCCGCAGCTCCAACAATAGCGACGGCTCTACGCTCTATGTCACGGCCTCGCCTTGCATAGAATGTGCCAAGCTCATCATCCAAGCCGGTATCAAGCGTGTGGTCTATGGTGAGAAATACCGACTGACCGACGGCATCGACCTGCTGAAAAGAGCTGGCATCGAGGTGGTTTATATGGAGTGCAAATAACCTTCGCCCACCCCACAATCCGACACTATCATAGTTACATATATCAAATAGTCAAATCATAGCATAATGGCCCAAAACAAATCTAACCGGTATCTACCCATCATCATGGCACTCTGTGTCGTGATAGGAATCATCATCGGAACATTCTATACCAACCATTTTTCCGGCAACCGACTGAATATCATCAATAGCGGAAGTAACAGGTTGAACAACATTCTGCACATCGTGGACGACCAGTATGTCGACAAGGTTGACATCGACTCTTTGGTCGACAAGGCCATTCCTTTAATACTGGCAGAGCTCGACCCCCATTCGGTCTATATCAACGCTAAGGATGTACAAATTGCCACCGACGACCTGAAGGGCTCGTTCTCGGGAGTGGGTATAGAGTTTACCATCCGCGAGGATACCATCCACGTGCAGAACGTCATCAGCAACGGTCCCGCCGAGCGTGCCGGACTAGTGGCTGGCGACAAGATTGTGAGCGTAGACGACAAGCCTTTTGTGGGAAAGATAGTCACCAACGAAGAGGCCATGCACCGGCTGAAAGGCCCGAAAGATACGAAGGTGAAACTGGGTGTTCTGCGCTATGGGTCGAACAAGGTGCAATACTTTACTGTCACTCGAGGCGACATTCCCGTCAAGAGCATCAGCGCCACATATATGCTCGACGAGAACACAGGCTACATCCGCATCAAGAGCTTTGGTGAAACCACCTACTCCGATCTGCTCATCTCCCTGGCCAAGCTGTCGCAAGAAGGATTCTCCAACCTGGTCATCGACTTGCGCGACAACACAGGAGGCTATCTGCAGTCGGCTGTACAGATGGTGAACGAATTCCTACCCAAAGACCGCCTTATCGTCTATACACAGGGCCGCAAATCGCCCCGCCACGATTATCGCAGCGACGGGCGAGGCAGCTACCAGAAGATTCCGCTCGTGGTGCTCATCAACGAGGGCTCAGCCTCGGCCTCTGAGATTTTTGCCGGAGCCATTCAAGATAACGACCGAGGCACCATCATCGGCCGCCGCTCATTTGGCAAGGGACTCGTTCAGCAGCAGTTGCCCTTTGCCGATGGTTCGCTCATCCGTCTTACCGTGGCCCGCTACTACACACCCGCTGGCCGCTGCATCCAAAAGCCCTATACTGCCGGCGGTGACAAGAACTACGAGCAAGACCTCATCAGCCGCTACGAGCACGGCGAGTTCTTCAATCAGGACAGCATCAAGCACACCGGTCCTGCCTACAAGACCAGCATCGGGCGCACCGTCTATGGCGGCGGAGGCATCACCCCCGACATCTTTGTGCCGGAAGACACCCTCGGTATGACCTCTTACTACAAACAGGCCAGCATGAGTGGTCTCATCCTGCAATTCGCATTCACCTATACTGACGATAACCGGCTGAAGCTGAACAACTTCAAGGAGATGATGGAACTTTCAGATTATCTTGTGAAGCAGAATACGGTCGATAAGTTTGCCACCTATGCCGACCAGCGCGGCTTGAAGCGTCGCAACCTGATGATCATGAAGTCGCACAAGCTGCTAGAGCGCTACATTAACAGCCGTATCATCTACAACATGTTGGACGAGAGCGCATGGAACCAGTATCTCAATATTGACGACCCTGTGATCAAAGCCACGATGAAGGTGTTTAAGAACAACGAGGCCTTCCCCAAGAAGCCCGAGCCAAAGGCAGAAGACAACAAGAAAGTGGCTATGAACAGCAAGATGCCCTATGAGCATCTGCCACTTGTTCACCCGAACCTCATAGCCGTCAGCTAACCTTCAGCACATCGAGCCATGAACAAAAAAGACCTTCGGAAATACATCCGCTTGCAGAAGCAACAGTTCACGAGCCAACAACTCGTCGAACTGTCGCTCCCCATTATGAAGAAACTGATGGTTCACCCTCGCGTCAAGTCAGCAAAAACCGTCCTGATGTATTATTCGCTTTCCGACGAGGTGAATACCCACGAGGTCATCGACGAACTGGTGGCTGCCGGCAAGACCGTACTCCTGCCAGCCGTCATCAGCGACACAGAGATGGAAATCCGCCATTACGAAGGAGCAAAAGATTTGCTGGGAGGTTTCTTCGACATAATGGAACCAGTAGGGAAACCTTTCACCGCCTTCAAAGAGATTGACGTAGCAGTCGTTCCTGGCATGAGTTTCGACATGCGGGGCAACCGTCTGGGACGTGGTAAAGGCTACTACGACCGCTTTCTTCCTAAGATTCCACAAGCTTATAAAATAGGTGTGTGTTTTCCCTTCCAAAAACTGCCTGGCATTCCCGCTGATGAGAACGACATGAAGGTGGATGAGGTCATCTAGGGCGACAAAAGGCAGGGAGAAAACTCAATAAATCTTCACGTCTGTAATCAGCATGCTGCCCACCTCGGCATTCAGTTTTCTCACCAGTTCCGAGCGCATCATCGAGAGGTCGGAGCGCAAGGCCGGATTTTGAATCTTCACGAAGAGCGTCTGATTCCTGATGAATTTCTCAGCAGTATATTTCTCCACGACGTTTCCCGCCACTTTCCCCCATGCGTCTATCAGCCGCTTTTGCTGAAGCGGGGTTTCCAGCCCTTCATGACGAAGAAACTGACCGACCACATCGTCTAATGACAAAACTCTGCGTTTAAACATTTTTCTTATCTGTATGGGTGCAACCTATGAGGCTATTCATGCGATACGATCCGTGATATCTCCCCTTGCTCCACGTAAAAGAGGCGATAGTCGAAATCGCCATGCTGCAAGATGCGGTCGAGGTGAGCCCGGTTGGTGTCGGTGATAAAAATCTGTCCGAAATCATCGCCAGCCACCAGCTTCACAATCTGTTCCACGCGCCGGGCATCCAGCTTGTCGAAAATATCGTCGAGCAGCAAGAGCGGGGTCGTCTGGCTGTTGGTACGCCTTAGGAAATCAAACTGAGCTAACTTCAACGCCAGCACAAAAGTCTTATTCTGCCCCTGACTGCCCTCTCTCTTCATGGGATAACCGCCCAGCAGCATCTCCAAATCGTCGCGATGCACACCATGGAGCGAATAGCCTACGGCCCGGTCTTTATGCCGGTCGCGCTGAATCACATCCAGCAGCGCACCACGCTGGCAATGAGACACATAGCTTAGCGACACCTGTTCCTTGTCCTCGGCCACACGCTGGTAAATATCCTGAAAGACAGGTATCAGTTCGTCAACAAAAGCCTTGCGCTTCTCGTATATCGACTCTCCCTCGGCAGCCATCTGCTCCTCCCAGATTTGCATCAGCATCGGGTCTGGTTCCTCATCCATCTTCAATAGCGAGTTGCGCTGTTGTAAGGCTTTGTTATAACGGTTCAGCGCCTCAATATAAGTATGGTCGAACTGCGAAATCACTACGTCGAGCAATCTGCGGCGCTCCTCGCTGCCCCCTTCAATCATGATGGAGTCGGAGGGCGAGACATAAATCAGCGGAATCAGACCGATATGCTCCGACAGCCGCTTATACTCTTTCTTGTTGCGCTTGAAATGTTTCTTGGTGCCACGTTTCATCCCGCAATACACCGTCTCGTCGTCACCCATGTCATTCTCATAGATGCCCTCCAGCATGAAGAAGTCCTGTCCGTGGGTAATCACTTGCGAGTCGACGGGATTGCCGGCGCTGCGGCAAAACGAGAGATAATACACAGCATCCAGCATATTCGTCTTGCCCTCTCCGTTGTGCCCTATGAAGCAATTCATCTTGGGCGACAACTCGAGAGTTGCCGACTGAATGTTCTTATAATTGATAATCGAAATCTTCTTTAATATCATGACCGATGACCGTGTATCTTTACATCTATCTGGTGTCCGGAGCCAAGTCCAAAGCGCTTCAGCAAGTCCCCACAAAGGGCTTTGCAAAGCCCGACTTCGCCATTTTCGAACGCAAAGTTAGTGCAAAATAGGCAAAAAAAGAAAAAAGTCGGCAATAAATTTTAGTATGTGAGAGAATTTCTGTAATTTTGTGCCCCAAATGAAACATCAAAATCAACAAAAATAATGGCAAACAAAAATGTAAAGCAGCAGGGTCAGCCCGTTGAAGAGACCCTCAACAAGCAGGAAGCCTTCTTCATGAAGTATAGGAAGGCCATCCTTATCGCAGTAGCCGCATTGATCATCCTCTTTGCTGGCGTTATCCTCTACAAGAATTATGTCTCTGGTCCCCGTGAGGCCAAGGCAAGCACCGTACTGGCCAAAGGTCAGGAGTATTTCGATGCTGAGCAGTTTGACAAAGCCCTCAATGGCGACGGTGCCGGTTATCCCGGTTTCGTGAAGGTAGCCAGCGACTACAGCAGCACCGACGCAGGCAATCTGGCCAATCTTTATGCCGGTCTCTGCTATGCCAATCTGGGCAAGTGGGCCGAGGCCGTGAAGTATCTCGAGGGATTCTCCGGCTCTAACGACCAGATGATCAGCCCTGCCGCACAGGGTGCCCTGGGCAATGCCTACGCCCACATCAACCAGCTCGACAAGGCCGTCAGCGCCCTGAAGAAAGCCGCCGATATGGCCGACTCGAAGTCTTCGCTCAAGGCCAACAACAGCCTCTCTCCCACCTTCCTCATTCAGGCAGCAGAGATTCTCGAGAGCCAGAACAAGAAGGCCGAGGCCCTGAAAATCTATCAGGACATCAAGAAGAAGTATGTCAACTCGGCTGTCAGCCAGGAGATTGACAAATACATCGAGCGCGTCAGCGAGTAATTAACCATTATCCATTGTCAATTATCCATTTATTAAACGATGGCTACAGCCCTGCATAATCTGTCAGATTACGAGTTCGATAAGATTCCCGATGCCAGCAACATGTGCTTCGGTATCGTCGTAGCAGAATGGAACCCCGAGATTACCGGCGCTTTGCTCAATGGTGCCGTCGGCACTTTGGAAAAGCACGGTGCCCTGCCCGAGAACATCCATGTGAAGACCGTTCCTGGCTCATTTGAGCTCATCTACGGAGCCCATCAGATGACCCTCAACGACGGCTACGACGCCATCATCATCCTGGGCAGCGTGATTCGCGGCGAGACTCCCCATTTCGACTACATCTGTCAGGGTGTCACACAGGGCATCGCCCATCTCAACGCCACCAGCGCCATCCCCGTCATCTACGGGCTGCTCACTACCGATGACCTGCAACAGGCCAAGGACCGCAGCGGAGGCCGTCTGGGCAACAAAGGCGACGAGTGCGCCATCGATGCCATCAAAATGGCTAAGTTCTGACGACAGACAATTCGCTTACAAATACAAAGGAAACAGGCCCCACGGTTTGTTTCCTTTTTTTTATTTGTTTTTTTATTATTTTACTAATGAATTAAACAAATAATGATTAACTTTGCATCGAAATACAATTCTGATGGAAGAAGAGGCCAGACTGATAGAGCAGCTGAACGGTGGGTCGTATGAGAGTTTCACCCTCTTATACGATCGGTGGGTAGCCCGTCTCTATCAGTTTGTCCTCAGAACCGTCAAGTCGGAGTCGATGACGCAAGAGATTGTACAAGACACCTTCGTCCGCGTATGGGAAAGCCACGCCGGCATCAACCCCGGGAAGTCGTTCAAGTCGTACCTCTTCACCATTGCCTACCACCTCATGGCCGACCACTTCCGGCAGCAGCTGCGCCATCCGCTCTTGCCCGACTACATTAACTACGCCTCATCCTTCGCCACCCGCAACGAGGCCGAGCAAACACTCAGCCTGGAAGATTTTCTCAAGCACCTGGAAAAGGCCAAGCAGAAGCTCACGCCGCGCCAACGGCAAGTCTTTGAGATGAGCAAAGAGCAGAATCTCTCAAACGCCGAGATAGAACAGCAAATGGGCATCACCAACCAGGCCGTGCGCAACCTGCTCTCGGCAGCCATGCAGACCATCCGCCGCGAAATGGAGCCCTACGCTCCCCTGCTGCTCCTATTCCTCGAGCTGTAGCCCAGGCCGCGGAGAAGACGGGGGAGAAAGAGTGCGCCTTCCTCAAGGACTTCAAGGCCTGGCTCGACGTCAACGGCGAGGGCATCTTCGGCTCGCGCCCCTGGAAAGTCTATGGCGAAGGAGCCGTGAATACCGCCAATACCGGCTCGTTCCGCGACAACGAGAAGCTGCAGGAGTCGTTGAGCGACAAGGACATACGCTACACTCAGAAGAACGGCACCCTCTATGCCTTCGTGCTGGGCTTTCCCACGGCTCAGACCGTCCGTATGAAGGCGCTCGGCCGCAAGTCGCCCCAGATGAACGGCAAGCGCATCAAGCGGGTCCGCCTGCTGGGCAGCAACCATAAAGTGGCGTTCCGCCAGACGGCCGACGCCCTCACCATCACCATGCCGGCGGTCGAGAATACAGGCAAGACCATCTGCTTCGCAGTTCAGTAGGAGCCCCCTCCAACTCCCCCAAAGGGGGGAGGGAGGGCTGGCGCCGGGGCAAAGTTCAAGGTTCAAAGTTTAAGGTTCAAAAGTAACACGAATTACCACTAATTACCACAAATTTAATGCATAATTAATAATGCATAATGCATAATAAAAGTGGTCGCAAGCAGCTCGCTCTCTCCCCCTCGGGGGAGCCGGAGAGGGGTTTCTCTCTTCCTTCCCGAAGGAGGGGTAAGGGCTGGTAGCGACAACTGAAAAGCACATCACACTTCCCACTTCTCACTTGATAGTAGGCCAAATAACAGCCAATATTATACCAAAAATATTCATTTTCATACCATTTTTGAATATTATTTACCGTAAATCATTGTTTAATCAGATAAAAGTCTTATCTTTGAGGCAAATTATTAACTTAAATATCCATATTATTAAAATGAAAAAAGTATTATTTGTATTAGTTACCTTATTGGCATTAGCAGGATGTGCAAAGTCAGATAATGACAAAGCATCAGCCATAGTTAAAGAATGGTTTAGTAACAACTTAAACGACCCATCCAGCCTTGAAATTGTCAGCATAAATAACGTAGAAACCGATTCTGTATTAAATTGTGAGGATGATGAAGACTATAAACTAAAACAAGATGAACTTATATTGGCATACAAGTATGCAAAAAAAGCCATAGAAGATGATATACCAAATCTTGCTAAGGAATATGAGGAAAAGGCTAAAAATTATGAAAAGGAATTAGAGCAAATGAAGGAGAACTTTAAGCCATATAGTCGAGGAAAGATTACAACTGTAAAATATCGTGCAAAGAATGCTTTTGGAGCACTCACACTTGAAGAGAAAACTTTCCGTTTTGACAATGAGATGACTAAAATTATTACTCAAGAATAAATGATTTCATATAAAGTAGAAGTTATATTCCCTTTTTGAATCTTTTCAAACATTATAGCTCGTGGCTTTGAAAGTCACGAGCATTTTATTTGCAGAGATTTGTTGCTTTGAGTCCTGTATACAAAAGTACAAGGGAGCATCGAATGAAGAATTTGTGGACGGTTCCTGCGAAACGCAGATGAAACCGACCGTATCTACGACTTCATCCACAAGAAAAACACAGGTATAACGAAAAGCAAATTGGGATAAAGAAAGCGGGGATAATTCCTCCGCTTCTTGGTTTACATCGCGATACAAATTAGTAGATTATTTTTAAAAACTATTGTCAGCCAAATCTTCAATCATATCTTCAATCCATGACTCTTCTGTCGGAAAACGCTCTTTTAAATAGCCTACAAAACCGTCTCCTTCCAATCCCGCAAATTTTTTATAGGATTCCCGCAAATCGTCGATAAATGGCTGCCCATGCTTTACCATAAAGGTATCGCGCTTCGAATAATTATTTTCGTGATAAAAATACTCAATAGCACATCCGCCATACTGGAAACATAATATACTATTATGCTCAGAATCATATTCTGACCAAAGATAGGTGATTTTGCTTTCGCCAAGCGAATCCTTCAGGTGACACTGTGAAAATCGTTCTGGCACAATAGCCATAGCTCTATCAGATGCACCTGTCTTTTTAGAACAAGAAACTAGCAAAGTTAAAAAAATCAATACAACAAGATTTCTCATAATACTAAGTTTTTTTATACCGCAAATATAGTGAAAATACTATATATTAAGAATACTTCTACCGATTTATTAAGATAGTTTAAGGATAAAACATTTCATGGAGATACACTACATGATTATATAATGATAACTGTTGTGACCACCATTATATTGCTTTCCACCCCATTCTGCTAAACACGGCACTCCATTGCGACACAGCTTTCTATGATGCAGAAATCATATTGCCCCCATGATAAGGTTACAGATTTGACGCATTTCTGACGCTGGCATTAGCTTAACGTACGCAAGGCCTGACAACACCTTTTATGGTGCAAAGATATGATATTTTTTTGTTGAAATCGCTCAATTTCGGAAAAAATAATTCATCTTCGTGGTTTTTCTTTCCGTTATGTGCCGATTATTCGCTACCTTTGCACGTTCATTTAATTGCTTACCAATTTTAAATCCAGATATTATTTCATTATGGCAGTTTACGCAATATATTCATACGAAATACAAGAGGGCAGTCGAAGCCTCTTCTATAAAGACACGGGAACGAGGGCTATTGATATGTCAAACGAGATTGTCAACAACATACTGAATGACGGGCTGACTGTGGTTGGCAAGAAGAAGAAGGAGGACCAGCTTCTGAAGAATCTCCATTATATAGGGAGAGAAGGGGTGTTCAGCTGGGAATTGTGCAACGTGAAGGACAAGACCCTGCTTGAGGGTCATGAAAAGATTCCCTACGAGGAGCATCCAGGCAGCTATGTGATCATAGACAACAGGCCCGATGTTTGTCAGATATTGATAGAGAGAAATAGCGCTTTCGGCTCTGATACCGACAAAGTGGTCAAGCTCCTGAGACATGCTTTCAAGGTGCATTTGAGCGACTATGGCCTGAAAATAGTCATCAAGCGAAAATGGCAGGCTAGCAATTTCAAGGATGTCATACGTGAGAGAATCTACAAACAGCACGATAATGTCAAAAAGGTGGTATGGGAGTTTCCCAATCCGGATAAGGTGAAGGGCATAGATGCTACCCAGCAAATGAAAAACCGACTGGAAGGCCTCCAGCTATTCACCAAGACCTCTAATGCCTTGAAGGGAGTGTTAACTTTGAAAGCGTCAAAAAGGTGTCCGATGAATGTAGATGATGATAAGGTTGAGGAGTGGGCGCAGATGATTGCCCTGAGTGCCCAGAACAGTTATAAGCTGTCGTATTATTTCTACAATTCGCCTGTGGTGAATTTCAAGGATGTTGCCTACGCCTTTGCTTCTATTCAGACGAAAGTGATACGAGACTTTGAGACCAGCCAAGTTGTATACAAAGGTGAGAGGACAACATTCGAACTCTTTGAGACTCTTGACAGAATCAGGAAGCAAATAGCAGACTATGACCATGAAAAGATTGTTGACGACGGAGAATAAGCGGAGCATCAAGGAGGCCTTCAAAGGCAATGCGGTGTTCCGCGTGATCGATGCGGGCTACAAGGAGCAAGAGAACCGGATGGAAACACTTCACTTCTCTCCGGAGGAAGTTTTCATCAACTGTTTCGTCGGCTTCGACAAAATGCTTAAGAACCGCGAAGAGATAAGCGGAATGGTGGTTCGTATGTGGTACGACACCAACTGCGAATTGAGAGACGACGCCAGCGAAATGTCAAGGGACTTTCAGAAAGAAGAACTCGAGACGGCCACTTCGTGCATCGTCTATTCCATTATTGCCTGCATGATGGCAAGTGACGAATGGGAACTGATACGGCACACGGATTCGCTGATGAGCCAGATTGCCGAGCATTCAGATCCCGACTCTATCTTCTTGCCCTTCGACATGAACATCGGGAGCGACTTTGTCGTGTATATACAGAAGTATATCAGCACCGGTAAATACATCAGCGACAGGATAGAAAGCCCCAAAAGCTATGCCGACCCGATCAATCACTTGGCTACGCCTCTCGACAGGACAAAGACAAAAGAGGGCGTGAGAAAGCGGCTGGAGTTCATGAAGGGTGTGCTGCCTGATAGTGAGACAAGGATTATGGCTCTGGCTGATTTCAACAAGATGATAGAGGCTGTGGAATACCTCATAGAAAACGATGTCGTGAAGAAGCAGGAGACAAAAATTCCCACCAAGCTCCCTATAGCGCATTTGCGTTATACCTTTTATTTGGTCTTCAAGAACGAGGGCCACTTCATCGGTCGCACATTATGGCAGGATTTCCTTTGCGAAACTTTCTTACAGATGCAAAATAATAAAAACTCTCTTTACAAGCATTTTTCGGATAAGCCAAATGGCTACAATAATTATTACGGGCTGAGGAAGAAAAAATGAATGGGAAAATGGGATTTTGAGAATCCCACCAAAAATTTTTTTAGTGGAGATGGAATTTTTCATTAGATTCTTATCTCCACTTTTTGTTTGTGTATCAGCCAATTACGCTTCTGAAGCGAGTGGGATTCCATACGTCTGCGAATGGGATTTTGCGGTAAGGATTTCCCATGTTGCACCCCATTTTATCCCACATTTCTTTTGCAGCCGAGAACTGAATATCTCAGCTCCCGGCCGTCTTACGCTATGGGCTAAGCAGACGCGTCTTACCGCCCAAAATCTTTTTAGCACTATGGCAAAAGATTTTGATTATATGAAAAGACCATCAGGTTCACAGAAGATGAAAGAACCGAAGGGCTTCAGTGAGTTACTAATTGAGTTTTTCGAAGGTGACACTCCGCTGGCTGTCGCGTTCCGCAAAAGGAAAACAGAAATGGCTGCCGAGGCGGAACGTGAGTCCAACCGCCGCCTCTTCGACGACATCTTCCCCAACACGGAGCTGGGGGTCGACCTGAAGCTGATGACCCGCCAGTCTGGGCGCATGCCAGTGGGCGAATACATTGATGGGGTGCTCACGCGGGATGGAGAAGATCACTTCCTTTTCGTTCAGAACGCCGCCAAGGAGCGAGAGGCCTCTCACCGTAATCCCCATATCTACCAGGGGCGCTACATCAACGTGATTCGCCATGCTGACGGGTCGCTGGTGCTGACGTTCAACCATCCGGTTCTTACCGCGGACTTCACCATTCACGACTTCTGCCGTGAGGCTGCCGGGGAACTGCTCGCCGTGGCTGGCCTCATAGGTGAAGAGTAAATAACATCGGAAATCTCAAATCTCAAATCTCAATTAAAAAAAAAGGCACTATCTACATCGGAGCCTTCTTTTATAATACCTATAACTTATTGATAATCAATAATATATATAATATATATAGTATAAGAGGCAAGTTGAGGGGGTACCTTTTATTTAATTGAGATAATTGAGATTTGAGATTCTGACCATGTAATAATTTAATTAAATACTTGTAAATCAATGAAATACAACATTTTTAGCAGCACCGCTCCTGTGATGCCCAAGCCCACAAAAGGCACAGAAATATGCAAATTACTCCGCTCGCAGGCCTCTTTTGACATGCGTGAGACGCTCATTCCGATGGCAATGCCACCACTTGCCGCTCATCTCAGCGACGTGAAATTCATGTATTCTGATAACAAATACTATGAGCTTTGCGGCCAAATGGGCCATCTCATTGGCCCTTCGGGCGTCGGTAAGGCTCAACTGAGCCATCTCGTAGAAGCCATTATGCGCTCTTTCCGCGAGCACGATGACCTAGAGTATAAGAAACTGGTCGACTGGCAACGCCAAATGAAGACAAAGGGTGCTAACAAGGAAAAGCCAGAGCGACCTGACGTGGCTTTCTGGTTTCCGCCTGCCGACCTGACCAACCCGGCGTTCATCCAGAATGCGATGGCGCTGGAAAAACAAGGCGGCCGCACGCAATACCTCAACCTGCCCGAGGTGGAGATGGCCGACCGTATGTGCGGAGGCCACAGGCAGGTGAGCCAGACCATACGCAACATCTACGACTGCCAGCGGGCTGGAGCACTGCGTGCCACGGCTGAGGGCGTGACGGGCAACCCGATACTCAGGGTGAATATGACTTTCAGCTCGACTCCCGACAGCGCCCGTTCTTTCTACCGCAAGGACTTGACGAATGGTTTCTTCGGACGAATTCCTTTTGCCTACAAGGCTCGCGGAGAGCGCAAGGGACAGATTCTGCGCCAAGGTCAGTATAATGATGAGTTCCTGGCGAAGCTCGATAAATATATCATGCGCCTGGAAAACTGCAAGGGAGCTTTCGTGGTGAAGCCGTTGAACAAGGTTGCCGACCAGCTGGCTGAGGAAATGGCAAAACTGGCCGACCTCGCCGACGACGACATGCTGTTTGAACTCTCACACCGCAGCATCTTTGCAGCATGGAAGAAGGCAGCTACGCTTTGGATTCTGAACGACCAGACGTGGAGCCGCAGCATCGGAGAGATGATGGTTTGGTTCTGCTATTACGACCTGTGGAGCAAGGTGAAGGTCTTTGGCGACATGTTCAAAGGCAGCGATGTAATGTTGGAGAATACTGAGAAATGTGGACCGAAGAATATGCTCAACAGTCTGCCTGACTCCTTCAACGAGCAACAGTTGAGTGCTTTGCGTGTCAGCCTCGGTAAACCGGAGGAAGGCACCACGCATCAACTAAGCGTCTGGAAAAACCGCAAGTTCATCACCTTCTCTGAGCAGACCGGACTCTACACCAAAACCGAGGAATATCTGAACCGCTCATAATTCATAATTCATAATTTATAATGCATAATCAGCCTGCCGGTTTCCTCAGAATTGAAAACTGCCGGTTAGAGAAAAATCTGTGAAAATCTGTGAAAATCTGTGGGCAAAACATATTCATAATGATAGACAGACTAGATCTTCAGAAGCTCCGCGACCTCCCCATCGAGGGGGTCGCCGAGCGGCTCGGGATGAGCGTGGCGCGCCACAAGGCGCTCTGCCCGTTCCACGACGACCATCATGCCAGCCTGTCGTTCTCGACGCGCAGGAACACGTTCCGCTGCTTTGCCTGCGGGGCTCATGGGGGAACGATAGACTTGGTGATGAAACGGCTGAACATGGGGTTCAGGGATGCGTGCCGGTGGCTGGGAGCCCCCCTCCAGCTCCCCCCAATAGGGGGAGAGTCCGAATCCGCCTCTCAGAAAGCCTCCCCTATTGGGGGAGGTTGGGAGGGGGCTGCGCCCTTCGACGCCAGCCGCTACGAGCGGTTCTTCGAGCATCCGTGGCTCAACGACGAGGCGCGCCGCTTCCTCTTCCAGGAGCGACGGCTGGATGCGCGGGTGGTCAGCTGGTGCCGCCTCACCTCGTGGCGCGACCGCCAGGGCGTGGCGTGGCTGCAGACGCCCTACTACGACCGCGAGGGCCGCCTCACGGGCATCCAGAACCGCAACCTCGTGCGCGGCGCCTGGCCCCGCTTCCGCTTCCCGCAGGGCGCCCGGTGCGGCATCTACAACCTGCCCGTGCTCAACCTGCTGAGGCCCCACGAGGCGCTCTACATCGCCGAGGGCTGCTCCGACTGCTGGGCCCTGCTCTCGGCCGGCCACAAGGCCATCGCCATCCCCTCGGCCACCCTGCTCACGGGCGAGGACAAGGAGCAGTTGTCAATGATCAATTGTCAATTATCCGTTTCCTTCCACATGTATCCCGACCGCGACGCCCCCGGCGAGCGCCTCTTCCTCCAGCTGCGCCAGGTGCTCCCCACACTCGAGCACCACCAGCTGCCCGCAGGGTGTAAGGACTTCAGCGAGTACTACTTAAAGACCCTACCCAGCCTAAAGACCCTACCCAGCCTCCCCTATGAGGGGAGGGGTGGTTACCTTTGAAGCTGGAGGGCAACTCGGCAGTTACAGAGAGCGCTCCAGCAACTCGGGAGAGGCCCCCCAGCCCCCTCCAACTCCCCCAAAGGGGGGAGAGAAGAGCCCCCACCAACTCCCCCAAAGGGGGGAGAGAGGGGGCCTCAATCCGGCAGGCATAATTATGCATTATGCATTATTCATTATGCATTATTATTATGCATTATTTTTCTCTTTTTTTTCTTGCACAATTCAAATATTTTTTGTACCTTTGTAACTGTAAACAATTAACTTTATGTAAAACTATTTTAACGAAGGAGGTAAACATGATTTACTACAAGCTGTATCAAGACAACCGCCGCAATGCGGCCAATCCCGGCGCCTGGTATGCACGCCCCGCAGCCGGACAGGTGTACGACCTTGAGGACCTGGCCGAGCACATGGCCGCCCACGACACTCCCTTCTCGAAGGGCGTCATCTACGGCGTGCTGACCGACATGGTGGAGTGCATCCAGGAGCTCACCCTGCAGGGCGTGTCCGTGAAGATCCCCGACCTGGCCATCTTCTCCGTAGGCTTCAAGTCGACCGGCGCCGAGACCGTGAAGGAGTTCAACGCCGCCGAGAACATCAAGGCCTACAAGCTCCGCGCACGCGCCACCGGCCAGTACAAGCCCCAGCTGCTCAAGCAGAAGGTGAACGTACGCCACTATGGCGAGTACAAGGTCTCGACCGACGAGCCCGCAACTGAGCCGACGGAACCGTAAGGGGAGCCCCCTCCAACTACAGCCCCCTCCAACTCCCCCAAAGGGGGGAGGGAGGGCTGGCGCCGGGGCAAAGTTCAAGGTTCAAGGCAGGAGTCGCAAGAGGCTAAGGTATCGTCCAAACTCCCAAACTCCTAAACTCCCAAACTCCTAAACTTATCACTTATCACTTATCACTTAGAAAAATGAACAAAGAAACCTGGAAACTGATTCTGCAAATCATCGTGAGCGTCATCACCGCCATAGCCACCACACTGGGCGTCAGCTCGTGCATGTAAGAAAGCGAAGCCGCATTTCGAGTGAGATGCGGCTCTTTTTTTTGCCCGAAAAGAAAAAATTTTATCTTTTTTTGAAAAAAATTGGAAAACGATGGTTACAAATCGCGCTCAAATCAGTATTACTATAAAAACAAGAATAATAATGCACACATTGAAGACACTTCTAAGGAAATATATGCAAGGACGACTGAACGGCGAGGAGCTGGATGCTCTGCGCCAGCAAGTCGACACGATGAGCGACCAAGAGCTGCGCAGCCATCTGGGCCAGCTGTGGATGGAAACCAGCGAGACGGCTGCTATCCCCGAGGCGCTGAAACAGCAAATGCTGGACAGCATCAACCAACGCATACAGGCGCAAAGCACCCGTCACAACCCGTCACAACCAGCGAAAGACAACGGGCAAGGCTCTGAGGCCGCGACACAAAAACCAAAGGCCAAAGTGCACCGCATCAAGCGCATGCTGCGCATAGCCGCCGTCTTCCTCTGCATTCTTGTGGGCACCGCCATGTGGTTCAACAGCCGCGTGGAGCGGCCCAAGCTCTCCGGCGAGGTAATGGCAGCCATCCAGCGGGCAGAGCAATCGGGCAAGAACCAGGCCGTAGTGACCATCGACGGCCAGCCCGTCAGCGTGAGCAGCGAAGAGGGCATCGCCAAAGCGCAAGCCGTCAACACCCACCACTCAACAACCGCCAGCCAGGAACGCACCGTCACTACCCATCACGACTCAGAGTTCTGGATGACATTAGAAGATGGTACGCGCGTACATCTTAATTATGGCACCCAGCTCACCTACCCCATCCACTTCAGCGGCGACACACGCGAGGTGGAGCTGCAGGGCGAGGCCTACTTCTTCGTGGCTAAAGACAAGAGCCGCCCCTTCATCGTGCATACGCCCAACGGCGACGTGCGCCAGTATGGCACCGAGTTTAACATCAACACGCGCGACGAGATCGGGGCAACCCGCGTCGTGCTCGTCAACGGCAGCATCGGCATCACCCCGCGCGGCGGCACCGAGAGCATGATGCGTCCCAACGACATGGCCATCCTTCAGCCCGGCGAGCCAGAACCTGTCATCAGTCAGGTAGACATCATGCCCTACATCGCCTGGAACACGGGCACCTTCATGTTCGACGACTGTACGCTCGAGCAGCTGATGCGCGTGCTGGGCCACTGGTACAACAAGCGCGTAGAGTTCAACGACGACGCTATCCGCGAGATGCGCTTCACGGGCGAGATAGATAAATACGAGTCGATTCTCCCCACGATGAAGGCCATCCACAAGGTGACGGGCCTGCGCATCGAGGTACGCGGCAAGGAAATTATCATCAGCGAGTAAACAACAAATACACCTTAATATTAACTTAAAAAAAGAGAGCATGAAAAAAATCAAAGCAACAAGACGAATGGTCGTCCTTCTGCTCATGACGCTGCTGACACTCTCAGTGTCGGCACAGTCGGTAAAGGACAAGACCGTGACGCTCGACATGACGCAAGTGACTGTGAAGCAATTCTTTGCAGAAGTGAAGAAACAAACAGGCCTGAACTTCATCTACAGCGCCGAGCTGGCCAAAACCTTCCCCAGGGTGACGGTAAAGGCACAAAACAAGCCCGTGCGCCAGGTGCTCAACGATGTGATGAACCGCATCAACTGCACCTACGACCTGGAGGGAAGCATCGTCACCGTGACACGCAAACTCTCGGGAGCACGCACCCGCACCGTGACGGGAGTGGTGAGAGACGACATGGGTGAGACGCTGCCCGGCGTGAGCATCTGCATCGACGACTCGAAGGTATGCACCATTACCGACGGCAACGGCTTCTACACCCTGAAGGTGCCCGCCAACGCCTGCGACCTGAAGTTCACCTTCGTAGGTATGGAAAACGCTATTGTTCACCTAAAGGCAGGCAACAGCCACGCCACCCAGGATGTGACGATGACCAGCAGCGCCTCGTTGGACGAGGTTGTCGTGACGGGTTATCAGACCATCTCGAAGAAAAACATGACGGGTGCCACGGCCACCATCACAGCCGAGACGCTGCAAGACCGTTATACCAGCAACATCGTCAGCAACCTGGAAGGCCGTATCGCCGGTCTGTCAACCTACGGCGGTGAGTTGAAAATCCGTGGTACCAGCTCGCTCTACGCAGAGACCTCTCCGCTGCTCGTTGTCGATGGTCTGCCCATGGAAGGTAAGCTGACCGACCTGAACATCTACGACATCGAGACCATCAACGTGCTGAAGGATGCTGCCGCCACCGCCATCTATGGTGCGCGCGCCGCCAATGGCGTAATAGTTGTGACTACCAAAAACGCCAAGAAAAAAGGTAAAGTAGAGATAGATTTCTCTGCAAACCTTTCTCTAACAGAGAATCGTAACCTCGACTACAACGACAATTTCTATATGAATGCAGCCCAACAAGTAAAAATAGAGTCGGATTTTTATGATTACTGGTATGGAGAAGCAGGTAATACGGCAGCCGACTACGAGCCAAAAATCACTCAGGGAACTGAACCCATCTCTGCACTGGCATACGCTTATTATCGCAGGGCTGCCGGTGAGATTTCCGATGCAGAGCTGCAGAGCATCAAAAGCCAGCTGAGCAAGAACAACTTCGCCAAAGAGTTTGGCAAGGAGGTTTTCAAACAGCAAGTGATGCAAGAGTATAACCTCTCATTACGCAACCGTTCTGAGAAAACAACCAACAACCTGACGCTGAACTTTAAGCATGACAACGAAGGTATTGTGAATCATTTCGACCGCCAGCTGACTCTAAACTACAAAGGCTCTTACGAATTGGCCAAATGGCTTACGGCAAGAATCAGCATCAATGCCGTCTATGGAAAACAACGCTATCAAGGAAATGACTATAATGGGAGAACAACCGTAAACGACATCTTCAAGCACCCGGCCTTTGAGACACTCTACAATGCCGACGGAAGCCGCCGCAAACTATACGGATTCTTTGACGGAAATCAATATGCAAGCCTCTCAACCATCCCAGGGTTGGTTGATACGGGTACCGACGTGAGGGATGAACTCTATAACAATGTGACCAATAGCAGTCGCCAGCACATGCGCTATCATGGAGAATTGCTTTTCAATATTATTGACGGACTAACGGCTTCTGCTCAATATGTTTATGAGACCGACCATGTAGGTACTGAATGGTATGCCAATCAGGAAAGCCATCCAGCCCGTGTGCTCCGCAATGCCTTTACCACAGTCGATGAAAACGGCAACATTTTACACTTGACACCAGAAACAGGTGGTATGAAGAAGTACACCAATACTGACGGTCGCTATTGGACTGCCCGTGGCCAGTTGAACTTTATCAAGACTTTTGGTAAACACGCCATCAATGCCATTGCAGGTCTGGAGTTCCGTGAGACCAAGAGCTGGGGTAACAACTCTCTGTTGTTAGGATATGACGAGCAGCTGCAGACCAGTATGACGCAAAACATCAACTTCAACGAACTCTATCTGTTGCGACAGAACGCCTATGCCTATTTGGGATCAACAAGTTTTTACAGCGGACAGTTTGCTTTTGACCCATACATTAATGGCGGAATGGCATTGATTAAAGAAACCACCCACCGCTACGGCTCTGGCTATGCCAACTTCACCTACACCTACGACGAGAAGTACAACGTGTTTGCATCGTGGCGTAAGGACTATGCCGACGTCTACGGCCTGAACGTGAAGTACCGCGGAAAACCACTATGGTCGGTCGGAGGTGCATGGAACATCGACAACGAGTCGTTCATGAAGGACGTGGATTGGGTGAACTACCTGAAACTGCGCTTCAGCTATGGAGGCACAGGTAACATCTACCAAAGCGCCACATCGTATATGACGGCCTCTACGGGCGAGACAAACTATTACACCTATCTGCCTATGGCCAACATCACCAGCCCGGGCAACCCCGATCTGCGCTGGGAGAAGAGCAACATCACCAACATCGGTATCGACTACTCGCTATTCGACAACCGCCTGCGTGGAGCTCTGGACTACTATTATAAGAAGTCGAAGGACGTGTTCTCCAACAAGCCGCTCGACCCCACAACCGGTTTCACCAGCCTGGTGGTCAATGCTGCCGAGATGCGCAACCACGGTGTTGAGCTGCTGCTCACAGCCGAGTGGTTCCGCGCCCGCACGGAGAAAGACTTCGGATGGAGCACCACCTTCACCTTCACACACAACGACAACAAGGTGACCAAGGTTGAGACTGCCGCTACGACAGCCGGTCAGTTACTTTGGTACAAGAACTACCTCGAGGGCTACCCTGCCAGCCAGATGTGGTCATACCGTTTCTACGGCATCTCTGACGGCACAGACAAGAATGGCTATGGTGCAAACCCGGGAATGGTTCTTTACTATGGTGCCAATGATGTGATTTCTCATGGTCCAAGCGGCACTCCCGACATTTTGGAGTATAGCGGTCAGACTGAGCCCAAGGTGATTCTCGGCATGGGCAACGAACTACAGTGGCAAAACTTCACTCTGGGCATTCAGATGGCTTACTATGGCGGGCACGTGATGCGCGCCCTTCCAGAAGAGGAAGGATTTGAACCATCATATGTCGCTATTCCCAGCTATTTCCTGCATGCCTGGACACCAGAGAACCCAACCAACACACCTGGATTCGGACGCTATGCCTCAACAGCAGTGGGCAGCGAGCCCAGCTATAGCAACAATGCCGTCTATGATGCAGATTTCCTGAAAATCAGAAACATTGTGTTCGGCTACAACGTGCCGCGGGCATGGCTTGGCAAATTGGGTGTCAACCGCATGCGCCTGCAATTCCAGATTGACAATCCCAAAGCCCTCTGGAAGGCTAATAAGGTGAATGTTGACCCAGAGACATTGGGCATACGCACCCGCTCGAACTATATCTTCAGTCTTAACGTGAACCTTTAAAACAATTACATGATGAAAAAAATAATTTATGGCATGATGATGGCCGCAGCAGGACTGATGATAACCTCCTGCGAAGACTTCACAGATATACAGCCTAAAGGAGAGAACCTTCTTAGTTCCACGAACGACCTTGAACTTCTCCTCAACACCGATAATTATGATGGGCTCTATAGCAACGACTTCATTATCATCGGAAGCAATATCATCTACAATTACAGTTCTGTTCCTGCCCTGCTCTCTGTTGACAACAAGTCACGCGCTGCACTTCTTTACGGCTACTTCGAAGACCAGACTAGTCTTAATACTATTTCAGACCTTACCAGCAGCGACGGTTTCTATGAAGCCTGCTATAATATAATAGGACGAGTGGCCAATCCCATACTCAACCAATTAGAGTTAGCAAAGGGGACAGAGGCAGAAAAAAAAGAACTGCGGGCAGAAGCTCTCATCGCCCGTGCCTATTGTCATTTTCTGGCACTGCAAAAATATGCCCCTGCCTATAACGGCTCTAATGGCGACGATCCCGGTATCATCTACATGACTGAAGACAAGAACATACTGGAATCACAGCCAAAAAACAGCATCAAAGAGTGCTACGACTTCTGCATGAAGGATATCGACGAGGCACTGGCCCTCAACGCTCTTCCTGAAGAAGCTGTCAACTACATGCGCTGGAGCAAGTACGCAGCACTTGCCCTGAAGGCTCTTGTGCATCTGAACATGCGTGAATATGCAGAGGCAGAGGCGACGGCCAAACAGGTATTATCAGCTCCAGGCAAGAATCTCTACGACTACTGGCAGAACGCCATACCTGCCGGAGCCTTCAGTTATGAGAGTCACGATGAGCGCAATATCAACGAGTGGCTGTTCATCATACCGGCAATACATTGGTTAGAATGGGCAAGTCCTATGGAATGGAATTCATTAGATCCCAATTATGGTCGCCGCGCATTGACCTATACAATGGACCGGGCAATCGGCATGGACTACGGCGCTTTAATGGTCGGCCTTCCTGGATGGGACTCTCCCTACGATGTCATGTTCCAGAACTATTCAAACGCGATGGGATTGCATCTGCCTATGATGTACTTAATCATCGCTGAGTGTGAATTGCGTGCCGGAAACATCAGCGCCTCCATGAACTGGCTGGACCAGCTCCGCGCCAAGCGCATGCCCGAAGGTTTTGAGAAATGGGAAGGCAGTGTAACCGAGAAGGGCAAAGCCATCAATCCCGATGGAACCTACCACGCCGATGGCGGAGCCATTGCAAAACTGGAACAGACCGTCGCTGCGGAATTCCTTTGGCAAGACTGGACTTTCGTGTGGCGTAAACGCTGGAACACCGAGAGTGATTGGGCAACAACACAGACGCGCGAGATCGGCGGCACCACCTATACCTTGCGTCCCGACTCTAAACTATGGGTCTTCCCCTTCCCCAAAACTGCACGCGAAAAGAACTTGAATCTTACCAACAACTGGTAGGATGGTTGTGACCATGATATCAAGGCCAGCCTCTCTTCTTTGAAGTTGGCCTTGGTTTTCATCTTTTCATAAAATAATCGTCAAGACGTATGAAAAAAATCTTTCTGCTCAGCACTTTGCTGCTGACGATGAGCATCACCGTGATGGGTGCCGTCAAGAAAACGAAACTACGCGTGCTCTATGTGGGCGGACACTCCAATCTGGAGACGTTTGCCACCGACTACGACAAGGCCGAGAACGAGCGCAGCGTGAAGGAGCGCACCGCCTCGTTCGAGCAGTTCCTGGGCGAGTATTTCACCACGGTGAAGGTGGTGATGGCCGACGACTACAACTACAAGATGTCGTACGACTACGACGTGACCGTGCTGGACGGACAGCCGAAGCCTCTTGAGAAGCAACAGACCGTGATGGACGGACAGCGCTTCGTGAAGCGCATCGAGGCCAAGTATTTCCCCGACGACTTCGACCGGCCCGTCATCACGATGGCCGAACTGGGCGAGCGTGTAGGCCGCCGCATGGGACTGAAGACCGACTGGTATTGCAAGTGCCTCGACCAGTGGGCACACGGCATGCGCACCAGCCACCCCATCTTCAAAGGTCCTTACCGCGTGAAGATGACGCTCGTTGACCGTCCCACGCCCGAGGGAGCCAAGGAGTTTGCGCCCCTGGTGTGCGAGACGCTGCCCGAAACCACCAAGATGTGGCGCGTGAACAGCAAGGGTTATGAGACCGACAAGGGTTTCCTGATCGGTATGGTGAGCCGTCCTTGGGGCTTTGAGGACTCGCCCGAGGCCGAATGGATCAGCAGCGGCAACTGTGCCAAGTCTATCGACGCAATGGCCCTGGGCCGCCACGGCTCGTTCTTCCACTGGGGATTTGCCGCCGCTCCTATGGACATGACCGACGAGGCCAAGCCCCTGTTGGCCAACGCCATTGTCTATATCTCGAAGTTTGCAGGACAGCACGTCATCGCCCGCAAGCTCTCTGAGAGCATTGCCACCCGCATCGAGGCCAAAGAGAGCGCCTATCGCGTGACCCACAAATGCTGGGAGGAGTATAAGGAGAGCATCGAGCAGTTCAACGCACAGACCAAACTGCTGTCCGACTCGCTCAAGGCAGCCAAGGCCGCAGGCAAGGAGATTGGCCGCCAGATGGCCATGTATCTGCAATGGCAGCCGCAGCCCATCCCCACCGCCGACGAGTGGATACGCAAGCAGGCTGGACCTCTCTACGAGAAGTTCGGCAACGACGAGGCTGCCTACGCCAAATATTACGAGGAGAACACGCCCTACTTCTACGGTTCGTTCAACAGCTACGGCCTGCAGCTCGACGAGGATGCCAAGAGCCTGGGCATTCCCAACAACGACAAGCGACTGCTCGACAAGGCCATCGCGCTCTGGGAGAGCGGACAGGACGCCGAGAAGGGCCGCCGCCTGCTGGAGCGTTACACCCTGTTGCGCTACGAGACAGCCAAGCAATATCGCGACTGGTATCAGAAGTATCAGAACAAGCTGTTCTTCACCGAGAGCGGCGGATGGGTATGGCTGGTGAACTCGCAGGACAAAAACGTGCCGGGCAACGACTACTCGGTATTGAAATATAACGAGGTGCCCGAGCAGAAGACGCCCGAAATCAGCGGTGAGACCAACCGCGACAACCCCGTGCTCGTTTCGGGTGTGGTGAACGACCTGCCCAACGGCGACAAGGAACTGGTCATCCGCGTGAAGATGCACAACGGTTTCCACATCTACGGCTTTGTCAGCGACCAGGACCCCTACATTGCCACCACCTTCGACATTCAGACCGAGGGCAACTACGAGAAGGTGGGCGACCTGCAGATTCCGTCGTTTAAGAATCTGGGCACTACAGGTACCACCATCTACGAGGGCGACGTGCTGTTCCGCCAGCGCCTGAAGGGCAGCGGCAAGGGTAAGGTAACCTGCACCGTTAACTATCAGACATGCGACGAGCATGCCTGTCTGCCGCCACGCGATGTGGAGCTTAGCTTCGACCTGAAGTAGGCATACGCTTTGCAAAAAGTTGATTTGAAGTTATTTCATTCCAATTGTTCTGGTGGGCAGCCCCGGTGCTGTCCACCTTTTTCGTGTGTATCCACACATTGTAGTTTAACGCTTTAGCTGACTACTTGCTATTGTTAACAAAGTAAAAAGAAGTAAAAGCAAATTAAATTTATGGGTACATACAGAACACAAAATAGTATAAGTAGAAAAAAGGAACATTAACTTTAATAGGAAACAAGAATATGAAAACAACCAAAATGATTATGATGGCCCTGGCCATGATGCTTTCGGCAACAACAATGGCCAAAAGCTACAAGATTACGGGCCGCCTGACAGGCAACGTAGAGGGCAAAACCATCTATTTGTGCAAGAGTGGAACCGACGAACAGTTGAAGTACCGCCCGGTGGTGCTCGACTCTACCGTTATCCGCAACGGACAGTTTGCATTCAAGGGCAAGCTCGCCGAGCCCAGTTTGCTGCTGCTGAAGTATTTCCCCAACGACAACCGGGGCAACGAGGAGAACGGACGCATCGCCATGCGCCCCGTGCTGCCGCTGTTTATGGGCAACGAGAAAGTAAACATCGAGGCCAATGTGGACGACTGGCAGGAGGACTTCATGGTGGCCATCTACGACACCTACGACTATAAGAACACGCAGATCAGCGGCTCGCCCCTGAACGACCTGTACCGCGAGTACAAGCAGGGACGCACCGACTATACTAAGCGCAGAAGCCGCCTGAGCGACGCTTTCAGCAAGCAATACTACGACAAGAACAGCGTGACGCCGATGGACTACGTGGTGAAAGAGCTGGCCCGCCAGGACTCTGCCAAGGCTGCCACCTGCGCGTTCCTGAAAGACTTCATCACGCGCAACAGCGACAACCTGGCTGGTGTGGTGGCACTCGACGAGTCGCTCAGCCAGTTTGACAACCCCACTATCGAGGGCCTTGTGGCAGCCATCAGCGACAAGATGAAGGCCACCACTCAGGGACAAACCATGCTGGAGCATGCCAACGTGATCAAGAGCACGGCCCAGGGAGCCCCGTTTGCCGACGTGACCTTGCTCGACGCCGACGGACGCGAGCACCGCCTGTCGGAATATCTGGGCAAGGGCAACTACACGTTGCTGGAGTTCTGGGCATCGTGGTGCGGTCCCTGCCGCGGTTCCATTCCCCACCTGAAACAGCTCTACGGCCTGTACCATCCGCAGGGCTTCGACATTGTGAGCGTGTCGATGGACACCGACAACAAGGCCTGGCACAAAGCCCTGGGCGAGGAGCAGATGAAGTGGACGCAGCTGATTTGCAAAGACGGCTTCGGCGAAGTGGCCAAGACCTACAACTTCAACGGCATCCCCTACTGCGTGCTCATCGGTCCGAAGGGCGAGATTGTGGAGACCAACTGCCGCGACGCACGTCTGGACCGACAGATGGTAAAGCTCTACGGCAACAAGCTGGAGACCTTCCACCTGACGGCTCAACTGAAGGAACTGACCGACAGCGTGGTCATCATGCCCATGTTCTATGGTGACATGCAGCGCGTGGGATTCCAGAAGTATGCACTGAAAGACGGTAAACTGGACATCACACTGCCGATAAACCAGCCGCAGACCCTCGTCATGATGCGCCCGGGCGACTATATGCATACCACCAGCATACCTGCCCTGCCCGGCGAGTTTGTCAATCTTACTGGCAGTTTCGACGACATGATAATTGAAGGCTCACACTTCTACGAGCAGTATACCCCCATCAACCAGCGACTGAGCAAATATACAGCCAAGATGTCGGCCGACCGCGTGGCCTATGAGACTCAGTATCAGCAACTGATGAAGAACGAGAAGAAAAACCGCAAACAGATAGACGCCAACAAGGCAGCCTACATAGAAACGCAGGAGAAGTTGCTTGCCGAGTTAAAGCAGGAGATGACCAACTACGCCAAGGCAAACCCACGCAACGAGGCTGTTACAACGATACTCCCATACGTTGCGGAAGACAGTCTGGAGTCGGTAGTGAAGGGACTCAACTACTACGTACGCAACGGCCGTATGAAGGTGGTTGTCGATGCCATCATGAAACAAGCTGAGAACGAGCGCCTGGCCAAGGCTGCCAAAGAGGCCATCAAGCCCGGTTTCGTGGCTCCCGACTTTACGCTCGACGACATCAACGGCAAGCCGTTCACCCTCTCGTCATTACGCGGCAAGTATGTGGTGCTCGACTTCTGGGGCTCATGGTGCGGCTGGTGCATCAAGGGCATGCCCGACATGAAGAAGTACTACGAGAAATATCGTGGCAAGTTTGAGATTGTGGGTGTAGACTGCAGCGACACCGTGGAGAAATGGAAGAAGGCCGTAGCAGACAACCAGCTGCCCTGGCTGCACGTCTACAACAAGGCTGCCGACGGTACTCCCGAGAAATATGCCGTAGAGGGCTATCCCACCAAGATCATCATCAATCCCGACGGCACCATCAACAAGATTATTGTGGGCGAGAGCCAGGAATTCTATAAATACCTGGATGAGCTGTTGAAGTAAAAAGGACCATCCGCAAACATTCCATCAGGAAAGGCCAGCTGGGCCTGAAATATCACACAGGCAGGGACAGACTCCCTGCCTGTGTTTTTGTTAGCAAGCCAGGCTGGGATTTGAGATTCAGCCTTCTGAATATAAGCATTTGCAATGCCCATTCTCTGTGAGTGTCGTATAAATTATTGTCTTAAATATGCGAACATCCAAAAACTTTTTGTACCTTTGCATCCGATAAACCAACACTGATTCCATTTCATGGGTAACGTAAACAAGAGAAGGACATTTGCGTCGAGAGTGCTGCTGGCAGTATTCTTGCCGATGCTTCTTACGTCGTTTTTCCATATCCATGAGGTTCAGACAAGCCATGAGAACGAGTGCGCACAATGCGTGAACCACCAGCCGCACTCAGGCCACTTCACCACCACACACATGGGCGTGCACGACTGCGTGATCTGCCAGCTGTGCCATCTGCCGTATGTGGCAGCCACCGTTCTCACCACCACATTCAATCTCACCCCCATGCTGTGCGTTCTGCCCGCCCGCCGATATGTGCTGACAGCAGGACACATAGCTTATAAATCTACACGCGCGCCACCATTTGTTTTGTAACTTTTCTTTTTTTAACGAACTCATTCTCACATAAAAGTAAGCTACAAAATGAATAAAACATATATTCTTTTGCTGCTCACCGCCACATTATGGCTGGGAGCGGCACACCGTGCGTATGCACAGATGGACACCGTCATCACCAGTAAGCATCACCATGTGCTGAACGAAGTTGTAGTAACCGGTCTGACGGGCGATGCCAAGCAGAAAGACTTCCCCATTCCGGTGAGCATTCTGAGCCAGCGCGAGCTGCAAATCACCTCTTCCACCAACATTATCGACGCCATCTCCAGGCAGCCGGGCGTATCGCAGATTACCACCGGCAGCGGCATCTCGAAACCCGTGATTCGCGGACTGGGCTACAACCGCATCGTGACCATCAACGACGGCATCCGCCAGGAGGGACAGCAGTGGGGCGACGAGCACGGCATCGAGATTGACGGACTGAGCGTGGGCCGCGTAGAGGTGATCAAAGGGCCGGCCAGCCTGCTCTATGGCTCGGACGCGATGGCGGGCGTTGTGATTTTCCATCCCGAGCCCATTCTGCCGGCAGGCACGATGAGCGCCTCGCTCACCAGCGAGTATCAGACCAACAACGGGCTCTTCGACTATTCCGTCAACTTTGCCGGAAACAACAACGACTTTGTGTGGAACTGGCGATATACCGACAAGATGGCCCACTCGTATAAGAACAAGCTGGACGGCTATGTGCCCAACACCCAGTTTGCCGAGCGTGCCGTGACGGGACTATTGGGTCTGAACAAGACGTGGGGACACTCGCACCTGCGACTGGGATACTACAACGTGACACCCAGCATGATTGATGCCCACGAACACCATCACGACCACGACGCTGACGAGGACCACGAGCACGACGGCGACGAGCATCATGATGGCGACGAAGACCACGAGCATGAGCATGAGACGCTTGACGGGAAAAGCTATCATCACGGCATACCCTATCAAGAAGTTTACCACTATAAGGCCGTGCTCGACAACTTGTTCTACTTGGGCGAGGGCAGCATGAAGGTGCTGCTGGGCTATCAGCAAAACCAGCGCAAGGAGTTTGAGGAAGAAGACGAGATGGGGCTGTACTTCAAACTGCACACCCTGAACTATGACCTGCACTACCATCTGCCCGAAATGAACGGCTGGAAACTGATGACGGGACTGAACGGCATGTACCAGAAGTCGGAGAACCTGGGCGAAGAATATCTCATTCCCGCCTACAACCTGTTCGACATCGGAGCCTTCGCCACGGCCGGCACAGAAATCGGCAAATGGAACATCACCGGCGGACTGCGCCTCGACAACCGCCACCTGCACAGCTTTGCGCTGGCAGGACAGTTCGACCGCTTCAGCCGCAACTTCACAGGATTCTCGGGCAGCGTGGGTGCCGTATACCACATCCTTTCCGATATGCACCTGCGCATGAACGCCTCAAAAGGCTTCCGCGCTCCCAACCTCAGCGAACTGGCATCGAACGGCGGACACGGCGGCACGCAACACTACGAGGTGGGCAACAGCGAACTGAGCGCGGAGCACAGCTGGCAGATTGACGCCGGATGGGACTACACCAACGAGTACGTCTCGGCACAGCTGGCCCTGTTTGTCAACCTTATCGACAACTATATCTTCGCCCAGCAGAACGGCGACAAGATGAAAGACGGACTGCCCGAGTTCAAATATGTGCAGGGCGACGCCCGTCTGTGGGGCGGCGAGGCCAGTCTCGACATCCACCCCATAGACCAGCTGCACTTCCTCAACACCTTCAGCTATGTGAATGCCGTGCAACTGCATCAGCCTGCCGACAGCAAGTATCTGCCCATGACCCCCGCTCCGCGCTGGACTTCGGAACTGCGCTACGACTTTTTCCGCCAGGGGAAAACGTTCAGCAACACATTTGTGAAGATTGGCCTCAACTGCAACTTCCGTCAGAACCACTATCACGCCGCCTATAGCACGGAGACAGCCACACCGGCCTACACCTTATTAAATATGGCGGCCGGCACGGACATTTGCAAGAGAGGGCGCAAACTCTTCTCGCTCTTCCTCACCGCCGAGAACCTGACCGACAAAACCTACCAAAGCCATTTGAGCCGTATGAAGAACCTGCCCATTGAGCGCGAGGACGGCGGACAAGGCTACTATAACATGGGCCGCAACATCGGTCTGAAGGTTATTATCCCAGTAACATTCTAAACCAAACAATGATGGCATGATGAAACGCTGCATTCTCACCACATGGCTCGCTCTGGCGGCTATCACATCGCAAGCCGGAAACAACATTACACCGGATGCCGACGGCAACAACTGGCAACTCACCGTGGCCGACAATCACCGTTGGCTGCAACATACCGACGGACGGCCTTTCTTCTGGTTGGGCGACACAGGCTGGTTGCTGCCCCATAAGCTCAACCGGAAAGACATCTGCCTGTATCTAGACGATTGCCGGCAGAACGGGTTCAATGTGGTGCAGGTGCAGGTCATCAAGGGCGACGGCGTCCGCCCCAACTGGCGCAAGATGGATTTCATTGTCAGCGAGGCCGAGAAACGCGGAATATACATCGGAATGGTGGCCGTATGGGGCTCGGTGGTGAAAAGCGGCAAGATGAACGCCGAACAGGCTGCCGCCTACGGACGGTTCCTGGCTCATCGCTACGCCAAACGCCCCAATATTGTATGGATGATGGGGGGCGACATCGAAGGCAACGTGCATCCCGAGGTGTGGGACTCGCTGGCCACAAACATCAAGCGCATCGACACCCATCACCTCATGACCTACCATCCACGTGGCCGCACCTTTTCTGCCAAGTGGTTCAACAACCGTGAGTGGCTCGACTTCAATATGTTTCAAAGTGGCCATCGGCGCTACAACCAGCGGGGCAACGACAAGCACTACCCTATTCCTGAGGGCACCGAGGAAGACAACTTCCAGTATGTGGACTCTTGTTTCAGCTACACGCCCATGCGGCCGGTGCTCGACGGCGAGCCTTCCTACGAGAACATTCCGCAAGGACTGCACAACCCACAAGAGCCCCGCTGGCACGACGGCGACATGCGCCGCTATGCCTACTGGTCGGTATTTGCGGGCTCATGCGGCCATACCTACGGCAACAACGAAATCATGCAATTCATTGGCGAGAACGAGACGGAAGGGGCCTATGGCGCCAACGGCAGCGTGAAATCGTGGCGACAGGCCCTGGGCGATCCGGGCCGCCGGCAGATGAAACACTTGCGCCGGCTGATGGAACTGTTTCCCATGAAGGAGGTAAGGCCCGCCCAGCAGCTCATCGTCAACAACGGAAAACAACACGAGCATGTGGCAGCCTGCCGCGGCAAGAACTTCGCGCTGATATACAACTACTGCAACATGGACTATATGGTAGACTTCAGCCAGTTCGGTTGTCCGCAGCTCAGCATCTACACCATGGACCCCAAGACGGGCGAAACGAAGTATTTCGGCGACGTGAGCAACATGCCCATGAGCATGCTGAGCGAGGCCGAAAACGGTAAAACAGACGATGAGGTGATTATGATTGTCGATGCCAGCGACTCCCGTTTGCGCAAACAAATTGAATTGGCTGATTTATAACGAAAAAAAGTACTTCAGAATTTGGATTTCTCATAAATATTTAATATTTTTGCACCACTAAAGACACCAACCATTACCTTATTTCTATGTTAAACACAACTGCGTTTATTTCACACAAGTTCATCAACATTAAGGAACTTGATCATTTTGATTTCTGAGTTGACGTGACGAGTTAACAAGTTGACGAGTTAACGAGTTATTACCCTTTTTTCGGTAGGTTGCGGTGATGCCGCAACATTAAATCATTATTCTTTTTAAACAACATTACAACTATGGAAATACCATTTGCAGAAGCTTGGAAAATTAAGATGATAGAACCGCTCCGCAAGAGCACTCGTGAGGAAAGAGAGCAGTGGCTGAAAGAGGCTCACTACAACGTGTTTATGCTGAAGGCAGAACAAGTGTATATCGACTGCCTAACCGACTCAGGAACCGGCGCCATGAGCGACCGCCAATGGTCGGAGATGATGCTCGGCGACGAGAGTTATGCCGGTGCCACTTCGTTCTACAAATTCCAGTCAGTGGTGCAGCGCATCTTCGGTTTCAAGTATGTCATCCCCACCCACCAGGGACGTGCCGCCGAGAACGTGCTGTTCTCCTATTTGGTGAAAGAAGGCAACGTGGTGCCCGGCAATGCCCACTTCGACACCACCAAGGGCCACATCGAGTTCCGCAAGGCCAAGGCCATCGACGTGACCATCGACGAAGCCAAAGACACCCAGCTCGAAATACCCTTCAAGGGGAATGTGTCGCTCGAGAAACTGGAGAAGGTGCTGAAGGAGAATCCTGGCAACGTGCCGTTCATGGTGCTCACCGTGACCAACAACACCGTGGGCGGACAGCCCGTATCGATGAAGAACATCCGCGAGACCTGCGAGCTGTGCCACAAATATCATGTGCCTGTGGTGATGGACTCTGCCCGCTTTGCAGAGAACAGCTATTTCATCAAGAAGCGCGAGGAAGGTTATGCCGACAAGACCATCAAGGAGATTGCACGTGAGATGTACAGCTACGTTGACGCTATGACCATGTCGGCCAAGAAAGACGGACTGGTGAACATGGGCGGCTTCATCGCCACCAACCGCGAGGAGTGGTACGAAGGTGCTAAGCAGTTCTGCATTCCGTTCGAGGGATTCCTGACATACGGTGGTCTGAACGGCCGCGACCTGAATGCCCTGGCCGTTGGACTCGATGAGAATACTGAGTTCGACATGCTGGAGACCCGCATCCATCAGGTAGAGTATCTGGCCAAGAAGCTCGACGAATATGGCATTCCCTACCAGCGCCCCGTTGGTGGTCACGCTCTCTTCATCGATGCCGACAAAGTGCTCTGCAATGTTCCCAAGGAGGAGTTCCCCGCTCAGACTCTCACCTGCGAGCTCTACCTCGAGGCCGGTATCCGTGGCTGTGAAATCGGTTACATCCTGGCCGACCGCGACCCCGTGACACGTGAGAACCGCTTTGGCGGACTCGACCTGCTGCGCCTGTGCATCGCCCGTCGTGTGTATACCGACAACCACATGAATGTCATTGCCGCCGCTTTGAAGAATGTTTACGACCGCCGCAACGAGATTACCCGTGGTGTTGCCATCGAATGGGAAGCCCCTCTCATGCGCCACTTTACCGTCCAGCTGAAGCGTCTGGGATAAGACCTGAACAAACAGAGATAAAGAAAGAACGCGTCTGGACATGATATCAGATGCGTTCTTTTATTATCGGCTCAGTCAGAAAAAACTTGTTACGCGTGGATTTATTCCTCCTTCAGCACCAGTTCCACCGGGCAATGGTCGGAACCATAAATCTCGGTATGAATAATGGCATCGTAGATCCGTGGTTTCAGCCGCTCACTCGTGACGAAATAATCTATACGCCACCCGGCATTCTTCTGACGTGCCCGAAAGCGATACGACCACCACGAATATGTGACCTGCTCAGGGTACTTCCATCGGAACGTATCGACAAAGCCCTTGCCCAACAACTGAGTAAACTTCTCGCGCTCCTCATCAGTAAAGCCGGCATTGCGGCGATTAGTTTTCGGATTCTTCAAATCCATCTCCTGATGCGCCACATTCATGTCGCCACACACGATGACAGGTTTCTGCTGGTCGAGTTGCTGAAGATAGGCCTGAAAATCATCTTCCCAACGCATGCGGTAGTCAAGGCGCCGAAGTTCTTCTTGCGAATTAGGTGTGTAGACCGTAACAAGATAGAAATCGTCCATCTCCATCGTGATGACACGCCCCTCGTGGTCGTGCTCATCAATCCCGATGCCATAAGATACGTTCAACGGCTTTCTGCGCGTAAAGATAGCTGTTCCGCTATAGCCCTTTTTATCGGCATAATTCCAATACGACTCATAACCATCGAAGTGCAAATCCAATTGTCCGGCTTGCATCTTCGTCTCCTGCAAGCAGAAGAAGTCGGCATCAAGCTGACGGAAAATGTCACTAAAACCCTTACCCTCACAAGCCCGAAGGCCATTCACATTCCACGAAATAAACTTTATCATAGGAAAAATAAATGATTCTCAATATTCAATTTTCAATATTCAATCCTCAATTCTCAATCCTCAATCCTCAATTTTCTACACTCCCTCATCCTCTTCCATAGCACCAGCATCGAGTCGGTCGTCTTTGGCCATCGATACTGCTCCCATACGAGTGACAGTAAGAAGGATAGGGATATACTGGTCGCTAAGGACATCGGGTGAACCCACGCTGGCCGCAAAGCGCAACTGGTTTTCCTCGGTTTTGTCCAGCACAATACCTAGCAAAGCACCATTTTTACGAGTATCCTCGTCGAGCAAGGAAGCAAAGTCGGCCTTGGTGAACGTCCTGCCGAAAAATTGCGAACCATCCTTACGCAAGATTCTCATCGAAATCTTATTATCATGATACACCTTACCCGACTCATCTTTGGTCAAGGCCAATTCTTTGTCAGGCGTACGAACAATCTCTATTTTATACTGGCTGCCCACCCAGTCGACATCTTGCGACTGTTTGATTTCCTGCATACTCTCGGGCCCCGTCTGAACCTGCTTCACAGGCTTGGGGGCAATGATATCGTCGCTCTTAGGTTTATCCTTGCATCCAACAAGCATCAAACCAGCCAACGAGGCGACAAAAAACAATTGTATTTTATTCATCTTATTTGTGATTGTGTCTGCAAAGATAATAAAAAAAAGCGAAACACCATGTTTTGTATGATGAAAAACTAAATTCTCCATCAAACAGAGAACCTCATCTGTAAAGCCGCTATATAAATAAGGTGTAGGCCAACAGGAATTGATATACAATAACTATTTAATACTTTTTTGAAACTTTTTCTTTCATTTTGTTTGTTATTTCAAAATTTTACTTTACCTTTGCACACAGTTATCGCACACAGGACGAACAACTAGCAACGTCAAAAAGGTATTAATATAAAAAGATTGAAATTATGAACGCAGCTAAAATCGTAGAGGAACTCAAGCAGAGATTCCCAAATGAACCTGAGTACATTCAGGCAGTATCGCAAGTGCTTCCTACCATCGAGGAGGAATACAACAAGCATTCAGAGTTTGAGAAAGCAAATCTGATTGAGCGCTTGTGCATTCCCGACCGCGTGATGGAATTCCGCATCACATGGGTAGACGACAAAGGCAACGTGCAGACCAACATGGGTTACCGCATTCAGCACAACAACGCCATTGGTCCGTATAAAGGTGGCTTGCGCTATCACAAGTCGGTGAATCTGGGTATTCTGAAATTCCTCGCATTCGAGCAGACATTCAAGAACTCTCTCACCACGCTGCCCATGGGCGGTGCCAAAGGTGGTTCCGACTTCTCTCCTCGCGGCAAGAGCGACGCTGAGGTCATGCGTTTCTGCCAGGCATTCATGAACGAGCTTTACCGCCATATAGGTCCTGACGAGGATGTACCCGCGGGCGACATTGGCGTAGGCGGCCGTGAGGTGGGATACCTGTTCGGTCAGTACAAGAAGCTTACCCACCAGTTCCAGGGAGTACTCACGGGTAAAGGCATTCAGTTCGGAGGTTCGTTGATTCGTCCCGAGGCTACCGGTTACGGTTGCGTTTATTTCCTCACCTCAATGCTGAGCACTCGCAACATTGAGATCGCCGGTAAGAAAGTGCTGATTTCGGGTGCCGGAAATGTAGCTCAGTATGCTGCTGAGAAATGCCTGCAACTGGGTGCTACCGTTCTCACTATGTCAGACTCCGACGGTTACATCTACGACCCCGACGGAATTGACCGCGAGAAACTCGACTACATCATGGAGCTGAAGAACGTGGAACGTGGCCGCATCAGAGAGTATGTGGAAGAATATCCAACAGCTGTCTACCACGAAGGCATGCGCCCCTGGTACGAGAAAGCAGATATAGCACTGCCCTGCGCAACACAGAACGAGATTAACGGCGACGAGGCTGCCGCACTCATCAAGAATGGTGTTATCGCCGTGGCCGAGGGAGCTAACATGCCATCGCTTCCTGAAGCCATCAAGATTTTCCAGGATGCCAAGATTCTCTATGCACCCGGAAAGGCCAGCAACGCAGGTGGCGTATCGGTATCAGGACTGGAGATGAGTCAGAACTCCGAGCGTCTGAGCTGGACAGCCAAAGAGGTGGACGACTACTTGAAGCGCATCATGAACGACATTCATGAGAACTGTGTGAAATATGGCAAGCAGGAAGATGGCTACATCAACTATGTGAAAGGCGCCAATGTTGCAGGTTTCATGAAGGTGGCAAAAGCCATGATGGCCCAAGGTATTGTATAAAAGACCAACACATAAAAAATGCCAATATAGTCTTAGGGATGCAGCCTCAAGGGGTTGCATCCTTTTTCAAATCAACACTACAGATACGCAAAAGCAGAATACGAGCGTGAAAAAAGTCGGCAATTCTCACGGAAAATAAAAAAAATGCATTATCTTTGCACCTCGAATGGATTCTGCCCCGGTTGTTTCGGGGTACCAAACGACTAAACTATCTTCAGAAATGAAAGTATTGAAATTCGGCGGAACATCCGTAGGTTCCGTAAAAAGCATTCTTAGCTTAAAACGCATTGTGGAGGCAGAGGCACGGAAACAGTCTGTCGTAGTGGTGGTCAGCGCCCTTGGCGGCATTACCGATCAACTGATTGCTACCTCCCAAATGGCACTCCGGGGTGACGAACGATACAGAGAAGAGTTCGATGCCATGGTTGACCGTCATCACCAGATGATCGACACGATTATTACCGACCCCAAGAAACGTGAGAACTTATTCAATACGGTTGATGCACTCTTCGAGCAGTTGAAGAGCATCTACTATGGTGTCTACCTCATTCACGACCTCAGCCGCAAGACCGAGGATGCCATCGTGAGCTATGGCGAAAGACTCAGCTCTAACATCGTGGCAGCACTCGTGAAGAACGGACGGCGCATGAACGCACGCGACTTCATTCGAACAGAGCGGAAAAATGGCAAGCATGTGCTCGACTCCGAACTGACCAACCTGCTCGTGCGTGAGTATTTCCGTGGCGTGGAGCATCCGATAGGCCGCTCGAACGAGATTTTGGTGGTCCCCGGCTTCATCAGCCGCGACCGAAACACAGGTGAGACCACCAACCTTGGCCGTGGCGGTAGCGACTATACGGCAGCCATCATTGCAGCTGCCCTTAATGCAGAGATATTGGAGATTTGGACCGATGTCGACGGATTCATGACTGCCGACCCGCGTGTCATCAAATCGGCCTATACCATCAACGAACTCTCGTATGTAGAGGCCATGGAGCTTTGCAACTTCGGAGCCAAGGTCATCTACCCGCCTACCATCTACCCCGTATGCGTCAAGAACATACCTATCAAAGTAAAGAACACATTCAATCCCGACCATCCTGGAACACTCATCAAAGAAAAGGTAGAAGACGATCGCAAACCCATTAAGGGTATTTCCAGCATCAAGGGCACCACTCTGATTACGGTGACAGGTCTATCGATGGTGGGCGTGATTGGCGTCAACCGACGTATCTTCACCACCCTGGCCAACAAGGGAATCTCGGTATTCATGGTGAGCCAGGCTTCATCAGAGAACTCTACGTCTATTGGTGTGCGCGATGAGGATGCCCAAGCAGCAGTCGACGTGCTGAACGAGGAATTTGCCAAGGAGATTGAGACAGGCGCCATGTTCCCCATGCATGCTGAGAGCGGTCTTGCCACCATCGCTATTGTAGGCGAGAACATGAAGCACACGCCAGGTATCGCCGGTAAGCTGTTCGGCACCCTGGGCCGAAGCGGTATTTCGGTCATTGCCTGTGCTCAAGGTGCGTCGGAGACCAACATCTCGTTTGTTGTCGATGGCGCGTTCTTGCGTAAATCGCTCAATGTGCTACACGACTCGTTCTTCCTTTCAGAATACAAGGTGCTCAATCTATTCATCTGCGGCGTAGGTACTGTTGGCGGCATGCTCATCGAGCAAATCCGCTCTCAATACGAAACGCTGATGAAGCGCAACGGACTGAAGCTCAACGTGGTGGGTATTGCCAGCTCGAAAGCAGGCATCTACAACCGCGACGGCATCGATCTCGACAACTACCGTGAGCTCCTCAAGCAGTCGGAGCCCAGCAACTACCTGAAAATACGTGACGAGGTTCTGGGCATGAACATCTTCAATTCGGTGTTTGTCGATTGCACAGCCAGCAAAGAGATTTCATCACTCTACCAGACTTTCCTTGAGCACAATATCAGCGTCATAGCAGCCAACAAGATTGCCGCTTCGAGCAATTACGACAACTATGTGAAGCTGAAAGAGACTGCCCGTTCGCGTGGCGTATGGTTCCGTTTTGAAACCAACGTAGGTGCCGGACTTCCTATCATCGGCACGATTAACGACCTGTGCAACTCTGGCGACAAAATATTGAAGATAGAGGCCGTTCTCTCTGGAACGCTCAACTTTATCTTTAACGAAATTGGTGCTGATGTGCCATTCTCCGAGACGGTCAGACGCGCCAAGGAACAAGGTTATTCCGAGCCCGATCCGCGCATCGACCTGAGTGGTACCGATGTGGTGCGCAAACTGGTGATTCTCACTCGCGAGGCCGGCTACAAGATTGAGCAGGAGGACGTTGAGAAGCATCTGTTCGTACCCGACTGCTACTTTGAGGGTTCGGTAGAGAGTTTCTGGAAGAACCTTCCCTCACTCGATGCTGAATTCGAGGCACGCCGCCGACAGCTCGACGAAGAGGGAAAGCATTGGCGTTTCGTGGCCACCATGGACCATGGCAAGGCCGATGTGTCGCTCAAGGAGATCAGCAAAGACTCGCCCTTCTATAATCTTGCCGGTAGCAACAATATCGTCTTGCTCACCACGGAGCGCTACCGCGAGTATCCCATGCTCATTCAGGGCTATGGCGCCGGTGCGAGCGTGACAGCTGCCGGAGTGTTTGCCAACATCATGTCGATTGCGAATATCTAAGCACCGGCCGTGGTGCATCTGTTGTAACCATTAACAGGATTGAACATGAAACACATTGTCATATTAGGCGATGGCATGGCCGACCTTCCCGTAGAGCGACTAGGAGATAAGACCCTCCTGCAATATGCACGCAAACCCATGATGGACCAATTGGCCAGAGAGGGACGCACGGGCAGGCTCATCACCATTCCCGAGGGATTTCCTCCAGGCTCCGAGGTGGCCAACACGGCCATTCTTGGCTATGACTTGAATGAGGTCTACGAGGGTCGCGGCCCATTAGAGGCGGCTAGCATCGGTTACGAGATGGCTGACGACGACCTGGCCTTGCGTTGCAACATCATCACCCTGGGCGACGGCCGCATCGTCACCCACAATGGCGGCAACCTGGAGACTACCGACGGAGATGCGCTCATCAGCTATCTGAACGAACACCTGGGCAATGAGCGGGTGCGTTTCATCACGGGCATCCAATACCGCCATCTGCTCATTATCAAAGGCGGCAACAAGCATCTTGTCTGTGCCCCACCCCACGACCATCCCGACGATGAGTGGCGGCCCTTGATGGTTAAAGCAGAGACGCCCGAGGCACAAGCTACGGCCGACCTGCTGAACGACCTGATACTTCGCTCGCAAGAACTCTTGCCCAAGCATCCCTACAATATCGAGCGCGCACGCAAGGGCCTACGGCAGGCCAATAGCATCTGGCCTTGGTCGGGCGGCTATCGGCCCAAGATGCAGACCCTCATGCAACAGTTCCCTGAAATCAAGTCGGGCTCGGTCATCTCTGCCGTCGACCTCATCCGAGGCATCGGCCACTATGCCGGCCTTCGCATTATTGAGGTGGAGGGAGCCACCGGACTGGCCGACACCAACTACGAGGGGAAGGCTATGGCTGCCATCGACGCCCTGAAGCACGACGACTTCGTGTTTGTGCATGTTGAGGCCAGCGACGAGGCCGGTCATGACGGCGACCTGGAACTGAAACTGAAAACAATAGAATATCTTGACCAACGGCTGATAGCACCCATCTATCGCGAGGTGCAGACATGGGGCGAACCCGTGTGCATGGCCGTTCTGCCCGATCATCTCACACCCGTCGAGAAGCGCATCCACGTGGGACAACCAGTGCCGTTCCTCATCTGGCACCGGGGCATAGAACCCGACCATGTGCAACACTACGACGAAGTGTCGTGCGTCAGCGGAGGATATGGACTGCTTCGGCTACGCCAGTTCATGGAAACGCTCATGAGCATCCATTAAACACAAAAACATTATTATCAGCATGAAATACTATAGCACCAACCAAAAGGCCCCTATGGCCGATTTACATAAGGCCGTCGTGAAAGGACTGGCCGAAGACCGCGGACTCTACATGCCCGAGCGCATAGAGCAGTTGCCAAAGGAGTTTTTCCAGCATATCCAAGACATGTCGTTCCAGGATATTGCCTACAATGTGGCCAGTGCCTTCTTTGGCGAGGATGTCGACCTGGACGCCCTTCAGGAGATTGTCTACGACACGCTTCCGTTCGATTGCCCAGTGGTCAAGATTACCGACAACATCTACACGCTTGAGCTGTTTCATGGCCCCACGCTGGCATTCAAGGATGTAGGCGCCCGTTTCATGGCACGTCTGCTTCAGTATTTCATCCGAGAGGAAGGCCAGGAGCAGGTGAATGTGCTCGTGGCCACCAGCGGCGACACTGGCTCGGCCGTTGCCAATGGCTTCCTCGGTGTCGAGGGCATCCACGTCTACGTGCTCTATCCGAAAGGGAAAGTAAGTCCCATCCAGGAGTGCCAGTTCACCACACTCGGCCAGAACATCACCGCCATCGAAGTCGACGGCGTGTTCGACGACTGCCAGGCGCTGGTGAAGGCGGCTTTCATGGATCAAGAATTGAATGAGCACATGCGGCTCACATCCGCCAACTCCATCAATGTGGCACGGTTCCTGCCCCAGGCTTTCTACTATTTCCATGCTTATGCGCAGATGAAGAGGCAAGGTCTGGCCGACCAACTGGTGATGTGTGTGCCCAGCGGTAATTTCGGCAACATTTGCGCAGCCTTGTTCGGCCACCGCATGGGATTGCCCGTGAAGCGTTTCATTGCCGCCAATAATGCCAACGACATCTTCTATCACTATCTGCAAACCGGCAAATACGAGCCCAAGCCCTCCGTCCAGACGCTGGCCAATGCGATGGACGTGGGCGACCCCTCAAACTTTGCCCGCATCTACGACCTCTACCAAGGCTCTCACGAGGCCATCACAAGCATCATCAGCGGTGCCACCTATAACGACGAGCAGATTGCCGAGACCATGCGCCATTGTTACGCCGCGACGGGCTACACGCTCGACCCCCACGGAGCATGCGGCTACCGTGCGCTAAGCGAAGGACTTGCCGAAGGTGAGACGGGTGTGTTTTGCGAGACAGCCCATCCGGCGAAGTTCAAAGAGAAGGTCGATAGCATTCTCGGCATCGACATCGAGATTCCCGAGCGGCTGGCTGCCTTCATGAAGGGCGAGAAGCAAAGCATTGCCATGAGCAAAGACTTCACGGACTTCAAGCAGTACCTCATGCGCCAGTCTTAGCAGGGAAAAGACGGAATCTAATGTATACCATCAAAAAAAGCCCAGGCTTGAGAAAGTCGGGGCTTTGCAATAAAAAATTGAGGGTGTGCCTATTTTGACACACCCTCTTTTGCTTGTTTTGGAATCTCTCCTTTGGCGGAAGGTGAGGGATTCAAACCCCCGATACCCGAAAGGGGTATACCGGATTTCGAGTCCAGCGCGATCGATCACTCTGCCAACCTTCCTTTTTCGTTTGCGGCTGCAAATTTACGAATTATTTTTGAAACGACAAAATTATTCGAAAGATAATTTTTTCAAACGCGCCCGAAGCTGGTCGGATTCGCTTTTTCTGATGCTCATTTTCAACTCACAGGTGTTGTCGAATGCCTGACTGATGATTCTCGGGTTCATCTCTTTCACGATGCGCATCACATCGTTCATCATGGGATAGGTGAAGGTGTAGCTGACGATTTCCTCGACCTGTCGCTCCTCTATCTGACTATGGGCGATGGCATCGGCGGCGGCCGTCTTGTAGGCGACGATGAGTCCGCCCGTCCCGAGGTTCACGCCGCCATAATAGCGTATGACCACGATGAGAATGTCGGTCAACTCGTTCGAGTTGATTTGTCCGAGAATGGGCTTGCCGGCCGTTGAACTGGGCTCCCCGTCGTCGTTGGCTCGGAAGTCCGTTCGTTCGGCACCCAGCATGTAGGCATAGCACACGTGGCGGGCATCGTAGTATTTCTTGCGATAGGCGGCAATGAGCTCCTTCACCTCGTCGACGGTCTCGACATGGTGGGCAAAGGCGAGGAACTTACTACGCTTCTCGGTGTAGTAGCCCTCGCCTATTTGGTTCGTAATCGTGTGATAGGTATCAGTCATTTACGAGAGTTTGTGGATGATGAGTCCGCTACGCAGCTTGGGCTCAAACCATGTGGCCTTCGGCGGCATGATCTTACCGCTATCGGCAATGTCCATGATTTGTTGCATGCTGACGGGATAGAGGGCCAGTGCGGCACGCATCTCGCCACTATCTACACGGCGCTTCAACTCGCCAAGACCGCGCAATCCACCCACGAAGTCGATGCGCTGGCTGGAGCGCAGGTCGCCAATCTGGAGAATCTCGTCGAGGATGAGACGGCTGCTGATGTCGACGTCGAGCACGCCAATGGGGTCGTTATTGTCGTAGGTGCCTTCCTTGGCGGTGAGGCTATACCAATGCTCGTCCAGATAGAGTGAGAACTCGTGCAGGCGTGCGGGCTTGTAGATGTCGGTGCCCTTGTCCTCTACGATGAAGTTCTTGCGCAGGGCCTCGAGGAACTGCTCAGAGGTGAGTCCGTTGAGGTCTTTCACCACGCGGTTGTAGTCGAGGATGGTGAGCTGGCTTGCCTGGAAGCAAACGGCCATGAAGTAGTTGTACTCCTCGTCGCCACGGTGGTTGGGGTTCTGCTTCTGTTTCTCGGCACCCACGAGTGCGGCGGCGGCAGAGCGGTGGTGACCGTCGGCAATATAGAGCGACGGCATCTTGGCAAACTCATCGGTGACGGTCTTGATGTCGGCGTCGTTGCTGATGACCCACAACTGATGGCGGAAGCCGTCGATGGGGGCTATGAAGTCGTACTCGGGCTCGGTGGCAGCATAGCGCATGATGAGCTGGTCGAGCACCTCGTTGTCGGGATAGGCGAAGAACACGGGCTCGATATTGGCATTGTTCACGCGTACGTGCTTCATGCGGTCTTCCTCCTTGTCGCGGCGGGTCAGCTCATGCTTCTTGATGACGCCGGTGAGGTAGTCGTTCACGTAGGCGCCCACCACCAGTCCGTACTGGGTCTTGCCGTTCATGGTCTGAGCGTAGATATAGTACTGCTCCTTGTCGTCCTGGACGAGCCAACCGTTGTCCTGGAACTTCTGGAAGTTCTGGGCAGCCTTCTCGTAGACGCGCGGGTCGTACTCGCTCGTTCCCACGGGGAAGTCGATTTCGGGCTTGATGATGTGATAGAGGCTCATCTCGTTGTCGCCAGCCTCGGCGCGGGCCTCTTCAGAGTCGAGCACGTCGTAGGGGCGCGACTCAACTTTCTCTACTAGTTCTTTTGGTGGGCGGATGCCCTTGAAAGGTTTAATGATTGCCATAATAGTATTTTGATTGTAAGATTAAAGGTATTGCTTGATTTGGCTGATCATCTGCGCATACTCCTCGTCGGTGAGGTAGACCTTGCCGGGGTTCATCTGGAAGGTTCCGCCGTAGTCGGGGCCGTCGACATATTTCGGGGCGAGATGGAAATGCAAGTGCGAGAGCTTGTCGCTATAGGCACCATAGTTGATTTTCTCGGGTTGGAAGGCCTGTTGCATGGCCCGGGTGACGCGCGCCACATCGGCCATGAAGGCGTTGCGCTCATCGTCGGAGAGCTCGTTCAGGTCGTTCACATGACCATTGTAGGCCACCAGGCAACGGCCGCGATAGGTCTGCTCCCTGAAGAGGAATGCCCGCGAGACGGAGAGCTCGCAAATCTCTATCATCAGGTCGTGCAACGTTTGGTTGTTGGTGCAGTAGAGGCACTGCTTGGGATCGCTTTGCATAGTTGGAATGTATTTGAAATCGTGTTTTTACTATTAACCGTGCAAAATTACTGAGAAGTTCTGAGAAATCAAAATCTTTTGATATTATTTTGCAATTGGCTTGCCACTTTCGAAGATAATTCATATATTTGTGCCATCAGAACAAAAAACGACCAGTCACCATGAGAAGATTCTTCCTGCTGCTCGCCGCCGCCATCATGGTCGTGGCCGCCCATGCCCAGTCAGGCTCTTTTGAGACGGCCACCGAGGCCATCGCCCACATGAAGGTGGGCTGGAACCTGGGCAACACGCTCGACGCCCACGACGGCGCCAATGCCTGCCCCGACATCGTCAGGTCGGAAACCATGTGGGGACAGCCCATCACCCGTCCTGCCCTGATGACCATGATGCGCGATGCCGGCTTCGGAGCCATACGCATACCCGTCACCTGGTTCCCCCACATGGACAACGAGGGGAAGGTCGACGAGGCATGGATGAAGCGAGTGCACGAGGTGGTTGACTACGTGCTCGACGCGGGACTCTACTGCGTGCTCAACGTGCACCACGACACTGGCTCGGGCGACGACCACTGGCTGCATGCCAACACCGACACCTACCAGCAGCAGCGCGCACGCTACGAATACCTGTGGCGGCAGATTGCCAACGAGTTCAGCAGCTACGGCGAGCGACTTCTCTTCGAGAGCCACAACGAGATGCTCGACCGCTACAACTCGTGGTGCTTCGCCACCTTTGCCCGCTCAGGAGGATACAACGCCACCGAGGCCGCCGATGCCTACGATGCCATCAACCGCTATGCGCAGAGCTTTGTCGACGTGGTGCGCCAGACGGGAGGCAACAACGCCCACCGCAACCTCGTGGTCAACACCTACGGCGCCTGCTCGGGTGGCGGCACTTGGAACGCCCACCTGAAAGACCCCCTGAAGGAGATGCAACTGCCCACCGACCCTGCCGGTAGCGGCCACCTCATCTTCCAGGTGCACGCCTACCCCAACGTGAAAAACCTCAGCAGCATGAGAACCGAGATGGACGACATGTTCAGCGCCCTCAACGAGCACCTCGTCAGCAAGGGAGCACCCGTCATCATCGGCGAATGGGGTACGGCCAACGACGGTGAGACCGACTACGACGTGCGGCGCGACAACGTGATGGCCTTCGTCGACTACTTCATCGGCAAGGCAAAGGCCAGCAACATGGGCACCTTCTGGTGGATGGGACTCACCAACGGCCCCATACGCTCCCTGCCAGCCTTCAGCCAGCCCGACCTCGCCGAGCGCATCGTCAAGGCCTACCACGGCAGCTCGTTCTCGCCCGTCATTCCCGAGCTCGACGACATCGACCACCACTACACCATCAGCTACAACAGCCAGTGGAGCGAGGCCAACCTCTACGACTCGCCCTTCCAGCTCACCACCTATAAAGGTATCAAAGTGGAACTGGCCGAGCAGCCGGCCGGCAACCTGCAGGTGAAAGTCTATGGCGAGAGCGACAACCAGCAGCAATTCCAGTCACTGAGCCAGACCGTCAGCACCATCACCTTCAACAGCTCCACGCTAGGCTCCACCGTCAAGCGCATCACCCTGCAATACACCCAGTCGTCGCCCTTCACGACCGTCGTCAAGCGCGCCGCACTCATCAAGGCCGACGGCACCGAGGTCACCACCATGCTCAACGCCTTCTGGGGCTGCTCGGTAGAGCTCAACGTCAGCACCTCCTCCGTGCCGGCCATCCACTCGGCAGACAGCCCGACCGACGATGCCGTCTACTCCCTCGACGGCCGCCGCGTCAGTCATCCCAAGAAGGGTGTCTACATCAGGCAGGGCAAGAAATATGTCATCCGCTGACATCCCGGCAACAGCCCAGAATTGCGCCCGTGCACTCTCCCCAGTGCCGGGCACGCTGGCCGCTGAGCCCCAACCTTCGGCCAGCCAAATTCAAGCGAAAAGCGATTAGCGATTAGTTTGATCATCATTTCTTGGCGAATATCTATTTCTATTACAACTACATGTCAAAGAACGCTCGGCGTGCCGAAACCCTCACGGGGTAACGTTTCGTTACTCTATCGGCATCCATTTAGACCCTTTTATGATATTTAAATACATTGATTGTGATACATAAACGGACGCTTCCGTTTACCCTACAAAGATACAAAAAATTTTTGAAACCACCAAAATTCTCATGCAGCAAACGACCCGTTTTCGCCCGGTTTCAGCTAGTATTTTTGTCTGTGGCAGTTGCGAGGATAGAATCAGAGAGCCGCAGACCCGGCTCGTTGACGAGGACCGCCTGACTTTTGTAGTTAGAACCAGTGTCGCAAATTGCGACGGTGGTTTGCCTTCTTCATCTACGTGTTTTCTCAGAGAGTCTCGAGTGTTTTGATACCCCTGCCGTCTAGCCACATTCCTGCCCACGAACCAAGGTTCGCCCTTCTCATTGGCCCCGCCGGACGAGACATGACTTTTCTCATTTTTCCCCACATTACACCGAAAAAGTGACTTTGTGACGTCACATGTCACAAAGTCACATATATTGTCTGCCCATACTGATTGGGGTGACTGCCTTGCCTGAGTTACAGCTGCCCCTTCCCTGCATCTCGATTGTGCCTCACAATATGCTCATGGCGTGCGCACAACGTGCTCGCGGTGACGGCAACTCCCCGTCCGCCCGAGTCATGCTCTGCGCCGCCCGAGTTTTCCTCTAGCAAGCCCGGGGTTTCCTCTAGGATTGCCTAGGATTTCCTAGGTTTTCCCAGGATTCCCTAGAACTCCCATTCTTTATATCTTTTAACAATCCTTTTGCTCCTTTAACAGATTTTTACACCACAGAGAGCCTCGGATTTGGTGGATAGAGGAATTAGCCGTAACTTTGCAACATACAAGAAGACCCCACCTAGCCTCCCCCGGGCTTCCAGACGATGGACAATGGAAAATGGATAATGGATAATTAGCCTGCCGGCTTGAGTATTCAAGATGAAAAGGTATTGTCCAAACTCCCAAACTCCTAAACTCCCAAACTCCTTAAAGCTATTGTCCAAACTCCCCAAACTCCAAACTCCTAAACTCCTCACTTGAGCAGGCCTCCACTCTCCTGAAAAAAAAATCATCTGGTTGTGAGCAAAAAAAGAATCCCCAGGAGGAAGCAACTCCTCACCAGGGACTCTGAATATGAATGTACGAATCAGGTTTTATTTGTTAACCTGGAATTTCGTGTCGCCATCGCGGAAGAAGGCGTTGATCTGACGGGCAGCAGCGATGCCGGCGTTGATGTTAGCCTCGGCAGTCTGAGCACCCATCTTCTTAGGTGTTGCGAAGTAGCGGCCCTCGAACTGAGCGAAGTCTGCGTCGGCATCGGGCTTGATGTCGGTGACGAACTTCAGGTCGTCGCGCTCCTGCATGAGCTGGATGAGCTCGGGCTCGTTGATGACTTCCTTGCGGGCTGTGTTGACGAGCACGCCACCCTTCTTCATCTTGCCCACGAGTGCGCCGTTGATGCTCTGCTTGGTCTCAGCGGTGGCTGGGATGTGGAGCGACACGACGTCGCAGGTCTCGAAGAGAGCGTCCTGGTTGGCAACGGCGTGCACACCAGCGGCCTCGATGACCTCAGCGGGGCAGTAGGCGTCGTAGGCATAGACGTCCATGCCGAAGCCCTTGGCGATGCGGGCCACGTTGCGGCCTACGTTACCGAAGGCGAGGATGCCGAGCTTCTTGCCGAGCAGCTCAGAGCCGCTCTTGCCATTGTAGAATCCGCGTACGGCCATCACGAGGAGTCCGAACACGAGCTCGGCCACGGCGTTGGAGTTCTGGCCGGGAGTGTTCTCAGCCACTACGTTGTGGGCGGTGGCGGCGGCGAGGTCGATGTTGTCGAAACCGGCACCTGCGCGCACCACAATCTTCAGTTGCTTGGCGGCGTCGAGCACCTCAGCGTCGCACTTGTCGGAGCGGATGATGAGGGCGTCGGCATCTTTCACGGCCTCGAGCAGCTGGGCCTTCTCGGTGTATTTCTCGAGCAGCACGAGCTCGTTGCCGGCTGCCTCTACTTCCTTGCGTATGCCCTCTACAGCTGCAGCTGCGAAAGGCTTCTCTGTTGCTACAAGAATCTTCATAATTTTCAGTTATCAATTGTCAATTGTCAATTATCAATTATCAATTAGTGCTGTGCCTCGAACTCCTTCATGCAAGCCACGAGTGCCTGGCAGCCCTCGATGGTCTGAGCGTTGTAGCAGCTGGCGCGGAATCCGCCTACCGAGCGGTGGCCCTTCACGCCCACCATGCCCTTAGAGGTGGCGAAGTCGAGGAATTCTTTCTCGAGCTCCTTGTACTCGTCGTTCATCACGAAGCAGAGGTTCATCACCGAGCGGTCTTCCTCGGCCACGGTGCCACGGAAGAGCTTGTTGCGGTCGATTTCGCCGTAGACGATCTCGGCACGCTCACGGGCGAGCTTGTCCATAGCCTCAACACCACCCTGGGCCTTCATCCAGCGCAGGTTCTCGAGTGCGGTGTAGATGGGCACCACAGGAGGAGTATTGAACATAGAGCCCTTCTCCACGTGGGTGCGGTAGTCGAGCATGGTAGGAATCTGGCGGTCAACCTTGCCCAGGGCGTCGTTCTTCACGATGACGATGGTCACACCGGCCATAGAGAGGTTCTTCTGGGCACCGGCATAGATGGCGTCGTATTTGGCAACGTCGACGGGACGGCTGAAGATATCCGACGACATATCGGCAATCATGCGCACGGGCACGTCGAGGTCTTTGCGGATCTCGGTGCCGTAGATGGTGTTGTTGGTGGTGATGTGCAGATAGTCAACATCGGTGGGACACTCCCATCCCTTGGGGATGAAGGTGTAGTTGGCATCGGCCGATGAAGCCACCTCTACCACCTCGCCGAAGAGCTTAGCCTCTTTCATGGCCTTCTTGGCCCATACGCCTGTGTTCAGGTAGGCTGCCTTGGTCTTGAGGAAGTTGTAGGGAATCATGCAGAACTCGAGCGAAGCACCACCGCCGAGGAAGAGCACGGAATAGCCCTCGGGCACGTCGAGCAGTTCTTTCACCAGGGCCTCGGCCTCGTCGATGACGGGCTGGAAGTCCTTCGATCTGTGGCTGATTTCAGCAAGTGACAGACCGATACCGTTAAAATCTAAGATTGCCTGTGCAGTCTTCTCGATGACTGAGCGATCGAGGATGCAAGGACCTGCGTTAAAGTTGTACTTCTTCATTTTGACTGATATGTTTTGAGTTGTGAATAATATATGTTCTGCTTCACGAAAGTTGCAAGTATTGAATGTTCTGCTACCCGAATGTTGCAAATATTGAATGTTCTGCTTCACGAAAGCGAGTGCGAAATTACACCTTTTATTTCGTTTGGGCAAATGTTAGCGCAAAAAGTTTACTCATCTGCGCGTTTGATTGACATTTTGTCGGGCAAACGACCTTCGTCAATGTCTATTTGACAACTTCACATAGCGTTTTGATACCCTTAATCTTCGCGCCACGGGTGTTGCTGATGACCATCGCTAGCTTCTCGCGGCTGACGGCGGCATAGGCATAGCGGTCTTTCACATCGATGCGGCCGATGTCGCCACTGGTGAGTCCGCCCGTCTTACAGAGGAAGCCCACGATATCGCCCTTCGAGATTTTGTCTTTCTTGCCCTTGCCGATGTAGACCGTCGCCATGCGGGGCTGGGGAATGGCCGTGCCGAGAGGCTGCTCGGAGAGAGGAAAGCGGTGGATGTCGGCCTGCACGTAGGCTGGCACCTGCTCGCCGGGGGCAAGGATGAAGAACGCCCTACCCTGCTTGTTCCAGCGAGCCGAGCGACCGACGCGGTGGACGTAGCCCTCTTCGCTCTCGGGCAGATGATAGTGGATGATGTTGTCGACGTCGGGAATGTCGAGACCGCGCGAGGCCAGGTCGGTGCTCACGAGGATGTTAGCCGAACCGTTGGAGAACTGATAGAGGGCTGCCTCGCGCTCCTTCTGTTCCAGGCCACCGTGAAAAGAACTGACGTCGAATCCCTCGCCACGCAGGTAGTCGGCGGTACGCTCCACACTCTCGCGATAGTTCAGGAACACGATGCTGCTCTGCGAGCCGAAGGCAAGGAGCAGGGTCTTGAGCGTCTGCAACTTGTCTTTCTCAGGACTTTCGACCGTGAAGACGCCCACCCGCTCGGGCACCTGCTCGTCGGCAATGAGATAGTCGAGCTTCAGGGTGCGTCCCATCTGCACGAAACGGGGAATCTCCACGGCCTCGGTGGCCGAGAGCAGTATGCGGCGGCGCAAAGCAGGCAACTTGCGGACAATGGCCTCCATCTCGTCGCGGAAGCCCATCTCCAGACACTTGTCGAACTCGTCGATGACCAGCGTCTGAATAGCGTCGGCAAGGATGTTGCCCTTGTCCAGGTGGTCGTTCAGACGGCCGGGAGTAGAAAACACAATCTGCGGCTTCACCAGCCTCATCTGCCGGTGCTCGTCCATAGCGGGGCGCCCTCCATAGAGGCTCATGGCACGCAGGCCGCTACCCATGTCGCCCAGAACGGTGGCCGACTGAAGGGCCAGCTCGCGACCGGGCACCAGCACCACCACCTGCACGTTGTCGGAGGAGGCGTCGATGCGCTCGACCAAAGGCAACAGGTAGGCCAGCGTCTTGCCGCTACCCGTAGGCGAGAGCACCACCACGTCTTTGTCACTATGCAACAAAGCATCAGCAGTGGCCTCTTGCATCGCGTTGAGCGAATGAATGTTGAGCTTATCGAGTATTTGTTGTGTTTTCATGCCGCAAAGATAATGCAATTCAACATACCAACCAAATAAAATGAGGTTAAAAATAGCAAAATGTTAGCGAAAAATAAGTCTTAACGCTTATTTCTGTTTTTCATCCAACAAAACCCACCCGATTTTGCCGTCGCCAGGTTGCAAAATGTAAACTCAAAGAAGATGTATAGACGGCTTCCATGAGACATCTGCCATAGCTGGGGATGGAGAGCACCAGCCGACCTCAGGCAGACTGATAGCCAACGTCTTACAATAGTTACCCAGCATCTTAAAATAGATAGCCAACATCTTAAAGTAGGTACCCAGCATTTTAAAAACAGATACCCAGCATCTTAAAAACAAAGAGCGAAGCCTCATCAGACTTCGCTCCCTGCTCTTATTTCCTCAGTTCCCAATCGACGTCGAACTCCTTGCCGTCGTCGGTGGCTTTCACATCGTAGGTGACCGGCTGGCCGTTGAGTTGGCCTTTCAGGACTCCTTTGTACTGACCGTCCTTGTCGTCGAGCGTGAACTCGGTCACTTCCAAGCGGTTGCCCTTCGACAACTCATCATCGACGATGGCCTGCTGTACTTTCTCGGTGAGTTTCTTATCAGAAACGATGCAACTATTCAGGGCAAACAGGGCTGAACAGGCAATCACCAATGATACGATAAACTTTCTCATCACTCACATTTATTGGTTGGTTACTTCTTCTCGGGAACGGCATAGAAATCGCCCGTCTGCTCGACCAACTTCTTGCTATAGGCCTCGGGGAAGCCGGGACGCTTGGGAGTAGCTCCCAGTCCGTACTTCGACTTGGCAAAGCGGCCGTTCTCCTCGGGCTTCACGGTCATGTCGTTGTACTTCACAATCAGATAAGTGGCAAGCTGCTTCCATCGTGTCAGCATCTGCTGAGCCTGGCGGTTGCTATAGTCGTTCAGATAGCTGATGGCCTGCTCGGGGTTGTCGGCATAGAGAGCCTTGGCCTTGTCCTCGACGGCTTTCTGCTGGGCAAAGTAGCTGTTCTCGAGCGAGTCGCGCACCTCCTTGAGCGAGGGGAACATCACCGAATAACGGGGATAAACCATGTTGGAGACCCAGTTGCACACCCAGAACGCATTCTTGTCGGAGAAGGTCACGGCATCGGCACCTGGCGTGTTGTAGCACTCGGGCTGCACTCTGTTGCCGCAATAGATGGGCGTGTAGGCCACCATGTTGCCGTCGTCGTTGCCAAACCAGAAGCAGCCTCCAATCTCGCGGGGCAGCCATGAGCGCATCTGACTGACGAAGGTGAAGCCGGTCTGCTGGGTGCTGATGGGACGCTCGTTGAAGTAGCTCTTCTCACCCACCTTGAATGAAAGGGGCGTGGGACGGTAAGGCATGTCCCAAATACCGCCGCCCAGGTCTTTGTCGAGTGCCAGGGCGGTGCCCTCGTAGTGGTCGCGCATGCAAGTCATAATGTCCTGGACGCTCACCTTGCGCGGTGCCTTGATCCATAGCGGCATGCGCTCGCAATTCTCGAGCGGCTCCTTGCCCATGACGAAGGGCAGATACTTGTCGAACGACTTGTCGAAGTGGCGGAAGAACGACCACACACGGGCCTCGCAATAGCGGCGGCCGCCAAAGTCGGGCTGGGCATAGGCGTCGTTGTAGCTGAACTCAGCGTCCTTGCCATCGAACCACCCCATCTTGCGGGCATACTTCACCACGTTCTTCGAGAATAGCACGTTCTGCTTGTCTTTCATGTTGAAGGTGGTGATGCGGCTTTGGTTGGCATGTGCACAGATGGCGTTGTCGGGAATGCGGATAGCCACCCATACGGTGCGCTCCTTCGAGAGCTTGCGGTCGCTGGCACATCCCATCATCTCCATAATCCACGCCTCATTGGGGTCGCAGATGGTGAAGGTCTCGCCCTCGGAGCAATAGCCGTACTGCTCTACCAGCGTGGTCATCACCTGAATGGCCTCACGGGCGGTCTTCGAGCGTTGCAAGGCAATATAGATGAGCGAGCCGTAGTCGATGATGCCTGTGGTGTCGACCATCTCCTCACGACCGCCGAATGTGGTCTCGCCGATGGTCACCTGATACTCGTTGATGTTGCCGATGACATTGTAGGTCTCGGGAGCCTCGGCAATCTCGCCCAGGTACTTGTTGGTGTCCCAGTCGTAAACGGGGCGCATGGTGCCGGGCGCATGCTTGCCGGCTGGGAAGTGATAGAGTCCGGTGAACATTCCGTAAGAGTCGGCATTGTAGGAGCAGATGACCGAGCCATCGGCTGACGCATTCTTGCCAACAATAAAGTTTGTACATGCGCTGGCATAGCTAGCAGCCAGCAACATAACGGCCAATAAGATTTTTTTCATAGTGCTTAGTATTTTTAGTGTTTATTTTCTAATTGATAAGAGAGATGAACTTGTCTTGACATGAGAGACCTTTCTATCGATGAAGGATGAACTTGCTTCGACATGAGAGACCAGTTGACGCCATCGAGAGATAAACTGAATAACAAGACGGTTACCTATATTATAAAATAGGTGTCGGACTAGTATTTGACGAGTGCCTCGAACGTTCTTTGGTTCTGCCGGTTGTCGGTGGCGATGAACTTCAGACTATGCATCTTACCATTCTTCTTGACAGGGGTCTCGCTCAGCTTGCATCTCACCCACTGGCTCTTGGGCACCTGCTCGAACAACACGAACTCATTGTCGATAAAGGCTTTGTAAGAGCGGAGTCCGCTATGTTTGTCGACCATGCCGATGGTGATTTGCTCACCCGTACTCACCATGTTGACGAGTGGCGGCTGGTCGTCGTAAGCCAGTTCGTAGTCAACGCCGAGGTCGCGAATCGTGGCCGTCACCCAGCCATCCTTGTAGACGCCTCCCAGATACTTGGGACTTCCCAGATGGCAAACCACATAAAGCTTGCTGGGGTCGGCCACATGTTGCTTGCATCGCAAGGAAACAGAGGCGCCCGTGAATAGCGGGTAGCTGGTGGCATAGAACCGGTAGACGTCCGAATAGGTGCCTCGCCGCATGAGAGGGCGCAATTCCACATTGTCGGGCAATTGTCGGGTGGGAATGCGAAGACGCATGCCGGGAAGGTTGTAGTAGTTGGTACGGTCCCAGCGCATCAGCCGCATCGCATTGACGCTCTTCTGCCCTGGCAGGGCCTGGCGGCGCCCTCTGACGGTAAACGAATACTCGCTGGTGTTATTGGCAAAGTCGCTGATGGTATAGACCACCTGATAGTCGCGCTCCTCGTTGAAGTTGATGATGCCCCGGTTCTCATCGGCATGAAGCATGGGCAGATAGTTGCCGGGCTCCACAAACGACTTCAGATACCAGACGTTGGAGCGAAGCTTGTGGGCATAGTCGCCCCATGAGTTCACCAGCCTGTTCATATCGACCGGGATGTTGCTCACATCGCTCCAGAACACCTCGCGGCCGTCGACCTTCAGTTGCGTGTAGCGAATGCCATAGTGATTGTAGGTGGCCTCCATATAGTCGTTCGCCCACAAGGCGAAACCCACCTTCCCCCACGCATAGAACTCACGTTGCAGATGGTGGCTGGAAAAGCCGAAATTCTGCTTGTTGGAACCGCCGTTGAACACGCCCTCTCCCTGCACCGGACAAGCCATGAAGCCATGAGCCTGGGGCGGCATCTTGTCAGCCACGTAATCTTTCAGGTAGTCGAGCGGGTCGAGCATGTTCCAAGTCTTCGTGTCGTGAATCTCGAGATGCAAATGAGGAGCCTGCGAAGAACCTGTGTTCCCGCTGGTGGCTATCACTTGTCCTTCGGACACAGGGCAATCGGTAGCCTTCAGCCGCACATCGGCCGAATAGCTCTGATGCTGATATTGCCAGCGCTTCACGGCAGCAGCTATCTGCGGCGAGAATCGCTTCAGATGACAATAGACGCTGGTATAGCCTCCCGGGTGTTGCACATAGACAGCATTGCCAAAACCATAAAGGCCGACGGTCACGCGCGAGACGTAACCATCGGCTATTGATAGAATAGCCTTCCCCTCTACTCCACCCGTCTTCACATCTATTCCCCCATGGAAATGATGCGGACGCGGCTCACCGAAATTGCCGGCCAGCGTAATGTCATAGTTCACCGGCGAAGTAAAGTGAAGTAATGCTGCCAGAAACAAACTGCCTAGCATGCTTTGAAGCTCATGTCGAGTCCCTTCACCGAGTGCGTTAGTGCTCCTACCGACACAAAGTCGACACCACACTCCGCATAGTCGCGAATGGTATTAAAGGTGATTCCGCCGCTCGACTCGGTCTCGTACTTGCCGCCAATCATCTCGACGGCCTTACGAGTGTTCTCCACGCTGAAGTTATCGAGCATGATGCGGTCGACTCCACCGACCTCCATCACCTGACGTATCTCGTCGAACGAGCGCACCTCGATCTCGATCTTCAAGTCGAGGCCTTTCTCCTTCAGGTAAGCATGGCAACGGTTGATGGCGTTGGCAATGCCGCCCGAGAAGTCAACATGGTTGTCCTTGAGCAGAATCATGTCGAACAAACCAATGCGGTGGTTTACGCCTCCGCCAATCTTGACGGCTTGTTTCTCGAGCATGCGCATGCCGGGAGTTGTCTTGCGGGTGTCGAGCACACGGGTGTGCGTACCCTTCAGGCGCTCCACATAGCGGTTGGTCATGGTGGCGATGCCGCTCATGCGTTGCATGATATTCAGCATCAGGCGCTCGGTCTGGAGTAATGAGCGAATGCGTCCACTCACAATCATGGCGATATCGCCCTTCTTCACTCTCGAGCCATCGCCCATGAGCACTTCCACCTGCATGTCGGGGTCGAAACGTGCAAACACTTTCTTGGCCACCTCGACACCAGCCAGGATACCATCTTCCTTGATGAGCAGATGGCTCTTGCCCATAGCGTCTTCGGGAATACAACAGAGCGTGGTGTGATCGCCGTCGCCTATATCCTCTGCAAACGAAAGGTCAATGAGGCGATCCTCTAATTCGTCAACTGATAGCATAATTCTTTTTTATCGATGATTGTATCTGTTTATGGTATGGTTTCCCAACGTGCATGCTTGTTATCACGCCGGGAAACCAGTCTTATTCTCTAGAAGGTGTAGCCGAAGCCAATACGGAAACCAACGCTCGAGTAGTCTTTATGACTCTTGAACGACTGCTGGTAGTACAACGCCGGCTCGATGGTCACATGGCCGTCGATGAAGAAGGCATAACCCACCTCCACACCGGGCATCACATCGTTGTAGTTATGATTATTGTGCAGATACTTGGCGTTGACACCCAGGTAGATGCCGTTTTGCTCAATGTAGTAGCGCATACCGGCTCCAAGCAGGAAGTCGTTGGTCTTGGCAATGCCGTTGCGTTGGTACTCGAAATCGCCCAACACCATGAAGTCGTCGAACAAGAAATAACCCAGCTGGGCACCAACACCACCGCTGAACTTCTTGGCCCCGCTATAACTAAAGTCCAGTCCCGTCAGATTGGCTCCGACATACGACTTACCTTCCTCAAACTGAGCATAACCCGATACTGCCACCAGGGCAGAAATCACCATTAGTGCGATTCTCTTTTTCATAATCTTTATTTGTTTTTTAATGAATAATTCTTGTTGTTGTTCACTTCTGAACCGATGAGCGGCTCTTCTCCTGCTGATACCAGCGGAAGAACCAGGCCAGCGAGATGATGAGGGCGGCACCGCCCACTCCATAGCCGACCATCATGTCGAATCCGAAGGCATTCTTCGAAATCATCAGGAACGAAGAGCAGACGACGGTCATGAACACGGCCGGAAGGAAAGTAATCCAGTAGGGCTTCTTCGCGCGAACCAGATAGACGGTGATGGCCCAGAGGGTGAACACAGCCAGCGTCTGATTGGCCCAGCCGAAGTAGCTCCAAATGACATTAAAACCGTCGGGGTTCTCGATGTTAAAAAACAGAAGCAGCATGGTGGCACCAAACAGGGGGATGCAAATCCAAAAGCGCTTGGCCACGCTCCGCTGGTCGAGGTGAATAAACTCTGCGATAATCAGACGGGCTGAGCGCAAGGCGGTATCTCCGCTGGTGATAGGAGCTGCCACCACACCCAGCAAGGCCAGAATGCCGCCGAACGTGCCCAACCAGCCCTGGCTCACGGCGGTCACCACCTCGGGAGCTTGCAATGTGGCTGGCACACCCAGTTCCTCGGCTGCTCCGCCATAGAAGAAATACATCGAGACGGTGGCCCAAATGAGCGCCACAAGACCCTCGGTGATCATCGAGCCGTAGAATATAGGACGGCCCATTTTCTCGTTCTTCAGGCAACGGGCCATCAAGGGTGTCTGCGTGGCATGGAATCCGCTAATGGCTCCGCAGGCAATGGTGATGAACAAGGCCGGGAAGATGGGCGAGCTATATCCTTCGCCGTAGATTCCATCGGTCAGCTCAGGGAGCGAAGGCCATTTGACAAACAACACCACCATCAGCGCAACGGCCATGAAGAGCATCGAGACGGCAAACAAGGGGTATATCTTACCGATAATCTTATCGATAGGAAGCATGGTGGCGATGAGGTAATAAGCAAAGATGATTCCACACCAGATGTAGACCCACGTCAGTCCGTCGCTACACATCTTGCCAAGTATCAAAGCTGGGCTGTAAACAAACACGGCGCCTACCATCATCAGCAGGAACACCGAGAAGACCAGCATCACGCGCTTGGTGGTATGACCCAGATAAAGACCTATCAGCTCCGGCTGACCGGCACCGTCGTTACGCATCGAGAGCATACCGCACAGATAGTCGTGAACAGCACCTGCAAATATACATCCCAACACTATCCAAAGGTAAGCGGCAGGTCCGAACTTGGCGCCCATGATAGCTCCGAAGATAGGGCCAGTTCCGGCAATGTTCAGGAACTGAATCATGAACACTTTCCAATTGGGCAGAACAACAAAATCAACGCCATCGGCCTTCGCAACGGCGGGGGTGAGACGGTCGTCAGGTCCGAAAACGCGCTCTACAAACTTGCCGTAAACCATATAGCCTACGACGAGAGCGACAAGACTAATCAAAAATGTTATCATTTTACTGAATTGTTTATAAACATCTCTGCAAAAGTAGCGAATTTATTTGAAATAAGGAAAAATATCAGTAACTTTGCGCAGAAATTAATTGAAAAAGTATGAAAAGATATATTTTCCTCATCGCTATCATCTGTCTCACATTCATAGCCAAGGCCCAAACAACATTTCCCAAATACGAGGTCAGGGCGGTGTGGCTCACCACCATCGGCGGGCTTGACTGGCCACACTCCTATGCCAACAACACACATGCCATTGAGCGGCAGAAGCAGGAATTGTGCAAGATTCTTGACCAGCTGAAACATGCCAACATCAATACGGTACTGCTCCAGACGCGTGTACGCGCCACCACCATCTACCCCTCTGCCTACGAGCCTTGGGACGGCTGCCTCTCGGGCAAGCCCGGAGTATCTCCCGGCTACGACGCTCTCCGGTTCGCCATCGACGAATGCCACAAGCGAGGCATGGAGCTGCATGCGTGGGTGGTCACCATTCCCGTGGGCAAATGGAATGCGCTGGGGTGTGCCCAGCTGCGCAAGAAACACCCCAAACTATTGGTGAAAATCGGAGAAGAGGGCTACATGAACCCCGAGTCGGCTCAAACGGGCGACTACCTGGCCAACATGTGTGGCGAAATCGTGCGCAACTACGATGTCGACGGCATCCATCTCGACTATATCCGCTACCCGGAGACTTGGAAGAAAAGAACGAACAAAAGCGTAGGGCGCTCCTACATCACCCGCATCGTAGGCAGCATTAGCCGTACGGTGAAAAGCATCAAGCCGTGGGTGAAGATGAGCTGCTCGCCCATCGGAAAATACGACGACCTGACGCGCTATGCCAGCCGCGGATGGAATGCCAACACCACGGTTTGCCAGGATGCACAGGGATGGTTGCGCGACGGACTGATGGACGCGCTCTTCCCCATGATGTACTTCCGCGACAACAACTTCTTCCCGTTTGCCATCGACTGGGCAGAATGCAGCTACGGCAAGATTGTTGCCCCCGGCCTTGGCATCTATATGCTCCATCCGCGCGAGCTCAACTGGCCGCTCGAAGTCATCACCCGCGAGCTGAACGTGCTGCGCCAGTATAACTTGGGGCACACCTCCTTCCGCTCAAAATTCCTGACCGACAACGTGAAGGGCATCTACCGGTATGTGGCCGACCACTTCGACCGCTACCCTGCCCTTGTGCCGCCCATGACATGGATGAGCAGCAAGAAGCCTCTTATGCCGCGCCGCCTAAGCATCAACGGCGACCAAATCGCATGGAGCTCGCCTAACGCCAACTACCGTCAGACGGATGGCAACACCTTATTATATAATATATATGTCAGCCGAAACTATCCTGTAGATGTGAACGATGCCCGCAACCTGACGGCCACACGCTATCAGCAGACCACAATCCGCATTCCCGACTTCACGGAGAAAGGACTATACGTGGCCATTACCGCCACCGACCGCTATGGCAACGAGAGCGATGCACTCCAAATGGAGAATGGCGCACAAAGAACCGTCTCGAAACGAATGCTGAAGAACGACGGAAAGAAAGTGATGCTTCCGGAAAAGGGAAAGACCCTCGACGCCGATTATGTCGTCATCGAAAGCATGGCTGGCAACATCATCGCCACCAAGCCTTACCGCAACACCTTCGTCGATATCCACGACGTGCCGAATGGAGTCTACAACATCAGAACCGTCGGACGGAAAGATGTCACACACAGGCTGGGCACCACCATCATCAAACGATAACCATTTCCTTTCTCGGGCGACACACATCATCACCGGCAGAGTTTCAACAGCTGCCGGCTGTAATGGTTTGACCTCATGACTCATAGCGAGACATGACGAAGGGAGAGACATGATGAAGAAAGAGACAAAGATGCAAACATCACTAATGAAGATAGTGACGATTCTTCCAGAAGGCTACTCTGGCAACGCAGAAGGCTACTCTAGCAACGCAGAAGGCTACTCTAGCAACGCAGAAGGCTACTCTGGCAACACAGAAGGCAACTCTAGCAACGCAGAAGAGCCCTCTAACAAAGCAGGGGGAAGGTTTATACGGAAAACTGTACAATATGCATCCGCAGACTCAAGCGGGATGTATAAAACATGACACTTTGATGCAACTAAATGTAAAAATACGAAGGAAAGTAAACGTTTACGCAGATTTTTATGTTAAGATTTGTAAAATAATTACCATTGTGCGCCCACACACCGATTTTTGAAAAATTTTATCAATAAAATGTTTTGGTAGTTAAAAAAATTGCCTTATCTTTGCAACAGTTATCCTGAAAACAATCTTTTTACCTTAAAAAAAACTAATACCTATTGAAGATATAGAGCGATTACCTGTGAAGGCGATCGCTTTATTGTTTTTAAAAATAATCGTCAAAATCCTTTGTCAATTCAATAAAAAGTAGTACCTTTGCGCCCGATTTAGTCCGTTCGGGCTCAAACAAGCATGCGCACGGTGCGCATCGCCTGGCGGAAAAACCCGTTTTACAATCATAAAATCAATGTACGCAATTGTAGAAATTAACGGTCAGCAGTTCAAAGTAGAGCAGGGACAAAAGCTCTATGTCAACCGCATCAAGGATGTTGAGGCTGGTAATACTGTTGAATTTGAGAAAGTGCTGCTCGTAGATGCTGACGGCGCAGTAACGGTAGGCGCACCCACCGTAGACGGTGCAAAAGTAGTGTGTGAGGTAGTGAACCCGCTCGTGAAGGGCGAGAAGGTGATTGTTTTCAAAATGAAGCGTCGCAAGGGCTATCGTAAAAAGAACGGTCATCGCCAGCAGTTCACTCAGGTAGAAGTAAAATCAGTAATCGCTTAAAAAAGGAGGACTAAGAAATGGCTCATAAAAAAGGTGTCGGTAGTTCGAAGAACGGACGCGAATCAGCAGCTCAACGACTTGGTATTAAGATTTTCGGCGGTCAGAAGTGTGTAGCAGGCAACATCATCGTTCGCCAGCGCGGCACAAAGCACAACCCTGGTAACAATGTTGCCATCGGTAAGGATGATACGCTGTACGCTCTCGTAGACGGTACTGTAGAGTTCCACAAGGGACGCCACGACAAGAGTGTGGTAAACGTAATACCCGAGGCTGAAGCTTAAATAATCAGAAAACTATTCCAAACAAACAACAAAAATCCCATTTCTCCGAGGAGATTTGGGATTTTTGCCTTTTTATAGCCTTGTTCCAAAAATATTTTTGTACTTTTGCATCCGAATGAGCGAAAGGGCATCAGCCGTCACTCTGACAACAAGGAAACATCAATTAAGTAACAATAATCATTATGCTTACACTAAAACTCATCAGTGAGGAAACTGAACGCGTGATTCGCGGTTTGCAGAAAAAGCACTTCAACGGTGCGCGCGAAGCCATCGAGAATGTTCTCGCCGTAGACAAGCACCGCCGCGAGACTCAACAGGCATTAGACGCCAACCTTTCGGAGGCCAAGAAGATGGCAGCCCAGATAGGAATGCTCATGAAACAAGGCAAGAAAGAGGAAGCCGAGAACATCAAGGCCACCGTGGCTGAAATGAAAGAGACCAATAAGCAGCTGGAGGCTGAGAAGTCGAAAACCGAAGACGAGCTCACCACCCTGCTCTGCCAGATTCCTAACATTCCCTACGATGAAGTGCCGGAAGGTGCTGCCGCCGAGGACAACCACGTGGTGAAGAGCAACCTCAGGGAGTGTGTCGAGGGTGATACCGTAGGCAATTGGACCACCAACCCCGAAGTGGCTGAGGCCAAGCTTCCCCATTGGGAACTGGCAAAGAAATACAACCTGATTGACTTCGACCTGGGTGTGAAAATCACAGGCGCCGGATTCCCCGTATACATCGGCAAGGGCGCCCGTCTGCAACGCGCACTCATCAACTTCTTCCTCGACGAGGCTCGCAAGTCGGGCTATACCGAAATCATGCCACCCACCGTGGTGAATGCCGCCTCGGGATATGGCACCGGCCAGCTGCCCGACAAGGAAGGACAGATGTACCATTGCGAGATTGACGACCTCTATCTCATTCCTACCGCCGAGGTTCCCGTGACAAATATCTACCGCGACGTGATTCTCGACGAGAAAGACCTGCCCATCAAGAACTGCGCCTACACCGAGTGTTTCCGTCGTGAAGCCGGCTCATACGGCAAGGACGTGCGCGGCTTGAACCGCCTGCATGAGTTCTCGAAGGTCGAGATTGTACGCATCGACAAGCCCGAGCACTCGAAAGAGAGTCATCGTGAGATGCTGGAGCACGTGGAGGGCCTGCTGAAGAAGCTCGAGCTTCCCTACCGCATCCTGCTGCTTTGTGGTGGCGACCAGTCGTTTACCTCTTCCATCTGCTACGACTTCGAGGTCTACTCTGAGGCCCAGAAGCGTTGGCTGGAAGTATCGTCGGTGAGCAACTTCGACAACTATCAGGCCAACCGACTGAAGTGCCGCTTCCGCAATGCTGAGACGAAGAAAACCGAGCTTTGCCACACGCTTAACGGTTCTGCTCTTGCCCTGCCGCGCATCGTGGCTGCCCTGCTGGAGAACAACCAGACAGAAAACGGCATACGCATTCCGAAGGCGCTCATCCCCTATACCGGCTTCGATATGATTGACTAACAGGAATATGCGAGTGCCATTGAGCACCATACCATATTTACCATCAGGCAAAAGAAAACGGCTGTTTTCTTTTGCTTTTTTATTTTGATTTTGTACCTTTGCACACAAAACGGAACTAACACAAAGAGATATGAATAGAATTGTAAGGAAAGAACAGTTTTCTGAGAAGGTTTTCCTTTTCGAGATCGAGGCTCCGCTGATTGCCAAGAGCCGCAAGGCCGGTAATTTTGTCATTGTGCGCGTCGACAAGAAAGGCGAGCGCATGCCTCTGACCATTGCCGGTGCCGATATTGAGAAAGGAACCATCACTCTCGTTGTCCAGCAAGTGGGTCTCTCGTCGAAGAAGCTCTGCATGCTGAACGAAGGCGACAACGTGGCCGACATCGTGGGTCCTCTGGGCAATCCCACTCATATTGAGAATTTCGGAACCGTGGTTTGTGCCGGCGGAGGTCTGGGCGTTGCACCGATGCTGCCCATCATCCAGGCGCTGAAGGCAGCTGGCAACCGTGTGCTCTCGGTCATGGCTGGCCGTTCGAAAGACCTGATCATATTGGAAGACAAGGTGCGCGAGTCGAGCGACGAGGTGATCATCATGACCGATGACGGCTCGTATGGCGAGAAAGGTGTGGTCACCGTAGGTATCGAGAAGTTTATCGAGCAAGAGCATGTTGACAAGGTGTTTGCCATCGGTCCTCCCATCATGATGAAGTTCTCCAACCTCACGGCTCAGAAACACAATATTCCTTGCGAGGTAAGCCTGAACACGATTATGGTCGACGGTACGGGCATGTGCGGAGCTTGCCGACTGACCATTGGCGGCAAGACGAAGTTTGTCTGCATCGACGGTCCTGAGTTCGACGGTGCCCTGGTCGACTGGGACGAGATGTTCAAGCGCATGGGCACATTCAAGCGCGCCGAGCAGGATGAGCTGGAGCACTTTGAGGAGCACTTGTATCATGAGGATTCAGAGGCCGAAGCCCATGTAGCCGGTCAGAAGAACGAGGCTGGCTCGACCCGTGCTGCCGACGACCCCATCGAGGTGCTCACCGACCGCAACGCCGAGTGGCGAAACGAGATTCGTAAGAGCATGAAACCCAAGGAGCGCACGCAGATTGAGCGCGTGCAGATGCCTGAGCTCGACCCCGTTTATCGTGCCACCACGCGCACCGAGGAAGTGAACATTGGCCTCACACCCGAAATGGCCATGAAAGAGGCCAAGCGCTGCCTGGATTGCGCTAAACCAACCTGTGTGGAGGGTTGCCCGGTGAACATCAACATACCTGCATTCATCAAGAATATCGAGCGCGGCGAGTTCCTGGCTGCCGCCAAAGTGCTCAAGCAGACCTCTGCCCTGCCAGCTGTCTGCGGCCGTGTTTGTCCGCAAGAGAAACAATGTGAGAGCCGCTGCATACATCTGAAGATGAACGAGCCCGCCGTGGCCATTGGCTACCTGGAGCGCTTCGCCGCTGACTACGAGCGCGAGAGCGGCAACATCAGCCTTCCAGAGATTGCTCCTGCCAACGGCATCAAGATTGCCGTCGTTGGCTCGGGTCCCTCAGGCCTCTCGTTTGCCGGCGATATGGTGAAGATGGGCTACGATGTCTACGTGTTCGAGGCTTTGCATGAGATTGGCGGTGTGCTGAAATACGGCATTCCCGAGTTCCGTCTGCCCAATGCCATTGTCGACGTCGAGATTCAAAACCTTGCCAAGATGGGCGTGCATTTCCAGACCGACGTGATTGTCGGCAAGACCATCTCTGTTGACGATCTCGAGGCCCAGGGCTTCAAGGGAATCTTCGTCGGCTCGGGTGCCGGACTGCCCAACTTCATGAATATCCCTGGAGAGAACAGTATCAACATCATGTCGTCGAACGAGTATCTCACGCGCGTCAACCTGATGGATGCTGCCAACCCGACCACCGATACGCCCATCAATCTGGGCAAGAATGTGCTGGTAGTGGGCGGCGGCAACACGGCCATGGACTCATGCCGCACGGCCAAGCGTCTGGGCGGCAATGTGACGTTGGTCTACCGCCGTTCAGAGGCCGAGATGCCCGCCCGTCTGGAGGAGGTGAAGCATGCCAAGGAAGAAGGTATCAACTTCCTGACCCTTCACAACCCCATCGAGTATAAGGCCGACGAGAATGGTGCCGTATGCAAGGCTATTCTCCAAGTGATGCAACTGGGCGAGCCCGATGCCAGCGGCCGCCGGTCGCCCGTGCCCGTTGAGGGACAGACCGTCGAGCTGGATGTCGACCAGGTCATCGTAGCCGTTGGCGTGAGCCCTAACCCGTTGGTCCCGAAATCCATCGAGGGACTTGAGCTGGGCCGCAAGAACACCATCGTCGTCAACGAGGGTATGCAGTCCAGCCGACCTGAGATTTTTGCTGGTGGCGACATTGTCCGCGGAGGTGCCACCGTCATATTGGCCATGGGCGACGGCCGCCGTGCTGCCGCTAGCATGGATGCTCAAATTCAAGGTAAATAAATGAACGGATTATATACGATTATCTTGCTCGTACTAAGCAATGTCTTCATGACATTTGCCTGGTACGGGCATTTAAAATTACAAGAGAACGGCACCTCCAGCCATTGGCCGCTCATAGGTGTCATCGTCTTCTCGTGGGCCATCGCCTTCTTCGAGTATTGTTGTCAGGTACCGGCCAACCGCATGGGCTTCATCGGCAACGGTGGTCCTTTCACCCTTGTGCAGTTGAAAGTAGTTCAGGAGTGCATTTCGCTGGCCGTTTTTGCCGTTGTGGCCAACATCCTCTTCCAAGGTCAGAACCTTCATTGGAACCACATCCTGGCATTCCTGCTCATCATCTGTGCCGTCTATCTTGTCTTTATGAAGTGAATGCAACTCGGAGAAGAACAAAAACTTGAGCGCAGAATCGTAAGTCGCTTTCGCAAAGCTATTTCCGATTATCAACTTGTCGCCGACGGAGACCGTGTGCTGGTGGCTCTCTCAGGTGGAAAAGACTCGCTCTGCCTGCTCGAGTTGTTGGCCCGTCAGGCACGTGTCTACCGCCCGAAGTTCCACGTCGAGGCCGTTCATGTGCGCATGCAAAACATCCACTACGAAAGCGACACATCCTACCTTGAGCACTTCTGCCAGCAACATGGCGTCAAGCTCCACGTTCTCTCCACCCGATTCGAAACAGGCCTTCAAGCCGCTAATGCCGAAGAAGCTTCTGCCGGCAAACAACCCTCGTCTGCCGAAACCCTGAGAAAGCAGAAGACGCCCTGCTTTCTTTGTTCGTGGTACCGGCGCAAGGCCATCTTCAACCTAGCCCAGGCTGAGAACTTCAACAAAATAGCCCTCGGCCATCACCAAGACGACATTCTTCACACAACCCTTATGAACTTATGCTTTCAAGGCCGGTTCGATGGAATGCCCGTGAGCATGCCCATGCGCCGCATGCCACTCACCATCATCCGTCCGCTCTGCCTCGAGCACGAGAGCGACCTTAAGGCTTTTGCCCTGCTACGCCGCTACGAACAACAACTCAAGAGCTGCCCCTACGAGCATGAGACCCACCGTGCCGAAATTGCCGGCCTTTACCAGCAGATTGAGGAAATGAACCCTGAGGCTCGCTATTCCATCTGGCACGCGCTCCATACTGCCGGAAAGCTCGTAGAGTATTAAAATGAATTAAATTGTCAGCAGCCAATCAACATTTGTCAATAAAAAAATGTATCTTTGTCTATTCAAAGAACGAACATAAGAACCATGAATAGAATCAGAATCTCACTTGCCGCCCTGCTTATCATAGCTGCCACCATCCCCTCGATGGCGCAAAAGAAAAAAACAGCAGCCAAGACAAAGGCTAAGACCACCGTACCGGCTCCCCCGCAAAAGACGGCAGCCGACCTGCTCTACGAGAACATGCTGCCCAACACCCAGCGCGTATTCGTCATCGACAGCATCGTGGTCGACAAAAGCCAGTTCATGGCATGCGTTCCCTTGCAACGCGACAACGGTACCATCCAAGCTTACAACGATTTCTTCGGCACCGACGACCAAGACGGGCAATACGTCTTTGTCAACGGATTCCGCAATAAGTGTTTCTATTCAGAAGCCGACACCACCGGCCATGTGCGCCTCTTCACGCGCGACAAGATTGCAGGTAAATGGTCTAAGCCACAACCGCTCGACGGGCTCGATGAGTTCGCCCCCGACATGGCCTATCCCTTCATGATGCCCGACGGAACCACCTTCTATTTCGCAGCTAAATGCAAAGAAAGCATAGGCGGATACGACCTCTTCGTCACGCGCTACGATGCCGAGAACGCCCGCTACCTGAGGCCCGAGAACATTGGCCTGCCTTTCAACTCGAAGGCCGACGACTTCATGTATGTGGAAGACGATATGAACCGTCTGGCGTGGTTCGTCACCTCACGCAACCAACCTGAAGGCAAGGTGTGCGTCTACACCATCGTCACCTCCGACAACCGTGAGAACTACGACATTAGCGACATCGACGAAACGCGCCTCAACCAGCTGGCAGCCATCACGCGCATCCGCGACACATGGCCTTCTGTTGCCATGCGCAACCAGGCCATGAAAAAGCTCAACGAGCTCAAAGACAACAGCTCCGCCTCAAGCCAGGGTGAGGCCATCTACTTCCCCATCAACGACAAGGTAGTCTACCGTTCGCTCAGCGAGTTCCACAACATCGAGAGCCGTACACTCTTCGAGCGCATGCAAGCCCTGAAGGCAGAGGTCGACAAAGAAAACCATCACCTGGACCTCATCCGCAAGGAGTATCGCAACACCAGCGGAAGCACCCATCAGCGGCTGGCCGACGATATTCAAGACTACGAGCGCATCATCCAGCGCCAGCAAGCAGAGCTGAAGGCGATGGCCAAACAAATACGCAATGCCGAGAACCAGGCAATGAACTAAAAATCCATATATGTATGAAGAACAAGAGATTTTTCCCCGAGTCAGAACTCATCATTAATGCCGATGGCTCGTGCTTCCACTTGCACCTCCGTCCAGAGCAAATGGCCGACCGCATCATCCTCGTGGGCGACCCAGCCCGCGTCGACACAGTAGCCGCTCACTTCGACTCACGCGAGTGCGAGGTCAGCAGCCGCGAGTTCCACACCATTACCGGCACCTATAAAGGCAAGCGCATCACCTGCCAAAGCCATGGTATCGGATGTGATAATATCGACATCGTGGTCAACGAGCTCGACACATTGGCCAATATCGACTACACCACCCGCCAGGAGCGCGAAGAACATCGCACGCTCACCCTCGTGCGCATAGGCACCTGCGGCGGATTACAACCCGAGACTCCCACAGGTAGCTTTGTGGCATCGGTCAAAAGCATCGGTTTCGACGGTCTGCTCAACTATTATGCCGACCGAGACAAAGTGTGCGACCTGCAACTCGAGGAGGCTTTCAAACAACACATGCAATGGGACCCCAAGAAAGGCTCACCCTATGTAGCGGTTGCCGACCCGGAGCTCACCAACCAAATCGCACAAGACGACATGGTGCGTGGCTACACCATCTCGTGCGGCGGATTCTACGGTCCGCAGGGACGAGTGCTCCGCGCCGATATCGCCGACCCGCATCAGAACGAGAAGATTGAAACCTTCGAGTATGAGGGCATGAAAGTGTGCAACTTCGAGATGGAGTCGTCGGCAGTAGCCGGCATGGCCTCGCTCCTTGGCCATCGCGCTACGACCTGCTGTATGGTCATCGCCAACCGCTATGCCCAGAAGATGAACACCGAGTACAAAAACTCCATCGACACGCTCATCGAGAAAGTGCTCGACAGAATATGATTGTTCGGAACATCTTTGTTGGTATATTAGCCATCCTCTTTCTCGTCCTTGCTGTCATCTTTCTGATGGGCAAGGGCGACAAACTTATTGCTGGCTATAATACTGCCAGCGAGGAAGATCGGGCAAAAGTGAATATTAAGCGTTTGCGCTTCCTGATGGCTATCCTTTCTGTGATAGCAGCAGGCTATGTAAGCATTCTGCCCTTCATTGGTAACAATCCCCAGAATCAGATGGGGGCACTTTTCATTTTCTTTGCAATAACAATAATATTCATCATATTAGCAAATACATGGGCAAAGAAGAAATGACAATCTGCGCACTTGCAACAGCTCCAGGTGGAGCCATCGGAATAATAAGAATCTCAGGCCTTCAAACACTTGAGATTCTTTCACACGTTTTTTCTAAGAATCTTACAGACGCCAAGCCCTACACCATTTACTACGGGCACATCAAAGATGGTTCAGAGGTCATCGACGAAGTCCTCGTCAGCATCTTCCGTGCGCCCCACTCATATACTGGCGAGGATAGCGCGGAGATCTCCTGCCACGGTTCTCGCTATATATTAAATAAGGTATTGAATCTTCTAATAGAGAATGGCTGCCGACAAGCCAATCCAGGCGAGTTCACCCAACGCGCCTACCTTAACGGAAAGATGGACCTCTCGCAAGCCGAGGCCGTGGCCGACCTCATCGCCTCCAGCAACAGAGCCACCCACCAGATAGCATTATCACAACTACGAGGGCATTTCTCGTCAGAGCTTGGCACCCTTCGCGAGCAACTCCTAAAGCTCACATCTCTATTAGAGCTAGAGCTCGACTTCTCCGACCATGAGGACCTGGAGTTTGCCAACCGAAACGAGCTCTATCAGTTAGCGAAAATTATTGACAATCGCATTACCCGTCTCGCCCGCTCCTTCGAGACCGGACAAGCCATCAAGCAAGGCATACCCGTAGCCATCGTCGGCAAGACGAATGTTGGCAAGAGCACCCTTCTCAATCAACTCCTCCACGACGACAGAGCCATAGTGAGCAACATTCACGGCACCACCCGCGACACCATCGAAGACACCATCGACATTCGCGGCATCACATTCCGCTTTATCGATACAGCCGGCATTCGACAGACCTCCGACGAAGTAGAGAAAATAGGCATCGAGCGCACCTACCAAGCTATCGACAAAGCCCGCATCGTGCTTTGGATAATCGACGATAGCCCATCAACCAAAGAAATAAGAGACATTACTCAACATTCTGAAAACAAGTCGCTTATCATCGTTATCAACAAAATAGACAAGAACGACTCGCTCCCCTACGCCACAATCTCGAACCTCGGATTACCCACCATCAGAATTGCGGCCAAATACGGTCAGGGAATCGACGAACTAGAACAGGCCATCTTCGCTTCGGCCAACATTCCAGCATTAACAGATACCGACATTATCGTCTCAAATGCCCGTCACTACAATGCCCTCGTCCACGCCCACGAAAGCATTCTGCGCGTCATCGAAGGCATGGAGCAAGACATCCCGGGCGACCTGCTCGCAGAAGATCTCCGCCTCACCATCAACCATCTGGCAGAGATCACCGGAGGTCAAATTACCCCCAATGAAGTATTAGGAAATATCTTTAAGAATTTCTGCGTGGGCAAGTAACCCCTTATAAACAACTCTGAACAACTTGGAGTAATTTGAACTAAGTCCCTCTAAATGAGGGACTTTTTGTATTTTAACACTTCAAGTTGCATATTTGTTAGTTACAGTTTTTCCAGTTATTTTTGCACCGTATTTCTACCGCGAGTGTAAAACAGAAAGTCGATTTCACACCAAGATGACATCGTAGGCACAACCTGGGACACCATGGGAAAATGCCAAAATGACATCGAGGATACAAGTTGGGACACCATGGGACGTGGTGGGACACTGTGGGACACTTTAGCAGGCGAAAATTCACTAACGAATGCAACATTTATGGAAATTCAGAAACTCTGTAAGTACTGTGGGAGATCCTTTATTGCGCATAAGATGACCACCATCTATTGCTCACGTTCGTGCAATAATAAGGACTACAAGAGAGCAATCCGTCAAAAGCAGGTTGCCGAGTATTACGAAGCACATCCAGAAAACAAGAAAGAAACCCCAAAAGATGTGCTACAAGGAAAAGCTTTCCTAACACCAAGGGAGGCTGCAAAATTATTGGGCATCGGTAAGTCTTCTGTTTACAGGGAACTTGCAAGCGGGCTGATTAAAGCAGTTCAGATGAAGGGGAAAACCCTTATTCGTCGCGCTGATATTGAACGATTATTCGACAATCCCCCTGCCTATCAATCGCATTCTGAGAAGAAGCAGGAAAAGCGTGAATACTATACCTTCAGGCAAATCATGGAGAAGTTCAAATGCTCCAAGAAGGCAGTCATGACCAGAGTTGAGAAATACAATATCCCCAAAGTATATCAAGGCCGCAACTGTTTCTTTGACCGTGCTCTGGTAGATGTTCATTTTGCTCAACTTATTGCGGAAATTGACTTACGTGACTATTATACTATTCCGCAACTGGAAGAGAAGTACAAGATGAGCCACGCATCCGTATTATCTTTTGTGACCAGATACAAGATACCACGTATCACACAAGGGAGGACTGTCTATTACTCCAGGGCGCATATCGATACGATAAAAGGAGAACGTGAATCCATCGATCCGAACTATTACACATACGCTGAAATCATGGAGAAGTTCCATTTCTCAAAAGACCAGGTTTCTTACTATGTCCATAACTATGAAATAGACAATCATAAGCAGGGACGTTTTACGGTCATCAACAGAAAGGAGTTTGACCGTATCATTAAGGAGCGTATGGAAACAAATGCCCTGGAAAAAGAGAAAGAGCGGAGGGCAAAACTGCCAAAGCTCAATGAAATCCCAGATGGCTATATTTCCGTTGCACAGATAGCAGAGAAATATGGAGTCACGACCAAACATGTCCAGGCTAAGACTCGTGATGCAAAAACGCCAAAGCTTATTATCAAGCATTTGAACTACTATAACGAGGCCGCCATTGAACAGCTGTTCAACAGAGACCCGGAGAAGTTTGAGGTTCCCGAAGACTATATCACAGCACAAGAGATTGCCAAACGCTTCAAGGTCACGGTTCATCACGTTCATGGGCGAACCAGAGAGGCCAACATTCCAAAGATAACGGTGAAGCATGTCAACTTCTACGAACTGAAGGCCGTTGAAGCTCTGTTTGCCAAGAATGAAGCCAGTGAGGAACTGCAAAAGGACGAAAGTGCAGAATGGCTATCTGGCACCGATGTAGAAGAAATGCTTGGCATTACGACTAGTGCAAGAAGGTCGTTCGTCTCACGGCATAAGATTCCATCCAAGAAAGAACACGGTATAGCCTATTATCTTAGGTCGGCCATTGAAGATGTGAACAACACATTGGCAAAATACAGTGACCAGTACTACACCGTAGAGCAAATATGTGAGAAGTTCAACATGGACAGAGATAAGGCTTACGGGATGCTTAGATATAGCGATGTAAGGAAAGTCCATGAAGGCAGGTTCGCGTTGTTCCTCAAAGAGGATATCATAAAAATGATCCACGAAAGGCAGTATAAATAAGATTGCCAATTATTCGGACTTATTCAAACCTTATCCTAAATTATAGATAAATGAAGGTTATCAGTATCAAATAAGTAAAGACATTTGCAACCAAATTAAATTATAAAGACTATGCAGTATTGTAAGACAGTAACACTTCGGACACGCCCCATTAAGAATGGGATGCTGTCATTCTATCTGGATTACTATCCAGGCTATCGTGACATCGTTACGATGAAGACCACTCGCCATGAGTCACTGGGAATCTACATCTATGCAGACCCTCAGAACAAACGAGAAAAGGAGTTCAACGAGATCATGACTGAAAAGGCTGAAGCCATTCGATGCCGTAGGTTTGAGAGCGTCGTCAACGAAAGGTACGACTTCTTTGACAAATCTAAGATGCAAGGCGATTTCCTTGATTATTTCAACAGGGTACTTCAGGGAAAAGACCCCAAGTGGAAGTTCGTTTATGAGCACTTCAAGTTCTTTGTCGGTGGCAAATGCAGATGCGAAGAGGTGGACTTTGACCTTTGCAACAACTTCCGTAAGTATCTTCTCACCGCCAAGAACCTGAGAACTGGCAAACCTATGTTCATCAACTCTGTCGCTGGCTATTGGTCCACCTTCCGTGGGTTTATCAACATCGCATACAGAGACAAGATGATTCGCACCAATCCAAACGACTTCCTTGAAAAAATACCCACTGTCCCCGTTAACAAGGAAAGTCTGACATTGGCAGAACTGCAAAAGCTCTACAAGACACCATGCGAAATAGACGTTCTAAAAAGAGCATCCATCTTCGCCTGTCTGACTGGTATGCGTAGGAGTGACATTATTAACCTGAAATGGGATAATATCAAATCGTATTCAGATGGAGGGAAGTATGTAGAATTCTATGCCCAAAAGACAAAAGCGCGTAATATCATCCCCATCAGCGAAGAAGCTTACAAGCTGATTGCCAAAGACAGGAAAAGCATCAAAGGAAAAGTGTTCGAGGGGTTCGAGATTATCATGGCGCAGCATCCTTTGAAAGCATGGCTCAGAAAAGCAGGTATCAAGAAGCGCATCACATTCCACTCATTCCGGCACACATTCGCCTCATTGCAAGTAGAATTAGGAACAGATCTCTATACTGTCATGCAGCTGTTGGCTCATAAGAGCGTGACAACTACACAAATATATGCTTGTCATGCCGACCCGAAAAGGCGAGAAACGGCAACAAGAATCTCATCCAAGGTGCTTGGCAAAGGAAAGAAAGCCAAGTAATGCTCTATATTTTGAGCATATTTCACAACTTACATAATAAGTATGGCAGTTGCAACCAACAAAAGTGATGATTATATTAAAATTGCGTAATATATTGTGAAATAAAGAGGTTATCTTTCAGTAATTCAAAAAATCTCCTTAACTTTGCAGTCCGAAAGCTCAATTAAATCAGAGTAAGTATGACTAACAAAATTAAGGAGAATATTTTAATATTTTGGGGAGGACTTGCAATCTGTATATACATTGCAGACTCCTTCGGATGGATTGATATAAGCCAATGGCTCCAACAGGTTATCAATTACGATTACTCTTACGAAAAGACCGCAAGAACGGTCTTTCCCGTACTATTCACCATTTTAGTTCTGGTAGGTATCACGAAAATTATCATCGTCAGTTACCAGATAGGAAGACTATCCAGTCCATCAATGCCTCACATCGACAAGCAAGAAATAAAGTTGCTACCATCTTTACCCCTCGAAGAGCTATCTAGCACAGAACCGCCTACTGACAACTTCACCAGTTTAGAGGCATCTAAAACCAATGAAAGGATGCAGCACATACGCGACAGGCATCTGCAAGAGCAAATCATCTTACGGCAACAGGTCATGAGCTGTATTCATGATTATCTTTTCCGCATACTGCCTCCCTATATGAAGGACGAGGATATTGAAACCTTATACAAGAACGTTGATTTATGGCAGTATTCCCAAGAGACTCCCCTATCACCGACCTTGACAAACGGAAAACTTTCTACGTTAGATCTACGGCATCTTGCCTGGAATATCGGAGAACGTCTGAAATGGCCTGGTGAAGAACGGGCGTTCTTCATCAAACAGTCTTTCCCAAACGAGCTTAGAGACTCAGACATTTCTTCTATCCGTAGAAACCTCCGACAGCAAGGAGACTGTATCATAAAGATTGATATTCCGGACAAGCACGATTATAAGTTCCATCTTTTTGATGCATAATCTCGCTTATTCTGACTTATTCCAAACTTATCTTGAAATGACGAGATACAGCATTGAATCAGTATGTTCCTTTGCCCTCAAATTACAAATAGTTTGAGGTTATGCAAGAAACACTGACATTCAATGACCTCCCAGAGGTTGTTTCCCAGGTCCTTACCAAAGTGGAGAGACTGGAAAGAGTACTTAACATCATCAAGGATGAAGTTTGCAAAAAGTCTTCTCCTTCAGCAGAACACATACCCATGACCATTGACGAGGCATGTGACTTCCTGAAGATGAAGAAATCCACCATGTATTACCACATCGAGCGCAACAACATTCCAGCCACCAAACGAGGGAAGAACTACATTCTTTTCAAAGACGAGCTTGTTGGCTGGCTGGAGTCTGGACGTAAATCTCCCGTCGCATTAACGCCGGAAGAAATGAACGCTCAAAAGCTGTCATCCATCAAACGCAAACCGCGCAGGTTCGGAAATTGATGAGCCAACGGTATTGGCACGTTCCTCATTCTCTTGACTGACCAATGCCATGTGACAGTCATCGGGAGACTCTGTGATGTATGTACGGGAGAAGGCAAGTCTATTCAGACACGCCTTCTCCTTTTCCGTTCATATACCACGGAGCCTCTGATCCAATGACACTCAAATGTCACCGCAACAGACGTTGCTTTGTCAGTCAGGATGCGTCACGGCAGTACCGATGACGACATCATTTCCTACCCAATCATACAACAAAAAGAATTTTTTGTATAAGATATGCCATTTTTTCTTGTAGCGATGTAGCGAAGCAGTTAAAAACAGCAAATTTGCACTGAGCATCAACACTTTACGTTTCGCTACAGCTTGTGTTTCTCGCTATTTTTCGCTACAAGGTTGACAACTAAAAACAGGGATCGCTACCAAGCGACCCCTGCTCCTGTTTAACTTAAATTGTAGTCGTATGAAAAATGAAAAAATCAGTTTGTATTCTTTGTATTACTCATATTACTGGCATTACTGGTATTGTTCCATTCAAAGCATCTTCTTGAATTCGTTGCACTTTGGACATACCCAATACTGCTGCTTCGTCTTCTTACTATAGACTTGACATAGTGGCACACCACATTGAGGACATAGCTTTACCACAGGCTTTTTCCTGTTATCGGCATAAAAGACAGTTTTTCCAGTTGTCGGATGCACGCAAGACTTCTCCTCACAGACCCAGAAGTGCTTCTTAGTCTTGGGAGAATACTTTCGTGCCAACGTCTTACGACGGCAAACAGGACATTCCTCATGAGGAACTTCCTGATCGTCCTTAACGACATTGGCTATTGTTGCCACATACTGAGACGAGCTTTCAGCAAAGGCGATATTCTCCAGAACCATCTTCTGGGTTTCTTCAAGAAAATCGCCCAGACTCATCTTTCCCTCTGCAATAGCAGTAAGGTTATATTCCATGACAGCAGTCAGGTCTGGTTTTGCCAACGACTCATGAATGCCATCTATCATGGCAGCACCAAACGCTGTCGGAACAAGTTCCTTACCCTTTTTCTGAATACAGGGAAGAATATCAGACTTACCAGACTTTGTGGCGAGCAAATCTGCAATGATACTGTCACGTGTGGCTGGAGTACCGATACCCTTACACTCCTTCAGTTTCTCCTTGTTTGGATTATCTGGACTTACGAAACGCCAGATGTTGGTCATGGCAGCCAGCAAAGAGCCTTCCGTGAAACGCTTTGGCGGGGCCGTCTTCTTCGTGTCAATAATATATATAGGTATAGGAATTATATCGCCTTTGGCCAACATCGGAACCTCCTTAACTACATCGTCTTTGTCATCTGACTTTGAAATGCTTCGCCATCCAGGAGAGACAATCACCTTTCCGCTGCCGGCAAAGACATAGCCTTTGGCAGTCAGTTCATATTTCACCACGTCATACTTGCATGGCGGATAGAACTGAATCAAGTACCTGACAGCTATCATGTCATAGACTTTTCGCTCACATTCGTCAAGCCCCTTTGGGATAACACCTGTAGGAATGATGGCATGGTGTGCGCTCACCTTACCATCATTAAAGCAACGGTTCTGAATGCTTGCGTCAGCATTTGATGCAGCATCAAGACCATAATCCGCAAGGGCCTTCAGTATGCGCCGTGCGTCACCATGCTGGCTGGTTGGGATATAGTTGCAATCAGACCGAGGATAGCTTACGAATTTCTTCTCATACAAAGACTGCACCTTGGCAAGCACATCCGACGGCGACATGCCATAGCGTTTACTGGCTTCCACCTGAAGCGTGTCAAGCGAATAAGGCAATGGTGCACTCTCTGTCTGGCTTTTCCGCTCACTGAAGGTGACGCGAGCCGATTGGTTCTTGACTTCATTCTGAATCTTCTCTACATAGTTACGCTGGATAATACGCCCCTCACTATCGAGAGGTGCTTCATCCGTAGGTTTCAAAGTTGCCGAGAACGGGATGCCGTTCTTTGAATATTTGCCTGTCAGTTCGTAGAACTCCACTGAATGGAAGTCCTGAATTTCCCTTTCCCTTTCGACAACAAGGGCAAGCGTCGGTATCTTTACCCTGCCGACACGCCACACACCTGCAGCTCCATGTTTCCTGGCACTAACGGTGTAAGCCCTCGACAAGTTGATGCCAACTAACCAGTCGGCACGCTCCCTTGCCAGCCCTGCATGGTAGAGCGACTTGTATTTCTCATTCGGTTCTATATGGTCGAATGCCCGCTTCAAACTGTCGGTGTCCTTGGCATTGATAAGAATACGGCGCACCTCTCCCTTATAGCCGACATACTCCAAAATCTCGTCAATAAGAAGCTGGCCTTCCCTGTCCGGGTCGCCGCCATTGACCACCACATCCGCTTTCCCTAATACATTGCGGATATACTCAAACTGATCCCTGGCAGATGGTGAAGGGTGTTTCTTCCACGTGGATGGAATGATGGGGTATTTACTGAAATCGGCATACTCCTTACTATATGCTTCTGGCATTGCCGTCATCATGATGTGTCCGTAAGCCCACGTCACAATGACCTCACCCTTCTGGTAACAGTGTTTGTGCTTGTACGAGCTATAATCACTCCATAAATAAGCGGCCATCGCCGTGGCTATGTCAGGCTTTTCTGCTATATAAACCGTCATGACTTCTTGCTTTTATAATGATTGACGATAAATGAAATCATATCAAGCAACAGCCAGATCAACGCAAGGATGGCTACGAAGAAGAAAGTGACGATGACCACCCATAGCTTGAACATGGCATGTGGTGAAAGCACCTGCCCTGACAGGAGATTGGCAGCCCCCACCCCTGTAATGATTACTCCTACTATCAAGAGTGAAATGTTGAAGAGATAAAAGCCCTTCTTGCTGAGACGTAACTTTGTCATAAAATTATTGGTTAAAGATTTCGCATGACAACCCCTACCACCGGCAGCTTGGAGCGAACCATCGTAGGGTATTCCAGCTCCACATTGAACATGTGAAGAATCCTATAGATATTGCTTTTCCCATGATACCCCGTGCGAGACATGATTTCCTTTATGCTGTAACCGGCATTGTACATGTTGATTACCATTCTGTATTTCTTCAGCTTCTTCTCGTGAAACTTGTCAGACAACAGTTCGGCCTGGAAATCATCAAAAGCAGCTTGCCCTTTTGCAACTGTCATGTTTGCAATGGCTCTAAGCGTATCTTGGGTTCTCGCCTTCGGGAATAGCTCATCGGAGGTGTCTAATGAGTCTTTCAGGGATATGATTCTGATATTCTTGCTGGAGCAAAGCTTCAGGAAGAACATCAAGTCATTGAAGTTGCTAAAGGCATTGTCAAATGAAATCAGTACAGCCGTATCGTTGTTATTCAATGTGCCAACGAAAGATTTCCATTTTTGCCGTTCTCCATCATCCCTATCATCATAGTAGATGGACGAGCAAGGCATTTGTTTCATTGACGAAACAAATTCTTCAAAATGCTCAATATAATAAGCGGTATTTATATAACCAACATACTCCATATCGCTTGAACAATCACTAAAAATCACCGCAAAGGTAATACAATTATTTATATTAAATCCCTTATTTACTGAATTTAACGCACATTTGAGCAATTTGAGATGCAATTTGGTTCTATTTGGTTCTACTTCTCAAAAAAATGATACCAATAATTAAAATAATGAGCATATAAAACAAGATATTGAGGAAATTATTGTAATTTTGCACCCCAAAAGAAATAAAGAAATCCTTATGAAGAGAAGAATCCAAACATTAAGTATGCAAATAGCACTTTGCATCACGTCACATGGAATTGAGGTAAAGAGAATGCTTCATCACACTCTCGTGCCCCTGCTAATTGCTTTGATTGTGTTTCCTGCATGTATGTCATGTTCCAGTGACGATTCACTAAACTTCAGGTCTGCCAATGATGCATTAAGATTCTATCAAACCTACCTTGGCAACCTGAAGGAAATGAAAACTTCAAATACGTCCACTTTTTACAAAGAGGCTAACAAGTGGAGGGAGACATCTGATACGGTCTTTCATTATCTTATGAAGGATTCTGTTTTTCTGAAAGATGACCATTGTGCAGAAAGATTCACTGCAATCCATGACTCAATCCGTTTTGAATTTCTTCGTCTGACAGAAACTTGGCGGTATTCATATTCAGACGTACTCATCATCAAGGAACAGACGTCAGCCTTCCATGATGACAAGGAACTACAGGAAGCTGTTGGCGAAGCACAGCCATTCTTTCTGGAATTGGACAGTATTCCACTGTTAGAGGGTGACAAGGCAAGCATTCTTCTCAATTACAGGAAACTGCTTAAAGATACAAAACTAAAAGGAATCAACACGAAAAGTGACATGCTTGACTTCATTGGCAAGGAAGACATCATGTTTCGTTCATTCCTGGCCCATCTATACGACATGGACAAGGAGCCTCTGGCCGATATTACACAGGAAACGGAAAGCATTTGCCGAAACATATTCATTGCCGCCAAAGAGGGTAAGATTAAAGCCCGTGATGCTATGGTTTATATGTCGATGAGGACAGTACGAAGATTGTTACAGAACTCAACAGCTTGCATTGCAGACATTAACCATCAACAAATGAAGAGCAAGGCGCAAGGAAATGCCTATCTGTGGATGATTATACAGCCTTTCATCAGCATTGACCAATTTTCCATCGCTACGCTCACACCACAAGAACGGAGCCAATTCAACTATGTCATATCACAGCTGCCCAAGTCTGTGAAGTTTGCCAAGACATTCGACATTGACCAAAGAGCGTTGAACTACCTGCTTCCCCAGCAATTACTGAAAATGTATATACTCACTTTATAAATTATACTACTATGATTAAAGAAGAAGTAACCAAATTTATGGCATTAGCACCGCTGATGCTTCCCAAACTGATCGGGAGCAATGGACCCGACGAAACTGACATCACAGACGATTCTGCCATTTTGTTTTTCTCATTGGAGGAAAGTCTGCCCATTGGCCTTGTCATGGATGACCTTGATGACGGCATGGAGCTGTCCCTGCTCTTCCACGGAACGAGTAAGGACAATCCGAAAATACACCATTGCTGCTTCTTTGCCAGCCCTACAGGTTCAAAGACGATGTGCAAGATTAACCTCGTGTCCGATAGCCATGAATTTGTGGACGGCCTGAACGTGACGTTATACGATTCGCTTGACACAATGGAAAGTGAGCTTGAAGCAGACCTAAAATCCCATGCCGTTAGTTTTGACTTTATTCAGGCAATGGAAGTCCCTGATTTATTGGCATTGTTTTGCACCATGTGATGAAAGCCGAACTATTATATAAGATAGCAGACATCATCAACTCCAACAGTACGAAATACCGTGCCGTGATACCACGAGTGAGGAGGCAGTATATGACTCAGCAAGGTGACAAGCTTGTTAAGTCAACCTGCCTTGTCCTCAATATCATGGTAACGAACCGACCTAAGAACCACGTCAATCGCAGCATGTGGAATATCTATGAAAACGACATCGACAGGATTATCAAAAAGATAGCCCGAAGAGACATAGATTTTGCACAGCGGATTGACAAGTGCGAACCGACACTGTTTGACATAGAGGTTATAGTACGCAGGGCATCTTTCCAAGCACTGAAGCTGAAACTTGTCAGGACGGCTTACGACATCTATCTGGAAAACGGTTAGCCCATATTATCCATATTACCCATATTATCATTACGCAATGACGCTGAAAGTTTTATTCTTCATGTTTCCAGTATTACTGGTATTACTTCCTGTTATTATCTATAACAGGTATAGTCCATTCATGGCCAAAACTTGGTTGCGTATTATTACCGTCCCGAATGCAAGAAGGGTGCCAGCAAATATCCTTTTTATACTCCTTTGCTTTTTCCTCACAATATACTATGCCGTATTTCCAAAAGATTGGGGAATCACTCCGTCAATCTTCGTTGTCATATACCTTGGGTTCATAAAGAACAGCTTGAAGATACTTTTAGCAATACGAAACCGACGCTACTTGCGATGGAGCATAACGCTGGTCTGTCTCATCATGCCATTTATTCCCCATCTGTTATCATTGGCCATAATCTTGGCTTTCATGTTGGAATCATCTTACTTCTACCCTTCTAACGACATGGAGAGGTTTTATGAAGAACATGCCGATGAAGCGGATGTGAATGAGAAATTCATTGATACCTATTTCAAATGAGAAATGGAATCGACATTCATATGTAAAACTCAAACAAGATTCTTCCCATGAAAGAGAATACAAATAGAACCAACCTGTCCTTGAAACTTGACAGCGGACTGGTTTCTTTCCTGAAGACCCAGGAGAATCATAAGTTTTCACGTTATGATGCCTTCGTCTGGTTAATGGAACACATCCAGGAAGCGGAAATGGAAGATTGTGATAAACCTTCTTCGGCATATCAAGAATGTTTAGTCAGATATACCGAACTGGCCAAGACATGGCACTGGAGCAGACCGACAGTTCAGAAATTTATTGAAGGGCTTGAAGCCATGTCTGTCATCATCAAGAAAAAACATGTCAATGCTTTTGCGCTGTCTCTTACAGACGAAAGCACGATAGCTGGCAGCCATACGGATTTTACCACCACCCACCCCACTACAGAACCGATGCTTGCATCGCATCATTCGCAGCCCTCTTCGACGAGCTTGCTCAAACCGACAAGAGGGAAGCGAAAATCGAATAGAGGGAAGGAATGAGTAAAAAACTCTAAGCCTAATTAGAGTTAACTTCCGTTAACACATTAGGCTGCCTCTCCAAAGGAGTTCCTACGGGGAGCAAGCTCAGGCAGATTATTATAAAACTCAGCTATATGGGAGATAGAAAACAAGTCATGGACATGCGCTCGAATACAGATGGCATCAGCAATGCTGAGAGCAACGAACAGCAGCGTAAATGGACGGATAATCTTTGGGACAAGAAAGCCAAGGACAGTCTGGCAAACTATGACCCTTCAAGGGCTCACTTGAACTTTGAAGTAACAAAAGGCGGCAAGGTGCAGCCTATTGACACTTCAAAATCCATCCAACAAAAGATGGATGAAAACTTGTCGGCTCGTGGAATCAAGAACCCAAATGCCAGAAAGGATGTAAAGAGGAAACAACGTATTCTTGCCCAGATGATTTTCGGAGGAAGCCGAGACCGCATGTTGGAAATAGCCTTCGGAGACCAGAAGGTTAATTTCACTAAAGGGGCAGACAATTCGCACCTGACAAGAAATAAAGACATCGAGAAATGGGCTATTGAAGTATATAACTTTGTAGCAAAGCGTTTTGGTGAAGATAACATTGTTAGCTTCTATGTCCATCTTGACGAAACCAACCCGCATTGCCACTGCACGGTTATCCCTGTAGATGAAGAGAAAAAGAAAATATCCTGGACAAGTGTGTTTGGCAAAAACCCTGCAGAAGAAAGCGCATCACTAAGAGAACGGCACGATGCCCTATATGAAGAAGTGAACAAACATTGGGGATTGGAGCGTGGCAGCAATATGGCTGAAACTGGTGCAAAACATCGCTCGACAGAGGAATACAAACGTGATCTGGTCAGAGAGGTTCAATCATTAGAGAACACGAAAGAAGGACTTGAAAGGCAAATACACCGAATGGAAATCAAGGTGAAAAGTCTCTCAACAATGATTGCAAACTTACAGGAACGAAAAGAAAAAGTCAATGAGGAGATAGAACTAATCGCACGTCAATTCGGTCAGGAAGGACAAGACAACGAGCAGCTTGCCAAGAGGATGCAAGAGCTGAGAAAGGAACTGGAAGGCATCAACCAGAAAATCGCAGAAAGACAACGCACTGTTGAAGAGACGAACAGCCAGATTGCCTTAGCTAAGCAGCAACTGACGTCCTTACAGTCAGAACATCGACGCGCAGAAGAGAACTGGGGTGACGACATAGACAAGGAGGCTGCATACCTTAAAGCAAATATGAACGCCACCTATCAGAAGATGCTGCTGAAAACGATAGAGCCTCTGAAACCGACACTCAGTGAAAGGCAAAAGGAAATCCTTCAGGAGTCCGGTTTCGTTGAACTGACGGAAAACTCGAAGGATGTCATCAACTGTGCCCTGCTGCTTGCCTTGCGATATGTCAAAGCGGCTACAGATTATGCCGTGTCTCATGGTGGCGGAGGTGGAGGAAATCTATCTGGCTGGGGACGCGACAAGGACGATGATGACGAACGATGGTGGATGAAATGTATTGCCCAGTCAGCTGCCATGATGAAGTCTTCTGGAAGGAAAGTCAAACGAGGGCGATAATATCGGTAATACTGGTAATACAAATAATATTAGCAACATTAGTAATAACAAAACAAGTAAACAATGAAAAAAGTAATGATGATTTCACTGCTTGCGCTCTCAATGACTGCAAGCGCAAAAGGATGGCCTGTTGACACACTTCACCAGGCTTCAGTTAACAACCCGTTTTTACAGCGTCTTACACCGACGCTGACAACCGATTATGTCCAAGTCGGGAAGATTAACCAGCACTGGTTCTTCGGAATCCAAGGTGGCGCATCGGCATTCATCGGCAAACCACTTGGATGTGGAGACTTCTTTGATAGGACTACACCTTCATTCAATGCCTATCTTGGCAAGTGGTTCACACCAAACGTCGGTGCAAGGGTGTCCTTCCAGGGATTGAAGTACAAGAACAGCGACCTTGAAAAAATGAGTTATCAACTGGCACATACGGATTTGATGTATAATATCGCCAACCTGTTCCGTAGTCCCTCAGAGAGTATGCCCAAATGGGATTTTGCCCCATATATAGGAGCTGGTCTTGCTCATGGTTCAAACATCGTGTCACCAGATGGTGGTAAGCTGCGAAACTTGCAGTTTGCCCTTACTTACGGCATATATTCACGTTACCATGTCAGCCAAAGGATCTTCCTGTCTGGAGAACTTGGAGGTTTTTCTACGTTCCGTGAGTTTGACGGGAACGGCGACCGTGGCAAGTTGGGTGACAATATGCTCTCCCTGTCGTTGGGTATCGGTGTGAACTTGGGAAGTCCCAGATGGAAACATGCCATCGATGCTGTTCCATACATTAATCAGAATGACTATCTTATATCATACACCAGGCAACTGGAGCAAGACAATCAGGTGCTACGTAACCAACATAACATCGACAAAAAAACGCTCGATGAATTAAAGAAGATACTGGAAATAGAGGGACTACTGGGTAAGTATGGTTATTTGTTTGATGACGGTGGTAATGGGAAAAACAACTACCGGGGGCTGCTCTCACTTCGTTCACGTTTGAACATCATGAATACTTATTCCATGCCACAGGCTTTGGAAACCCAGCCTAATATTCTGAACATCCCCATCTACTTCTTCTTCCAATTAGGCAAAGCGGAACTGACAGACGAATCCCAGCTTATCAATCTCGATGAACTGGCAAAAGTAGCCATTGAGCATAACCTGAAGGTACACATCGCTGGAGCTGCTGACAGTGCAACTGGCTCAGAAAACGGAAATTCTTCGTTGAGCAAGGAACGAACAAAGTTCATCGCCAAAGAACTGAAGAAACGAGGCGTACCGACAGACAGGATGAAAGGTATTTCTCTTGGCGGTATAAGTGACTTCACTAATCCCAAAGACAACAGATACAGCAAGGTGTCACTCTACCTGGAGATTGATGACGAGACACTAAATGACTGATGAATATACATGACGGACTACAGGGTAATCATAGCAGGCAGTCGCTCCTTCAACGACTATGAGTTGTTGAGGGAGCAGTGCCTCTCCATCTTACAGGAGAAGATGAGGACACACAGGGTCGTCATCGTCTCTGGCCATGCCCGTGGCGCAGACTCTCTTGGGGAAAGATTTGCCAAAGAGTTTAGCCTTCCCTTTGAACTGCATCCTGCCAAATGGCGTTTACTTGGCAAGGCAGCTGGCATGGTCAGGAATGCAGAGATGGCTAAATGTTCTGACGCTCTCATTGCTTTTTGGGATGGAGAAAGCAGTGGAACCAGACACATGATAAACTTTGCCCGGAAAAGAGGATTGGATATTTCTATCATTGATTTGAATCAGCCAAGAAGTCAGATAACTGATGTAAAACCATCCATGGAGAATGAAGGAAATGAACATATTGGTGAATCAATACCCAATAATCATCAGTACAAAAGATAAACCAAGTAACGTAAACGTAATATGAAAACAGAAGATCATATCAAGAATGTACTTCCTGTAGAAGACTTACTAACTGGAGTTGTTGACTCTATACAAAAGGCTTCGTTAAGTAAGGATATGAAGATAGGACTTTCCACTGGATACAATTCAATAGACGAAGCGACAGGAGGCTTTCAGGGAGGTGATTTAATAACCATAGCGGGCTATACAATGACAGGAAAAACGGCCCTGGCCTTGTCGATGGCACGAAATATAGCCGTTGAACAGAGAATCCCGGTCTTATTCATATCATTAGGGATGAGCAATACATGCCTGGTGCAAAGGTTAATAGCCACAACCTGTGATATTCCTTTGCAGAAAATCATCAATACGCAACTATACCCAAACGATTGGAATAATCTGGATAGCAAAATAAATGAACTGATAGGCGCACCTTTCTATATTGAAGATACACCGTGGTTGGGGACAAAAGAACTTTTAGAATCCTGCCGTCATGCCGTCTCAGCTCATCTTGCAAAGGCTATATTCATAGACTGTCTTCAGTTGATAAATTGGACTTATCATTATAACCGTTCTATAGATGAAGAGCAAAGCAAAATCGTATTCTCTTTAAAATCATTGGCAAAAGAGCTGAATATTCCTATAGTTGTGGTATCTTCATTAAATAGGAAGCCACAAAAAGAAGACCCGTTTCTTGGAAAGCTACCTGAAGCAAAGGAGTTACCTGGGAATGGAACTTTAGAAAGCATTTCTGACTATGTTCTACTCATGCACAGACCAGAACTATATCATATCTATCAAGATGAACACGGAAGGGATCTGCATGGAATCATAGAAATCCAATTAGTCAAGAATGCAAGAGGCTACGGCAAGGATGTGTTTCTTAAATTCAATGCCTCGACAGGTAGTTTCTCACCATCGTCAGAAACGCCTTATCCTAACATCGAACAATCAGCAATTCCACCTTTTATGTGAACACTGTCGATAGATATAATAATGCGCCGTTATCACAACAAATAACGGCGCATTTTTATCTACGCAGAAAAGATGTGTTAGAAATTGTCGGGACAATTATAGCTGCATCTTGTCTTTCTGTTTTAGGAACTTCTCCTGCCATCGCTGAAACTGTGGACTGCTCCTGACGTGCGACTGAAAATCTTTCGACGACTTGCGGAGTTTGTCTCTTTGCACTGGCGTTAACCACTCTGCTGAGCTTGGCTGCTTCACTGATGGTGAGACAGCCGATTTCTGACGCGATTCCATATTTCCTTAAATCTTGGTCTGTGATACCTGCTTCTTTTAGTTTGTTCTTGTAGTCGTTGTCTATCCTGATGTCTGTCAGCTTACCGAAGCTACCGTGTCCAAAAGTCGTTATCATCACCACATTTCCACCTTTGCTGGAAATGTAGTCTCGCATATCCCTCAGCTCTGCACCAGAGGTAATAAAGTCATCCAGAATAATGTAACTGGCACCCTTGGTGACATTCCCTTCAAAGCGCATCCTACGGCTCAGACGTGCAACGTCAGAAGCGTCTGTATGAGAAACATTGGTTATTGCAATAATATCATTCTCTACTGTCATTCCGGCAGCTGAGAATTTTGCTGCAAATGCGGCTGGTATCATATTGATGCCTGTGCCATTTTGACGATGGATGTATGCGACATGGGCTTCAGGAAACCGTGTAGCTACATCCATCACTTTCTCATCCTTTACGAGGTCATCGACGAGCCTGATGGCAGCATCGAAATCGCCACGCTTGGCCGCAAGGAAGTCCGGGTGATGCCTTGCCACACTGGAAGAGGTGTGATTAACGACTGCTGGAAAGCTGTCACCCCAAGCCTGTCCTCGCGGCATGGAGTCCTTTTGCTGAAGCATGTAAAGGGCTGTTCCCATGTCCACGCTGACAGGTGTGTTACCAAGATACATCTCTGCATCATCGGCATGGAATGTGAACAGCACCTCCATCCGATTATCCCTGACCGATATTCCGTCAACGGTGAAATCGGGGCGGGTCAACCCCGCGAGCCGCCAACTGTTCCTGCTGTTCTGACTTCACCTCTTCTTGTTTGGGCTTTTCCTCTTCAGTTGTTGTATGTCCGCTTGGCTTGGATGCCTGATGAGTCGGGGCATAGGTTTTATTCTGGTCACGGATGTCTGAGAAGTCGGCATTCACTCCATCACGTTCTATCCGCATGTTAACGGCATCGACACGCTGACCGATGAACGATGCAGAACGCTTTACATCCAAAAGGGTTGTCTTGATATACGATGGATCTTCTTTAAGATTCGAGAGCCATCCTTTCAGATAGGCTGCACTGTCTGACTTTACGTGCTTTGTCATCCCATACTGCGATGACACCAACGCTGCTGTCAATTCTGCCACCAGTTCCTCACGGGCATATTCAGCACTGCCAAAGCTCTGCCCTGGCTTCAGACGGTTCAGACGGCTCTCAGAGCCTGTACTGTGGGCCATCTCATGAAGAAGATTGGAATAGAACGATTCTCCATCTATGAACTGTTGTTTCTCTGGGACAACAATCATGTCCTTACTGATGCTGTAATAGGCATTGTCTCCATGAGTCGGCTTGATAGGACAAACCCAAAGGTCTTTTTCTATCATCGCATCAATAGCAGGAAAGCTCTCCATCTCCTTGTCTGATGCTTCCCGTTCACCCTTTGATTCTTTGAGGAACTTCTCATACATATCTGGACGTGCCTCCTTCATGTTTGTCTGGTCGAGGTTGAAGACATTATAAACCTGAAGCTTGGGATAAACATTGTATTTGGCACGTTCCTCTTCTGTCATCTGTTTATAATCCTCGTATTTGATACGTTCCTTAGTCTCAGCATTGACCACAGTGAAGGTGGTCAGCATGACAGGCGTACTCTTTTCACCTTTGTTGACCGATACCATCGGAAGCTTTTCACCTTTCTCGTCAAGTGCCGGTGTCCGTCCACCTTCCTTGTCCTTGACATAGTTCAGTCCCATGATACGGTCAAAAGTTGCATATCGGGATGTCTGCCACCCGTTCTTCTCCTGCATGAGCATCAGGATGATGCTGTTCATGCCATTGTACTGACGGCCACTGAGGTTTCGTGGCAATTGGGCTGCCTGTGGCGAGAACCAGGGCTTCTTCCAGTCACCTTGCAGATTGGAAATCTTCTCAATCATCAGCTCGGCAAACTTGTCCATAGCCTTGTCTTCAGCACTTCTGCCGTCAGCATTAGGGGTATAGTTCTTCTTAGCCATAATTCCAATATTACTTGTTCTGGTATTCCTCTTTGATATATTCATTCATGTCGCTAACACGGCAGGACAGCCGCACTTGCTGGTCATACACTCCAAGTTGCAGTTCACCGTCAATGCTTACCCTTGCCTTGGGTTTCATCCATTCAGGCTTGATAGTTTCTGCACTTGCACCTTTTTCTGGAAAACGAAGGAAGCGAACCCATGTGCTGACAAAATTCTCACCCACCTTCTCCGATGAGTATGCCGAAAACAGAAGATATGGATTGCCGTGCCGGTCACTTTTCTCCTCACAGATGTTATCGTTCTTCAGGCGGCCTCTGAAATGAAGTTCACCTGTTATTCCGTCATCGTCTGGCACATTTTTGGTTGAAATCTTACTTGCGGTAAGATAGAAGGCAAGGTCTTCCCCTTTCTTTCTGATGTCGAGTGTTCCTTGCACGGTGACTCTCTTGCCCTCAGTAAAGAGGGAAAGGTCACTTTTCTTTCCTCCTTTGTAGGTTACGAGAACTTCAAGATCTCTTCCTTTGCCTTTGGCATCCGGGAGGTTTACTTTCACTACAAATGACAGATAAGGATTTTCATTCTTGTCTGTACGTGTGGTGGCACTTCTCTTGATAGTGCCAGTCATGTTAACATCTGCTCTAATCATTGTACTAATGCTTTTAATGAATAATTATTTTCTTTGTAAATTCTGTTCCTGGGACTGCTGCTGCGTCACAATCTGCTCATAGTTCTGTGAGGCTTGCTGGGAAAACGTAATGGCACTGACCATAGCACCGATGCGTTGGCGCTTAGTGGCATCATCCACATCACTTCCAAGCACCTGTGACAGGCGTGACTGTTCGGCAGCCGTCAATTCGTGGACATACTGTTGCCTTCCGTCATCAGTCGTGAGGACAGCAGTGCCACTGTCCTTAATGGTCAGCATAGCGGACTTCAGATTTGGTGTAAAACCGCTGATATCTATCCTTCGGTTTACCAAGGCATCTGTGACAGTCTGCATTTTCTCTTCCTTGCTCTTGCTTTCCATTTGCATACTGAGCAAAAGCATCGTCATGAACATTTTCATGATGGAATCCAGAAGGCCACCACCTTCTCCATGCCCTCCGAGTTCCAAAGCGGAATCGTCGGAGGACATCAGCATTGCCAGCCAGTCATTGGGCGAGACTTGCTGTTGAGTAGCAGAGGATGGCACCGTCTGTGTGCCACCTGCCTGGTATTGTGCCAGTAAGTCCTTACCATTAAGCTGAGCCTGTTTCTGAAGATTGCCTTTCTGGTTGATTTCAGCTAGGTAGGCAGCGGGATTGACCCATTGCTGCTTTCCTTCAGAGGAAACGTTGATGACACCAAAATGAAGATGTTCGCCAGTCGTGCGCGTGCCGGTGTTTCCTGACACACCCAATTTCTGGCCAGCCTGAACGGTATCGCCTTTCTTTACGTCTATTTGGGAAAGGTGCATATACTGAACCTGTGTCTTGCTGCCATCTGGACGGGCATATTCCACCGTTACGGACTTGCCGCCCCCAGTATTGGTATTGTGGTTGACTGCTACGACGGTTCCGTTGTTCTCCGTTGCAAGGACTGCATCTCCATTGGTCTTGATATCGATTCCATGATGTACCTGTGTCCTGCTTCTGTCCATCGGGTCTTTTCGTGGCCCATAAGGAGAAGTAATGAGCATGAACGTGTCGCGCTTGACGGGCATACTGTATTCGCCTTGCGGCAAATCCATGCCAGTCGGCTTCAGCTCACTATTGAAGGACGGTCTCGTTGTCACACCAGCTCTCAGGGGATTGGAGGCAGTACCGAACTGCCGCCCTTCCCTCTTCATCTGCTCCATGACCATCTGATCATACTTCTGGAGGTTGCTGCCCTCGATAACGCCAACGATGGTTGAGACATAATTGGAGGCTGTGGCATAACCGCCCTTTTTTATTCCTGCCGCCCATCCTCTATAATCATCAGGAGATAGGTTCCCGACATATTTCTGGTAACGGGAAGCCATGAGGACTTTGGAATGATCCTCATAGCTTTGTCCCACATTGTCATACTTCTTGAACTTCTCGTTTGGCTTGTCATCGTTGGCAAGAACGTATGCGCCATTGAACTCGCCCTTAACGCCGAAATGGTTATTGGCAGTCCGGGCAAGAGTGCTCTTACCGTTGGCAGACTCGATGATGCCTTGGGCAAGAGTCACAGAGGCCGGTATGCCGTACCTGCGCATCTGCTCCATCGCGTACTCCGCATACTGGTCAATGTATTGCTGTCTTGAACTATTTGCCATAATGATTCATTATCTGTGAATACCTCGATGCTGTTCCTCTTCCTGGTTTTTGGCAGGTGCAACGACTTCTTTCAATTCTTGTTTGTTTTCCTGATGTGAATCTTCTGAACTTCTTTTTGCAGTAGCACGAGGATTCTCCAACTGGTCACAGATAGCCACACGCTCACCTGCACGGATAAGCTTGGGCAAATAGGTGTCAAGGGCATGATAAGGGAATCCCGCCATCTCCACGGGCTTGCCATCAGGCCCCTGCGTCTTGCTGCTTTTGGTCAGGGTAATACCCAGAATTTGTGATGCTTTCCTGGCATCCTGCTGGTAGGTCTCATAGAAGTCACCAGTACGGAACAGCAAAAGGGCATCTGGATGTTTGCTCTTCAGATCCAGGAACTGTTTCATCATGGGTGAAAGGACGACCGCGGCAACAGCCTTTGTTTCCGCTTTGGTCTTTTCCTCCTTGGCTTTCTCTTCCTGACGTTCCTTTTCTTTCTGTTCTGGCGAATTACGGTGTTTCTCCTCCTGATTCTTCTTTTCGTTCTCCTGTGCAACAGCTTCCTGTTGGTTGTTTCTTCGTTCCTGTTCCTCATGAAGCTTTGTGCCATCAACCTCAGGGGCTACCCTTTCTTTTGTTTCTTCGAGCTTTCTGGCAAGGACATCTGAATAAAGGGCAGCTGCCAGATGCTTCTTGTAGTCCTGCTTGTCATCAGCAAGCCACAAGCGTTGCCACTGCTCCTGGTTGACAAATCGAGGCTTCTGCTTTTCATCGCCAATGGTAGCGACAAGGAGAATCTTTGAGTCTTTTGTCTTGAAAGCATTGACCTTGGAGATAAGGTCTAATGCCTCCTGGCTGGCATCACTCTTGAAGAGGTTTACTGGTGGCACCTGATTCTTACTGAACAAGGAATAGTATTTCTGGGCCATCTGGGTACGGAACTCCTGTACATGGGCATCATCACGGTCGTTCTTGATGACATCAAAATAAAGACTGACATCCTCTTTAGAGGGATGGACAGAAAGGACAGGCAAGTTTTCAGCTTTCATGGCCAGCGTCCACTTGCCTTCATCATCTTTGAGCATGGTGACAGCTGAGAATTGTTCCGGCACATGTGCCATTGGGAACTGTGCAGCCCACTGCTGCTGACGCTGGTCAGACGGCTTTTCAATGAGCTGAATTTTATCACCACTCTCGGCTTTCTTCATCATACCGACGGTACGGTTAACCTCATGGAGAACATCCTCGGCAAGCTGAGGATCTGCCTTCATCTGCTCAATGATTGCTGGAAGTTCCTTCATTGTTTCAGGTCGCAACTTGGCCGGCATACCGAAATCCAACATCTTGACAGCGGAAGCAAGCTCCTCTACAAGGGCTTCCTTCTGACTGCCTCCTCCGTCACGGTTGAGTCGTCCGCTGACTCCAGTGGCATGGGCTACCTGTCGTGCCACCTCCTGCACATAGTCGGCGTATGAAGGGAATCCTTTCTGTGCTGGGATATATACGGTATCACGCTGACCGTCATAATGGGCAATGCCTGTAGCATCCTTACGGATGGGCACAAGGTTGTCGCGCATGTTCAGTATGAACTGGTTTACGCTGATACGCTTGGCCTTATCATCCTTGTCCATATAAGAGGCATCCTGGGCTTCAGCAGTTCCGCCATAGAGTTGAACCTGCTTGTCATAATCTTCCTTATGGACATTGGGCATCGTCGTCTGGTCTATGTTAAACAAGACATAGACATCTTCCCTCGGATTGGGCTTGTAACGAGCCTGGTCAGACTCTGGAAGCGCCTTAAAAGCCTCACGGGTGATTTTGTCTTCAGGGTTATCCTTGTTGACATACTCGTTGTTGTTGGTCCATAAGAACGGGACTCCCTTTTCACCCTTTCGGACGGCTTCGCCACGGTTCTTTGTGTCATTGAACAGCACATAGCTGTTCGTCTTATAACCGCCCATATCGCTGTGAATGGCCATAATGAGCGCATTAACGGGATTTACACGAAGTCCTTTATCAAAGAACCGTGGAGTTTGCTTCTTGGTGCCGTTCAAGAGAACACCATTTTGCTGGCTGGCACGTTCAAGTGCCGTCACCAGAAACGCCGCCTGGCGTTCTGTACCAGTCTTTTTCTGAATTGTTTCTTCTGCCATAATTATCGTATCATTTAATGGTTTGAAAAATGTATATGAATTGTTTTGCTATCGAATACCTCTGACCTGTTCGCGCTCTTGACCTTGTTCGTATTGTCTTGCCACATCCTGTGCCTGTTGCCCTATGTGACTTGACTGTTGCATCTGGTCTGTCTTGGCAAGGATATGGTTCGCAAGGGTATTCAGGGGTATGGCTCCAGACTGATAGGCATCTGCCAATGTCGGGGGCATAGTGACAATACGAGGGACATGATCGATATCGACTATCAGCACATTACCCTCCACATGAGGATTGCTGATTCTCGGATTCAACTCTTCGTCGGCATACTGTCGGTAACGAATGTTCTGCGGTTGTGATGTTTCCTGCCGATACTCTGAAAGCGCTTCCTGTCCGACCTTGTTAACAAGGCTGGCACCACCATAGAGCATCAATGGTATCTTCAGCAATGGATTCTTGATGAATGAACCTCCAATGAGTGCCGCCAAGGGCATCATTGTACTCTTATTCAAGCCAAGGGATTTCGTGCGCCCGGTAAACAGCCCTAACAACATATCAGGCAAGGTGGCAAGAGTAACGCCCAAATGCCTGAATGTGTCACCTGAACCTGACATACCTATCGAGTCCAACAGACTGTTCCATCCGCTGAAATTACCCGTAAAGTTTAACATCGGTTGTGTTTGCTCGGAAGTTTGCTGAGTACTGCCGGTGCTGACCCCATCTGTCCGTTCTTGTGGAACTGTATTTGCTGCCATTGTCGTAAGAGGGTGTTCTTCAGCCTCTGCGACAGATGAATACGATGTGGTCTGCTGTTCCTGTTCCTTGCGCTGCTTCTGCTCGTTACCAATGGACTTGGCGAAGGCTTCATACTGCATGGCACGCAAAGTGGCTTCAGAAACGGACATCAGGGAGGTCTTTCCGGCTGACTTAACCGTTCTCTCTCCCCTATCCAGTGCCTTGTTGACTGCATTGCGATAATTGGCAGCATTGGCATTTGCCCATTTCAAAGAGACGGCGAGTTGCTGGTCAGTAGCTTCCCCTATCCTTTCAAATCCCATCTGTGTGAGCATCCATTTGGGAATGGCTACTTTCTGCTTCGAGGCAGCCGCCACCTCTTGCCTGCCCAGTTCCCGTTGTCTTGCAAGATGTTTTTCCTGCTTTCCTCCAGCCACATGATTTCCACCTTCCACAGCGACATCCAAGGCTGCCTGTCCCCAGAATCCTCCAATCCCGCCAGTCGAGGCAGCATTAGAAGCCCATGACAGGATCGTACTGGTCACATCTTCAAACAAAGATGGATTATGCCTTTTGTCACCCTCATTGTTGATGTGGTCTTGCAAGGCAGTCGTCCTGGCACGTTGCGGAAGATAGAAGATGGAACCTTCTGCGGCTTTACGAAGGATGTACTCTGCCGTGGACTTAGGCATCTGCTGCTCAATCAGGTGGTCGATCATCTTCTTTTCAAGAACCGCATCGATGACAACACCTTTATTCTTCAGCTCTGTCTTGACCATCTCAATATAGTCATCCACAGTCTTGCTGTTCCACTCTCCGATGTAATAAAGCCTTTCACTATATGCATCCATGGCAGCCATGCCGCCATCAGGACCTGCTGCGCCAGCCATCAGCGCACCCAAAGACCTGCTGTGCCGCTCATACTCATCAGCCTGTTTACGCTGAAGGTCATCACGGACTTTGTCCATGATGGGAACGACTGTGGAAGTGAAAATATCTCTATTGTTTGCCATAATAGCTATACTACTGTCTGTTGATACTGATTGATGACTTGTTCCCTGGTATGAGCGAGTGCCGCATGAAGGACTTCCATCTGCTTGGGAAAGAACTCTTCCAGCCACTCGTCCTTCTGGATGTCATCATGAATGAACTTGATGGCCAGTGCCCTTGTTATCTCTATGGCTCGTTCTCCTTTCTTTCGCCCGTTGAACCAGGCTTTCGTCCACCATACGATGCCGTCCCTGTCGGGATAGACACTGACCGTCCTTTGAATATCGAAACTCTGGATGTCTATCTCAAAGTCAGCCAAAGGGTCTAAGACTCCCTGACTTTCTACAGCCCTGTCAGCAGCTTTTTTTTTTCGATTTCACTCATCGAAGACAGGAACACACTGTGCATCAAGGCAAGGTAATTCAGGAAATCCGTAATCAGGATGGTCTGTACTCGCTCGATGATAGAGAAACTGCGATGACCAAGGCCGAGAGGATTGAGCATGGAGGGTGTATGCTCATAGTATGCTCCGCTTCTCGCTCCCTCTGCTATGACATTGCGTAAGCCCTGCTCCGTCTGGGTTGGCACATGGTAGTTGCCACAAAGCAGGTCAGTCATATAACTGCCGAAGTAGCGCATCATCAACTGGTCTATCTCTCCCTGTTGGGCATCATAAGGGGTATGAACGTCAAAGTCCAAGGTGGCAATCTCTGGATTAGCCCCGGACATGTCCTTCTGGCTGTTCACAATAAGATTGTCCCTTATCATAGTCAGAAACTCCAGAGGGTCTGTCTCTTCGCCATTGAAACGCACCTCGACATGGAGGAATCCGTCACATCGAGCCACATTATCACCAGCCTTGACATTCTTACCGAAATTGCATACCGCTTCGCTGATATGACCATAGGTAACATCATAGGAACTTCGCTTGCCATCTGCATAATTGGGATAGTTGACCGTCAGGCTAAAACCACTCTGAGCGTCACTGGATATGCCCGAAACAACACCTGTAGCCAAGGCTTTCAGCCATGTACCACGATGCACCCGGAAATCCATGCCATGAGAGAAACATTCTTCTCCTGTCTTCTCATTGAAACTTTTGCCATAGTTTCTAGCCACTTCAATAGGCGTATTCTCGTCTGCCTCAAAAGGCATGGCATAGCCACTTGGAGAATATAGGTTCATTGTATGCTGTATATCCATAATGTTGTAAATGAACGGTTAATCGGTAACTATCAGGACTGGTCTCCTTGGAGGAAGAATACGACGGTCATATATGGGGTCTGGTCGCCAACGCGGATCACTCAGGTCTGGAATGTCGATGATAAGACGACCATAGTCATCACCTCCAACAAAGCGGTGAAAACCGCCAGAGCCATTACCTCCGTCTGCCAACGTACCACCTGCCAGACCTTCCTGATAATTGAAGAACTGAGGCAATGCGATGGTCATACAAAGCATCGTGACACATCCACCGCCCCACATCAGAAGACGCTTGCGGATATTCTGCTCGTTGTTGGCAATGGCATAGTAGATGACGAATGCGCCTACAATGCCGATGATACAGGACAGCACATAGCCGAAAGCCTGAACATACGAGGTGTAACTGTAAACGGCATCTCCGGCTGTGGAGATTCCATCTGTGATAGCATCCGCATAGATGGGGCTTGCCAGGAACACAGATGACATGAACATGAATATCTTTTTCATAATACAATGAATTTATGTTATTACTGATATTATTCGTATTACCTACGCATCCCATGCTGTTGCTCCTGGGACTGCTGCTGGGTATTCTCTTGGGCAACGACTGGTGTCTGTTGACGGGAATTGCCGCTAATCATCATCATGGCAAGCAAAGCACCTCCTATCTTACCAAGCAATCCTGACCGGCCAAACATCAGGTAGCCAGCCGCAATGAGGCCGCCGATGCCAAGGCCAGATATTTTTCCGTTACTGAGATTGCTGAAGAAATTGGCGAACATATTCATGCCCCCTCCTAAGAGATTGCCCAAAGATGAGCCAATCCCTTGTAACGTATTTCCCAAGGAGCCAAGGACGTTCCTGGTTTCAGATACCGTTTCCTGCAAGCCGTCAACGACGTTGCTGGCAGTGTCCTTGACCTGCTCGACGGTGTTCTCTCCCGTAAAGCCATTGACGGCATCATGGGCAAAGTCACCACTCTGGTCAACTGCTCCCCGAACAGTCTTGCCGACTGCTGTGCCAAGGCTTTCCTCTGGATGGTCAAGCATTCGCCATCCTGCAAAGGTTGCGACACCAGTTGCGGCAGTCGTCTTTGGGTTCTTAGCGGCTACCGTGAGTACTTTGCCGCCAGCACCGAGTACGGTACTTCCACCATGCCATAATGTCGATGTGGCCTTACTACCTGCCCGCCACACCTTGGGCAGTATTCTTGTTGCTAATGATAACCATCCCATAGTCGAAAATTTTATCTTCTTGGTTTAACACTTCTTCCATTGACTCTCCACATACCCAGACATTCTTCCACAATGCCAGCCTTGCCGTCCCTATGAGGCAAAGACCGTTGCTCAATACCGTACCAGACCTGGGCCATCGTGGTACATCGTACAAGCTTTGTAAGCATGGCAAGCTTTCGGTTCATCTGCTGCAACTGTGGACGGATGGAAAACACCAGTTCTATACGCTGTTTTTCCGTCATCTTCGTATCGATGCACACCTGTCTAATGGTGTTCACGATACCTATGCTTTGGTTGATGATATCCACATAGATGTCATTCCTGTGATGATGAAGAGCAACAGCAATGGCGTTGACTGGTGTATCACCTATCTGATGGGACAACCGTCCCATGTTCTCCGTCAGGTGGTTAATCTCATAGTAGAAGCCATAGACCTGCGCTGCGTATGAGATAATGCCCCTGAAGGTACTGATATATCGGTCAAACTGTTCCTGATAATTCTTTGTCGCCTCTACCTCCTGTTTGAGCCACACATGACCTTCCGTTTCCACGGCCATCACTTCCAGTTGCGAATTATACTGGGACTTTGCCTTTTGTGTGTACTCCAGGATCATAGCAGTAAGCGTCGGGTCTAACTGTGCAAAAGACAGACTCGGCACCATCCATAGGAAGGACAGGACAAGGATTGTATATTTTATCTTTCCTTTCATCTTAATGTGAATATTGTACAACCTCACGGGCATAACGCCGCCAGTGAGAAAGTGACTGACGGGCAATGTCACCCTTATTGCGTTCAATCATTCCTGCCGTTACACGGTTCCATACATCTGCCATCCTGTAATGTCGGATGCTGATATAGAGCGAATGAAGCTTATGGGAAAAAGAAGAGAGCTTATCCTCCAGCTCCCAAAGGGTCTTGGAACGCTCTGAGCCGGTAAGCATATTCTGCTCACCCCCCTTGGCGACAGCATTCTTCAGTAGCGTGAAGACGCTGACCATTTCAGTAACCGTTTCCATATACAGGTTATTCATGTCAAGCGTAGCCACAATACCTTGTGGGTTGTTCGTCGCTGCCTGACGTAGCTTGTTCAACGTAAGCAGGATGCGAACACCATCATCATAGATATGGGTGGCTGCCTTGATGGCAGAGGCATAGCCGTTGGCCATCTTCAGGTAGGAATTGTACTGACGTTCCCATTCAGCCATCTTAGTGAACTCTCCAGCCATCGCATTCTGCATGACAGCGGTTTCTCTTTCAGCCTTGGTTTCAGACTTCACGGTGTTATTGATAAGGGCATTGCCAGTAGCCAAGATGGTATATTCACCAGGATTAGCGGTTACTATCTGAGAATAGCCACGCTGACAGCTGACCACCCAAAGGATAAGTGCCATCAACGAGACTACCAGCCACTGCTTGACAGAAGCGTTATTCCATGACGGCATCATGTCTGGCTTGTCGCTCTTCTTGAAGAGCCTATCGAATATTCGTAAACTCATGGATATTATGCTTTTTCTTGTTATACTCAACTCGTTCACGTATCATTGTAATCAAATCGGTATCACCCTTGACTCCGATGATGTCCAAACGGGGACACGTCTTGTCACCACTGTAGATGCTGACAGTCTTCAGACCAAAGAGCATCTGTAGAAAACTGCGTTGCTCGCTATAGTCCACGACACGATACAGTTCAATGAAATCACGTTGCAATGACAGAATGCCATATTCGTATTGAAGCTGTTCCTCTGTGATGATATAGGATATGCGAAGCAGATAGACACATTTGCACAAGAGGTTGATGAACAGCAAGCCGAATGCAGCCATCATAAACGGAAAGATGCTTTTCGGCAACAAACCGTCATAGCCAGCCAACAAAAGGATCAGCACCGCACTGACAAGGCCGCCGATGTTCCCTGCCACGAACTGTAATCCGTGTGGACGTATCTTTATGTTTGGAAATGCCTGGCTCATGTTATCTCTTGAAAAAATGGATACGTTTCTTTTCCTCACTCTCATTGATCTCTATATCTCCATCGGCATCGAGGTCAATGCCGGAAGCGACACTGCGAGTCTCTTCTTCCTCTTCAGCTGCTTTCAGGCTGTCTTCGTGCTCCATAAGAACTTGTTCATTCCAGTCCTTTCCCCGCTCAGGAGTTTCACGGACAAAAGGCGTGACCTTCTGCGGGGCTATGCCAAGGAAATCCCTGACGGAATCCCTGTATTCCTGATAGAGTTTCTTCGTCAAATTCTCCTGCTCCCTGATGTCGCCCTCATAGCACAGACGGCTCTGACGCATGGACATGGATTCTTCCCAAGCAGACTCGTATTTGGCATACTTGTCCTGCAAAGGCTTCGGCAACATTTCCATATTGCCTTTGGCAAAATCCTGAGATAAGGGAATAGAATCGAGATAAGGCTTGCGCTCTGGCGTTACGACAACGGATAAGAGGGCTATGCGGTGTATCTCACCCTTCAGGTTCTCCGTGAACTGACGACCTGCGAGGTCATTGTCAAAACAGATATGATGTCTGGCTGACGGTGTGACAGCCAGCATACGCTGCATCTGCCCGACAGCGGGATTGCCACCAGTAGAGACAAACACGGCTTTTTCCAACGATGGATTATCCTTCACATGGAGCTGATAGTAAGACATGGCATCGTAACCGGATTCAAACCAATAGACATCAGTAGCATCCGTCAAGTCCTGCTTGCCAAGTGCGGCTATCCATAACCCTTCAGAGCTATTGCTACCCAATGCTTTGCCCTTGTAGCCGGAACTGCCGTCAAGACGGGGATGACCTCGTTCTTCCAGACCGACAACATTTGTGCTGCCTGGCACATACAACGGGAAAGAAAGGTTGGTATGGCTCTTGCCACCATCCAACGACTCTTTTGTAGTAAGGATGAAATGAGCACCAAAGGCTTTCTGGGTGTCAAGGCTGATACCTCTGGTGACGAAGAACGGATAGAACTTCTTGATGCCCTCGAAGTCGTACTTGCGGAAGGCATGGATGGAATAGTTGTTTAGGTCAAAAGGCTTTTGCTCCTTACGTGGCTCGATAATCCGGCCTTGCCTTTCTTCGCTTGGGATGTTAAGGATATTACGGCACACCTCATTAACCAGACGGTCGGGATTGGAAGTTCCGACATGTTCCTTGAACATGCTGGGGAAACTCTTGATAAGGCTGATGACATTGTAGGACTTCTGTTCTGGTGGACGGAAACAGGTGTTGCCGTTCTGGGTGACAATGAACTTGTCGCCATGGACACGGCATCCGTCACTGCCAATGCGGACAAAAGAAGGATAACGCATTCCGTCACGTCGGTTCAATGTGTAACCGGCGTGAAGAAGGACTTCCTGAATGTTGATGTGGTCAAGATAGTCCTGATAGGAAAGCTCATTCACACTCATGATACTCTATTGTTTGCTGTAATTCTTTCTTCCGAAATCAGCGGGAATCTCGCCCCATTCACGGGTATGCCACTTCTCCACCCTATTAGGATAGGTGTTGGACTGCAACCACTTCTCGGCTCTTTGGACAATCTGATGAAGCTTGGCTGTTTGCTCATTGCGCTCCAGCGTCGTGCCACATCGTTTGGCTCTGACCCATGCTCGTGCCGTATAGCTGTCGGAATAGACAGGAAGATTCACTCCCATCTTCTTCATCAGCGCCAGACCATGAACAATGGCAAGGAACTCGCCGATATTATTGGTGCCATAGACTGGACCGAAACGGAAAATCTCCTTTCCCGAAGGGATATGCACTCCCCTGTATTCCATCCTGCCAGGATTGCCGCTACAAGCAGCATCCACACAGAGGGCTTCTACAAATCTTCCGTCAACCATTCCTGACAACTTACTTTATATTATCTGCCCATGCCACGCCCATGGATGCCTTGGTTAAGACCAGCCTCGAAAGCTCTTGAAGCGATGTCCTGCGGAGAGTCCACGCCAGGCTTGACATAGATACGGCCTGTGCCATGAACCTCGTGATATACATCTGGGACATAGTGAGGATGACGGATATGCTCTACGTTATGGGCGATGCCGGCACCGAGATAGGTAGCCTCCCCTGCAGCAGCAAGGAAAGCACCAAGATTAAAGCCCTGTCGCAATTCTGGACGGGTCTTCAAATCAACCTCATTGAACACCTTGGATAACATGCGCTGACGCTGGAAGTCATCGACAGCAAGGAATTTGTCATACTGCTTCTTGCTGATTTCATGGGAAATGACCTGGCCATTGATGACAGCACTCATGCGATAAGTGACTTGGTCATTGTTCCTGTCATCTTTCTTCGCCTGTGGCTCTTGCTGTTGCGACTGTTCCGGCTGTACCTTCTCCACCCAGATGTCACCGACCTCCACCTCCCGGCCATGATTGCCCTCACGATACCAGCCCTTGCGCTCATTGCCTTCTGCAAGTTCAGCTCCGTTTACATAGCCTTCCTCTGGATTAAGGGTTGGTGCGAAATGCTGTTGCTCCTGCAACGGGTCGGGAATGACATCAACAGTCTGAAGGCCGCGCTGCTGAGCCTGGACGCTAAGTTCCTGCTCTACCTCCGGCTTCAAGGCGATGCTGATACGCTCGTTACTGTTGAGCATGTCTTTGGTGATAGTGTCCTTGAAATCTCCGCTGATAACATGGTTGAGAATGTCAAGACGTTCCTGTAATGGAACCTTTTTCAATGAGTTTTCCGTGAGTTTCTTGACCTCTTCCTCTGTCAGGTCATACACGAAATCCTGTTGAATGCCAGAAGACTGGATAGTGAGTAGCTTCTTGTCGGCATCAATGATGATACCGTGGGAAGACAATACCTCCTGCCATTTCTCATTGGTGAAATACACATCTGAGGTTATCAGCTCCTTGTATGGCTTGGCTGGTTCTGCTGGACGTGGACGTGTCTGGACAGGTGGAAAATAGGTCTGCAAATCCCTCAATGGATCCGTCACCTGCTGTGTCTGATTTGCACCGCCTTTATAATAGTAACCGTAGCCTCCGCTTTTCAGCTCTCCTGGGCGTAAGCGTCCGTCAGGATGCTCCACGACCATTGGCACATCACCGACACGACGAAGGTGGAAGCCGGGCTGTTGTCTCGGCATCCATCCAAGGAATCCAGGACCGAAAGCATGGGGACGGAAAGGCATAGGCCGCCCGAACTCTCCGACTCCAACCCTGTAACCATGAAGTCCCATGGCAACACGGCCATTGACACTACGGGCTGCCACAAACGACGAAGGGAGGTCGAAATCCTTGCCGACAATGCCGTTGAAGACATTATAGGCTTTCTTGTTGGCATAGTTGGTACCGCCGTCACCGAGAGCACGGAACTGCTGCTCACTGATGTTATATTGCAGTAACGGGGAATCATGCCCCTGAACAAGGAGCTTATACCTGCCGTCCTCGACGGCAAGCTGGGCACTCATGCCGTTCCTGCGAAGGAGGTCTTCCAACTGATAGGAAAGCCGTCCTCTCATGGGTAGTGATTCTGAACGTATGCTCATCATCCGCTCCTTTCTCTACTGGTTAGTTTGACAGACTCTCCTCAAACAGCTCGTCACGATAGTCCATGAACGCCAAGGCAGATTGGTCACTGCCTGTATCGAGGGACTTGTCCTTGCAGAACTGCTCATATTCTTCTGTTAACTCATCTGACTGCTGGGTGACGAAATCCACAGCAGAAATGTTTCCGGCCTCGTACTGTTCACGAAGGTCATCATAATCAGGATAATTCTTTGCCATAATGATGTTGTTTAATGGTTATACTGTATTTCTCGTATTACTGATATTATCGCACAAGCTGGTGCTGCTCTTCTTCGGCATTGTCAGCATGAGTATGTGGTTCCTGGATGGCATGGCGTAGTTCCCGTGCCTCATTGACCATTCCGTGCTGCTTGGCAATACGCTCCAGCTCATCGAGGATGTCTTTGCTAAATTCCTCTTCGGGAACATAGGAGAGCCGACCGTCTTTATTGAGCCAACATCCATCATTGCCGAATGAATACTTTGGCATGACACGACGCACCGTATTTTCCCACTTGGCAGCAGTGCCTGGAACAACAATGACTCCCGTATCAGTAAAGAGGTCAACACCGATAGTGACAGGTTCTTTCTGTCCTTGGTGATTTTCCTCATAGAGCGTTACAAGACCGCCCTTCCAGAAGCTATTGAGGTCATCGCCACTCAACTCATATTCGGTGGCAACAGCATTGAGGTTACGACCGATGACTTGTGTAGGCGTATAGATTACACCGTTGGTGTCTCGGTCAAGCTGAACGAAGGCTTGGATGCGCTGCATCTCCTCTACCCCTTCATCAGTAATGGTCTTATCGTCAACCTCAGCAACGATGACCTTACCACTAAGGAGGGCTTGACGTTCATCATCACTGAAGGCATCGAGATTGATGGTCTTCAACTTGGGTGAGAACATGACATCAAGGCCCTCTTCCGTCTCGATAAGGCAGAACTTGGCATAGGCATGTGTCACTCCAAAAGGTTGTTCAACACATATTGGCAGCAAGGGCGATTTGCCACCGCGTTCAAGGGTCTCATGCACAAATTCGGGGAGGTCATAAATCATCTCCTCCGTAAGTCCGAACTCAGCAAGAATGTTAAGTGGATAATCCTCTCTGTGAAATCTTCTTTCTTCCATGATCTTATGAATTTTGAAAATTTGATGACGCAAAATTACTGGATAAGAAAGGATGGAATGACTTTACTCTGCTCAAAATAGTGATATTTGGCATCTCTTTATATTATTGGTTCTAACGAGGTGGTTGATTAGTACCAATAATTGGAAAATCGCTCAAAATATTGAGTTTCTTTCTTTGTCCTATATTTTAAGGAACTATTAGCATCTAACTTTGCACCATGGAAACCAAGAAATCGATTATATCAGTTATGGCCTTGCTTTGTTCAACCATCGTGTTAGGACAAAGCATCAATGAGTCATTCCATACCATCAGAGAGCATTACCGCCCGATTGTGAACGACACAAAGGACAAGGGGCAAGAACTAGCCTTTGACAGCGTCGCTATCAAGGACTCAATGACAGTGGATTCTGCCCAAGTGATGAATACAGACTATTCTGATTTGTCTATAGAACAACTGGAGGAACTGATTATTTTCTACGAGAATTACTTACACAAGAAGAGGGAAAGCAGCACTTTAATAAGACATAATAACCAACAGGTACTCAGTTACTATACTGGAGATAGCCATAAATTGACTTTAGCCAACTTGATAGATGTCATTGAGGAGGTCGGTTTGAGCAACCAGCTCTTTGTGTTGGCTCAGGCTGTCCTGGAAACAGGACACTTCACCAGCCCTGTATGCAAGAACTATCACAACCTGTTTGGATTATACGATAGCAAGCACAAGGACTACTATCGTTTTGCCAGATGGGAGGACAGCGTGGTTGGCTATCAGAAATTCATCCAATACCGCTATAAAGGAGGAAACTACCTGCAATTCCTAAAACGCATCGGGTACGCTGAAGACTCAAGATATACAACCACTGTGGCAAAGATAGCCACCCAGCTTTACAAGAGGTTATTCACACAATAGTATTATCAATATATTGAGCAATACAAACTGCATCCCGAATGACAAAAACACGATTCATTGCACAAGTTTAACGCTCAATATTTTGATATGTCACCAAAAATTTGTAACTTTACATGCTAAAAGAAACAATTATCCTAATTGGACTGTGCAGCCTCTCATCGACGGCAAGAATACATGCACAGCAAGAGACATCTCCATTCAATACGATTGGAGAAACACAAAAGAAAAAAGTCAGAACGATGGTGGAAGTTCTAACTGATACTACCGTTCAGGACTCGCTAAAGGAAGACATGGATATGCAAGCAGACAGTGCTGCTATAGAAGTCCCCCTAATGGTTGCATTGCCCCTGAAGGACATCCATATAAACTCACCTTTTGGAATGAGGCGTGACCCGATGAACCGACGGAAAGGACGGATGCATTACGGCTTGGATTTAAGGGCGAAGTATGAAGATGTCTATTCGATGCTGCCTGGCACAGTGACAGCTGCAGGCACATCATCGGCTGGAGGAAACTACATCACTATCGATTATGGCATCTGCACTTGCTCATTCCTCCATCTGTCGAAAATTAACGTGGTAAATGGCCAACATGTGAGTGCCGGGCAAAAGATAGCAATCAGTGGGAACACGGGAAAACGTACTACAGGCCCACATCTACACTTATCATGTAAGTGGAGTGATACGGGGAAATACTTTGACCCACGTATATTGCTGAAGTTTATCACGGAGCAGTTAATGAAGCTGAAAATACAATAAACAAGTAAATGCAATAATATGGGAGTAATAATCATTATAGTGGGCATCATGCTCATCATCGCCCACAAAAACAAGGGGAAGAAAAAGAAAAATCGGACTACCTGGCATGGGAAGTCCGATTGGGAACGTGAGTGTGATGATGGAGGAAAGTTCTTTGGATGGTAAGCTCCACCATTAAATTACGCCATAACAACAATTTGTTCTGATTTACATGTCGCCTGGTATTCTGGAGCGTATAGACATTTCACTGTTGAAAGCCCCAGTTCATACACTCCAGAACGGGTGATAAAATACTCGGTTTCTATTGAATGTGCTCCTTCTGAGAGGCCATGATAATAATACCTTGTTTCCCTATCCAAAGGTGACACATGTACAAAACTGTCATTCCATGAGAGTTGTTCTACTGATTCCATACAAGCAGCATGAGTATCTATTATTTCAACCATATCAAAGTTCCTCTTACATTGTACAGTGAGTCTGATTCGTATTCTGTCTCCTACATGGTATTTTTCCTTGGGATTCAGAATTTGTCGATCTATAGCTATATCATTCCCCGATGACTTTACATCTTTGATAGGTTGAAGAAAAGACGCATAAATTGCTCCCCATGAAAGTCCATTACTTGACTTGTTCAGTGTCACCTCATTAACCGTAGAAGGTATATTCTTCCTTACATATTGTTCCCGACCATTTGCATCTAAGAGCAATGGATATTGGTCAATGAGGACTTCTGGCATCCTGCCATCATGCAAATAGTCAACAGCATCCAAAAGCAGTGCATATACAGCATTTAGACAGTCAATAGGTGTATCCCAATTTTGGGTTCTTTTTTCTTGAAGAAGCCATAATTGCATTTCCTTAATCGTCTGTTTATCTGTAGGACACAACCTATACAAAGCTTCCATACCCATCACATGCGTTGGAATTTTGTAACTCATCCAAGAATATGTAGCCCTACTTGTACAGAAAGTTCGTCCTCTAACGGCATTCAATCGAGTATACTGCCTCAGACTCTCTGCATACAACTGTGCTTTTTGATGGTAACCATAGGCATCGAGAACAACGCTTGTCATGGATTTTTCATACATAGTCTGCTCATGAATATCGCCAAGTAGAAGTTTGATCAGATAATCAAAGTTCTCTTTCACCCTCTTGCTGGCAGCTCGTTTGATGAGTGAACTACTGTAAAGATATTGAAGCATCATAAAAGTTGGGAAACAAACTTCTATACCTTGTTTATCTATATTTCTCAGTCGTTTTACCTCTTTGTCTACATAATCATCAAGATAATCAAAAGCATATTCTAGTATGGACAAGACCTCGCCTTTTTGTCCTGTCATAGAGACGATCCTGGCCAAGTGCATCACTATCTCTGACGTGATATATTCTGATTCTGGCATCCCAGCGAACCATGAGAAAGCTCCATTTGTATGTTGAAGACGCTTTAATTGGGTAATAACCTTACTGCCATTTTTAATCCATATATTTGTTGTTTTATCATCTTCTTCGTTCGCTTTTGCTTTCAAGTAACGAGATAATGTATTTATGTAAATAGTGTGGACGAGGGATATAGAGTTCATGCCAGAGTAGTTAACTGCTTTTGGCAAGTAATCGATAGCCAGCCATATAGGATTATTCGTGTATTCAAGCAACAATTTCCTGCGAGATACGCCAGATGGTATCATTTCATCTGTCTTGATAGTCAAGTTACATGCTCCATCCATCGTGAAGGGCGTAGTTCTTACAACCTCAGCCTTATCAGAGAGTACTGGCACAAGATGTTGCTCTCCATCTGAACATCTGCCATCGGATACATAAATTCTGACGATATAATCCGTAATCTCGTCATCTGGTATAAAGTTGATAGTGACGGCTGTAGATTCCCCTGCTTTTAATGAATACGCATCTTGTTTCTCAAAACAGACATGCTCGTCTTTCGCATCTAACACCATGAATGTCACCATTCCCTCGGATGCTTTATCCGATGAATTAATGATCTTTGCGGTCAGGGAACTGTCATCTCCGACACGGAAGAAACGAGGAATATTAGGTTGAACCATGAGTTCCTTACGGGCTATTATCTCATCTTCCATAAATCCACATGTCATTTCTCTCGTATGGGCCATAGCTTTAAACTTCCATGTTGTTATTGAATCCGGAAGGTTGAATGATAAAGTGACTAGACCATTTACGCCTGTCCGAAGTCTTGGAAAAAAGAACGCTGTTTCTGAGAAATCCTTGCGAAATGTAAGGAAATCCTTTTGTGGGGACTCCATCCTGCAAGCATAAGAACCTCCTGCTGGTGACGGTAAAGCCATGTCACATGCCATCACGCATTCATCATCCTCATGAAGATGAAGGCCAAGATGTCTACTACGGTGATAGCTATATTTCAGAGATCCAGTGTATATTATTTCAGGAACCGAGTTTTCCTTCAAAGAGCTATTCTTTTCCCTATAATACAATTCTGTTGTTCCAATCCGATCATCATCCCAACATGTATTAGGTGTGTTCCAGCTAAGATGCGGCCCCATGTTATTCCAGTCATTCCTAAAACCTTTCCATAATTGGTCAAGTGATTTATCATATAAAGTTGCTATAACATTACTTGGCACAATATTCCTAGCATCCTGTTTAACTTGCAGTTGCCATTCTTCTGCCGAGCCTGGCTGAACCTTATCCCGGAAAGTACTCCAATTCAGCTGAAGGTCATGATGAGGAATTTCACGTTCAATATTAAATTCCTCTGAATACATTTGACCATCAATCACCCAAGCAAAGGCTGCGTGAATAGCGTTCTTGTATTCCTTCTGATATTTGTATTTTATGTTGATCATTCCCGTGGGTGCCAACAATACACTGCTCTCTAGCATATTGTGCTCTGCGAACAGACTATAATAGATGGGAGTGTTGGCTTTACTACAACCAACTTGTATTGTGACTTCACCTTCATCCTTGAAGTATCTGCATGACTGATAAGACCATTCGTTAGTTTCGTAAGGAGTCTCTATACCATCTATATCAAAGACAACAAATTCTGTTTTGTCTTCTATTCCCCCGTATCTTAAATGTATAATATGTTTGCCTGAAGATAAACCCGCCAATGTCACCTTTGTATTCGATTTCACACTTTGCTTCAAGTTGTCATCTATCCAGTATTCAACATCGTCCTTAATCTCCGTACCGACTGCATTCTTAAGAACAGGCGTGAAGTTGATGCCCTGATGTTTTTCGTTTTTTTCTTCAGTGTCGGCATATAACAAGAATTCCCTATTGCTAAGAGGAATGCAATATCTACATGATTGAGTCTCACCATTGATGTCGGTTACATCGACCTCAACAATGATGTCCATGAACAATGCCATGTTATTAGGATTATTGGGTAGAAGCATGGGAACGTCGATCTGAAATTCTCCGGATTCATCAGTTCTAGTATTTCCATCAAATAGCGTAGTTTCTCTTTCCAAGTTATACAGATGCCTGTCATTCCAATAGAAACTACACATCATCCACCACCAACTTGCATTACGTTTAATACTGTAATTGACTGTCGAATTACTTACAGCAATACCAGAATAGCCCATTGCTTTTCCTGTAACCTTCACTGTATCTCCAACTTTAAAAGACTCCTTCACTTCATCGAATGTTACTTCAAAAGTCGGTCTTTTGTATTCCTCTATTCTTATATCTATGCTGCTGTCCCAATTGTCATTACAGCGGATGCAGTACTCACCTGTCTTTATGTCTTCAGGAATTTTGAAGTCATAACTCCCCACTCCAAATTCATCTGTTGCTATAGACACATTCAAAATCGCCTTGTCTTCATACGCTTTTTTAAGCGTTAGTTTTGATTCTGTCTTGATTGTGTGTAAGCGGTACTGTGCATCATGCTCATAACAGATACAAGCAATATGAATGGTTTGTCCAGGACGATAAATACTCCTATCAGTCAATAACTTAAACGAACGAAAGCGAGAGTCTGCTCTAAAGGTGTATCTATCGATATAAATATCAGCTGCAGGACTTGCACAATCATCATCAATAAATGGGAACAGGCTCAAATAAGAACCCTCTTTTTTCCCCATCTTATAAAGACACTCTCCTTCTTCATCACAAGTTAATGTCTTTTTCTCATCGACAAGAATATTGGCGAAGGGCACAGGCTTGCCAGTAGAGATGTTTAATACGACAAGACGAACATTCCTCTTAGGCAATGGAAGTGCGATAACTTTCAAGTTACTGACATGTAACATGCATTTTGATTGTCCCCCATTTTCCGTGATTAACTCAACTAAATAAATACCATAGGGTAATGCGTCTGCTTGTAAAGGCACGCTATAAAAGAGGAATGGTTTTTCGCTCGGTATGACAAATGTTTTAGAAAAGAAAGGTTCTTTGTCAATATGTGGTAGCAACTCTTCGTAGTCATCGTGACAGGATGGGTTGTACCCCGCATCATCACCTTTCAAATCTGTTCTATAGATGTTTAAAACCAGTTGCTTGATATTTCTTACGGTTAGAGGTATATTTAATGGCGTTCCACATGTTATAGATTTAGGTATATCTGGAGTCCGCAAGTATGCCTCCTCCATTCTCAAAATCTGATATTGAAGTTGATAGGCAAAAGGTGAATTAGGGAAGCGTTTCAAAAATTTCATAATTAAGTCATGCTTCTTTATTGCTTCCTTATTCATTTTCTCTATATCAGATTTATCATCATCGAGAGTCTCATCAAAATTACAATGGGCACAGAATTGAAAAACCGCCTCAAGAACGGGTGATACATCTTCATATTTGTTGATAATCTCTAGAAGACCGCTTCGCATATCAATGCTATCTTTTGCAAGATATGTCAAGGCAAGACATTCAGCTTCTCTGTTTCCCGCCTGATGATAAAAATCATACAATAGTTGATATCGTTCCGTTTCCAGACAGATAAAACCAAGAAGACTGTTTGAGAAGAATTCATTTTCCAGCCCTTTGTTGATTAACCACGAATACTTATCAATAGTCACTGTTAATTCTTCAGGATGTAGAAGAGCTTTGTCGTAACATTCCTGAGCGTGATTGTTTTCATAAAGTCTCTCATAGTATTTCCCTGTTAAAAGAAACAGAATCGCTTTCAATGGTTCGTCACCTTCTTCTTCAACCATTTCAAGATTAGGAAGATATGACTCTAATTGCTCGGTGAGTAAATCTCTGTCGAAATAATACTCAGAAATGCAATAAGAATACAAACAAAGGCTGCATTCCAAATCATGCTTTTCACGCAACTCCTCAAAAGCAGTCCTAACAACATTCCAGGCATCCAATGGAAGGTCATTTTCAAAGTGCTCTTTTACAGCGACAACTACTTCCTGTATATATTTATTATCCATAACGATTCTGTTATTATGTTTATTGTCAAGTTTATCCTTTCGATACCTTTGCTCGATTCATCACAATGGTTTCTTCCACGGGTGCGCCCATCGTCCAATACTTGTAGTCATCGACGTAGAGATATGGATGATAATACTTTCCCCAATGTTCATAAACACCAAACCGACGCTGTGTATCAATGAAATAAAGAAATTCATCCTCAGACAAGGGACATTTGCCACGAACTATATATTCGTGCGGTGCCCATGGCATGGTCTTTGCAAAAGTCCACTGGCAACGGGCTATCATTTCACGTATTCTGTCAAGGTCGAGTTCCATAATGATCTTTTATTAAAAAGGACTACCGTGCTTTATTGGAATCTGGCTTCCCCATTTCAAGATTTCTTTTATCCCGGAGGGACTTGAAGATGGGTGCTTCACACACCATTAGAGTACCGAGTATTATCTACTTATCCTTAGTGTGTACCTTGCGTCCAGATGAGATTGCTCGCATCCTTAGTAGCTGTCATTTCAGTTCACTGTACTCCCAGCTTGCACGGTTACGCCTCCAAGTCCTATCATACTACTTGTTATTCCTGACAATTCGAATGGTCAGACGGATCTGGTTCTCATAATGCGCATCTGAATTGATTTTGCTGATTCTACACTCGAAGATTTCGCCCCATCCCATGTCAAGAAATGCAGAAATGTCTTCGTTATCCTCACGCGGTATGTACCCTATAAGGTAACGATCATCACGTTGTTCATTCTCGTAGATAACCTGTACGGCATTTCCATCAAAACGGTTTTCTGTATCACGTTCTAACTGGAGAATAGTGCCCACTTTCAATTCGTTCCATACTTCGTCAGCATCATGATATTGACGACCAGCCAAATGACACTCTTTGAAAAATAACTTCTTTGCCTCCATAACTAATCCATTTTGAGGGTTTAACTTTAATTTCTATGGCAAAATTACATTCATGTTGTTTCAAATTGTGGGACAACCTCTAGGATCTCTTATTTTTTTGAAGAAAATCTTCAATCATCTGCAATGCTTTCTCATGTTTTGCCACCAAATCAGCGTAACCAAACGCCTTACCACGAGCGATGTTGTGTCGGAGGTCGTTTAGCTTCACATGAATGGCTGTTAAATTGCCAGAGTCAATTATCTGCTGCACATACTCATAGTAGTCTTTGCTTTCGTTGTGCGTACATAATTGCAATGCTTCTATGACTTCTTCTGGGACACCCTCGTTTCTGAGGTCGTCAAAAGTCCAGTCAGTATCTTCAACCACATCATGGAGAAAGCCGACACACTTTTCTGCATCAGTAGCTCCCATAGAGCCCACTAGCAATGGATGAAGGATGACGGCATTCCCATCTCTATCCCTTTGTCCTTCGTGGGCTTCCATAGCGATCTTGATACATTTCTCTACGGTGTCCTGACTTATTGGATCAAAGTTAGTTGACCGTTTGCATGTTATCTCCAAGGAGATATACTCATTTCCTATTTTCATATTTCTTTTAATTTATCTTGTCCTTCCAAGGGAATCCAAACGACTTCCTTCACATGACTCATAAGCCATTCTTTGTCCAATAGCTTCAAGGCTATCTCTTTTCTCTTATGGCCACCAGTATGCAGAAATTCTTTCCAAGTGGCATCATCCATGTCAATAATGTCACACGAAGGCGTTACTGCCTTATAATATATACATCTTAAAGCTATTCTCATATTCAATCAGATATTTGCCCTTGCATCCATAAATACCCACGTACAGGCATTCCTTTTTCTATATTATTCAACATTTCTTTCTTGAAATATAAAGGTACGAACATTTCTTCCGGTTCATGGCTTATAGAAATAGTCGCCTTTACAAACTTTTTCCCCATGAACACAAAATCTTCACATTCTTCAATGGGAGATATAAATTCGGCATCGTCAGGACATGATTCATCATGGTCGAGATATGCCACAAGATTATCGCAGATAAATGTGACAGGTAGAAGATTGCCATCTTCATCATATTCTTTATCAATATTCATAGTTTCTCTATACATCGCAGCAGCGTCACCATCTACTGATACTTCCCTATCACCCTCCTCTATTTTATATGCTGATGCTGCAAGTTCTATATTCAAAGTTGCACCAATAGCGTATTTCTCCTTGTTCAAATAATAATCAGTGGCAAAAAAAGCCAATGACAGATTTTCCGACTCAGCCCAAACAATGGCTTCCACCTGATTATCCCATTCAAAAACCTTTTTGATAATCATCATATGCTCGGTTCCTTTATGGCAGGGATATAGCGTCAGAAAATCGAAAATCTGCTTCTTTTCGTTATTCAACAACAATGACATCAACCCCAAATCTTCTCCAGTTCTGACAGCAATAACATCACCTTCTTCATTGTTGTAGTCATCGCTTGTAACACTAGTATATGAACTACCATATAGGGGCCATTGGCCAATCTGCTGAAGGATGGCAGGGAGATTATCCAAATCTATCACCGTTTCTAGATGACTTCCCTGGGACTGATTAATCTCTATCGCTTTCCAACCTTTCTCTTTGTGGGCGGAATTGAGATCTTTGCCATCGATTTCATCATGAGTCGCAATTTGATGCACATGTTCAACATAGCTATGCCAAATTTCTTCAAGTTGAGAGGCTTGCTCATCATTCAGAATCTCACCTGAATGGCCATTGTTCCAATTGAATCCGGGAACTCCTTTATTCAAATCTTCGACTGTAAGCAACAGCGGAGTTTTTTCTGGATGAATCATGTGGCTCAGACTCATGCGGATGTAATATTCCTTACGACCTCTACCACTCCAGTCTTCATCAGGATATGGCGTTCCGATAATGGTACCCCGCATGACCACGCCTTCTTTCCCTTCGCCAGTGCGTATCATATAGAACCTGTCGCCGACATGGGCTTTCTGATAATCCCAGATGCTCCAATCATAATAGAACCCCTCATCTTCAAAATCATTTAATGCCTCTTCAAACTCGGATAGCTTGTAGTTGCTGATGTCCGTATTCCAACGCATGATAAAGGTTTTACGGAAGTTTTCGCGGATTATTCCCTGAACTTCATCAAAAAGGTTGTTCCAGACATCTTCATCCATCTTGTCTAGAAGGACCTGGGCTGCATCCATCCGTCTGAATTCTTCATGCCCTTTCATTAACTCGCAGAAGTCTTCGAAAACTATCATCTTGCATGTGTTCCCTCTCATCATGCCCACATACCGGCAGGCTCCAATAAACACATTCTCCGTATTGTCAACCACGCGGACGGTGCTCAGTTCCTCATCATCTGTGATATGACGTTTTTCTTCTCTGACATTTACAGCATCAAGATTTGTCCACTGTAATGTGGTAAAATCATTGAATGCATCCAACATACCTTCACTATAATACTTTGAGGGATCCAGATGAAAGTCTCTTGTTACGCCAGTAATAACGACTATCTCCCCCCTGCGAAGCAATTGTTCCATATTATGTGACCGTTGATGCCATGCTTCCAAAGCATCAATATCACTAAGCTTTGCATCCTTTTCGTCCTCATCTGTAATCCTTGAAGCACGATGAGTTTTCTTGATAGCGTTCAAACAGGCATAACACAACCGGACATCAGCTTCAGAAGCAAGCCAAGGCAGTTCAACAATTACACAACCACCTATCATCTGCTTGATTGTAATCCCCTGAGTAGAAAGTCCTTCAATCATTAAAGTATAGGATTCCAACTCACCGCACGTCGGTTCATTATACCGCCGTTTAACTTCACTATCATCCCCTCTGCTGAGTAGTATTAAGGTCTTTTCAATGACCTTCTGTTCATTGAACTTACGGATTCCTTTTATAATAAATTTGTTTGCCATAATATTCTTTCCTTAATAATTAGATTTTGACTGGAATAAACCTTACTGTACTATTTTTATCTGATAAAAACTTCTCTACTCGTTCTGACGTGACCTTCTGAATAAATAGGTTCTTTATATCTGGATTATCTTCTTTCCACATCTTTGCACATTCTTCATTATATGCCTGCCAGCACCAGTCATCAATGAAATCATCGTTCATACTGGCCGATTGAGCGAAATCAATAATCTTCATATACAGATTGCCGACAAATGCTTTCGTCTCACAGACTGCATCAGCCATAATCTTTCCTTCGTAACCATCATAGATATAGAATAAACCGCAAAGTTCTGGTGGTGTCGAGGTCAAAAGCTCATCTGTCTGGAAAAGGATTGGCTCATAATATAGGTTGTAATTATAGCTCTCATCATAGATATTCACACCGAATGGCGTGAAATCAAAGAAATGTGACACTATATTCTCTAACCACTCTTTGATGTCTTCGAACGGTTCATAAACATCAGACAAGTTTATAAGCTCTTTCTCTTCACCATTAACAAGTATGTGCATGTCTATCCATCCTGCGTCTGGGTAATCTAACTTTATCTCAACATTATCGACAGTGAGAGGTATCTCAGTAGCATACTTTTCAAACAGCCTGCTACGTTCATGCAACCAATGGTTTCTTACTGTCAATCCTTCGTACTTATTACTCATAATCTGGAGGTCCTAGGTTCAAGCCCTAGCTGGTCCACACTGAAAATCAAGCAGTTAAGCCAAAAACTTAACTGCTTTTTCTTTTATTAGTGACCTTCAAGTGACCTTTTCGAGACAAAACTCATCTCCTGTGACCTTTTGAAATTTCACGAAATGATTAGTAATTGAGCGACATTTCAATTACCAAACGAAAATAACCAATTACGCTTTTTCTCGGAGATGGAGCCGTGAAACGCGGCATCATAACAAGTAGGGGTTCCGCACACTAAAGTCGTTTATTGGTTACGCCACCATAGACAAAGAAGTTTATTGGAGAATTTCCCAGAAGCCTCCTTCGTCTAGTCCTTTTCGCTAAACGACGCCTCATTCTTGCAGTTCCTTTATTCTCGTCGCAATAGTTTGGCATGATTTATCTTTCAGGATTGCCATCTGTGTGGTTGTAACGAATTTGTCGAACACTATTAGCTCAACAGTCTTCATTTTTTTGTATCATATCTATAAAGTTTCTGTAAAGTCGCTTTCTGACCATCTTGTTCATTAGTGTCTTTTGCATCATTAGCATTACCTACATCGACACCTTCAATGGCAACAATAATTATCTTGGGCAACGCCAACACAAAACAACCTCCTTTTTAGCGGTACTTAGGTTAGACGCCAAAAGACTGAAAATCAAGAGTCACTTAGAATAGCAAGACAAGAATGTTCCCAACTTGTACCGTCCTATCATGATTCTATCACTAAAAGTGGGACTTGGATACTATTTAACGTATTGATAATCAGCTAAACGAAAATGAGAAAAATTGCTGATGTTCCCAACGTGTTCCCGATATTTTGACGTTAACGGAATTTAGTTTTTTAACGTCCGTTGGAGGTAATTAGCGTTCAAAAACGCATATTCAAAGAACTAAAAATGATGCCCGAAATTAGGTTCTGGTTTTGTGGGCAAAATTAAATCAAGTGAAAGTGTTAGAACTCACATCCAACTGAATGCAAAGGTACACATTTTCCCAAAATAAAAGAAAAGTTTCCCAAGAATCTGTTTTCAATGTGCTATTTCTTTACTATCTGCCCAAAGTGACAGATGGATCGTTCATCTTTGACAAAAGGGAAAGGAAAAATTGAATGGATGCTAATGACCTCACTCCTGTTGTCACATCATATCGAGTCAGCTTCAAAACAGGGGGGCAAATCGGACGGGGATTACAAGAAACTCCATCTTAATACAAGAGTCGATAACGAATCGTTATTGAGATTGCCTTCAAGCCTGGCTCTGACAACAAGATAGGATAAGGTAGTTTGAAATTACCCTATCCCTTACCTCATTTCTTACCATGTGCCATTTTTAGCGGTACTTGGGTAAGATACTAATTTGCTGAAAACCAAGTATCGGTTTGAATAGCAAGAAAAGAATGTTCCCAATCTGTACCGCCCTATCATGATTCCATTCCAAACCGGAGTTCTGGAGTCCCAGAATCGGGGAGTCTAGCTCATGGTTGATCAACTGACTTTGTATGTCAATCGGATTCCTAAAATAACGTGAGTTCGATGAATTCAAAACAATGAAAGCTGTGTATCAACTGTACGTTGTACATTGATACACGGCTTCTTAGGAAACATACAATAAGCAGCGATAGCTCCAAGCAGGTTCACGATGAAATTGTCAAAGCACCTGTGTCTTGAATGTTCCACTTGTGCAATATTCTTCAACTCGTCATTTACCGTTTCTATTATTGCTCGTTTCCTAAGCAGCAGTTTGTCAGACACGCTCATCAAGGTACCTTTCATGTTGTTTTTAAGTTTGGTGATAAGCTGTATGCCATCCACGAACAGGCGTTGGAAAAGGTTCTTGCTGATATACCCTTTGTCTCCGACCAGCTTGCCATATATGAATTCTACGAAGGCTTTGTATTCCAATGGTTTCCTGTCATCCACATCTCCGGGGGGTATCATAAAGTTCAGCAACTCACCCCTCTCGTTACATATCAGATGCAGCTTAAAGCCAAAGAACCATCCCATGGAGCACTTGCCTCTTTGCGCAATGCCCTTGAATACCTTGTGGATATGTATCCTCTGGTTCCTGCATACTCTAAGGGGAGTGCTGTCCACGAAACTTATGCCAGTACATTTTCCGAGCAGCACCTTCTTGATGAATAGAGCCAAAGGGATGGCTACTTCCTTTTCAAGTTCCACGAATCGGTTGACTATCGTCTTCCTCTGTCGCGACTCGGCATAATCCAAACAAGTTTGGCTTCTGCTCTCGCTGCCCCATCGGTTGTATGAGACAACTTTCGGGAAGAGGTGACGCATATGTCTGCATACCTTTTCTATATAGAAATGTTTCAGGCAACGGTAGCCTGAATCATGAAACAGTATCATGATTACCATAATTTCTGCCTTTGACATGGTTGACTTGCGGTGATATTGCCGTTTCTTATCTGCTTTCAGTGTATATTTTTCCATCATGGCATCAAAAAACTTGCAAAAATCATCTGCAATACAAAATAATTCTGTAACTTTGTCCTCGGTGATCATAGCGATTGTTGTTTGTAATTCTTTGTATTTCAACACTATAAAGTTACAACAATTTTCGCTAATACGACGCGATGGGGCTGAGGGACGAGTCGCTGCGCCACCTGCTGCTCTCGACCATCAACGACGTGAACACCGTCACCTACGACGAGGCGTCCATCTTCTACATCTGCCGCATACTGCGCGACCGCGGCGACAGGTCAGCCAGGTGATGGAATTCTTGGGCGTGATGCTGAGGAGACTGTCCTTCATGCTCTTTTCGAGGGTCTGGAGGCGGTTTTGGTCGGTCTTGTCCTTTGTATAGAAGGCAAGCAGGTTGTACATGTACGAGGTGCAGTCGTAATAGGCCATGCGGTTGTTGGCGTTGAGGGTGCTGGGGTCAATCTCATTCATGGTGAGCACGGCCTCCCCGAAGAACCCCGTCCTGACGTATTGCTCCATGAGCTGGCATTTGCACTTGTCTGCCTTGTCAATGTCTCTTAGGCGCTCGGCGGCGTTGAGGCTGAGGTGCAGATAGTGGAGGGCCAGGTCGGTCTTGTAGGTGCGGGTCAGCTGGTAGAGCTGCTGGGCGATGTCGTAGCGCACGCTCCACGACGAGGTGTTGCCATAGGTGGTGCGCAGGGCGTTGATGCGCTCCTCGTGCCGTTCCCTGAGGGCCTTGCTGTTGGCGACAGCCTTGTCAAGTACGCGCAGCAGACTGTCGTTGACTGCCGCGACATCCTTGGCATTGCCGCCTTTTGCGTCTGCGGGAAGAAGAAAGCATGACGCGAGGATGACGAGAAAAATGCGAAGCTGGTTCATGATGGTAAGCTTTAATGGTTCAAAGTTATTAATAATTTGCGACAAACTAAAATAAATATTTGGTTTTCATCTATTAAATGCCTATTTTGTCGAAAGATAAGCACATAAGATAAGGCTCTTACGGAATATTAATCCATGACACGCACCATGACGTAAACGTTGAATTGTAAAATATTATTGCCAAAATTTAACACTTGGAAACAGGTGCAAATAGAGCGGAAATAGATTAGCCTTCTGCCTCTTGACAACGCCGGCGGCGGGTTTTCGGCCATTTTTGTTTGCCGTTACGGTACAATCGCGTCGCCGTTACACCGTAATCGCATCGCGATTGCACCGTAACGGCAACGCCATTTTAGCGAATTTGCAATGCCAAAAAACCGCTAAAACATAACCTGCTAATAATCAATCATTTGCAAAAACCACCCATAATCGCGTCATTTACAACCAAGAGACTGCTTGGTTGAAAAGAATCGATTCTCAGACGACCATTTGTAACATATTTTATCCTATAAAATCGATGCCATTTGTCGCTTTGCAGGGGCGGCCCCTGCAAAGCGCTACGATTGGGTATGCCATCACTCCAAATCCCGTAAGACCAAATTTTTTCTATTATGGAGCAATTTGATGCTCTTTTAGCTCAAACCATAGATTCCTCTTTGGGATTGAGATGCACATTGTTTGGTTATCAATATAGTGAGATTCTACGTTCTCTGATGTGCGTATATCTTTGTGGTTTTTCTGGTAAAACCGGCGTATACAAAAAGATGGGGTCCAGTCTCACGACTCACCCCATCAATCCTCATGTATACGAAAAATTATATGCAATATAATTGTTTTATTATTATTTCACCGCAATCTTCATAGAATCCTTACCTACTTTGGCGATAACTAATGATTCGTTTACGGCATAAGAGGCTGCACCATTCGCTGCAACCGAAGAGCCGAGATACTTACCATCAGTAGCATAGAACTTCACCACTTCGCCATTATCAAGTCCAGAGAGGCAGATGATACCATCATGGGCAGAAGCCACCATAATCCATCTTATTACAGTGACAACATTCACATAAAAATCGCGAAGATTATTCTGAAAGAGGTCTCCTCTTTCAGAGAAAATCTTCGCAAAAAAGTTTATTCTATAAATTGCAGATACAAGCCTGAACTCACTTTACCCCTGACGGCGGCGCATCCTCGGGACGCGCCCCCCACTTGCGGTTGGCCTTGTCGCCCATGACGAGCACGAGCCTGCCGCCCTTCACGAGATCGTCGTGTGTGAGCCACGGTTTGTCCCACTGCTTGCCGTTAAGCGCAGCGCTCTGTATGTACTTGTTCACGTCTGATGCGCCCTGAGCCACTATCTCGAACGTCTTGCCGTTACTGAGGTGTATCTTTGCCGAGGGGAACATCGGGCTACCGATGTTATATACGGGCAGACCAGGAGTCACGGGATAGATGCCTATCATGGAGAACACCACGAAGGCCGACATACCGCCGCCGTCCTCGTCGCCCGGCACGCCCATGAGGTCGTTGCGGAACCACTCTTTCAACAGCGTGCGGATGCGCTTCTGCGTCATCCACGGCCGGCCGGAGTAGTTATATAAATAAGGTATATGGAGCGACGGCTCGTTAGCCATTGAGAACTGGCCCACGTTGCCGGTGTGATCGGGCAGCTTGGCGTAGAACTCGAACTTGCTGCGGCCCAGCGGCGTGTTGAACATCTCGTCGAGGTCGGCGTTGAACTGTTCTGCGCCGCCGTGCAGACGTATTAGGTCAGCAATGTTGTGCTGCACATCCCAACGGTAAATCCATCCGTTGTTCTCGCCGTAGAAGTCGCGTGCGCCCATACCGCCGTCGAAGATATAGTCGAAGGGCTTGATGAACTCGCCCGCAGAGTCCTTGGGGTGGAAGAAACGCGTCTCGGGGTTGAAAACGTTGCGGTAGTTTAGCGAACGGTTCTCATAATACCTGCTGTCAGAAGTCTTGCCGAGATATGCCGCTATGCGCGAGAGGCACCACTCGTCGTATGACGTGCCGAGCGTCACGGCGATGGGCTGACGTTTCTCGTTTGGATTGACTTCGGGCAGATACTCCTTCTCGCCGTGGCGCAGGGCTGGTATGTAGCCGTGCTTTACGTAGAATGCGTTGAGCCATCCGGCGGGAGTGTTGGCCGACCACGGGGCGAGCGACTTGTTGTATATTACGTTACGGGCGGCGCGGTATGCCGTATTCACATCGAAATCGGTGATGCCCTTGCTCAGAGCGTCGGCCACCACAGCCACGGTGTGGTTGGAGTTCATGCGGCGCGAGTCGCCCGTGCTCTCGGGGAACGTGGGCAGCCAGAGGCTGTCGGTCTGCTGCGCCATGGTGACGAACGAGCGGATTATGTCGCGCTCTTTCTCGGCCTCGAGCAGCACGCGTAGCGGATGTGCGGCGCGGTAGGTGTCCCAGATCCAGTCGTCGGTATAGTATGGCGAGCCGTTGTCCTTATGAGCTTTGCCATCTGATGCGCTGTAATACAGTCCGTCCTCGCTCATGCAGATCTGACGCTCATAGTAACGGTACATGGAAGTGTAGAAGATAGTCTTGTCGCGGTCGCATCCGCCAGTCAACTCGATGCGTCCCAGCGCCTCGTTCCACACCTTGCGGGCCTCAGCCTTCACAGTCTCGACATCGTAGGTCTTTATCTCTCGCTGCAGGTTTTTCCTCGCCTGCTCCGTACTGATGAACGACACACCGTAGCGCAGGCGCAAGTCGCCGCCGCTTACGGCGAGCGCCACGCAGGCACTCTTGCCTTCGGCCTTCGTACCCCGCACGGCCTTGCCTCCGGCGAGGATATATGCCTGAGAGGGCTTCTGCTGCAACTCGGCATAGAGATAGACACGGGTCTTTGCGTCCAACTGCTGCCACCCGCTCACGCTGCCGTCCTTGACGGTGAGGCTTCCGTCGCCCGAATTGAGCAGCAGATAGGCGGGGCCGCCCTTACAGGCGGTCTGCAAACGGTAGATGCCCGACTGGTGCGACAGCGAATAATCCACCTGCACGCCCACACCATCGAGATAAGCAGAGTAGGAATAGGGCGTTATGCGTTCGTTGTCGTAAGTGTAGGAAATCACGTTGTCACGAAGCGAGCCGATGTCGCCACAATACACCGACAGGTTGAACGCCGAACGCTCGCGATGGTGGGTGACTATGAGCGGCAGGCCGTTGATGCGGTCTGCTGTGAAATCGGCACGCTCTGGATATACGCGGAGCATACTGTTGGGCAGCTGTACCGTGGGGAACGTGGGTACCAGGAGATGGCTGATGTTGCCGATGTAGGGATTAACGTAGTCAACCCAAGTCTTGCCGTCACCGCCGGCCTGAGCCATTCCCGTTAACGACAGGGCGCCCATGCAGACAAGCGCTTTCTTGAAAAAGGATGATAATTGCTTCATTGTAATTATAACGTGAGTTAGACGAAATATAAGTGCTTGAAAATTTGGTGATATGCAAGGAATATACTTTGGAGCAGGCAAATACCGCGAGGCGTTGCGCCTCATCGACCAGTGGTCGCGCCTCACCAGGCCCGGCGAGCACAACTATTCCCTCGTGGAATTTTACCGATACCAGACATACGACGCGATGGGGCTGAGGGACGAGTCGCTGCGCCACCTGCTGCTCTCGACCATCAACGACGTGAACACCGTCACCTACGACGAGGCGTCCATCTTCTACATCTGCCGCATACTGCGCGACCGCGGCGACATAGACCGCGCCCAGAGCTACGTGAAATACGCCTATGAGGCATCGACCACCTTCGGAGGCAAGATGAAAGACTGGGCAACGCAGGACATTGAGAGCATAAACTCCAAATTTCAGAACACGCTCCAGGGGCACAACCGCATGATGCTTGTCATCTCCGTGCTGCTCTCGCTGCTGCTGCTCGTGGTCATCATACTGGCGACCACCCTGCTGAAACAGCACCACAAGCTGCGCGACTACGCGCGCAGGCAGAAAGAGGGCAACAAGGCGCTCACAGAGGCCAACCGCCAGCTCCAGCTGTCGATAGAGGCCAACAAGGAGACCAACCGGCACCTCTATGAGGCCAACGTGGTCAAAGAGAACTGCATCGCCACATTCTTCGCCCTGTGCACGCACTACATAGAGAGCGTTAACCACCTACGCGACAATATCAGCAAGCTGCTGCGCGCCCGGAAGTTTGATGAGCTGTCAGACATGGCGCGCTCGTCGTCGGAGGAAGAGACTGCCCTGCAGGAGCTCTACGGGCAGTTCGACCACATGTTTCTTGCCATCTATCCCACTTTCGTCCAGGAGCTCAACGAGCTCCTGACGCCGGAACACCGCATAGCCGAGCCCCGGAAGGACACCCTGACCACTCCCCTGCGCATCTTCGCCCTCATACGCTTAGGCATTGACGACAGTGGAAGGATCTCGCAGCTGCTCAACTTAGCCAACAGCACAGTTTACAACTACCGCACTCGTTTCAGGAACCACGCGGCCGGCGACCGCTCCACCTTTGAGGAGCAGGTGCGTAACATCGGCAACCACCAGCCTTAGGGCTGTGCGTCAGCCTTGATGTCGCCCACGGCCACCTGATACTCGTGCCAGAGGGCGTCGATGTCGTGGCCCGGGCCAAGGGCATAGGCCACGGCGCCATTCCACGACCAGGGGACCACCTCAAGGCACGACTTGTTCATCTTGCGGATGAAATTCTTGTCTTTGTTGCGACGCACCCAGTCGAAGAAGTAGCCTATATACCGGTAGCCATCGTGATAGCTGCCTCCCTTTGGCCGGTCCTGCTCACCGTGGAAGCCGCCTGCCGCCACGCGCACGGCGTCTGCCATGCCCTCAACCAGCTCCCAGACGGCCTTGTTGGGCCCTCCGTAGGGGCCTATGCCCTGTGGCTCAAGCTGGAAGGCATGGGTCAGCTCGTGCAGCAGGACGCCGCGGGTCTCGAAATCGACTCTCGCCGTATCGCCATTGGAGAATGACTTGGCCACCCAGTCGGAGCTGTAGAAGATATTGACAAAACCATTACCCCCGCCCTTGGCCGATATGCCTTTGTCGCTGCGCAGGATGTAGTCGAGCACCTTGCACTCGGGAATGCTGTCGTGGGGTGAGAAATAAAGCGTGCGCATCACCTCACGCGCCACACTGCGAATATAAGTGTCGGGGTCAGGAATGATGGCGTGATAAATCTTCGACCCCTCACTCTCCGGGTTCTTGTCGATGAAGTTGATTTTCAGCAGGTGCTTGTCCCACTGCCTGTCTTTTCTTGTCAGTCTCACCTGCGTCCGGCTGCCCGGCTGGTCTCCAGGCTTATAGCCCAGGGCCATTGCGCTGCCGGAGCCTATCCAGAGCAGCGCAACTGTAAGCAGAATAAAAGTTCTTTTACTGTTCATATTAAGATTATCTTTTCCTCGTCATTCTTACTTTGTGCCCATCGTGAATTCGAGCGTACCACCGTTCATGATATCCCTGTGGAGAATGTAGTCTTTCTTGTAGGCCTTACCATTGAGTCTCACACCCTTCACATAGCAGTCGTCCTTTCCCTTGCGGTTGGAAGTGATGACAAACTTCTTTCCTGAAGGCAATGTAATCTCCACGCGACGGAACTGCGGTGAGCCAAACTCATAGACGCCATTGGCCGGATCAACGGGATAAAATCCCATGCTTGAAAGAATGTACCAGCTCGACATCTGTCCGCAGTCCTCGTTGCCCGAGTATCCGTCGATGCGGTTCTTGTACTGTTCCGTCATCACCTTGTTCACGTAATACTGCGTCTTCCGGGGCTGGCCTGCATAGTTGTAGAGGTAAGCGCAGTGGTGGCTGGGCTCGTTGCCATGCGCATACTGGCCGATGAAGCCACTGGCATTGCCATTTTTATCGGCCTCACCGCCCGTGAGCGTGAAGAACTTGTCGAGCTCTGCCACAAACTTCTTGTTGCCCCCCATGAGCCTGATGAGATCGGGCACATCCTGCGGCACGTAGAAACGATACTGCCAGGCATTAGCCTCGGTATAAGGATTGCCGCCGTTGCCGCCATACTGCAGAGGATTGAAAGGCTCAACCCACCGGCCATCGCTGTTCTTTGCACGGAAGAAGCCCGTGGAGGAGTCAAAGAGGTTGCGGTAATTGCGGGAGCGTCTCTCAAAGAACTCATAGTCACCGGTCTTGCCAAGAGCCTTGGCCAGACGGGCCACGCAGGCATCATTATAAGACTCCTCCAAGGTGATTGACACCGACTGCGTCTGCAAGTCCTCAGGATAATATCCATATTTTTCATAGATTCTCCAAGGCGAATTGAGATGCTCGCGGAGCGAGGTTCCCCTCACGGCCTCAAAGACACGCCCGGCATCGACGCCGGGGATATGCTTCAAGGCTGCGTCCACGAGCACAGGAATAGCGTGATTGCCAATCATGCAGTAGTTGTCGGTGCCCCAGAGCTGCCATATAGGCAGATAGCCATAGGTATCGTACTGACGTAGCATGCTCTTCACGAAGTCGGCCACACGGTCCTGCTTCAGCAAGGTGTACATGGGATGGCAGGCACGGAAGGTGTCCCAAAGAGAGAATGTGCTGTAATGGGTCTCTCCGGCGGGCAGCTTACCGGTGGTATAGTCTGCATACATGAACTCGCCGTTGCAATCCGAAATGGTATTGGGCTGGATATAAGCATGATAGAGACCGGTATAGAAGATTGCCTTCTGGTCTTCGGTACCATCTACGCGCACGTTGGCAAGCTCTTTCTCCCATGCCGCAACGGCCTGCCTGTGGACGGCATCGAAATCCCATCCGGGATTCTCGCCCATATTCTCCTTGGCATTGGTGACACTGACCGGCGATAACGCGACCTTTACGATGAGCGGCTCACTGCTCGGCGCAAAGCTCAGATAGGCCTTTACGTTGCGTCCGTTGGCCCAATCGCCGTCGGTGAACGTCTTGTTGTAGGCACGGAACACCTTTGCCGTTACAGGACGGTTGAACTTGGCATAGAAGCACACCTTGCGGTAGCGCTGCCAGCCATCGAGCATGCGGTAGCCCTCAAGGGTGTAAGGGTCAACAAGCCTCACCTGGGCATCGAAGATTTCCCTAATGCTGTTGCCACCGTGCTGAAGGTCGAAGACGAGATTGCAGGCCTTTCCTTGGGGGAAGGTATAGCGGTGCATGCCCGTGCGCGTCGTGGCCGTCATCTCACAGTTCACGCCACTCTCATCGAGCCTCACCTGATAGTAGCCGGCCGAGGCCTTTTCGTTGTCGTGGCTGAAAGTTGAGCTGTAGTCGTTGGTACGTGCCAGGCTCTGCAAGTCGCGCGAGGTCGGCATCACGAGGAAGTCGAGCAGGTCAACGCAACCCGTACCGCTAAGGTGGGTGTGGCTGAAGCCATAGATGCGCTTTTGGCTGTAGTCGTAGCCCGAGGGGTCGTCGCCCGAGGGTTTGTCTTTCACGTCAGGACTGAGCTGCACCATGCCAAAAGGCACCGTAGCGCCAGGGAATGTATTTCCCATAAGACTGTTGGCATCTACTGCCCCCGTTCCAATGAAAGGGTTGATGTACTTCACCACTCCCCCGTCGCTCTGGGCCAAGGCCACCGAGGCAGAAAGGAACACTGCGCATAGCGCGAGATTTCTCATTAATCGCATGATTGTCGTTTTATAAGTTTTTTAATTATTTTCCACAAATCACCTTACGCCCGCTGATGATATAGATGCCGCGCGGCAGCTCATCGAGCTGAGCCTTGCCTTTCACCACGGCAACACGCCTGCCGTCGATGGAATAGACCGCGACGGGGCCTGTACCTTCTGATGCGTTTCCGACAATGTCTGTGATGCCGGAGGCAGTGCCGTCGTTCTTGTTGACAGGCAGTGCCGTAACGAGCGCGGCACGGTCGTTGTTGGCTACGAACCAGGCTGAGAACGGCGAGGCCGTCATCGGGGCAGCATGCACGAAGGAAGTGCCGTCGGCCGACAGCGCGTATGCGTCGGTGAGCGTATCGCCGGCCATCGTTCCCACAAACTTGAAGTCCTTGCTATAGGTTGAGATATATTCCGGCTGTTCCAGCTGGACATCAGTTCCAGCGAATGTTATCGTCTGTCCCGCCATGTCAAAAGTGCCGTTTGCCCAGGCACCTTTCCATTCCACTATATAAGGATGGAATGGCTTCAGCTCTGCGGCCGGCGTGAAATAGAGCTCCTGTCCGGCAGCCGACGTGAAATCCAAGATGCGGAAGTTCTTGCCCGTCTCACTGTCGTTGTGGAACCAGTCAGCAGCCTGCCCCCGTCCGTCGCTGATGGTGGTCGGGGCAAACGGCAACACGAGGGTGCCCCATGCCTCGCTCCTGCCGGTGGCAGGGACGGTGTAGCTGAAGACAGCCGTCTTGGCCGTAATGGGACTGGGGACGAAGACCGCAGCCGTGTCGGTGAGCGTAATCTCGTCGGCCTGTGTGCCATAGACTATGTTCTTTGCCTTCTTTTTCAACACTTTAAGTATGCGTGATCCAACCGTGGCGTTCTCGTCGAAGTAGATGATGATGTTGGGATTGTAGACATCACCGATGCTAATCGAGGGGACATTGGTCTCACCGGGTACATAGACGGCGGCCACGTCAGCGCCAAACTTTGGCTTGCTGGTGGTTGACACGCTGTACCTTGAGCCGTCGGCTGTCCAGTAATCTATGCCTCGGACAATACGCACGGTCGCAGAATTGTTGGAAGCGTCAACGCCGGTGGCCTGCGCATGGAAACAGTATTGCTCATTATAGTCCAGGTTGTTTACGGTATAATACAGTATTGTGTCACCGCCAGCCTCAAGACTGATGAAGCGGTTCTCTCCGCCACTGAAATAATACATGTTGCCCACGAGGTGCCATGGGGTGAGCTTGATGTTGTTTTTGAACGGGGCGTCACCGGTGTTGTGTACCGAAACTGCCACACGGGCCTGATTGCCGTAAATCTGCGAGTTGCTGACCGGGTTGAGTATCCTGCTGCTCACTGTGAGCGTGGTGGCGCGCACGTTGTCGATGGCAGTGGTCTGGGTATAGAACGCATTGGCGACAGACTTGCTCGTGGAAAGCGCGAGGCGGACATCTCCAGACACCGTGGGGGTGTATTTGAAATACAGGTCCATGGTGCTGTTGCCCGGCACCTGCACGCAGTTGCCCGACTTCCACTGGCTGCCTTCCAGCAGGAACATGTTGCCGTAAAACTCACGGCCGCCCCTGTTGGTCACCCTTGCGTGTACCCGCTGCTCAGTGCCCTTGCAGCCATCACCCTCCAGTATGATGGTGTCTCCGCACAAATCGTAGGGACTTGGGATGGCGGTCAGTGTCAGCACGGTGTCGCCCTCAATGACCATCTTAAGATAGGTATCGCCAGAACCCTCATCATCAAGCCACTCCCCGGTGCCGTCAGCAGTATGCAGACGGCTGCGGCCACGGATGTAATAAGTGCCATTGGCAATGTTGTTGTCCAACTGCACTTGTGCGAAGTTGTTGAGAGAGCGGTTGCCGGGTCTGAGCGTAAGGTTGTTGGTGCCGCACAGGCGGTCAGCGACCAGCTCGCCGCGCTCGTTGTAAAGAGAGAACTTATGGTCATAGGCATGGGTGTATTGGCAGGGCGTAGCCAGGTCGAAACGGAACACCGGCGTAAAGGGCACCGACTTGTCCTTACGCGTGAAGCGTGTCTTGCTCGGCGTGGTGACGGCTATGAGCGACAGCCGCACGTCGGCCTCATCCGCTGTCTGTCCGGCATTGGGCTCCACGCCCACCACTATGGTCTGGCTCATGGAATAGCCATCGGAGCTGGTGGAGCCGCCAATGCCCTGGTTGTCAGGAGACATCACGGTAAGCACGAAATATCCGTCGTCCATGCCTCCCCATCCCCAGTTCATATGGAAGCATCCGTTGCCGTCGTAGCCATCACACACCCACTCGTGGCCACCGGTAAGATCGCTGTTGTCACCGCTCATCATGAGCGGATGGCCCTTGGCCAGCTCAGAGTAGATAAGGTCTTCCCAGCCGTCGTAGGTGTAGTTGTCGTGGCTGGCATGATAGAGATAAGGATTGTAGCCGAAATAATTGATGAGTGCCGTCGCGCAATTGCCGCTATAGGCACCTGAAGCCGGACCATAGCCCGTAGAGATGGAATGGCCGACATACTCCATCAGCTCTGCCACGGCAATCTGGGAAGCCTCGGGGCTGCCGTCGCCATACGTGTCGAGCATGTTGCCCCAGTCGAACTTTGTGCGGGGAAGGGGGTCGAGCGTGCGCGGCATATTCCACTCGGAAGTGTAGCCGGGAATGACAGCCGTAGAGTCTTGCGGCCACCTCCAATAATACATCACCTGCGACATGGCGGTCGCCACGCATCCCGTGGCAGAGCGGTTGTCGCCTGTTGTCATCTCACCCGTCTTCTCATCCTTGTAGTAAGGGCATAGCAGATTGAAGGGAGAGCCCTGGTTCCACTTCGACGTTACAAGCGCGGGTATGGCGTTCCGGGTGGGACGCGGTGCGGCACTCACCTTCTGCGCCCGCTTTGACAGGGCTACAGTGCCGTTCTCCATGGCATGGACACCCTCCTTGAGGCGCTGCAGCCACAGGCGGAGCTGGACTGGCATGCCAGAGACAGAGAACGTGCCATTGTCGGAATAGCCCAGGACGGGCTGTGTCCTGTCACTCGCTGACGCAATGACGAAGCCTCTTTGCCCGACATTGAAGATGTAATATGCAGAGTCGGCGGAGATGACCTCTTTGAGGCTGGACTCCCCCAGTCGCGACTGTGCCCTCATCATACCCTTTGCCATAGGCTTAGCCAAGAATTCCAAGGCCCTTGACTTGGCCTGGTCACAGGTGATGATTGCCGCTGAGGCCATACAGCCATAGGCCACCAAGGGCAGGAAAAGTAAATTTCTAAGTCTCATATCATACGGTTTGAACGATTATCTGAAAAAAGAGTTTATCACTTGGTCAATCTATTGCCCCCGTCAGGGAATACGGCTTGTCAGAAGCGTCCAGTCCGCGCTGTCTGTTGGGCTTGCTGCCCATGACGAACGCTATCCGGCAGCCAGCCTTTAGTTGGTCGCGGGTGATGAAGAGCTTGCCGTATGGACGGCCGTTGACACGCACTGACTGTACATAACATCTCTTGTCACTGACCCCGGGGGCGACAATCTCCACCGTATTCCCGTTTGGCAGTGACACTTTCATATAAGGCAGGAAAGGCGCTCCCAGCACATACTGCCCTGACCCGGGACAGACAGGATAGAAGCCCATGGCCGAGAACACATACCAGGCCGACATCTGCCCGCAGTCGTCATTACCGCCCAAACCGCGGATTTTGTTGCGGTACATTCTGTCCATGATGACGCGGAGCCAATGCTGGGTTTTCCAGGGCTGCGAGGTCCAGGCATAAAGATACGGGATGTGGTGGCTTGGCTCATTGCCATGGACGTAGCCCCCTATGAGGCACTCTTCCGTAATATCCTCGTTGTCCTTATAATAAACGGGCGGAAGGCTCATCTGGAAAAGACTGTCGAGCCGTGCCACAAACTTTCTGTCGCCACCCATATGCTTAATCAAGCCGTTCACGTCATGGGGTACCGCAAACGAGAAATTCCAGGAGTTGCCCTCTATAAAGCCTTCGCCATAAGTCTGGCACGGATCAAAGTCGCGTTTGAACGTCCCATTTGCATACCTCGGGACGGCAAAGCCGCGCGAGGTGTCAAAGGTATTGCGCCAGTTGAGCGAACGGCGTGCGTAAGCGCCGGCGATGTCGGTGCGGCCGGCCTTGCGCGCGGCAGCGCTGATGGCCCAGTCATCATAGGCATATTCCAGAGTGTTGGAGGCTGCCTGCCCGTCACGGTCATAAGGCGACCACCCGCGTGCGATGTAGTCTTTCAGTCCGGGAAAGAGCGGGGATGTCGCAGTGGATGTCATGGCCCTCAAGGCCTCATCCACGGGAATGCCGTCGCCGTTGACTATCGCATCAGCCACCACTGATACCGCATGGTAGCCCGTCATGCACCATCCCTCATTGCCCATGATGCCCCACACCGGCAGGATGTGGTGTACGCTCTGTTGCTGGTTGGCCAGCATTGAGCGTACCATTGACGTGTTGCGGTCAGGCTTGAGCAGGGAAAGCAGGGGATGCTCCGCACGGTAAGTGTCCCAAAGCGAGAATATGGTATAGTTGTCAAAGTCTCTGGCCATATGGATATTCCCGTCAAGTCCCCGGTATTGGCGGTCCACATCCATATAGATGGAGGGGTTAATCATCGTGTGGTAAAGCGATGTGTAGAGCATTGCCTTCTGGTTGTCGCTGCCCTGGCAGGTGATGACCGACAGCTCCTTCTCCCACTGCGCACGTGTGGCTGCAAGAATGTCGTCGAAGCCTTTTCCCTCCGTCTCTTCCTGAAGATTGCGCACGGCACCATCGGTACTGACAGCGGAGAGTCCAACTTTGACCGTAATGTCCTGCGACTTGTGATTGTCGAAATTGAACCATGCCACAATGGCCCGCCCGGCAATTTCCGGGAAGTTGTGGTGGATGTCCATCTTGCCGAGGAAGCCGTTGTACGGGGTGCGCTTCATGTCACGGTAGCCGTAGCTGACAATCGGCTTGGAAAAAGTCATGGCAAAATAGATATAGTTTTGTCGCGCCCATCCGTTGGTGATGCGGTATCCCGTAACGAGCGTGTCATTCTCCACCCTGACTGACGACCATAGCACCTTGCCGTCGTAGTTGTAAATGCCATGCATGAGGTCTAGGATAATCCGGCTGTCTTCGCCTGCGGGATAGGTATAATGATGCACGCCCACGTGCTGTGTCGCCGTGAGTCTGACCAGGACACCATTGTCCTGCAGCCTCACCTCATAATAACCAGGACTGGCCTTCTCCGTGGCATGGTCAACGCGCTGGCGATAGCCCGCGCCGGGATTGTCGGCAGTGCCTGGATTGAGCCGCAGCGCACCGGTCTGCGGCATGAGCATGATGTCGCCCAGGTCGCTGTGGCCGGTACCGCTGAGATGGGTGTGTGAGAATCCCACTATCGTAGGGTCATCATGCTGATAGCCTGCGCAGTAGGCATATACCTGTTTTTGATAGGTGCCGTTGACATTGTGCGGAATGGTGTCGGTCTCAGGACTGAGCTGCACAAACCCAAACGGCGCGCAGGCACCGGGAAAACAGTGCCCCATGCCCGCCGTGCCAATCATCGGGTTGACATAATCCACGAGCGCCTGCTGCGCAAGGGCGACAAGCGGAAGAAGCACGGTCGCGGCAAGTGCCGTATATCTTTTTATTTTCATTCGCATTAGACTCACCTTATCACCTTGACGACTTTACCGTGGCTCCGGCCGACTACATAAAGTCCCCTGGGCAGCGCCTTGATGTCGCTGTTATTGCTGACCTTCATTCCATTTATAGTGTATATGCCGGCATTCTCTGGTCTGTCCGGAACGAGAGCGGATATCCCGTCGGCATCAGCGAAAAAACGGAAGTCGTGTAGCTTTGCCCCGGCATTGGTGGTCACAAAATAGAGGGTATGTTTGCCTGTAAGCCTCTCGGACAGTTTTATTGTCTTGTCCTGCCATTGTCCCATTGTAATGAACCCAGTATCACCAAGCCGTCTGTCCGCCACAACAGAATCGGCATAGACAATCAACTTGGTACGTGACTGGGTGGCATTGACACGCAGCACCACATTCTGTGCTCCGCTATCGCCAAAATCAACACGACGGAAGCCTGCATATCCGTCGCGCAAGTTAAGTACGGCACATGTATCGCCATCTTCCTCACTCAGTTGCATGAATTTCAGGTCGTCAAAACACGCAGCCGGATTAGTGGAAAACGCATTCTTGCTGAACATGTGGTTGACATGTGCGTTGAAGGCCACGGAAACAGCCGTAGATGCCCCGAAGGCATCATTTGTAATATCTTTCTCGTCATTGCCCTCCTTGCGCTTGAAGTCCTCACTGGTCTTGGTGAGCCACGCCGACCAGGTCACTCCCTTGGAGTTCCGGTTCTGCCAGGCCCGCCACGCATTTTTTTTCATCCACGCCAGAGCGTCCTCGTGGTTGAGGTCATGAGCATAGCGGCGGGCGTAGCGCATGAAGATACCCTTGAAGCCACACAAGTCGCCACTAATGGTTTGGCAGACCTTTATAATACTGTCGCCGTCGCACAGGTTGGAAATGGTATAGTTGTATATCTTGTCAGCATCTGACAGGTATTGGGTATTGCCCGTATACTCATAAAGCAGAACAGCTGCGCCGAGCATGGTGCCCTGGTTATAAGTGGATGCCCAATGGTTGAAATCCGCCTCCATGGAGCCGTCGGATGTCCATGCACGGCTGTCATAGACTTGTCCGTTGGAGGCATCGAACAGCAGTTGGCGCTGGGCCTTATAGATGGACAGAGCCTTGCCATAGTAGGCCTCGTCGCCCGTGGCCTCTGCCAGATAGCATGCCGCCACGGTAGCCGGGCAGTTGATGCAGGAGTTCGTGGCAAGCTTGTTCTCCTGGCTTTGCTTCCAGACAAGCGTGCCAAAGCGCTGGTGGGCACGGTTGTACATGGCGTCATAGTTCTTACGCGCCTTGTCAAGATAATCCTGGACTCCAAAGAATTTATAGGCACGGACACAGGCAAGCACCATCCAGGTGATGTCATCATTAAACTCATTGTTCGTCCAGTCGGTGCCATTGCGCTGCAGGAAATTATTGTACAGCTCGCTGAAGATTTCCCGGTACCTCGCGTCCCCTGTTGTCTCAAAGGCATCGAGTATGGTCTCGAACATCTCGGCGTCACCCCACCAGCCGCCATTGCCAAGCACATGGCCGGCAGCCGCCACGTGATAATACTGGTTGAGGAAGCCGTTCATCATGGAGTCGCGCACTGCTGCCGTAAACGATGTTTGGCATGCGGCATCCTCCACCAAATAGAATTGCGTCCGCTCAGCCGCCGTCGTAGGCTCGTAGATGGTTGAGAGCATGACACCGTCACCCTGCGCGATATTTTTTGACAGACAATACTTATTGGTATTATCCGTAAAGAGCTTGTATGCGCCCTCTACTCCCTCCACAGGCTGGACAGACCATTTCGCGTAATCACCTGCATCTGTAAGCGGGCGCTGGGAAACGGGCTGCCCTGACTTGTTGCCATTCTCGCGGGCAAGATACAAGCCGGAGTAAGCATTGCGGAAACCATAAAGGCCATCGCCTAAGTCAACAAGCTGCCAGCGCTGCGCAGCGACACCAGTCTCAGTCCATAGCACCACACGCGATGCCGAGGAGGAGGCATTTTGGGGAAACACCGACTGACTGCCGGAGGCTATGCGATAAAATCGCCCAGCAATCTGCGCATTGCAGGCCAGAACTGAAAAGGCCAAGAAAAGAGCAGAGACAAATCTTTCTACTTTCATCGTTATATTAATCCATTTAGTAAATCCCTGTCAAGGACGTTGAAAGCAAGGAGGTGCCAGAGCCGCCGCCGGCAACTCCGGCACACTCCTTAATTATATATAACCATTTACCCGGTCATTCACTTGCCCACCCCGTGTTCTGCACAATCTGCGGGTCACGGTTGACCTCATCCTGAGGAATCGGGAACAAGGACATGCGCTTTGTATAGATGCGGTGGTCTTGCGTGAGACGCTTGTAGAAGTTTACATTCTGGTTCTCATCCGTCACGCCGGCATTCATCACGTTGAAGCCCGTGAAGTCGCCGCCTTCACCGCCCTGATGGTAGGCAGGATAAATCCAGCCGTCAGTCATCTCGCTCCCGTCGCGCCACTTTCCCTCGCCGACGCCCCAGCGGCGTACGTCGAAGTAGTGCTTATTCTCATAGGCCAGCTCGAGCAGGCGCTCACGGTAAACGACCTTGAGCACAAGCTCCTGGGTCAGGTTACCGAGATCTATGCGCGGCTTTCCCCAGACATCGGTGGGCGTGCGGTCCTCCGCATTGAGGCCCACATACTCGCAGACACCGGCGCGCTGACGGATCAGGTTGACATAATGCATGGCCTCACCCAGCTCACCGAGCTCGGCGCAAGCCTCAGCATAGTTAAGATAAATCTCGCCCAGGCGGAGCAGCGGGAGCATATCGACATTGCTTTCCTTGGCATAATAGTTCTTGCGGACTATAGTACCAAAGATGGGGTAGTCGTGCGTGTTGCCGTTAGGGCCTGAGTTGCCATTATAGTTCATCTCCACGGGAGTAGACTTGTCGAAATCCCACGGACGGTTCTGGAACGTAATGGCCAGATAGAACCTCGGCTCGCGGCCATAGAACTGCTTAAGTACGGAATGGCCCGACGCCGGTGAGAAATACTGGTAGCTCGTCAGGGGGTCTATGCACGCTTTCGACTGCGTGATGGACAGGGGGTTGCGCACGGGATAATACTTGGGGTCACTGGTGTCGTAGGTGAAGTAGTCCGGGTCTTTGTTGATGTCAAGACCCTTGTTGGTGAAATAGAGGTCAATGAACTCAAGCGGCACGGAGAATGCGCCGCCGCCCTTATCGTAGTTGGAGCCAAGGCCCTGGAAGCGGGGTACCATGCAATAGGTCTCGTTGCCTGAATTGGTGCGGCCATAAATCAGCTCCTCATTGTCAGACGAGCCCATGCTGGCCGCAAAGACAGAGCGGAAAGGACATGACTTGTCAACCGAGGAGACGAGCTTGCCGTTGGCATCACGCAGTGCCAGTCGGAACTTTCCGTTGTCGATGATGCGCTTTGCCGCATCACGGGCATCACGCCACTTCTGCTCGTCGCGCTGCTGGGGGAAGAGCTTTGTGCCGTCCTTGTTGGTCAGGCTCTGGTAATAAGGGTCGCCATTGAAGAGATAGCTGGCACGGAAGAGATACACCTCAGCAAGAAGACCCTCGACAGCCTCTTTGGTGAGGTTGCCCTTCATCTGGGCCTCGTATGCGCCATTGGTGAACTGCGATACCAGATGACCGCCATTCAAGGCAGAATTAAGCTCGCCAATGATGTAATTGAAGCAAGAATCCACCGTTTCGCGCGGAAGCTGCATGTTTGTCAGAGGGTCATCGACACTATAGACTCTGTCACCAACCACAGGCACGGGACCATAGAACTTCATCAGCTCAAAATAGAACAGGGCGCGCAGCGAACGGCACTCGGCCTTGGTCCACTCCTTCTCCACACTGTCCATGTTGGGATTGTTGTCGATGTTGGCCAGATAAATGTTGGCGTACTGAATGGCACGGTAATAGTTTGTCCAAATGGTGGATACGAGTCCCGTAGAAGGATAGAGCGTACCATGGATGATATCCAGCGCCGGAACCCAGTCCCAGGGTAAATAGCCCTCCGATGTAGCGGCTCCTATATAGAAAGACACATCGCCATCTCCCGTGCCTGCATAACGGTTGCTCCAGTCTGGGATATAATGATAGACATTGGTCAGCCAGGAAAGCGACTGCCCGCGGTTGGTAAAGACATCCTCAAGCGAGGTGGCGTTGTCCGGCACGTCGTCGAAGTAGTCTTCACAGGAAGAAAAGCCAAATAAGGCTGCCGCCGCGAATGTAATTGCCAAAATCTTTTTGTTCATATATAATAATGTGTATTATTCAGAGTTAAAAGCTAAAATTCACACCAAGAGAGAAGGTTCGCACATTCGGATAGGAAATGCCATTGCTCGTATTGAGTTCCGGGTCCCAAAGCTTGAACTTGCTCCACGTCAGAACATTCTCGCCCATGAAGTAGAAACGTCCTCCCTTGATAAATCCGCCGAGCTGCCATGACTTGGGGAAGTAGTACGAGACGGTGAACTGCTTCAGGCGCAGGAATCCCATGTCACGCTTCCACCAGGTTGAAGGCACATAGTTGTTGATGTTGGACGGATCATTGGCGCCCCATGCGAGACGCGGATAGAACACGTTTGTGTTCGTCGGGTCACTCTCAGACCAGCGGTCGGTGATGTTGGCATAGAGGGTACCTCCGCCTGACGAGCTCTGGAAAGGAAGGATACCGTCGCCAGAGAGTATGCGGTCGGCCTTGGCCGTGCCCTGGAAAAGAACGCCGAGTCCTATGTTCTTATAGCGCAAGTCGCCGCCAAAGCCGTAATAGATTTCCGGCAGGTCGCCGCGGCTGATGCACTCACGGTCGTATTCATCAATGTATCCGTCACCGTTCAGGTCCTTGTACATGATGTCGCCCGGCTTCACGAGCTCACCCGGATAAGTCTCACCAAACTGCGTGATGTTGCGCTCCTTGATCTGCTCATCGCTCGTATAAAGGCCCTCGGCGACATATCCCCACTGTGCGAGCACATTGTGGCCACGCTGGTCAAGCCAAGGATAGGCCGGGTCTGCCTGGGCATTCTCAATCACCTTGTCGTGGTTTTGGGTCATATTGCCGCGAATAGAAAGCCACAAGTCCTTATTGAATGTATGGCTGTATTCAAAGCTTGCCTCGAAGCCGGTATTCTTCACGACACCCATATTGGCAGAAATTCCTTTTGCGAAACCTGCAACAAAAGGCACGTTCTCGCGCGACACGAAGATATTCGTGCGGCGCTCGTTGAAGAAATCAAATACAAACGTCAGGTCGTCCTTGAAGAAGTTGACCTCTATGCCGAGGTCGCGCTTATGGATCTTAGACCATTGTGCCTTATAGCCATAATTGTCATAATACATGGCTCCCGTGGCGCCATTGCGTCTCCAATAGGTCGAATAATTGTAATTTTTGTCGGAGAAGCCAATCTGCGTGAAATAGGCAAAGCGGCTGCCTGACGAGTCGTTGCCGACATAGCCGTCAGAATAGCGGATTTTGAGGAATGAGATGATGCTGGAAATGGGTTTCCACCAAGGCTCCTCTGAGGGTACCCAGCCAATGGCCCACGCGGGGAAGAAGCCGAAACGATGCCCTGGCTCAAAGTTCTCTGAGCCTGTGTAGCCGCCATTGAACTCTGCGAAATAGCGGTTGGCGTAGTCGTATGTAGCCCTGACCGACAAGCTTTCCTGCTTGTAAGGAAGGGTTGTGAAGAGTGATGCGCTGTTGGCATCGAGATAGTTGCGCATGTTGAAAAGTACAAGTCCCGTGACCGTATGCTTCTTTGCGAATATGCGCTTGTAATCCATCGCTGCCTCAAAATAGAAGGTGCGGTACACCCACTTGTCAGAATTCACCGACATGGAGTTGTTGCCCTTGTACATCTCAGAGAGGATGAGCTTTGTCGGGTCCGTGTCATAAGTGAGGGGATTGCCGTCGGCATCGGCGGTAAGCACCGGATAGAGGTGCTCGTCAAGGAGCCACACCCCGGTGGTCGGGTCCATGGTGCCTGTCGGACGCCACGTTGACATATCCACATTGTATGTCAGGTTCTGGTTGGCCTTGACATCGAAAGAGACCAGCGCCCTTGCTGAGAGTCCCTTGCTCCAGTTCCAGAAGCCCAGGTCCTGATGCAGCTTGAGGTTGGTGTTGATCTGGGTTGTGTTCTGCTGGGAGTAGCCACGGCGGGTGAGCGTCACCCACGGGCTATCAAGCTCGCGGTTGTCCTGAGAGATGCCCGGGTTGGCCCCATTGGCATACTGTACAGGATAAATGACGGGGTTGGTGCTCATGGCCTTGCCGAAGATAGTGCCGATGGACTGCGCCGGATAGTGTCCGCCCGTGAGATAGCCGCTCACACCCATGTCGATGGTCGTGGTCTTCGAGGCCTTGAGGTTGATGTTTGACAGGAAGTTGTAGCGGTCGTATGTAATCTCAGAACTGTAGTCCTGAGCCGGATCGTCCTTGGTCAAGCCTTTCTCATTATAATATGACAGCGATATATAATAAGTGGCATTGGGCGCGCCACCGCGTATGTTGACATTGACGCGGCGGTTCCATCCATATTTGTGATAGAGTTCCTTCATCCAGTCAACATTCGGATAGAGATACTTGTTGATGGTAGGATTGCCGGCAACGGTCTGTGCGTAGGCCTGCTCCTCTGCGTTGAGGGGCATATTGTTGGCAATCTTGGTATTCATGATGTACTGGTCTGAATAGTAGGCGTGTCCGCGGGAGTGCTGATAAGCCTCATTGACGGCATTCATATACTCTATGCCGCCCACGAGGTCGGGAATCTTGGTGAGCTGTGTCAGGCCCTGGTAGAAGTCAACGGTGAATTTCGGTTTGCTGACGACACCGGGCTTCGTTGTGATGATGATGACACCGTTACCGCCCCGCACGCCATAGACAGCCGTGGAGGCCGCATCCTTGAGGACTGTGATGGACTCAATGTCCTCAGGGTCGAGCTGGCTGAAGCTGCGCTCTATGCCATCGACAAGCACCAAGGGACCCTCGTTGCGGTTGGTCAGCGTGGACAGTCCGCGAATCCAGATGTCAGAGTCGTCCTGGCCGGGAAGGCCGGTACGCTGAACAGACATCACACCCGACACGCGGCCGGCAAGCACGGAGCTAAGGTTGGCGACCGGGGCTTTCACCTGGTCCATCTTTAGAGTGGATTGCGCGCCAAGCACCGACACCTTTTTCGATGTGGTATAACCGGTGACGACAACCTCATCGAGCTTGCCTACGTCCTCATGCATAATCATATCGCACAAGGTTCCATGCACCTTTGACTCCAATGGCTGGAAACCAACGTACTGAGCCGTGAGCACAGGATCCGCGCTTTTACAGGTTATGGTGTAGTTGCCATTGATATCGGTGACGGCATAGGCATCGGTGCCCTTTTCCTTAACGGTCACTCCTATCAGGACCTCACCGTTGGTATCGACGACTCGTCCCGTAACTTTCAACGGCCCTGCGGCAAGGGCAGGAATGCTGAGAAGCAGGGTCAGCAACAAGCAGGCCCACTTTATTGTATGTTGGATTGTTGTAATTCGCATTATTAAAAATATAATGGTTAGTTTCATACGGCATAGGCCGCTGAGATTTCAATTATATTGACAGGGGACACGGCCTTCAGGAACGCATCCCCTGTCTATAGTCACATTACTTGTTCAGAACCTTAAAAGAGCCCTGGGTCTTGCCACCCTTGACAGAGACGATGTAAAGTCCCTTGGCAGGAAGGCTCATTCTGACAGAAGAGAAGCCGACTACGGTCTCGCCCACCTTTTGGCCGGACACGCTGTAGACGCTGAGACGGGTACCGTTGGCCAGGCCACTGACATTCAGCTTGCCGTTAACCACACTGACAGTAGCCTTCGAAGTGGCGACACCGTCGATGCCATTAAGTACGCCATTTGAGAATATGCGGAGGACAGGATAGCCATAGCTTCCCTCGTCCATCTTCCATATCTTGTCAAAGTCCCAGCCGATGTTGGTGTAAGTAGCCTGCTGCTTCAGAACTGTGGAATTCTGGGCAGTTGCAGCCGACACCGATCCGCCATCGGCAGTCTCATGCGTTGACGGCCAGGCCTGGTCAATGTTGTCGGCAGTAATCTTGGCGTCTGAATTGTAGAGGTTGTTCTCGTTGAAGTTGATGACAGCATTGGCTGCGTCACCTGCTCCATTGCCCGCGATGAACGGTGCGGCAACCCTCGGTGTGCCGTCACCGGCCGACGTCATGTCGCCCAGTGATACACAGTTGTTGATAGTAACCACACTGTTGGCCTTGTCAATCAGTCCGACGAAGCCGCCGGCCCAGCCGCGGAATGAGCAGCTGACATTGACGTTACTCAGGCACTTGTCAAACGAGGCGCCTCCCTCAAGGGTGCAGCCTGCGAAGCCACCGCACTGCGAGCGGCCGTCAACGATACCCCAGAGCGTGGTATTGGTCACGGTGATGCCGTCGGCGTCACCGGCAAGCAGAGCCACGTGGTCATCGCCGATAACCTTACCTGTGATGGCCACCTGGTCGAAAGTCGTGCTGGAGGCAGAGCCTATGAAGCCAACATGATCGGCGGCAGGACCTGCGTCAACAAGGATGTTCTCAAAAGCAATATTCTTGATGGTTGCGCCGGCAGTCTGTCCGAATATGCCCTCATTGCTGCCGCCGTCGGTATAGGTCACCGTAAGGCCGGACACCTTATGGCCCTGTCCGTCAAGAGTACCCGAGAACGGCGTGCCGTTTACGGCAATGCCCTTGAAGCCGGCATAGCTGCTCATGTCAATGTCATTGACCAGCTGGTATTTACCAGACAGGTTGCGGTTGATGAGAGTGGCAAACTGCTCAGGAGTAGAAATCTCATTGGTGACACCTGACTGGTCCACAAAGAACTTGAACGATGTCGGAGACAGGGTGAGCAGAGAAGCGACCTCGGCCGAGTTCTCCACAGATACCGTCACATTTCCGGCAGCCACAAATTCACCATCTTCATTGCCCACATAAATCTTGTTGGGCTCCTCATCTACTGTCGATACCAGGCTTGCGCCGTCAGTAATGTTGTATTTCAGGTCCTGTCCCCAAGAGCCATGTATCGGCGAGAGGTCAAGGAACTCGGCACCCTCACTGTAAAGCACTGACGTATTCTCATTAGGCAGGTCAAAAATCTCCGTCGGCAGCGGGGCTTTCATCCAGCTGAGCACCGGGTACATCTTGCCCTCAGCACCCTCAAGGAATTTCCAAGTGTTATCGAAATCCCAGCCAAGCATGTTGACATAGAAGTCGCGGGTCTTGGCCTTTGCATCTTCGACGGTCTCACCCTCTTCGCTGGCGGCGTCAGATGTACCGGAGAAAGTTGCACCGCGGCTGCCAATGTTCATTGAGGCCACTGCATAGTTGTTAATCATAGTTGCCTTGCGGCCTGCCGTATAGACGATACGTTTCTGGCTGCCTTTATAGAGATGCGAAGCAGCCGAAAGGTTGTTCTGTATAGTAGTCGGATGGTTATCGGAGTCAATCAGAGAAATGACACCGGCCGACCATTGGGAATCACCATCAATCGTTCCAGAGAAATAGCAGTTCTTGATAGTGCCGCCATTGGTCACACCTACGAGTCCGGCAACCTGATACGAGCGGGTCTTGAGCTTGGCATCGGAGAGGCAGTCGGAAATTGTGACACCGACATTGTCGTTGACGTTCATGTCGCCAGCGATGGAGCCCACGTGGTCGCGGCCCTCAATATAGGAGTTGGCAACATAACAGCTCTGGATAGTGCCGCCATAGGCACGGCCCACGATAGCGGCGGCATTTGCGTTGCCCACGATGTTGGCGTTCTCAATACCAAGATTCTTGATTGTGGCCCCATGAGTCGTGGCAAACAGGGCTGCCTGGTCCTGATTGGCATTGTTGAAAGTCAGGTTGCGGATGACATGACCCTGACCGTCAAGCGAGCCGGTGAAATCAGGCAGCGGGCTAAAGCTAACACCGCTCATGTCGATGTCGGCCGTAAGCTTGTAGTCACCCTCGGTATTATTCTTGATGTTGAGCAAGTCCTGGGCCGTGGCAATATTGTAGTTGGTCTCCGTCACGGTAAAGGTCTGCGTGTAAGTGGCACCCTTGACATAAGCGTCACCGGTCGTGGTATAGGTAATGGTAGCCGTTCCTGCACCCACGAAGCTAATCTTCGTTCCAGTGACCGTAGCCACATTTGCATCGGAAGATGAAATGTTGACCGTGCGGCCAAGAGTCGACTTGGCACCGCTCTCATAATGTCCGCCCACCACGTTTACGTCAGCAGGGGTGTTGACTGCAATGTCATCACCGTCAAACGGTACCGTCATGCCCGCCAAGACAGGATAGCGCCCGTCGGCCAGCGACCACTCGTTGCCCCAGCCAAGTCCCGTATAGGTGGCAGACTTCTGCAGGTCGGCAACCGAGGTCTCCGTACCCTGGTAATCACCGGCAAGGTCGGCATGGTCGCGTTCCTTACCGGCACTGTAGATGACGGTTGCCATAGAACTGAGGTTGGTTCCGAAGTTTTCCGAGCCATTATTGTTCCAGCCCACGATGGAATGAGCATGCTCAAAGTTGTTGTTAGGATCGACCGACGCAGCTCCCTTGATGTAGATGGCGGCACTGACATTATTGGTGAACGTGCCTGAGCCCCCGTCGATTAGGGCGGAGATGCCGCCGGTACCGGCAAATCCGTCCTCTGCAGTTGCCGAGCCGTAGAAGAAGCACTTGTCAATGTTGCCCGCATTGACAATGCCAGCGATACCGCCAGCCTGATAGCTGCGGCTGAACACGCCGGCTGTTGACATACAGTTGGAAATGGAGGTGAACTCACCATTGTCCGCGCTGCCACTGGCATCACCCACAATGCCGCCTACGTGGTCGCGGCCTGTGACGATGCCGCTCGTCATAACACCACTGATGTTCACCTGTTTGGCATTGCCGAGAAGGATGCCGACGTGCTCGTCACCGTCAACCTTCGCACCAATGATAGATACATTCTTCAAAGTGGCACCCTTGGCATAGCCAAAAAGTCCTGAGTTGTCAAGATCTCTGCTTGCCGTAACATTCAAGCCCTTGATGGAGTGTCCGCCGCCTTCAAAGGTACCTGTAAACGGAGAGGCCTCAGTGCCTAAAGGTGTCCATTGCCCAGTCAAGGTGATGTCAGCGGCAAGTACATAATTGCCACTGAGATCATTGGCTATAGCCTTCAATCCTGCCTCGTCGGTAATCTGCGTCTGCGCACTTACTGCCGAGGAAAGCAAAAGGGCGGCTGCGAAAGCCATCGATCTCGCTCTGGTCTGTAAATCTTTACCCATAGTCTTAATGTTTTATAAGTTAAAAGTTAATAAGTTGATATAGTTATTTAGAAACAACTATCATTCTCTTCGTCTCCGACGGCATACTGCCCTTGCTATCAGCAACGATTCTGTAGAGATATACGCCGTCGGGCTGATTTATCGGACAGGTGAAGGACGTCACACCGCCGTCTGTTTTCAAGCCCGACAGGGGTATTCTCTGATGCCTGACCTTTCTTCCCGCATTGTCAAACATCTCCAGCCAGGCACCCTGCAATCCTTCCGGTGCCTTGAACTCTATGGTCGTGGAGCCGCTGCATGGGTTAGGATGGCATCCGAAGAGCCTAATTCCACCCTTGCCGCTGTAGGCGGAAATTCCGTTAATGCCTGAGGGGGTGGAACTGTTCTGGCCATAAACGGCAAACTCATAGATACGGGTCGTGTGATTGTCGTCTTGCTGCCCCTTTATCACATGAAGCCTTATGCGGGAGGCCCTGAAAGCTGTGACACCACGGGAGACATAATTGTCCGTATTGCCTGACACTCTGTCCACGTCCTGCCAACTACCATTAATGTAGGCCTGCAGCGCAAAGTCAGACGATATCCAGTCCGTACTCTCACAACCGGCATTGAGCACCATCCACCGGCAAACCTCCACCGGCTCATTGAAATCATATTCTATCCACGGCGACTCATCCTGACTGGGCGTGACACACCATTTTGTCGTCTCGTCCATATCAGCAGCAAGTGCGGCTCCCTCCGCCGTTCCATTCTGTGCAGAGTACTTTATCGAGACCGGCGCCAGCAGCTTACCACAGTCCTTCTCGTCATCAGGCGCCAACTCGTCGTAGTCAATATAAGTGTTGATGGCCGTAGCTGGCTGAACATCGTCAGCCCTGTTGTCTGACAGTGTGGCTGCAAGCAGGTACACATCATCGTTGGCCGGGAGAGTTACCGACTCAACATCGTCGGTCAAAGGTATCACATACCTGTACATATAAAGATAGGTGTAATCCTTATCAGTACCGTTCTGGCAATTGTGGGCATGGGTTGCCGCGAAGGCTACATCGTCCCTGACATAGCGCGTACCGGCCGAGAAATGACTGCTCAACTGGCCCACATAGCCTGTATAGTAAGGCACATGGAAAGTATAGGCCGCATTACCGGCCTTGAACGTTGCGTCAGCCCCTCCCTGCTTCGTACTCATCATCAGCACATAAAGTTTGTTCTGCCCGGCAGCTCTGCTGAGACGGACGGTCTGCCCCTTGCAGCGCACCGCATTGCAGTGGCCGGCCGTACGGTTACCCATACGGAATGTCACATTCCCATCGGACACCATATCAGGCACAAGCTCGGCGGGATAGGCAAGACTGACCAGACTGCCCGTCGCATCGGTACGCTTGTTATTGTAGCTCATCACGTCAACGTCATAGTCTAAATCGACAGCCACATTGTTCACCTTGTCAGGCGCGGCGGCCGAGGGGGCAGCAAACCGTACGGCAAATGTCCTGGGCTGGTAATGCCCAATATCAAAGGTAAGTCTGTTTCCCGACCAGGCCACATCGCCCACAGGCTCTTCCAGACCGTTGACCTCACGGGCCGAGACGATGTCTGTCGGGAATGTAAGGCTGACATCCTTGAGGTCAGCGCCTGCCCACTCATACACACGGACTATCGTCTCGTCGCTGTTCTCCGCTTTCTTCAGCGCCTTGATGGAAACACTGTCAGTACTTGCCGACACAAAGCTGACCGTACGCCCGAGAGCGCCGGCATGCTTGTCAGTGACGAAGCCCGTTAAAGGCTGGTTCAGCTCAGAGGCGGCCTTCTGGGTCGCCGTCCCCCAATTTCCCTCATGGGGAAAGAGCGAGTAGGTGAATTGGTTCACACCGAGGTCCTGAAGGCTCTGGTATGTATAGTTATTGTCCACCCCGGGAGTATGGATAAGTGTAAGGCGAAGCTGCATGTTATTGGGTTTGTCCCAGCCGTATTTGCTGTCATTGAGCACCGACACGCCATATGTCCCTGCGGGGGTGCTGACATCAGCCCACTGGTGTCCCTGCACCTCATACAGCCCCTCACTGCGGTTGCCGCGCTGGATGGTACCGAGGGAAATGTCGTAGGTGGCCTTAGGGTTACCAAACATGAAGTTGAAGGCTGCCTTGAGCATGGTGGCACGTGTTTGCCAATCAACTTCATTCTTGAAGTCCACACGGTTGTTAAGAGCATTCATGCTGACATACTGCACGAAACGCGACCCCTCCTTCTGCCGCTCCACGCGGAAGGAGCTGCGCAATGGGCCAGACTCCGAGGCCGTGATACTGACCACATCATCCACCGTAGCGTAAGGCTGGGCGGCCACGTCCGAGTATTTTATCTCCCACGACGGCCATGTCGTGGAATTGTCGTGAAGCATCTGCTGCGAGCAAGTGCTCACAAGCTGACGTCCGTCACTGGTTCTCGTCAACGACTGCACATTACCCGTCGACTTGTTCAAGGTCACGCTGTAAGCGCCATTGCCCAGCGTCAGTGTGCTGGCGTTCTGGGAGAGACTGCCCGTCAATGACGACGGCGTGCCTATACGGACATCATAGACCGCCATGCCGAGGGACGGCACCGTGGCCGCAAAGATAAACTTAAGGCGCTGCGCAGCCTCATCATACCCGGTAACCTGAGCCAGGACTTCCTTACCGTCAGGGGCAAACACGCTCACGGCCAACGGACTGGGACGGCTGTCGGCATGAATGGATGCCTCCACTATATCCGTGCGCACAAAGGACAAAGGGTTATACACGATGACAGGCGTACCCTCCACCTGCGTGTCAAGCATCCTGGCGGCAGAGCCAACGCTTTGGGTCAGTACATTGGCCAAGGTTTTGTTGGCAAGGACGTACTCGTTTTCCGAGAAAGTATAGGCACGGGGAATGGACGTGCCGGTAATGCCGTCGTGGTGCTGCTGCCAGAGCATTCTCATCCACGACTCACTGATGGCTTCCTGAGGATAGGTCTCAGTACCGAGCCAGGTTGCCAGCGAAGAGGCTTTCTCGGCGGCATCAGCCAGCAGTTCCGTACGACGGTTCCACCGCTTGAGCATCCCGCGTGAGGTATAAGAGCCAACACCGTGGGTAAGCATGGGCAATTCACCATCCTTGACGTGATATTTTTGATTCTTATTTTGGTCTAAATAATCGAATATCTCGTCGGGGGTGGCTATGCGCACCTTGACGGCACCGTTGGTCTGAGCACTGAGGTTCAGCCAGTAGGGAGTATTCTCGCCACTGCTCGACGCGTTGTCCTGCAAAGCTCCCCCGCGGTCGCTGCGCGGGCCTACATAGCGTATCTCTGCCGCAACACCATATTTATTATAGTTGTCGGCCGTGATGGCAGCCATCTCGCTGTCGTTGGCCATGTTCTTGTTGTACTGCTCGTGGTTGTCGTAAGCACCTGGCTTATAGACAGCATAAATCTGTGAACCGTCAACCCCCTGCCAGATGCCAAAAGGCGGCAACTGGTCATATTCGGCTGAACCCCAGGCGAGCTTGGCTGTATGGAAACCCTTGAAGCCACAGTGCCTGGCCAGCGAGGGCAGGGCGTATGAGAAGCCGAAGCAGTCGGGTAACATCACGTCATAGCCGCCGCGCACGCCAAACTCTTTCTTAAAAAACTGGTTGGCATAGAGCCAATTGCGCATGATGGACTCTGCTGAAGATACCATCACGTCGTTGGCATCGACAGCACAGCCGCTGATGTGCCAGCGACCGTTTTGTACGTAGGTCTTCAACTTGGCATACTGTTCAGGGTAGTATTCCTTCATCCACATATAGCGAATGGCCCCCTCGAAGTTAAATGTCAAGTTGGGATATTTGTCCAATCGCGTAAAGTTCTGCTCCATCGTGTTACGAACATACTCGTTGATGGTCGTCTTCACGTCCCAGTTCCACTGTGTATCCAAGTGCGAGTTGGATATGAAGAACAAGGTTTTCTGGTCGGCCTGCCCCGATGTTGGGTTTGGCATGGCCAATGCGAGCGACAAGAGTCCGTATAATACAATACTATGTTTCATATGAAAGCTGTTTTAGATTTTCTCTGTGCAAATTTACGCATAAATATCCTTCCGCTTATCCTGTTTCGTGCCAAAACTATAGGCTGATGCTGTTTAGCACGTCCAGTTTGCCGTCGTTCACCAACTTGATAATCAGTTCGCCAAACAACGTGTTTTGCCAGGCAAACCAGTCGCGGGTAAAATTTGTCGGGTCGTCTTTATGGAAACTCTCGTGCATAAAGCCCGTTCCGGCATCGGTACGCATCAGCGTTTCGATGCACCACTTAATCTCTGCGTCATCGGTCGAGGTGAAGGCCTTCATCATAATAGACATGGGCCAAGGCATGTCGTAACCTACATGTGGGCCGCCAATGCCCTCACCGGCCTTGCCACGAAAGAAATAGGGATTGTCCTCGCTCCACACGAAGCGGCGCGTGTTCTGATAGATGGGATCGTCGATGCTGACATCTCCCAGATAGGCCATAGCCAGCAATGAGGGCACATTGGCATCGTCCATAAGGTGCTGATTACCGAATCCATCTACCTCGAAAGCATAGATAGGTCCGTATTTAGGGTGCTGATGCACGGCATAGGCTCTCAGGGCCGTCTTCACCTCAGCAGCCAGACTGCGGCACTGCTCAGCCAGCTCGGTGTTCCTGTTCACCTTGACCAGTATCTCGGCAGCCTTGTTCAGACAGGTGACTGCCATGAAGTTCGAAGGGATAAGGAACTGAAACGTTGTGGCATCATCGCTGGGGCGGAAAGCGGAGCAGATGAGTCCCACGGGCTTCACGGGAGCTCCCCACCCATCGTTGCACATCGTATCGAGTTGGCGGGTGGTATTGCGCTTGAAATGATAGCTTCCCACGCCGTTCTTGCGCTGCTGGTCACGGAAGGTGTTCAGAATATTCTGAACAGCTTGCAACCAGCTATCGCCAAATACACTGGTATCACCGGTCACCTTCCAGTATTCATAGGCCAGACGTAACACATAGCAGGGGGAGTCAATCTCCCATTTACGCTCGTGCAGTTCGGGCTTCATGTCGGTCTCGTCGGTCATCCA